>ERZ791611.689-NODE-689-length-29349-cov-12.628934_pt1 | contig 29349 bp, 24 predicted proteins | sample MGYA00510275_ERZ791611 | MGnify/ENA primary metagenome ERZ791611 (study PRJEB30046, sample SAMN00791912) | human gut metagenome | study: EMG produced TPA metagenomics assembly of the A metagenome-wide association study of gut microbiota in type 2...
CAGTATACCACGAGATTCACATTAAGAAGTAGTTTCGAAGTTGTCTTAATTCATGGTTCCATTATATTGCTCTGGGCTATTAATCAAGGTCCGTATGATTACGTTTCTTGCTTACGTCAATTTCCTATGCTTGATTGTTGGGTTAATGGTACTGAAGTACCATCGGTTAAGGAGTTAAGTGAATTTGCTGACTATACAGATGTTCCTTTAGGTTATTTGCTTTTAAGTCGTATTCCAAAAGAAGAAATTTTCTTACTACCTGATCATCGCAGTGATGGCAAAAAACGGCCTTGGAGTTATGGTCTTCGTAAGACTGTCGAAATAATACAAGCTCGCATGGAATGGATGAGTGAATACCGGCAACAAGAAGATGCTGATCCAGTGAATGTTTGGTGTTGTTATACAGAAACGGAGACTATTGATATCCTTGTTAAAGAAATATTAACGTTATTGGGGATTAGTGATAAAAACAAGGCTCAAATAGATAAATACGGTAGTCTATTTGCATATTTACGAGTTAAGATTGAATCCATAGGAATAATAGTGCTAGCTAGTAAGGTAGTAAGTAGTAATCGCATAATAAGTCTTTATGCGGATGAATTTGATGAATATTCCGGCGTGAAAACACCGCCTGTCCGGACACAGGAAACCGCCTGTCCGGGCAATGGAAACCGCCACATATACCAATAAATAAGTTGCAATCCGGATACCTAATTAGATACCCGGATGCAGAATAACTAAGATTTACTCACGTAGCGCTTTATCAAGACCGTATACCTCTCGCATTGAAATGTCGTGCTCAGCATCAATGCTAGTAATATTAATACGATAGCTGTCATGTGCTATGCGATCGACAATCGCATCTGCTAGAGGGCTGTCATCACCACCTAATTGGTCATACCACTCCTCGAATGCGTATTGTGAGCAGAAAATGGTTGATGACTTCTTACGCCGACGATGTAATAACTCAAAAATGTCTTTTTGCTCGGCTGCTGTAGGTTTCAGAAGGAGCCATTCATCAAGTATGAGAACTAGTGGATTTGCATATTTAGCCATTACTTTTCGATAAGTTCCATCTCGTTTGGCAATTTCTAAATCTAATAACAAGTCAGGTAAGCGTATATATTTGGTATTGTAGTACTGTTTACACGCTTCCATACCAAAAGCACAAGCTAAATAGGTCTTGCCGCACCCCGTGGCGCCAGTAATAAATATATTTCGATGTTCGATGATATATTCACAAGTTGCGAGGCGTTGGATAAGCGAGCGATTAAGCTTTCTACCAGATACATAGTTAATATCTAATAAACTAGCTTCTGGCTGGTCAAAACCAGCATTGTGGATTAACCGTTTTAAGCGGCTATTTTTACGACTGGTATATTCTATATCTACCAGCATTCCTAATCGATCTTCGAAAGGAACATCATTATATTTACTTTCATTGATTTGAAGTCTAAATGCATCAGCCATAGCCGTTAAGCGCATTTCAATGAGTTTGTCTATTGTACTTTGCGTCGTCATATCTTATTCCTCCTATAATAGGCAGCACCTCGAGTAATCCCTTTTGTTTTTTTGCTAACAACAGTACTAGATTCACTTGACTCTAATCTTATTGAAGCCGTTGAAAGAAGATTCTTTATACTTTTATAACTAGGAGTCGCTGTATACGTTAAAGCTTGCTTGCAGGCAATTTCTAACAAGCTATCCGAATGTTTTTTAGATAGCTTTAGAAGCCCCATACAGCTTCTATAGGCCTGTTGTTCTACCTTGTGCGAGGATAGAATCGAGGAAATAACTCTGAAGACGCTGGGTCCAATTTCTTTAGCCCATCGAAGGAATCTTTCACCATTCCATTCTAAATACGCTTGGTGATCTTTGGGCATATGTTCTTGAAAGGTACTATATTGTCCTAGACGACCGCACAAACGACAATGTGAAGCGATGCGGTTGTGTTGAAAAAATATTTCAATAGTGGTTGCTGTTACTCTTACATCTACTTTCTTCTTTATGTATTCATAGGGAACAGAGTATAGCATTCCGTCCACAGATATGTGATAATTAAATTGAACAGTGGCAGTTTTCCAGTCGCTAAGTTCAAATCGGGCAGATGGCAAAGGAGTAAGTAACGGTAACTCCTCTTCTAAGAAGAGACTTTGTCGGCTGCCCTCTTTCTTTTGAAAGGGGCGTTGATTAAATTCATCAAGCTTTTCTTTAATTGCACAATTGAGCTCGTTTAAGGAAAAGAATTGTTCTTTACGAAGTACAGCTACTATCCATGTTGATACATTACCAACAGTTCCTTCAACACTCGCCTTATCTTTAGGTGAACGCACTCTTGCCGGAATGATAGCTGTACCATAATGTTCTGCTAGCTCCTGATATGTCTCATTGAGCCGATATTCGTAATTATGGGTGCGCGTAACAGCGGTTTTGCAGTTATCCGGAACAACAATTTTTGAAACACCACTAAAAAACTCATACATGTGAATATGAGCAGCAATCCAAGAGGATAACTTCATATCTGGGAAGGCTTCTACATATGTATATTGACTGTATGATAGAACACCGACAAATATGTAGGCCTTTGTTGCTTTACCCGTGTCAGGATTGATAATAACCGCAGTATCTCCGGCCCAATCTACCTCGATCTGTTCTCCGGGCTTTCTTTTAATATGCATGGTTGCACGACGTTTCTGCTCATCCTGCTGTATGTGGTAGCAAAACTGCGAATACATGAGTGCCTCTTCACCATTAGCTCGGCAGAGTTCTAAATACTCTGTCCATAAAAGCTTCTTGCTCACACCATTTCTTAGTAATTCCTTTTGAATGTAGGCATAATCCGGCATCCGTTTCTTTGAGGCAATTGTTGGCTTCTGAGGGAATAGCTGACTGGCTAGGGCTGATTCTGTGATATTTTTCCCTAGAGGCCAAGAGATGCCGAGTTCTTTGGCTTGCTTCAAGACCCGGTTAACGGTCTTTTTTGAAACATTACAGCTTTCCGCAATACGCTGCTGGCTGAGATTTAGGTTATGAAGCCTAAGTATCTCTCGATATTTGGTCATTGTGATGACCTCCTTACAATGCAATACCCTTAATGGGTTATATACATTGTAAGGCTAAAGTTTGGGCGGTTTCCAGCACCGGAATCTCGGTTTCCTAATTCCGGAATTGCGGTTTCCATTTACCGGACAGGTGGGACATTTTCACCGGATTATTCATTTGAAGGTTTTACGCTCCATGATAGCTACGCACCAACGATTTTTATCAATGCTATGACGACACTGCAAAGAAGGCCGTTAATTTTATTTAAGGAATTTTGTAAGATTTTGCTTGGTGAAGAGGGTATTGGAAGTCAACATGAGTTGTTTTGTCATAGGTTTGCAGAAACGTTTTTAGCGCGATTGGTAGCATTAGGTATTGTTAATGAAGTAGACAACTTAGAAGATATCGATGAGTATGGCACTGTGTTTGGCCCGACTGTTGTAATGGCAGCTAAGGAAGGTTCACTGTTGTTTCGTGACGCATTTCATTTATTAGGTGTTAATGATTATACATTCGGGTGTCTAGCTGAGCGCTATGCTAATTTATAACCCGGCACACGCCACCCACACATAGGTAGCCTGTGCCGGGTTTTCATTTCACAATACATCCGTCCCCAAAAATCTGTTATAATATACAGGTAACTATCAGGTGAACTAACGAAAGGCAGGTATATAGTTTGGAACGAATCCGCGTAATCGGACTAGGGAAATCCTTCGGGATTCGTCCGGTGTTTAATAATGTGTCCTTTGAGATTGAGACTGGTGATCGATTGGCGTTGGTGGGCCCCAATGGTGCGGGCAAGTCGACGCTGATGAAGTGTTTGCTGGGGCTCGAGGAGGCCGATGAGGGGCAGGTTGTAAAGAACAGCGCTGTCACGATTGGGTATTTGCAGCAGGATATTAATCTGGGCGATGAGAGTCTGGAGGAGGAAATCCAGAAGGCCTTTGCCGATGTGCGTCGGTTGGAGGCGCATTTGGAAACGTTGTCTGAGGCGCTGGCGAAGACGCCGGAGGACGAAAATTTATTGCGGCAGTTGGCGTATGCACAGGAACGTTTGGAGTGGCTCGGCGGCTATGATTATGAGTCGCAGACCCGCAAGATTGCGTACGGGCTAGGCTTTACGGATGAAGATTTGACCAAGCCGGCCAGTGATTTCAGTGGTGGCCAGAAGACGCGTATTAACTTGGCGAAGGCGTTGGTGCGCCGCCCGGATTTTCTGTTTTTGGACGAACCGACGAACCATTTGGATATGGACATGCTGGAGTGGCTCGAAGGCTATCTGAGCTCCTATCGTGGCGGGATTTTCATCATCAGCCATGACCGTTATTTCTTGGACCGCGTGGCGACGGGCATTGTGGAATTAGATCATCACAAGGCGCAGGTGTTCCGCGGCAATTACAGCCGGTATCAGGACCAGAAGGAAGCGCAGTTGAAGGCGCAGCGCAATGCGTATGAGAAGCAGCAGGAGTACATTCGCAAGACTGAGGAGTACATTGACAAGTACCGCGCCGGGATTAAGTCGAAGATGGCGCGCGGTCGTCAGTCGCAGTTGAATCGCTTGGAACGTCTCGATGCGCCGGAAACGTCGCAAACGTTGCGGTTTACGTTCCCGCCGGCGCCGCCGTCCGCGGATAAGGTGCTCACCGTTGAGGAGCTCTATCTCGGCTATGGCGACACGGACGTGGTGGAGGATGTGTCCTTCATGATTCGCCGTGGCGAGGCGGTGGGTCTTATCGGGCCGAATGGTGCCGGGAAGTCCACCCTTGTGAAGAGTGTCGTTGGTGAAATAATCCCAGAGGCGGGCTTCATTGATATCGGCAATCGCGTGCGGATCGGTTATTTTTCCCAGGAACATGAGGAGTTAAATCCGCGTTGGACCGTGGCCGAAGAGATTATGAATCACTTCAACTTCTCTGAAGAGAAGGCACGACGCGTGCTGGGTTCGTTCTTGTTTCGCGGCGATGACGTATTCAAGCTGGTGGGCGAGTTGTCCGGCGGCGAACGAGCGCGTCTGGCGCTGTTGAAGTTATTCCTGGAAGGGGATAATTTCCTCATCCTTGACGAACCGACGAACCATTTGGATATTCCCACCCGCGAAGTGGTGGAAGACGCGCTGCGACGGTACGAAGGCACTGTGTTCGTTATTTCACATGACCGCTATTTCTTGGACGCTGTGACGAAGCGCACGTTGGTGCTCGCCGACGGTGCTATTACGGACTACGCCGGCAATTACAGCTATTATAAGGAGAAGTTGAAGGAAGCGGAGGACTTGGCGGCGCTCGCGGCAGCAGAAGCGGCGGCGAATGGGGCTGGTTCCAGTTCCGGTTCCGGTAAATCCGGCAACGGCGGTGCTAACGGTGCCGGGGCGGCTAATGGCGTTGCTGGTGCTGGTTCAGCAACTGGTGTAGCCGGTGCATCGAGCTCTGACGCAGCATCTGTTACTGGTGCTGTAGCTACATCGTCCAACAGTTCGACAGCTACGGAATCTAAAGGACCGAAATTAAATTCCTACATGCAGCAGAAACGATTGGCTGAGACGGAGACGGAAATCGCGCGTTGCGAGGCGACGCTAAAGATGTACGAGGTGCAGCTTAATGACCCGGCCATCCAGATGGATCCGGCGGCGATGGAGGAAATCGGGAAGGCTATGGCTGAGGTCAATGAGAAGCTGGAAGGATTGTACGAAACATGGGAAACGCTGGCAGAGTAACGGATGTTTCGGTGCGCCCGGATTTGGACGCTTCTAAGCAGGCGCCGTCGCCGATGAAGGGGCTGACGCCTATGAAGGGGCGTTTTGCGCCGAGCCCGACGGGGTACATGCATTTAGGCAATGTGTGGGTGGCCCTGTTGTCGTGGCTGTCGGTGAGGCTTCAAGGTGGTCGGTGGGTGCTGCGCATCGAGGATATCGACACGGCGCGGTCGAAGCCGGCATTGGCTGAAGAGCTTATGAATGACCTGGAGTGGCTGGGCCTTACCTGGGACGAAGGTCCTCGCGTAGGCGGTCCTGATGGGCCGTATTACCAGAGCGAGCGGTCCGATTACTACGAGTCGATTATTGGCCAGTGGGCCGCTGCGGGCGCGGTGTATCCCTGTTATTGCAACCGGGCGCGGCTCTTGCAGATTGCGTCGGCGCCGCACGAAGGCGAAGCACCGGTGTACTATGACGGTCATTGCCGTCATCTGACGGAGGCGGAGCGCGCGGAAGCATCATCTCGAAAGACGCCGTCTCTACGTCGAGCCGTGTTTGAACCGGCTATCGTGTCTTGGTGCGATTATTGGCAAGGCTCGCAATCGCAACTAATTCGCCCTGAGGCGGATGATTTTGTGGTGCGCCGTGCAGACGGCATGTATGCGTATAATCTGGCTGTGGTGGCCGATGATACAGCTATGGGGATTACTGAAATTATCCGCGGCTATGATCTCCTTGATGCAACAGGGATTCAGCTGTGGCTTTATGAGCAGCTCGGTTTTCCGGTGCCGCACTATGGGCATGTGCCGTTGTTGATTGATTCCGAAGGGGCGCGGCTTTCGAAGCGCCAGCATAGCATTACTATTCGCGAATTACGCGAAGCCGGCTATACGGCAGCGGATATTATCGGTCGTTTGGCTAGTATGGCGGGGCTGACGGCTATGACGGGCGGTGATGGTTCGCATGGTGTTGACGCTGGATTTGGCGCAGGACGTGGCGGTTTTGAGTCGTTTGATGCCGAGGCGTTATTTCACAGGCTACGCGATGCGGGCTTCGTAAATTTAAATAATAATGATTATCTAAAAGATTCTCATTTAAAATTGACAAATTTCGATATTAAGGTATAATATTAATTGAATTGAGGTGATACTAATGAATCCGCAAGACGCATTAAAAGAAAAGGTGTGGGCTGTAATCGGTGCCACCGCCTGTAAGGAGAAGTTCGGGTACAAGATTTATGCACGGCTGCGGGATCGCGGCTACACGGTGTATCCGGTGAACCCGAATGTGGCAGAGATTGACGGCGCACGCTGTTATCCGTCGCTTAGTGAGCTTCCGGAAGTGCCGGCAGTCGTTGACTTTGTTGTACCGGAAACAGTTGGCCTTGCCGCTGTCGACGAGTGCGAACAGTTGGGTATCAAAACCGTTTGGCTCCAGCCGGGCGCTGATAAACCGTCCGTAGTAGCGAAAGCCAATGAAAAAGGTCTGAACGTTATCGAAAATTGTGTACTGGTTCAATTGCCGTGAGGTTGAATTTCATACGATGCTTCATATGAAATAAATTCTCACTTAGCAATGAAGGAGGATAAATTAAAATGGCTATTAAAGAAGTAAAAACTGCTGAATTTGATGCTGTAATCCCTGCTGAAGGCGTTGCTATTGTTGATTTCTGGGCTCCGTGGTGCGGTTACTGCGTTCGCATGATGCCGATTTTCGAAAAAATCGCTGACAGCGAATTGGCAGACAAAGTAACCTTCGTAAAAGTTAACACCGACGAAGAAATCGAATTGGCTAAACGTTACCAGATCGAAGTTTTGCCGACCTTCTTGTTCATTAAGAACGGCGAAGTTGTTGACCGCAAAATCGGTTACGTGCCGGAAGGCGACTTGAAAGCTGCTATTGAAGCGCAGTTATAATTGATACGTTTAACGGTTAGCCCCCGTTAACTATACTGTAAAAAAAAGCAATACAAAGATTGATATAGGCGATTGAAGCGCTTCGGTGCTTTGATTAGCAAATGTTCGAAACTATGCAGGCGACGGAACGAGAGAAATCTTGTTCCGTCGCTTTTTTATAATTTTGTATAGTATTATAAATAGATTTGTTGAATATTTGTCTGTTTTAATATACAATAATTATATAAGGAGGTGGCGGTCATGCATGTTGGTGAATTAATTAAGCAGTATCGTCTTGATCATAATCTATCCATGCAAGATTTTGCTGATAAATCCAGTTTAAGTAAAGCGTATGTGGCAATGCTTGAACGAGTATATAATCCAAAAAATAAACAGCCAATTAGTCCTTCTATGGATAAGATGAATAAAATAGCGAAAGGAATGGGGCTTTCATTTGATGATTTATTGCAACGACTAAATTCTGGGAGTGAATTTGTAGATTCTAAAGATCGTGCTGTAGAAATTGAAATTAATGAATGTTTAGAAGAATTACGTAATAATCCGGAAATGAGACAGTTGCTCAAATCGGCTAGGAATATATCGAAAGAATCTATTCAAAAGACTTGTGAGTACATTAACTTTTTAAAGTTTATAGACACTAAGGATGGGAAAAAATAAAAAAAATCCGGAGTGATATAAAATATCACTCCGGTAAAAACTTATATAAGTTTTTGGCGAGGAAATTCATTTTCCTCTTTTCAAAGGGGACGAGTTAGTCGCTCATTAGTGTCCCTCTAACCCATATGTCTGTAGTCAAAATATAACATATTGGGGTGTTAAAGTCAATAAATTTAAGGAGTTTGCAATGGGACTAAAAAATACTACGCTGTTTTTGCCAACAACTTTATCTTTTAAGAAGACTGACATTGTAGATTTTGATTCGTACCTTTCGCTTTTTAAGTGGGATGTTAACAGTCAGGTTGTAACAATTGATGGAAGAAAATGTAAAAATGCTAATTATCAAGCTATAACTTTGCTTATTATGTATGTATGGTATTTAAAGTGTCAAGGTATTTATGTAAAAATCAAAATGCCACGAGACAATTATGATGGTTTAGGGGCTATGTGGCGCCGAATTGGTGGTATGGGGTGTTTTCATGTTTTAGAAAATAGTGATGACAATTATTCCAGCTCTTTTACAGTTTAACTGGTATAAAGAGAAAGGGCAATTATCTTTTATCGTTGCAGATATGGGCATGGGGATTAAACGTCATCTAGAACTTACTTATCCGACGTTTGTGTCTGATGCTGCCGCTATTGAATATGCTTTAGGACCTGAAATATCTGGTACGTTTAAAGCGCCCAAAGCTTCTTATGCAGCACAGAATAATGCCGGTATGGGATTATACCTTTCATCTGGAATTGGTAAGAAATTAGAGGCAGATATGTATATCGTATCTGGCAATGGCTTGCTACACATTTCTCCCTTAGACATTACGACCACTACATTGAATAATAAGTGGCCTGGAACCTTTATATACATGACGATAGGTTTTGATAAATTTAAATCGTTCAATATTAATGATGAAATGTTTGAATTACGAGAACGTGCTAGGAAAGAAATTCGGGCACGAAATAATGAAGTGGTACCAGATGATGTGAGAATTGAAATGTATAACTATTTTGGTCCGCGTTGTGAAGTAAAATTAGAGGCTATCAACATTAGAGATAAAAAACTTTTACCGGCATTAAGAGAGGGAAGAAGCGTAATTTTGGATTTTACCGATGTTGAATCGGCAACACATAGCTTTTTGACGTCATTGCTGGTAACTTCGATTAAAGAGTTTGGATTGTTAGCTTATAAACGAATAAGAATCATTGGTTGTGATTCTAAGATTAGAGAAATGATAGACTTTGTATTCGAAAGCTATACATAAGTAAATAAGAAACATTTATATTTTAAACTTATATATACTTTGGTATTTATTTCCCTTGAATACCTTGGAGTACTTAAGGTGTGGTATAGCAAGCATATCTTGTTTATACCACACTTTTTTATGTATTTTTATGCATATATCTACCAGTTTTATCGGAATTTACACAAATTTTGCATATAGTTACTTTTTTTCATGGCTCAAATATCGACAAATGAACAAATTGCCCTTATAATAGAACTTGAGGTATTTGTTAATTGTATATTTTTTGTTGTTGTAGGCTTGTGGTAGGGGTATACGGTATTTAAATTTGTTATGATAAACAAATAAAGTGTTACATCTTGTGTAGTGAAAGCGAGAAAACTTATGAATATTAATAAGGGCTTACTATCCATAGGGGCTGTAGCTTGTACGTGTGTTTCATTTTACATTGGGGCCGGCTACGCGACTATGCAGGAGATTATACAGTACGAGGTTTCATATGGCTCGTTGTTTCCTGTGGTCATATTGGTAGCGGGGATAATTTATTTGTACACAAATGTGTCGTTTGCCACGAATGGGCATCGGTTACATTTGCGGCACGGCACCGATATTTATGATGTTTATTGTTCGGTAATGGGGAAACGTGTCGGACATTTGGTGAGTTTGTTCTTTAAGTATTTTTCCATCCTGTTTTGCTTGATGGGCTTCGTCGTTATCACCGGCGGCATCACGTCGGTCATGGTGGAGCAATGGCAGTGGCCGCGGTATGCGGGCGCCATTTTTTTCATGACTGTGACGGTGTTGACCGTTGTTTTGCGCTTGCGCGGCATCCTAAAAGTGCTAAGCTTTAGCGGACCGTTGTTAATCCTCGGTGTGCTTGCCATTGATCTTCATGGCGTGTATACGGGGTGGTTCTCCATTCCGCATAACATGGCGGAGATAGACAGCGGCGTCTTTCAAGGCGTGATTAAACAGGTGGGTGACGGAAATCCGATTTACTCCGGGATTTCGTACGGTGGCTTCGTTATTCTCTGGTTTGCGGCGTTTATCGCGGAGTTAGGCATTACGAAGCGTCTCCATCACGTCAATAAAGGCATGTTTGTGTCGGCGATTTGCGTGTTTGGCGTGGCTATGCTGGGTTGTTTGGCGCTCATCGGTCATATCCATAAAACGGCGAATGTCGATGTGCCGGCGCTGTTTTTGGCGAAGTCCATTGCGCCGTGGTTTGCAGCCGGTTTTTCGTTGATTATCATCATTGGCGGTTATACGTCGGCGGTGCCGCTACTGTGGACGGTCGCTTCGTCCGTTGCGCACGAAAAAACAATGACCTACAAGCTTTTAACGATTGGCATGGGTGTTTTAGCGACGCTCTTTGCGTATTTCGTGCCTTACAAATCGCTCCTTAACGTGCTGTACGGTTTGAATGGCTATGTAGGCAGTTTCTTGGTGATCATGATGATCATCTATGACATAAAAACTTGCATGTCAAAACATAACCATAAACATCATAATTTTCCAAAAAGAATGGCAACGTCTCAGTGAGGCGTTGCCTATTTTTATTGCTATTCAATTTGTGAAATAACCAGCCTTATCCAAGGTTCCTCCAAGTTAGTCCTCAGCACTTTCGGTGCCATAGAACGCAGCGTACCACTGAGCAAATTTACGGAGTCCTTCGCGCAGCGGGGTGTGGGGCGCGAAGTCAAAGTCTTGCTGCAAGGCGGTGGTGTCTGCATAGGTAATGGGCACGTCGCCAGGCTGCATGGGCACTAGTTCTTTGTGGGCTTCGAAGTCGTAGTCGGCCGGTAAGATCTTGGCGGCCAGCAATTCTTCTTGCAAGATAGTGACGAAGTCTAAAAGGTTTTCCGGATTGCTGTTGCCAATGTTGTAAACGGCGTACGGCGGTACGGGAAGACCATCGGCACCCACTTGCTTAGCCGGTGCTTTTTGCATGACCCGTTTCACACCTTCTACGATGTCGTCGATATAGGTGAAGTCACGCTTACAGTTGCCATAGTTGAAGATGCGGATGATTTCACCCTTGCGAAGCTTGTTGGTAAAGCCGAAGTAGGCCATGTCGGGGCGGCCGGCGGGGCCATAGACGGTGAAGAAACGAAGGCCTGTGGACGGAATGTCGTAAAGCTTGCTATACGCGTGGGCCAGGAGTTCGTTGCTCTTCTTGGTGGCTGCGTAGAGGGACACCGGGCTGTCCACCTTGTCGTTGGTACTGTACGGAATTTTGGCGTTGGAGCCGTACACGGAGGACGACGAAGCGTATACCAAATGTTCCACGCCGGTAGCGCCGTTGTCGTAGCTGTGGCGGCACGCTTCTAGAATGTTGTAGAAACCGATGAGGTTACTTTGAATGTACGCGTCCGGATTAGTGATGGAGTAGCGCACGCCGGCCTGAGCGGCTAGGTTCACCACGATTTGCGGCTTGTAGGTGGCGAAGATTTCATCAATGAACGCTTTGTCTGCTAAGTCGCCTTTTTTGAACACATACGTCGATTCCGGATGCTGGGCGGCAAGCTGGTCAATCTGTTTGAGGCGCCATTCCTTGATGGACACGTCGTAATAGTCGTTGAGATTATCTAAGCCAATAATGGTCGAGGGGGCTGTTGATTTCAGAAGCTCCGTCACCAGATTGCTGCCGATGAAGCCGGCGGAACCGGTGACGAGGATGGTTTTGCCGGTTAAGTCCACCGGCGTTTTTTGATTTGTCATAGGAGACCTCCGAAGCGTATTAGTCGCGTTTAAAAATGTCGCGGGTGTAAACTTTGTCTTTCACGTCGTCCAGGGCGCTGTCGTAGCGGTTGGCCACGATGGCTTGGCTTTGACGCTTGAATTCGTCCAGGTTGTTGACCACCAGGCTGCCGAAGAAGCGGTCGCCGTCGTGGAGCGTCGGTTCGTAAATAATCACTTCCGCGCCTTTGGCTTTGATGCGTTTCATGACGCCTTGGATGGAGGATTGGCGGAAGTTGTCCGAGTTGGCTTTCATGGTGAGGCGGTATACGCCGATGACGTGTTTTTGTTCCTTCGACGGGTCCCAGGTGCTGTTTGGGCCGTAAGCGCCGGCGATTTCCAGCACGCGGTCCGCGATGAAGTCCTTGCGGGTGCGGTTGCTTTCCACGATGGCACTAATCATGTTCTGTGGGATGTGATTGAAGTTGGCCAGCAGCTGTTTGGTGTCCTTCGGCAAGCAATAACCGCCGTAGCCAAAGGATGGATTGTTGTAATGACTGCCGATGCGCGAGTCTAGGCACACGCCGTCGATGATTTCACGAGTGTCCAGATGACGGGTTTCCGCATAGGTGTCCAGCTCGTTGAAATAACTAACTCGCAGTGCCAAATAGGTGTTAGCAAAGAGCTTAACCGCTTCGGCTTCGGTGAAGCCCATGAACAGCGTGGGGATGTTTTCCTTGAGGGCGCCTTCCTGGAGGAGAGCGGCGAAGAGCTGTGCTTTTTCGCGGGATTCGTCGTCGCAAGATACGATGATGCGCGACGGATAGAGATTATCGTAGAGGGCTTTTGATTCGCGCAGAAATTCTGGGCTAAAGATGATGTTCTTTGTGTTGTATTTTTCGCGCACCGATTCCGTAAAGCCAACAGGAATGGTGGACTTGATAATCATAGTCGCGTTCGGGTTAACCTTCAGCACCGTTTCGATAACCGTTTCTACAGCAGAGCAGTCGAAGAAGTTCTTCTGGCTGTCGTAGTTGGTGGGCGCTGCAATGATGACAAAGTCGGCATCCTTGTAAGCCGCTTCGCCGTCGAGGGTGGCCGTAAGGTTTAGATCCTTTTCGGCCAAGTACGCTTCGATGTAATCGTCCTGGATGGGGGACTGGCGTTTATTGATGAGGTCTACCTTTTCCGGAATAATATCCACCGCCGTCACATGGTGGTGCTGCGACAAGAGAACCGCCAAGGAAAGGCCTACATAACCGGTGCCGGCTACGGCGATGCGCAGCTTCGGACTCGGCGTAATGGCGGACGTTGTTTTGGCTGTTATATCCACCGTTGTGGCCTGCGGCGCTTCTTGTGTAGCAGAAGAAGTTTCAGCTGTTGTCGCGGCTTTCGGTGTCGTATCATTAATGAACACGTCCGTTGGCTCAAAGCCCAATGTTTCACCTAAGAGCTGGAGCTGGTCAATGGACGGCACGTAGTCGCAACGTTCAATGCGACCAATCATAATACGGTTAATGCCGGTTTGTTCCGACAGTTGTTCTTGCGTTAAATGCTTCGCCTTGCGCAAGGTGCGCAGCAGGTTAGCCAATGTTTTCGGATGTAAACGTTTCATGGCGCTTCTCCTATCGATGGGGTTACAAGTAATGGTATTAAAAATTACATTTGCCTGATGCGTGAATAGGCGAGTGAATGGCACTGCAATGTAATTTAAAATAACATTTTGTTGAAATTTACATAAAAAAAGTAAGACAATCACCAAATTGCCTTTAAAAAACTGTGCTGTTTATATCGTTATAATAACATTTGGGGTGGTAGACGTCAATTTTCTATTTAGTCATAGCTTGATACGTAAAAAACATTTCTATAGAATTGACTGGATATACAGCAATTCGGTATAATAATAACTGTTATTATTATACGATACTACAGGGCGTGTTCGTATTGAGAGAACGAAGGTGCTCTGTAACTGAAAAAAATTGTAAGGCAAAGTAGCGCCGCAAGAGGAGAGATCATTATGAATGAAAAGAAATTGCCCTTTACGGCAGAGCAGTTAGAAGAGATTATCGCGCAGTATCCCACGCCGTTTCATATTTATGATGCCAAAGGGATTGTGGACAATGTCCGTAAATTTATAAAAGCCTTTGATTGGGCTCCTCATTTCAAAGAATATTTCGCAGTTAAGGCTACGCCGAATCCGTACATTATGCGTTTATTGCAGAAGGAAGGCGTTGGCGCTGACTGTTCGTCCATGGCTGAACTCGTGTTATGCGAAAAGGTTGGAATTACCGGCGATGAAATTATTTTCTCGTCCAACGATACGCCGTACGAAGAATACGCTAAGGCTATGGAGTTGGGTGCCGTTATCAATTTGGACGACATTACCCACGTTGCTTACTTAGAAGCGCACGGTCCGTTGCCGAAGCGCTTGTGCTTCCGTTACAATCCGGGTTCCTTGAAGGAAGGCGGCAACGACATTATCGGCTTGCCGGAAGAAGCTAAATACGGCATGACCGGTGACCAGATTGTAGAAGCCATTAACTACTGTAAAGAACATGGCGTTGAACGCTTTGGCTTGCACACCATGGTGGTATCCAACGAATTGGATCCGAATGGCTTGATTGGCACTGCTAGCTTGATGTTCGACTTGGCATTGCGCGTTAAAGCCGAAACCGGTGTTGAAGTTGATTTCATTGACTTAGGCGGCGGCATTGGCGTTCCGTACAAACCGGAACAGACAGCCGTTGATTTCGACGTGTTAAGCGCCGGCATTAAGAAAGTGTATGAAGAAAAAATCGTTGGCAATGGTCATCAGCCGATTGCGTTGGCTTTTGAATGTGGTCGTATGATTACCGGCCCTTACGGCTACCTCGTTACGACGGCGTTACATCGCAAAGACATTTACAAGCATTATATCGGCCTTGATGCATGCATGGCTAACCTTATGCGTCCGGCTTTGTATGGTTCGTACCATCACATTACTGTTGTAGGCAAAGAAAATGCCCCGAAGGACCATGTATATGACGTTACCGGTTCCCTTTGCGAAAACAACGATAAATTTGCTATTGACCGCGAATTGCCGAAAATTGACATTGGCGACCGCATCGTAATCCATGACGCTGGTGCGCATGGTCATGCTATGGGCTTTAACTACAACGGCAAGCTTCGCTCTGCTGAATTGTTGCTCAATGCTGATGGCAGCGTAACCCAGATTCGTCGTGCGGAAACGTTGGACGACCTGTTCGCAACGATCGACTTTAGCAAGTTATAATCTTCGACCAATTATAATCGAATCATAAGGGCTATGGAGGCCCGTTGACGGCACCGAAAGGGTATGTATTACCCAATCGGTGCCGTTTTGCAATATTGGCAAGGATGAAAATTTAAATTCCTCTTAACGTACAGGGAATTATGTGTTATAATAATTCTCGTTCCAACGCGATGAAGGCGTTTTATTTCAAACTTATCTAAATTTTTCAATAATTTTCACAAAATCATAGTATTTTAGTAGAAATTAGCTTGCGTTGTAAACAGTAAGCCTGTATAATGTTTATTGGATATATATAGGCGATTAGAACTGTTTACCGAAGTGGTATGATAATTTGCTTTTATAAGCGGTACTTCACTTTGGTGGGGTGCCGCTTTTTTGTATATCTACCAGCAGACAGAATGATTACTTTTAAATATAGGTATAACAAAAGGAGTGACGTTATTGTGGCAGAATTGCTTCGCGTAGAAAATCTACATGTGGCCGTTGAAGGCAAGGAAATATTGAAGGGTATCGACTTAACGATTAATCCCGGTGAAATTCACGTTGTAATGGGTACTAACGGGGCCGGTAAATCTACCTTGGCCAACGCCATTATGGGCAATCCTATTTACGAAGTGACCGAAGGTAAGATTACGTTCGATGGCAAGGATATTACCGAAGACGCCGTTAATGATCGTGCTAAAGCCGGTATTTTCATGTCTTTCCAGAACCCGATTGCCATTCCGGGCATTACCGTTGAAAACTTTATCCGCACGGCTAAGACTACCATTACCGGTGAACAGGTTCGTGCGTTGGCATTCAAAAAAGAATTGAAAGCTAAAATGGACGAATTGAATTTCGACATTTCTTACGCATCTCGTTATGTAAATGAAGGCTTCTCCGGCGGCGAACGTAAAAAGAACGAAATTTTACAGATGTCCGTGTTGAATCCGAAATTGGCTATGTTGGACGAAACTGACTCCGGCTTGGACGTTGATGCTGTTCGTATCGTATCCGAAGGTGTTCATCGTTTCCACAACGACCAGAACGCTGTATTGATCATCACGCATCACAACTCCATTCTTCAGAAATTGAAACCGGATTTCGTTCATATCCTCATCGATGGTCGCATCGTTAAGACTGGCGACGCTTCGTTGGTAGGCGAAATCGAAGCTAAAGGTTACGACGCCTATAAAGCATTGGTTTAGGAGGCATTTGATGGAAACGAGAAAGAAAACGTACGTGGAGGATATGGACCGCGGCGTGTACGATATTCGTAACGACTTCGAATATTCCTACAAATCCGACGCCGGTCTGACGGAAGACATCATTCGCGAAATCTGGTCCAACAAGAATGAACCGGAATGGATGCTTGATTTCCGTTTGAAATCCTTGAAAATATACAATGAAATGGATGTGCCGAATTGGATCCCTGATATCAGTGGTCTCGATATGGCAAACATCGTTACTTATGTTAAGCCGAAGGTTGACATGAAAGGCGACTGGAACGAAGTGCCGGACGACATTAAGAGCACGTTCGACCGCTTAGGTATTCCGGAAGCTGAAAAGACGTCCTTGGCTGGTGTTGGCGCTCAGTATGACTCCGAGGTTGTATATCACAGCTTGCAGGAAGATTTGATTAAACAGGGCGTTGTGTACACCGATATTGAAACGGCGCTTCATGAACATGAAGACATTATTCGTAAGTACTTCATGACCTTGGTACCACCGACGGACCACAAGTTCGCAGCCCTTCACGGTGCTGTTTGGTCCGGTGGTTCCTTCGTATATGTTCCGAAGGGCGTACAGGTTGATATTCCGTTGCAGTCTTACTTCCGTTTGAATGCACCGGGCGCCGGTCAGTTCGAACATACTTTAATTATCGTCGATGAAGGCGCGAAGGCTCATTTCATCGAAGGCTGTTCCGCACCGAAATACAATGTATCTAACTTGCATGCCGGTTGCGTTGAATTGTTCGTAAAGGATAACGCTACGTTGCGTTACTCCACCATTGAAAACTGGTCCAAGAACATGTACAACTTGAACACGAAACGCTGTGTAGTTGGTAAACACGGTACCATTGAATGGGTTTCCGGTTCCTTCGGTTCCAAGGTATCTTGCTTGTACCCGATGAGTATTTTGTCCGGTGAAGGCGCGCACTGCGAATTCACTGGCGTAACGTTCGCCGGCGAAGGTCAGTACCTCGATACGGGATCCAAGGTTGTTCATGCAGCTCCGTACACGACCAGTAATGTAAACTCCAAATCTATCTCCAAGAGCGGCGGCGCTGCGATTTACCGCGGCGTGTTGAACATTGGTAAGAAAGCAGAACATTCGAAAGCAACGGTTTCTTGCGAATCCTTGATGCTTGACGAAATTTCCCAGTCCGATACGATTCCGTCCATCACCGTAGAAAACGATAACGTCGACCTCGGTCACGAAGCTAAAATTGGTCGTATTTCCGATGAAGCCATTTTCTACTTGATGACGCGCGGCATCAGCGAAGAAGAAGCGCGCGCTATGTTGGTTCGCGGCTTCGTTGAACCGATTTCCAAGGAATTGCCGTTGGAATACGCTGTTGAAATGAACAACTTGATTACCCTTGAATTGGAAGGCTCGATCGGATAGGAGGTACTGATGAGTAACGTATTATTTAACGAATTACCGCGTCCGACCTTCCGCTGGTTAAAGGTTAATCATACGGAAGGCACTGTAGCAGCTGGTGTAGCACCGGCAAATGTTACGGTTTACGGCAACGAAGGTGTTGTAAAGCCTTTGGATAGCCGTGCGGTTATTAATCCTGAATATAAAGGTGCAGAAGCCGGTGCATTGGCTGATGTAACCGATCATTATACAGCAGGCTTCGCAGTGGAAGTACCGGCTGGTGCTAAAGAAACTGTAGAAGTGATCATCAATGCCGAAGCTGACAGCGTTGGCGATAAGACGCGCTTGTCGGTTCACGTTGGTGAAGGCGCTGAGCTCGATGTGCTCTATGTATTAAAAGGCGCATCCTTGGCTGGTGGCCTTAACTTGTTCACCGAACTTGATGTAGCGGAAAACGCGAAGGTTGTGTTCAAGAAAGTACAGCTTTTGCCGGAACAGGTACAGCAGATTGAACATCGTTACACCCGTCTTGGCAAAAACAGCCATGTAACGTACCTTAACATCGAATTGGGTGGCGGCGAAAACTATTTGAACTACACCCAGGATTTGATTGGTGACGGTGCTGAAATTAACCACGACCTGGCATACCTTGGTGAAAAAGAGCAGAAATTCGATATTTCCATGCTTATGTCTCACATCGGTAAGAAAACGGTCAGCGATATTCATACCTTAGGTGCTTTGAGCGGTACTTCCAAGAAGTCCTTCCGCGGTACCTTGGATTTCCTTCGCGGCAGTATTGCTTCTGAAGGGGCCGAAGAAGATACGTGTTTATTGCTGGACCCGAATGTTAAGTCCATTTCCTTGCCGCTCTTGCTCTGTAAGGAAGATAACGTTGTAGGTAACCATGCCGCTAGTGCTGGTCAGCTTGATAAGACGAAGTTATTTTACCTGATGAGCCGTGGCTTCAGTGAAAAGGAAGCTAAGCATATTATCGTTGAATCCATGCTCCGCCCGGTTATTGACCGCGTAGGTCGCGAGGATTTGGAAGAAGAAATGCTCGCCGTAGTACGAGCTAAAATCTAAGCTCTCAATGGATGAGGCTTAGCAACTGGTCTGAGCCTCATCATTTCACTATAAAAATCTGAGAGAAAAAAGAAGGTGCACTATGAAGTCTGTGGCAGAAGCCTATAAGGATTTTCCTATTTTACAACGTACGCACAACGGTCATCCGTTGGTATATTTGGACAGCGGTGCAACAACGCAGGTTCCTAACGCTGTTATCGATGCTTTGGAAAAGCATTTAAAGAATCATAATGGTAACCCCCATCGCGGTGCTCATGTGCTCGCCGTGGAAGCGTCGGAAGCCTATGAAACGGCGCGCGATACCGTACAGCGCTTCATCAACGCAAAAAGCCGCGAAGAAATCGTATTGACTCGTAATACGACCGAAAGCTTGAATTTAATCGCTTTTAGCTATGGTATGAACAATGTGAAGAAAGGCGATAAAATCGTCATCACCATTGCGGAACACCATGCAAACCTGGTAACATGGCAGCGTGTCGCTCATGTAACGGGCGCAACGTTGGAATACATGTACCTCGACGAAAGCGGTCATATTAAAGACGGCGAAATGGATAAAATCGACGAACATACGAAGATTGTCGCCTTTGCGCATGTAAGTAACGTATTGGGCATGGAATTCCCGGTTGCGGAGCTCATCAAACGTGCTCATGACGTAGGTGCTGTGGTTGTCCTCGACGGTGCGCAGTCTACGCCGCATAAGAAAATCGACGTACAGGCTTTGGATTGCGACTTCTTTGTATTCTCCGGCCATAAAATGTGTGCGTCTCAGGGGATTGGCGTTATGTACGGCAAACGTCATTTGCTGGAAGACATGCCGCCGTTCCTCTTAGGTGGCGACATGATCGAATATGTACAGGAACAGTTCACCAGCTACAATGAAGTACCGTATAAGTTTGAAGCCGGTACGCCGAATGCACACGGTGCTGTTACGTTAAAAGCGGCCATTGAGTATTTGGAACAGTTTGGTATGGACAATATCGAAAAGTACGAACACGAATTGGTAGCTTACGTATTGCCGAAATTGACGGCTATCCCGCATGTTCACGTGTTAGGCTCTGAAAAACCGGAAGAAAAGCATGGCGTTATTTCCTTTGTCGTAGATGACGTACATCCTCATGATGTAGCTACGATTATGGATAGCTATGGCGTTTGTCTCCGCTCCGGCCATCACTGTGCGCAGCCGCTTGGCGCGTACTACAAGGTACCGGCATCGAGCCGCATTAGCATGTACATTTACACTCGTAAAGAAGATTTGGATCGATTCTTAGAAGCGTTGAAAAAGGTTCGCCCCACCATGGGTTTTAAAGACTAGTCACGTGAAGAGTATCGGTTCTTTGAAGGAGGAACCTATACATGGAAATGGATCAGTTGTATACCGAGCTTATTTTGGAACATAACCAGGATAAACGGAATAAACGACTGTTAGATGTGTTTACTACGTCGGAACATGGTCACAACCCGAGCTGTGGCGATGATTTGACCTTACAGGTTAACGTGGAAAACGGTATTGTGAAAGACGCTGCTTACACTGGCTCCGGCTGTGCTATTAGCCAGGCATCGGCGTCCATGATGATCGACATCATCAAAGGCAAAACCGTCGAAGAAGCGTTCCGCTTAGTAGATCTTTTCTTGGGTATGATCAAGAAAGAAGTTACTGACGACGATGAATTGGAAGAATTGGAAGATGCCATTGCATTGAAAAATATTTCCAATATGCCGGCTCGCGTAAAATGCGCTGTGTTGGCATGGCATACGTTGAAGGAAGCCTTGAAAAAGGAAGAAAACAAATAAGTAACAAAGCGTACAGGAGCACATTTCGTGCGACAAGTGCGAAGTATAGACCGATGCCGGTTAATCCGGCGTCGGTCTTTTTTATATACTACCCGTAAATTCTCTGTTAACTACGCATTGAATTTGTGTTGATTAGCCGCTTTCCCTTGAATTACTGCGGCTATTTAGGTAAGATTAAAAGAGAAGCATTTTTAGTGTCTTTATCCGATGCTGCGAGACGGCTTGCCGTCTTATTATAGTGTTTGGGACATGAGGGAGGCCTAGATGAAACGAGTATCTTTTATTGACCTAGGCTCCAACTCTGCACGATTTGTAATCATGGAGATTGGAGCTAATGGCAGTTATCAGTTAATATATCAACAAAAGGAAGCGATTCGCTTAAGTGAAGGCATGTGGGAGGAGCAAAGCCTTACGAAGGAAGCGATGGATCGCGCTATTGCAACGCTTCAAAATTTCGCCCATATGGCGGCGGTTATGGAGGTTCACGAAATCTATGCCGTGGCGACGGCAGCGGTGCGCTTAGCCCGCAATGGCAAGGATTTTATCGACCGCGTTAAGAAGGACACCGGCATTGATTTGCAGTGTATTTCCGGTGAAGAAGAAGCGTACTTAGGCTATTTAGGTGTTATTAACACCATTGGCTTAACGGATTTTATTATGTTCGACTTAGGCGGTGCCAGCGTCGAAGTGTCGCTGGTAGAAAATCGCCGCGTCGTACAGTCCGTCAGCTTACCGATGGGGGCCTTAACCTTAACGGGCAGTTTCCAAAAGGGCAAGGAAATGACCGAAGCGGAAGCAGAGAAGATGTGTGCGCATATTCGTGCCGTTTTAGGCTCTGAACGTTGGCTGTCGTGCCGTAAGCTGCCGCTTATCGGCGTTGGCGGTACCGCCCGTAATCTGGCGAAGATGGACCAGCGCGCTCACGACTATCCGATTGCTAAGCTTCACAATTACCGCTTAAGCCGCGAACGCATCGAAGGCATTTACAACGACGTGCGCTCTAAGAAGCTAGCACAGCGTCGCAAGATTCAAGGCTTATCCGCAGAACGTGCGGATATTATCATTGCCGGTACGGCGCTCATCTATGAGCTCCTGAAATACACCGGCGCCGAAGAGATGCGCGTCAGTGGCTGTGGTCTCCGCGAAGGGTTATTTTACCGGTATTATGGGGAACATTACCTAAATCCCGATGGGGTTATTGAGGATATCTTGATTCACTCTGCGGAAAACGTGCTCCTCGGCATGCCGCAGAATGACTTGATTCACGCCAAGTATACTGCGAATTTGTCGGATATGCTCTATGAGCAGTGGGACGCCGTGTATCATTGGGGGCCGCGGGCGCAGAAGCTGTTGAAGGTGGCATCGTTGCTTCATGATATTGGTAAGCGCATCAACTACTATAGCCACGCGCGGCACAGTGCGTATATGATTGTGAACAGCAATTTGTACGGCCTGTCTCATCGCGAGCAAGCGTTTTGTTCGTTCCTGGCCGCTTTCTCTCATGGCACAAATAATAAGTTCGTGAAAGGGTCGCCGTACGGTGAGCTCTTAACCGATGAGGATAAGGTGTCCTTAACGGAAATTTCGCTGTTATTGGCGTTAGCAGAAGCTATCGACGAAAGTCACGAGCAGTCGGCAGTGTCGCTGTCGACTGTGTTTAGCGAAAACAGCATTACCATTACTGTGTGGACGAAGCGGGGCTGCAATAACTCCGTGGCGGAAGTGGCAGTAAGTAAGTTATATAAACAATGTAAGAAGGACTTCAAGCGAGATCTTATCGTCAAATGGCGGGAAGCCCTGTAAAGGAGGAGCTATATGGCACTGGAAAAGCCTTTACTTTATGGTATTATTCACCTGGGCGCCAGCAGTATGAGCATGACTATCGTGAAGTACACGACGCTCGATCAGGTTAAAACTATCGAATACGCGTCTCGAGACGTTACATTCGGCGAAGAGTTATTTCACAGCAAGCGCTTGTCCTTCGAGACCATTGAAGAGATTTGCCGCGTGCTGAACGGTTACAAACGACTCATGCAGGAGTACGGCGTAACGGATTACAAGGTGTATGGCACGGCGGTGGTCAGAGAGGCAGAAAATCGTCGCAGTATTTTGGATAAGATTTTCATCCAAACCGGCTTCGTGGTGGAAGTGGTCGACATGCCGAAGGAAATTTACTACAAGTACTTCGCGCTGTATTACCACATGATGAAGGAACGCCTTACGGAAACGGACGATGCGGCGCTGTTCTTGGATATTACGTCCGGCGGCGTGGGCATTACGGTTTGGCAAGGCGGCGCCATGCTGTTCCAGGAAAACGTGCACATCGGTACGCTGCGCGTTATGGAATCCTTTAATCGCAATCAGCGTTCGTCCTTGTCCTTTACGGATGCGGTAGGCGAGTACTTGCACAGTATGCTGGCCCCTGTTAAAGGTGAAATTAGCCGCTTCAACATCAAGTACGTTATCTTGTCTGGCGACGAAGCGCGCGAAATTGCTGGCATGATGGGCTTTAAAGCGAAAAAAGGCAAGACCTTGGCGTTATTGCCGGCTCAGTTCAATGAATTTATCGACAGTTTCCACGGCATTACGGCGACGAAGCTTATCAACCGCTTTGGTGTGCCGGAGCATCGCGCCAATATCTTGATGCCGACCGCCGTGTTATACCGTGAAATTTTGAAGATGGTTAATGCATCGACGCTGCTTGTCAGTTCGTCCGGCTTTGCTGAAGGGGTTATCCTCTATTACGGCGCCGAACGGGAAGAGCATCCGTATTTACATATGCTGCGGGAACAGAATGTGCAGCTGGCTCGCGCCGTGTCGCGTCGTTACAAGGTAGACGAAGTGCATGCTCGCGAAGTGGAACGCTTCTCCTTGCAGCTTTGTGATGATTTGCAGGACCACGGCATTACGCGCCGTATGTCCTTTATCATGCGTATTGCGGCGGTGTTGGCTGAAACGGGTAAGTTCATCAGCCTTCGTAATAACAGTTTGCATTCGTATAACATCATCATGGGTACCGATATTTTCGGCTTGTCTGACCGCGAAAAAGAAGTGGTGGCTAACGTCGTATATTACTATTATAAAGGGGTGCCCGGTGACGATGACGAAAACTTCCGCCGCTTAAAGGAAGTCTCCAAGATTTGGGTTACGAAGCTGGTAGCGGTAATGCGTATGGCTCGTGCCCTCGATGCGGCGCACAAGCAGAAGATTCGCCGCATTACGACGGTGCGCAATGAAAATTCCTTAGTAGTGACCGCCTATTCGGAAGATGATATATCGTTGGAAAAATGGACGTTTGAACGAGAAGCCGATTATTTCGGTGAAGTGTTCGGTTTGGCTATCAAACTCAGAATAGGGGGCAAGTGATATGGCAAGTGATATGTTTACGAATTCGAAATATTATTTTAATCGTGAGTTATCATGGCTGAAGTTCAACCAGCGCGTGTTGCAGGAAGCCATCGATAAGTCCAATCCGCTCATGGAAAAGCTCCGCTTCTTGGCCATTACCGCGTCGAATCAGGACGAATTCTTCATGATTCGCGTTGCCGGTTTGCGCCATCAGGCAGAGAATAATATAGTAAAATATGACGCCGCTCACATGGATGCTAAGGCGCAGCTGAAGGCTATTGACGAATCGGCAAAGCGCTTCGTGCGAGTGCAGTACACGTACTTACACAACGTTTTGAATTTGCTGAGCCGTGAAGGCCTCCATTTTGTCGGCGCTCATGAATTATCGCCGAAGCAGATTAACTGGCTCAATCGTTACTTTGAACGCGTGGTATACCCTGTTGTAACGCCGCTGGCCGTCGATTCCGGTCATCCGTTCCCGTTCCTCGCCAATAAGACCATCAACACGGTAGTGCAGATTAAGCGCGCCGAAAGGGCTGGCTTAACGGCGGATGAAGCGGAACCGAAAATTGCCATTTTGCCAATTCCGTCGGTATTGTCCCGTATCGTGGAAATTCCGGCCGATGATGAAGACAGCAAGGACCGCTACTTCATGTACTTGGAAGATATCATTACCCATTACTGTAAGGCGTTCTTCGTTGGTTACGATATCGTGAAGAGCATGACCTTCCGCGTTACTCGTGATGCGGACCTTGAAATCGATGAAGAAGAAGCGAAGGATTTACTGCTGGAAATGGAAGAATCCTTGCGCCGCCGTCGTCGTGGCGAAGCGGTGCGCTTGGAAGTAGCCGGCGATGGGGACGATGAACTATTGCAGTTTATTTTAGATAGCTTGCAGCTTGAAATGAATGATGCGTACCGCGTCAATGGACCGCTGGATCTGTGCATGTACTTCGGTTTTTGCGATTTGCCCGGCTATGATCATTTGCGCTTTGCACCGTTTGAACCGTGCAAGCCGGCGGAAATGGTAGGCCATGAATCGGAAAGCATTTTCGACGTCATTCGCCAGCACGATATTTTCGTGCACCATCCCTTTGAAACGTTCCAGGTCGTTGAAGATTTCGTAGCCCAGGCTGCCAATGACCCGGCTGTCCTCGCTATTAAACAGACGCTGTATCGCGTAAGCGGCAATTCGCCCATTATTTCGTCCCTCGTAAAGGCAGCGGATAACGGCAAGCAGGTTACGGTCCTCATGGAAGTTAAGGCTCGTTTCGATGAAGCGAACAATATCTTGATGGCTCGTCGCCTTGAAAAGGCCGGCTGTCACGTTATTTACGGCTTGAAGGGCTTGAAGACACACTCTAAGATTACCATGGTGGTGCGCCGCGAAGACGACGCCATCCGCCGTTATGTGCACCTGGCAACAGGGAACTACAATGGCAAGACCGCGAAGATTTACACGGACTGCGGTATCTTTACGTGCAACGATGAATACGGTGAAGACGCTTCGTCCTTCTTCAACGTTATTTCCGGGTATTCGGATCCGCCGTTGTGGAATAAGTTCATCGTAGCGCCGTTGAATCTGCGCGAAAAGATTATGGCTCACATCGACGAAGAAATCGACCATGCAGAACGCGGGGAAGAAGCGTATATCATCGCAAAAATGAACTCCCTCCTGGACAAGAAGGTTATTGCTAAGCTGTACGAAGCGTCGTCCAAGGGCGTCACTATCGACCTTATCGTGCGCGGTATTTGTACCTTGCGCCCCGGTATCCCCGGCGTAAGCGATAACATTCGCGTTCGCTCCATTGTGGGACGCTTTTTGGAACACCATCGTCTGTTTTACTTCAAGCACGGCGGTAAGGATTCCGTATTCCTGTCCAGTGCTGACTGGATGCCGCGTAACCTCAATGAACGCGTGGAATTGATGATTCCTATTGAAGAAAAATCCCATAAAGAACGTGTTTTGCGCATTTTAAATCTCTATTTGGAAGATAACCAGAAGGCGCACGTTATGCGTGCTGACGGTTCGTATCGCAAGCTCTTAGCCCGCGAAGATCAGGTCAACGTACAGGAAATCCTCATGAAGGAAGCGCAGAAGGCCGTAGAAGAACCGAAATTGACGGCTATTGAACGCATGCAGCCTATGTATAAAAAATAACATAAGCGATTGCGTCGCTTTTTGATTGTTTTCGACCGTTTATAACGCTATTTGCGCTATTGCGACTGATAAATACTGTCAAAAACGGTCGAAAACATACCAATTATTAGGAAACTAAGTAGTTTTTACACGAATCGTTGAATATAAGCGATTTCATCTTATTTTAATATTGTAAATTCATTCTTGGTGAATGGACAAAATAAGGCCCGAATTTTTTTGCGTATTGCAAAAAATTCGGGCTCTTTATGTTGAAAGAATAGGTCTATCTATCAAAAAACAAAATAGAATATGAAAAATAAATGAAGTCTGAAACTGTACGGCTCATAAGGGTTTTCGCGATTTTCGGTGTCCACCGGAGCACTCGGTATTACCAAAATGAATACTAAATGAAAATTTGATGAAGAAAAGTAGACGGTTATAAAATGAACATAAAGACGTGTATATTTACAGTGTACATGGAAAGTGAAAATCAGAAGGTCTAATAAAAGGAAACCATTGATAAATACTGTATTCTTGGCGCGTTGAGCGCCACCGGTTTGACGTCACTATCTCTTTGTGGTAGAATAATAGTCGCAGGAGGGATTAGATGACAAAATATCTGACAATGCGGAAAAGTCATATCACTGGATTCTTAAAACGACAGGCACAGAACGTACGCGATGGTGTACGTGATACTGTGAAGCAAGTGTCGATGAAGAACATTAAGCGAATGACGGTACTTCCGATCATCTTAACGGTTTCCGTTGCCAGCATTTCCGGCTTTGCTTGGAATGATAAACAGGTTACTATCGTAGCCGATGGCCAGACGAAGGTCGTTAAGACACATCTTAACTCTGCCGATGGGATTTTACATGATGCGGGTATAGCCCCGGGGAAATACGACGTAATTCTTCGGAGCACGAACACAGTGCAGAACGGAACCGTTTTGACACTCATCCGAGCATTCCCGGTACATGTAACAGTCGATGGTGTCGAACGGGATGTTATGACAGTACAGACGACGGCTCGTGGGCTAGCAGATGAGTTGGGATATAAGGCACCTAATTATGTAACATTAGGAGACAGCGAAGGTCGCTTGGCTCCGAACAGCAAGGTTGAGATTGCCCATGTTACAGGACGCTCGGAAAAAACCTATGAACAACCCATAGCTGTTCAGGTGATTCGTCAACAGGACGATTCCCTTCCGGCTGGTCAAGAAGAAGTAGTGGAACAAGGCCAAGCTGGTGTACAACAGGTTCAACAAGAGATTTATTATCAAGATGGTAAAGAAATAAAGAAGGATGTAGTTCGTACTACCACCGTTAAGCAAATGGTACCGCAGATTATCAAAGTCGGTACTCGTGAAGCTGTGGAAACCTCGCGTGGTGCCATGCGATATAGAGAGGTTATCACGATGGAAGCAACGGCTTACACCCCCGCTGATGGCGACGGTCAAGGCATTACCGCTACGGGCATGATTGCTCGTCCTGGCGTAGTAGCTGTTGACCCGAACGTAATTCCGTTAGGCTCGCGCTTATACATTCCTGGTTACGGCATGGCTATTGCCGCCGATACCGGTGGCGCAATTCGCGGCAATCGCATCGACTTATTGATGGATAGCTACGATGCGGCTATGAATTTCGGTCGTCAGTCAGTCGAAGTATACGTATTAGAATAATTCAAGATTTCTAGTAAAAATTCAAGATTTTCACACACGTAATTGAGAACGGTAAACCGTAAAGGTTTACCGTTTCTTATTTTTTTGATACAATTAAAGCATAAGAAAGGCCGAAATTGACCGAAAAACAATCGGTGCGGCGAACATCGTTTGTAGGATATCCTAGGCAGGTGCCGGGCGCGCGAAGCGTAGCCTGTACGCTACAGCCGCTGGGTATCGCTTTTCGGTAGGCGCTTGGCGCCTGGAAAGGAAGTAGTATGTTACAGGAAGTAATTGTAGTAGAAGGCAAAGCAGATATTGCGCAGATTGGAAAAGCCTTGGATGCAGAATGTATCGCTACGGAAGGCTTTACGCTTAGAGAAGGGGTGCTGGATCGCATCCGCGTAGCCTATGAAAAACGAGGCATTATTATTTTCACCGATCCCGATACGGCCGGTGAACGCATTCGCCGTTTCTTGGCCAAGAAGTTCCCGGACGCACAGCATGCGTTTATTTCACGGGACCGTGCGACAGCCAATAACGATATTGGCATTGAACAGGCATCGCCGGAAGCTATTCGCGAAGCCTTGGGCAAGCTGCACACGCACAGCCTTACGTCATCCGACGAATTCACCATGCAGGACATGGTAGCGCACGATTTGACCGGTTGTCCGGCCAGCGCTGACCGCCGTGCTGCCGTTGGTGCTGAACTGGGTATCGGCTACGGCAACAGCAAGCAGTTTTTATATCGTTTGAATCATTATGGTATCACGCGCGACGCCTTCAACAAGGCTATGCGTGATGAACAGTTAAGCTAATCCTGTGAAATCAACCGCTTCGCCGGTGCACAGGGTGGCAACATCGTTACAATAGTTATAGATAGAGTGGGGTTACATACATGCTAGAATCAGTTATTGCCAGTCCGGAAGTGGTCCATTACATTTGCAAGCGGTTTGGTATTCATATGAGTAAAAAGTTGGGTCAGAACTTCTTGATTCGCCGTTCCGTTGTAGATGAAATCGTGGATGCAGCGGAGCTGAATCCAACTGACTCGGTATTGGAAGTAGGCCCGGGTATCGGTACGTTGACGCAGGGCCTCGCTCAAAGTGGCGCTTCGGTGACGGCTGTGGAGTTAGACCGCCGTTTGCCGGAGATTTTAGCCGTTACTGTTGGGGGCTATGAAAATGTGCGCATTGTGCAAGGGGATATTTTGCAAGTCAATATTCCGGAGCTCATGGACAACAAGCCCTTCAAG
>ERZ791611.690-NODE-690-length-29332-cov-14.878915_pt1 | contig 29332 bp, 21 predicted proteins | sample MGYA00510275_ERZ791611 | MGnify/ENA primary metagenome ERZ791611 (study PRJEB30046, sample SAMN00791912) | human gut metagenome | study: EMG produced TPA metagenomics assembly of the A metagenome-wide association study of gut microbiota in type 2...
GCGACTTCGTTATGAAGCTCGTTATGGAACGCATTCAGGCCAAAGGTATTAAGGACATTACGGTAGTATCCAGTTCCTTGTCCCCGTGCCATGACTTCTTAATCGACATGATTAAAGACGGTACGGTAACTGCTATTGAAACGTCTGGTCTTCGTGATGCTTTGGGCAAATTCCTTAGCACGAACCCTGGCGTGTTGAAACGTCCGGTAGTAATTCGCTCCCATGGCGGCCGTGCTCGTGCCGTAACCTGTGGCGAAGCTCACATCGACGTTGCTTTCTTAGGTGTTCCGACTTGCGACGCTCGCGGCAACGCAACGGGCATGATGGGTAAAGCTGCTTGCGGCGCTTTGGGCTATGCAATGGTTGACGCTCATTACGCTGACCAGACCGTATTGATTACGGATAACTTGGTTGACTATGTTTACCCGTACAGCATTCCGCAGACTGATGTTGACTATGTAGTACCGGTAGAAGCGATCGGCGATCCGGAAGGCATTGCCTCCGGTGCAATCGGTATCACAAAGAACCCGGTACAGCTCAAAATCGCTGAATTAGCAGCTAAGTTCTTGGAACAGGCTGACATCATCAAAGAAGGCTTCTCCTTCCAGTTAGGTGCCGGCGGGGCTCCGCTCGCTGTAGCTAAATTCATTGGCGAAAGTCTTAAGAAACAGGGCGTTGTAGCTGGTTTTGGTATCGGCGGTGCTACCGGCGTATTGGCTGGTATGCTCGAAGAAGGCTTAATCAAAGCAATCTATGATACGCAGACCTTCGATACTACCGCAGCTGCTTCCTTGTATAACAATCCGAACCATATCGAAATGAGTGCTTCTATGTACGCTGATCCGTGGACGGACTGCATGACGAACCACTTAGACGTAGTATTCTTAGGGGCTACGGAAGTGGACGTAAACTTCAACGTTAACTGCATGACTGACTCCAACGGCATCTTGATGGGTGCTTCCGGCGGTCACAGTGATACGGCAGCTGGCGCTAAAGTAACGGTAATTACTTGCCCGTTAATTCGTGGCCGTTTGCCGATGATTCGCGAAAGCGTTCAGACCGTTATCACTCCGGGCTCTTCCGTAGACGTATTAGTTACGGAACGCGGCATTGCCATCAACCCGGCTCGCACGGACTTAATTGAAAAATTCAAGGATTCCAACTTGCCGATTTACACCATCGAAGAATTGCAGAAAATGGCTTACGATCGTGTAGGCAAACCGGAAGATATTCAAGTTAGCGATAAAGACGAAGACGTAGTAGCTATCGTAGAATACCGCGATGGCTCCATCATTGACGTAGTTCGTAAACCGCTCTTGTAATCTCGTAGGGATGCAGTACTCAGTGTAAAATGCAGGCGGCTCGTTAGTTGCGAGCCGCCTTATTCATGCCACGCCGATGGGGACGGTTTGGTTCTTTTGTATCGTCAATATAGACGGAGGCTCGAATTTCATGAATAAAAAAATGAGAGATTGGCTGATTATAGTCGTAATCTTCTTAATTGCTTGGTTTAGTCCGGTGCCGGAAGGTTTGACCTGGGCCGTCGTATCGCCTTCGTTGTTATTCGTGCCTTCGGTAAGAAGTCCCTTTCCTTAGCTTATTCCATTGGCCTTGCTAGCTTGATCTTAGGACCGGCTATTCCGTCTAACACAGCTCGTGCAGGCGGCGTATTGTTCCCGGTTATTAAGTCCTTAAGTGAAGCGTATGATTCCCAGCCTGGCCCGACGGCTAAGCGCTTAGGTTCCTTCTTGATGAGCGTTACCTTCCAGATTGACGCCGTTGTATCTGCTATGTTCTTGACCTCCATGGCAGCTAACCCGTTGATCGCTGACTTCGCTCAGAAAACCTTGGGTATCACCATTTCCTGGGGCAGCTGGATTGAAGCCACCATCGTTCCGGGCCTCTGCGCGTTGATTGTTGTTGTATTGGCAACGTACTTGATCAACCGTCCGGAAATTAAAGCAACGCCGAAAGCTCCGGAATTAGCTCGCCAGGAATTGGAAGCTATGGGTAAAATGAGCCGTCATGAATGGATTATGCTTTTTGTATTCGTGTTAGCTTTAGTATTGTGGATTACGTCCGGTATTACCAAGTTCGATAACACCATCGTAGCTATCTTGGGCATCGCTATCTTGCTCGTAACCGGCGTGTTGGAATGGACCGATATTTCCGGTCACAAACAGGCTTGGACCACGTTCGCATGGACTGGTTTCATCATGCTCTTGTCCGCACAGCTTAACAGCTCCGGCTTCATCAAATGGTTCGCTCATGGTATCATGACCCACATGGCCGGCTTGCCGTGGATTGTATCCGCGTTCTTGGCTATGGCTATTTACTTGTATTCCCACTATGGCTTCGCCAGCATGACCGCTCACGTATCGGCTATGTATGTAGGCCTTATCTCCGTAGCGGCTGCTGCAGGCGCACCGCCGTTCGTAGCTGCTTTCTCCGTAGCTATGGCTGCTAGCCTTTGCGGCGTGTTAACGCACTATGGCACGGGCCCGGCGCCGGTTTACTTCGGTGCTGGCTACGTATCCCAAGGCAAATGGTGGCAGATTGGTTTCGTAATGTCTGTTCTCAACATTTGCATCTTCTACTTCGTAGGCTTAGCATGGTGGAAGGTATTGGGACTCTGGTAATCCGTCGGATTATTTCAAAGTCGTTACCTAACGACAACATAGTTTGTAAGCTTGTGAAATAAAAAAGCGCTATCGCACATTCTCAATTATGTGCGATAGCGCTTTTTTGCGTTTATGGCCGGCTCAAAGCAGTAGGGGAGACCAGATGGTCAAGCCTGTTGCTTTGAAGGCCTTACGGTTTTATAAATAAGCTTTCACCGGGAGCTAAGGGATTGGGCACCTTGCCCGGATTGCGGTCGAAGGAGGTGGTCTTTTGCTCCTTCGGAACATTGTGGTCCACTTTCAGGTCCGGATGTAACCATTCCAGTTGTATAACGCGCCACTGCAAGTCGCTTTGGACCCGTCGTGTTTGCCACAAGTCATCTTCTAAGCTAGCAATGCGATCCCCATGGGCATTGCTAATATGCTCTAAGTTGGTTATGCGATAATCAAAGCTATCGCTGTCCTTCATGTTGTATTGGCTGTTAATCTGGGCCTGAAGGGCAATGAGCTGCTGCTGTTGGTCGTAAAGGCAATAGCCCATAATCAGAATGGCCAGCACCAGCCAGAAGGACGTTCGTCGCATGAGCGTTACCGCTCGACCACAGAACTGACGAACCCGTGCGGCCATAGATTATTTCCCTTCTTTATTGAGGTCAGAACCGCTCAAAGCAGGCAGCTTAGCCGATACGAAGTCGAGCCACAAGCGAGAAGCGTGGGACAAATAATGACCTTTTTTCCAAATTACATACAAGGTGTGTGTAATCTGCGGGTTAACCAACGGACGAACTACCACATTGGAGCCGATTTTCGTATTTTCGCCTTTCGTCGGGCACAAGCGGCTCGGCAAGAGAGCAACCGCTAAGTGAGCACCAACCGTCTGGAGCATCAAGTCGCGCTGGCTCGTTTCAAATACGATGTGCGGCTGGAAGCCGGCATGCTTACAGGATTTAACGATTTCGTCATGCAAGTTGAAATCATCCTTGTGAAGTACGAAGGATTCTTCGGACAACATGTCGAGGGAAATTTCCTTTTCCTTAGCTAACGGGTTATCGCGCGGCAAAATAACGCACAACGGGTCGCTGGTCAAGTAGAAGGATTCGAATTCCTTAGCGTTCGGTTTCGTACAAATGATACCGATGTCGATTAAGCCTTCCTGTACGCTGATTTCGATTTTCTTGGAACCGTGTTCATATAATTCCAATTCAATCTGCGGATACGCGCGTTTGAATTCGCCTAAGAGCTGTGCGAAAATCGGAGCGTCCGTAATAGGCGGCAAACCGATGAGGATGGAGCCCTGTTCGAGACGGAATTCGTTTTCGAAATCGACCTTTAAATGTTCAAACATAAATACAACGCGTTTTGCGTGGGTTAAGAAAATCGTGCCACCGTCGGTGAGCTCAACGGATTTGGCGTTTCGCATGAAGAGTACCACACCTAATTCATCTTCTAACGCTTTGATGGTACGACTGATAGCCGACTGGGAAATATGAAGGTTCCGAGCGGCTTTGCTGAAACTTTTTTGATCTGCGACTTCAACGAAGTACTTTAAGTGATGAAAATCCATATGACACCTCGGTTTGTAAGAAAAACTATAGGCAAAACCTATGCATTCGGAGAGCTTCATGGCCGATTTGCGGTAATTATGAAAATACGGCAAACATTCATGAAAAAAAGTAAAGATAATATCGCATAATTAGCAAAGGTTTAACCCCTGTGTAGGTTGCTATATTAACTATAGAAATGTATAATTAACACATGAGGCTAATCGTTTTGTTATTTTGGGAATAGATCCTCCGGAATGCGAAAGGGTTCTAATATCATTATATTATTACATTTTTGCAAGATAGGCAATGCTTTTACGAAAATACGATGTCCGATGCCTTTAATTTTTTAACGTCGAACATTGCTTATATGTGGGAGATATTGCGTTTTATCACGCTCTGGCGGATTCTACAGTGTATTCCTCTATAGTGTATTCAATATTCGTGATACACCATAGAGGGACTGTTCTTGCCTGGGCGCGATGTGCGCTACATGAGGGGAACATTGTTCCCGAGATAATAAGGGTAAGCAAGTGTACAAACAACTCATTCTTAATGCTTAAGGAGGCTTTTTTAACATGCGTAAAATGAAAACAATGGACGGCAACCAGGCCGCAGCACACATTGCCTATGGTTTTACCGAAGTTGCAGCCATTTATCCGATCACTCCGTCTTCTCCGATGCCGGAACATGTGGATGACTGGGCCGCTACTGGTCGTAAAAACATTTTTGGTCACACGGTACAGGTTGTAGAAATGCAGTCTGAAGCCGGTGCCGCAGCTGCAGTACATGGTTCCTTGCAGGCAGGTGCTTTGACGACGACTTTCACGTCTTCTCAGGGTCTCTTGTTGATGCTCCCGAACTTGTACAAAGTTTCCGGCGAATTGTTACCGGGCGTGTTCCACGTAGCCGCTCGTGCCATTGCTGCTCACGCATTATCCATTTTCGGTGATCATCAGGACGTTATGGCTGCTCGTGCAGCTGGTTGTGCAATGCTCTCCGAAGCTTCCGTACAGGAAGTTATGGACCTTGCTCCGGTAGCTCATTTGACAGCTATCAAAACTCGTGTACCTTTCATTAACTTCTTCGACGGTTTCCGTACTTCTCACGAAATCCAGAAAATCGAAGTTTTGGATTACGATGAATTGAAACCGTTAGTAGACATGGACGCTGTACAGGCATTCCGTGAACGCTCCTTAAATCCGGACGCTCCTGTAACCCGCGGTACTGCTGAAAACCCGGACATCTACTTCCAGCATCGCGAAGCAGCTAACCCGTTCTACAACAGTGTTCCGGCCGTAGTAGAAAGCTACATGGCTGAAATCAACAAATTGACTGGCCGTAACTACCAGTTGTTCAACTACTATGGTGCTGAAGACGCTACCGACGTTATCGTTGCTATGGGTTCCAGCTGCCAGGTTGTTGAAGAAACCGTTGACTACTTGAACGCTCAGGGCCGCAAAGTAGGTATGGTTAAAGTTCACTTGTTCCGTCCGTTCGCTGTAGATCGTTTCGTTGCAGCTTTGCCGAAAACTGTACAGCGCGTTGCAGTATTAGACCGCACGAAAGAACCGGGCGCATTAGCTGAACCGTTGTTCTTAGACGTTCAGGCTGCTTTAGTTCAGGGCGACGTAAACGCTAAAGTATTTGGCGGTCGTTATGGCTTGAGCTCCAAAGACGTTATCCCGGCTGACATCGTAGCTGTATATGACAACATGGCAGCTAGCGAAGCTAAACGTTTCTTCACCTTGGGTATTGAAGATAATGTAACCAACCTTTCCTTGAAACGCGCTGAAGGCGTTGACATCAAGACTGAAGGCTTGACTGGTTGCAAATTCTGGGGCTTCGGTTCCGACGGTACTGTAGGTGCTAACAAATCTGCAATCAAAATCATCGGTGACCACACTGATATGTATGCACAGGCATACTTCGACTATGACTCCAAGAAATCCGGCGGTGTGACTATGTCTCACTTGCGTTTCGGTAAAACTCCGATCAACAAACCGTACCTCGTAACGGCTCCGGACTTCATCGCTTGTCATCGTCAGTCCTATGTTCACGAATACGACTTACTCCGTGGTATTAAACAGGGTGGTACGTTCTTGTTGAACTGTACTTGGGCTCCGGAAGAATTGGAAGAAAAATTACCGGCTAAGCTCCGTCGTACTATCGCTGAAAAAGGCTTGAAATTCTACATCATCAATGCAGCTGAAATCGCTCGTAAGATCGGTTTGGGCGGCCGCATTAACATGGTTTGCCAGGCAGCATTCTTCGAATTGACGAAGATTATCCCGGTTGACCAGGCTGTAGCTTACTTGAAAGACTCCGTTGAAAAGACCTACGGTAAAAAAGGTCAGAACGTTGTTGACATGAACAACGCTGCAATCGACGAAGGCGTTAAAGCTCTCGTTAAGATTGATGTTCCGGCTTCCTGGAAAGACGCTGTTGACACTACTGAAGCAACTGCTAAACCGGGTTGTGCTGCTTGCCCGAGCTATGTAGAAAACATCTGCAAACCGGTTAACGCACAGGCTGGTTATGATTTACCGGTAGGTACCTTCGAAGGTTACGAAGATGGTACGTTACCGAGCGGTACTGCTGCTTACGAAAAACGTGGTGCTGCCTTGTTCGTTCCGCATTGGATTAAAGAAAACTGTATCCAGTGTAACCAGTGTGCTTTCGTTTGTCCGCACGCTACTATCCGTCCGGTATTGGCAACTGCTGAAGAAGCTGCTAATGGCCCGGCTAACTTCGAAACTATCCCGGCATTGGGCGCTAAAGACTTGCAGTTCCGTATTGCAGTTTCCCCGCTCGATTGCTTAGGTTGCTCCAACTGCGTAAACATCTGCCCGGCTCCGAAAGGCAAAGCTATTGAAATGCGTCCGATCGACGGCGAAATGGAATTTGCTGAAACTTGGGATTATGCAGTAAACTTGCCGAAGAAAGCTAACCCGATGAAGAAATCTACCGTTAAAGGTAGCCAGTTCGAAACTCCGTTGCTCGAATTCTCCGGCGCTTGCGCAGGTTGCGGCGAAACTCCGTATGCTCGCTTGATTACTCAGTTGTTCGGTGACCGTATGGTTATTGCCAATGCAACTGGTTGCTCCTCCATTTGGGGCGCTTCCATGCCGGCTTCTCCGTACACTAAGAACCAGGAAGGTCATGGCCCGGCTTGGGGTAACTCCTTGTTCGAAGATAACGCTGAATATGGCTATGGTATGTTAGTTGGTACTGAGAAAATCCGCACTCAGTTAGCAGAAACCGCTAAGACGATTGCTGAAACTGCAGCTCCGGATCTTAAGACCGCTTTGGAAAACTGGATTGAAACTAAAGACCAGGGCGAAGGCAGCCGCGAACGCGTTGCTGAATTAGTAAGCTTGTTAGAAAAAGCTGAAAAAACTCCGGAAGTTCAGGAAATGCTCGACAAGAAACAGTATCTTGTTAAACGTTCCCAGTGGATCTTCGGTGGTGACGGCTGGGCTTACGATATCGGCTTCGGCGGCCTTGACCATGTACTCGCTTCCGGCGAAGATGTAAACGTATTCGTATTCGATACCGAAGTTTACTCCAACACCGGCGGTCAGTCCTCCAAATCTACGCACGTTGCAGCAGTAGCTCAGTTCGCTGCTAGCGGTAAACGTACGAAGAAGAAGGACTTGGGCATGATGGCTATGTCCTATGGCTATGTATACGTAGCTCAGGTTTCCATGGGCGCTGACAAGAACCAGCTCATGAAAGCATTAACTGAAGCTGAAGCTTATCCGGGACCGTCCCTCGTTATCGCTTACGCTCCGTGTATCAACCACGGTATCAAAGGCGGTATGGGCAACGCTCAGGAAGAAGCTCGTCGTGCAGTTGCTTGCGGTTACTGGGATTTGTATCGCTACAACCCGGCCCTCAAAGAAGCTGGCCAGAATCCGTTCTCCTTGGATTCCAAAGAACCGACCGAATCCTTCCGCGACTTCTTGATGAACGAAGTTCGTTACGCTTCCTTGCGTAAAGCAGCTCCGGAAATGGCTGAACAGTTGTTTGCTAAGACTGAAGCTGACGCTCAGGAACGTCGTAAAACTTACATTCGTATGCAGAAAGGCTTCGACGAAGTTAAATAATTACATACCTAATGTAATACCTGATACGCAGTAATGCGTATGTGAAAACACCCCTGTCGTGCGAAATCACGGCAGGGGTGTTTGCTATGTAACCGTATCGCGTTTAGGCCCTATAACCGTATAATCGCTATACACCCTAAGTTTAACCCTAAGTGCTCTTAAGGTGCTTAAGGGTATAGCGAACACAAAAATACCGCCACTACATCAGTGGCGGTATTTCTTATACCAGCAAGTCAATCGTATGTGGAGTGCTTACTATAAAATATGCATTTTTTGTGCTGCGTCAAATTCGTCCGTAATGGCTTGTTCCGGCGGAGCGTCTAACAAGCTTACCACGTAGATGGCAATAGCGGAGAAGAGGAAGCCTGGTACGATTTCATATAAGTCGAACCAAGCGAATTGTTTCCAAATCAAAACGGTTACGCCACCAACTACAACGCCGGCAATACAACCCTTGCGGGTCATGCGACGCCAGAAGAGGGAAATGAGGATGGCCGGACCGAAGGCGGCACCAAAGCCAGCCCATGCGTAAGCTACCATTGTCAAAATGTAGCTGTTCGGGTCTAACGCGAGGAATAAGGCAATAGCGGCGATGATAAGCACCGTAATGCGGCTTACGAGGATTAACTCGCGGTCAGTGGTCTTGCGACCAATGAGGTTCTTGTACAAGTCCTGTGATACGGACGACGCCGTTACGAGGAGCTGTGCTGACGACGTACTCATGATGGCGGCCAATACGGCGGACCAGATGAGGCCGGCTAAGAACGGAGTAAAGAGAGTTTCACTCATTACGAGGAAAACAGTTTCGGATTGTGCGCCGTCAAGCGGTGTGGTTAAGTAAACTTTACCAACAAGACCAACTAATACGGCAGCGGTCAGTGAAATAATAACCCAGGTCATAGCGATGTTCGTCGCTTTCTTTAATTCGCGGGCATCAGAGATGGCCATGAAGCGAACTAAGATGTGCGGCTGACCGAAGTAACCAAGGCCCCAGGCTACGGAGGAAATGACGCCGATTACCAAGGTAAAGGTGTCTTTAGCCGGTCCGAAAATGGACAAGCCTTTCGGGAACTGCGTAGCGATTAAAGACGCTGTGTTAATTGGGCCATGGAGCATCATCATGCCCGTAACCGGTACGATGAGGATGGCGAAGAACATCATCATCCCTTGGATGAAGTCCGTCCAGCTAACGGCGAGGAAGCCACCGAGGAAGGTGTAGAAAATTACAACGCCGGCGGTGATCAGCAAGGATGTTACATAATCTAAGCCGAAGATGGTGGTAAAGAGCTTACCACCGGCTACGAAGCCGGATGACGTGTAAATGAGGAAGAAGATTACGATGAAAATAGCGGATACAACCGGCAAGATACGCGTTGTGTCATGGAATCGGTTACGCAGGTAATCCGGAATGGTCAAGCTGTTGTTGGCCACTTCCGTGTGATTGCGCAAGCGCTTGGATACGAAGACCCAGTTGAGCCACGTACCGGCAGCGAGCCCGATAGCAATCCACATAGCGGAAATACCGGTGCTATACGCAAATCCTGGTAGCCCCATCAACATCCAGCCGCTCATGTCGGATGCTTCGGCACTCATCGAGGTAATCCATGGTCCAAGCTGACGACCACCTAAAATATAGTCGCTCAGATTCTTGGATTTTCGATAGTAGTACACACCAATGTACATCATGAGCCCCAAATACAGGGCGAAGGCAATTATAACCGATAATTGCGTGTGCATAGGAAAAGTCCCCCTTTTATATAATATTGTATTTTCTTATTGTATCATAAACTACTGGTAAAGGACTATAGTATATATGATTTTTGAGTGAATATAATAGGAAAAAATAGTGCAGTTACACCGACTATATCGGATTTATTCAATAGGCTTTATGACGTTTTTGTGGTATACTTATAAGACAAACTAGAACGAGTTATGACTATGGCGTTGCATTCGATTGGACACGAGGCAACGCAGTTTTAATGTAGAACGTAATTTTATCGAGTTAGGTAAATATAAGCGATAGAATCGGTTTTGTAAGGATGGTGATCGGAGTGGCACATAAGGCAGCAGAGGCGGCATTGGAGCGGTATTTTGGCTATCCGTCGTTCCGACCGGCGCAGGAAGTGCCGGTAGCATCGCTGTTGGCCAATGAAGATATTTTAGCTATCATGCCTACCGGTGCCGGTAAGTCCATTTGCTTTCAGATTCCGGCATTATTAAAGCAAGGCCTTACGGTGGTGTTTTCGCCGTTGATTTCACTCATGCAGGACCAGGTAGCGGGCCTTCGCATGCAGAATATTCCTGCAGCGTTCATCAACAGCACGCTAGAACGCAATACGGCTAATCGCGTGCTCTACGAAGTGCGCCAAGGCCGCATCAAGCTACTCTATTTAGCACCGGAGCGCCTGGGCAGCGAGTCATTTCAGCAATTCTTACGAGAAATGCCGCTGGCGCAGATTATCATCGATGAAGCGCACTGCGTGTCTCAATGGGGTCATGACTTTCGGCCATCGTACCAGCTCATTGGGCCGTTCTTGGATTCATTGCCGAAGCGCCCTGTAGTAGGGGCCTTCACGGCTAGTGCGACCCAAGAGGTTGAAGCGGACATGAAGCGCCTCTTAGGCCTTGAAAAGGCGCGGGTGCATGTAACGGGCTTTGACCGGCCTAACCTGTCCTTTTCTGTGGTCCATCCGGACAAGAAGCTCCCCTATGTGCTGGACTACGTGCGTAAGCGCCCCAATGATAACGGTGTTATTTATTGCTCTACCCGCAAGGACGTGGAAATGGTGTATGGCGAGCTGGTGAAGCGCGGCGTGGAAGCCGGCTATTATCATGGCGGTTTAGCCGATGAGGTGCGCAAGCAACAGCAGGATTTGTACGCTTATGATAAAGTGAAGGTCATGGTGGCGACGAACGCCTTTGGCATGGGCATCGACAAGAGCGATGTGCGCTACGTGCTTCATTACCAAATGCCGAGCACCATGGAAGGCTATTACCAGGAAGCGGGCCGTGCCGGTCGTGATGGCGCGCCGGCCGATTGCGTGCTGCTGTACAATGGCCGGGATGTGATGATTCACAAATATTTAATCGAGCAGTCTGTGCAGGAGCCGAATCGCCGCCGCATTGAGCTTATGAAATTACAGCGCATGATTGACTATTGCTTTACCGGTCAGTGCTTGCGCCGGTATATGCTGTCCTATTTTGGCGAAAATGTGCCGTGGCAGCGCTGCGACCATTGCAGTACCTGCTTGGGGAAAGGCGCTGAACGAGACATGACGAAGGAAGCCCGGGCTATCATTCACGCCATCGACATGACGGAAGAGCGCTATGGCGCGTCCATGATTGCGGCCATCGTTGGCGGTGCGCGGACGGAGCGCGTGGTGCGCAGTGGTCTTGACCGCTTGCCCGTGTTCGGTTCCTTAGCCAGTCTCGACGATAGTGAAATAAAAGGCTTCATCAAGCAGCTGGTGGCTATGGGGTATTTGCAGAGCACTTATGGCAAGTATCCTATTTTACAGATTACGCCAGGCGGTGAAGAAGTGTTAGCCGGTCACAGCAAGGTGACGGAAGTGCGCCGCGAAATCGTAAAGGTGCGCTCCGAAGCACCGCGGTCAGCTAATGGCGCTATGCATAAGCAAGCAAGCCGCACCTTGGCGGCGAAGGATTCGCTCTTTGAACGACTGCGCCAGCTTCGCAAGCGTTTAGCAGCGGAAGCCGGCGTGCCGCCGTATCACATCTTCCCCGATACGGTGCTTATCGACATGGCAGCTACCAAGCCGAAAACGCTGGCGCAGTTATTTCAGATAAAAGGGATTGGCGAAGTAAAATTAAAGAAATACGGATTGTCGTTTTTGCAGGTTATAACAGGAGGTACCCATGAGTCGGGCAGATGAACAATATTTGGATATAGTGGCGCGTATTTTGGATTCCGGTTACTATGCGAATAATCGCACCGGCGTGCCTACCTATAAGTTACCGCATCAGATTATGCAGTTCGATTTGGCTGAGGAATTTCCAATTTTGACGACGAAGTTCGTCGCTTTTAAAACAGCGGTGAAGGAGCTTCTTTGGATTTGGCAGAAGCAGAGCAATGACGTGCGCGAATTGCAGAACATGGGCGTTCGCGTGTGGGATGAATGGATGCGCGAAGACGGTACCATCGGTAAAGCTTATGGCTATCAAATTGCAAAGTATAAGCAGCTTGATAATTTGCTGAAAATGCTGAAAGAAGATCCGCAGAGCCGACGCATGATTGTAACGCTATGGAACATTGAAGATTTGCCGGATATGGCACTGCAGCCTTGTGCTTACGAAACGCTGTGGGACGTAACGGACGGCAAGCTCAATTGCATGCTCATTCAGCGCAGTGGCGACATGGGCCTCGGCGTACCTTTCAATTTGACGCAGTACGCTGTGTTGGTGTACTTAATTGCCAAGGTAAGTGGCCTTAAACCGGGTCAGTTCACGCATGTGATCAACAATGCCCATATTTACGAAAATCACGTAGAAGCGCTACGCACCCAGTTAGCTCGTCGTGACCAGGCCTTAGCAGCACCGCGCATTGTCATCGATGATGACGTAACGGATTTCTACGCCGTAACACCGGAGCAGATTCGCTTAGAAGGCTATGAACACTTAGGTAAATTGCCCATGGAGGTAGCCGTTTAATGATTGCCATTATCGTAGCAAAGGCGGCCAATAATGTTATTGGCAAGGACAACCAGTTGATTTGGCATTTGCCAAAGGATTTGAAATACTTTAAAGAATTGACTACCGGTCATATTATCGTCATGGGCCGCAAGACGCTAGAATCGCTGCCCTTTAAGCTGCCCAACCGGGAGCATTGGGTATTGACCCGTCAAGCGGACTATGTACCGCCTTATGAAGGGGTTCGTGTGTTCACGTCTGTTGATGAGCTTTTAGAAGCCACGAAGACGGCGGAAACGGTGTACTGCATTGGCGGCGCCGAAATTTACAAGGCCCTCATGCCCTATGCGGATATTTTGTATGTAACGGAAATTGACCAGGACTTCGATGGTGATGCGGTATTTCCTGACATCGACCAAACGAAATTTACCATAACACGCAATGAAGACGGCAGTACCGATGAAAAGAATCCGTTGCCGTTCCGCTTTGTAACCTATGAACGCAATAAATAATCCTTATTTCACAGAATATGGAAGGAGTTAACACATAGATGGCATTAAATGCGGCGGCAGTAATAGCCGCAGAATTAGGCGTAAAACCATGGCAGGTGCAGGCTGCCGTAGATTTATTGGATGGTGGCAACACGGTGCCGTTCATCGCTCGTTACCGCAAGGAAGCGACCGGCGAATTAAAGGATGAACAGCTTCGCACCGTGGAAGAACGATTGCAGTATTTGCGCAATTTGGAACAGCGCCGCGAAGAAATTTTGCGGTCCATTACGGAACAGGAAAAGCTGACGCCGGAATTGCAGGCGAAAATTGAAGCCGCTGTGAAATTACAAGAGCTGGAAGACTTGTATTTGCCGTACCGCCCGAAGAAGCGCACTCGCGCGTCCATTGCCCGCGACCGCGGCTTGGAACCGTTGGCGGCTATGCTGTTAGCACCGAAGGCTGACGTAGCTACGGCGGAAGAAGCGGCTGCGCCGTTTATTACCGATGAAGTGCCCACTGCCGCTGATGCGCTGCAAGGAGCGATGGATATTATTGCCGAGGACATTAGCGACCGCGCCGATGTGCGTACGCTTTTGCGCGACCGCTTGTGGCAGGACGGCGTTTTGGCTACGGAATTGACCGGCGAAGACGAAGAGCTGCGCAAGCTCTATTTGCACTATGATAACAATGAAGAACCGGTTAAGCGCATGCCGTCGCACCGTATTTTGGCGGTAAACCGCGCCGAAAAGGCAGGGGCCTTGAAGGTGACGTTGAAGGCGCCGGAAGATGCCTATGTAGCGGCGATTGCGAAGATGATGCCCCGTCCTACCGACGTGTTTGCGTCTTATGTGGCTGATGCGGTGCGCGATTCCTACAAGCGCTTGTTGTTCCCGGCGTTGGAACGTGAACTGCGTAAGACCATGACGGAACAGGCAGAAGAACAGGCTATTACCGTATTCGGCACGAACCTGAAGAACTTGCTTATGCAGCCGCCGTTGGCCGGTCATGTTATTATGGGCCTTGACCCGGGGTATCGCATGGGATGTAAGATGGCCGTTATCGATGCGCAAGGCAATGTGCTGGACCAGGGCATTTACCACTTAACCAGCGGCCAAGCCGGCATGGACCGCGCTCGTCGTGACATGGCTGAATGCATTCGTCGTAACGGCGTTACGCTGTTATCCATCGGTAACGGCACCGCGTCGTACGAAACGGAACAGTTCGTATCGGAGCTTATCGAAAAGGAAAAGCTGAACTGCCACTATATTATTACTAATGAAGCAGGCGCATCGGTGTACTCCGCCTCGAAGCTGGCTATCGAAGAATTGCCGGACTTAGACGTATCCATTCGTGGCGCCGTATCCATTGCGCGCCGCGTACAGGACCCGTTGGCCGAATCGGTAAAAATCGACCCGAAATCTATCGGCGTTGGTCAGTATCAGCATGACGTTAATCAGAAACAGTTGTCCGAAGCGTTGGACCGCGTCGTTGAAACCGTAGTTAACCATGTTGGTGTTGAGCTGAACACGGCATCGCCGGCCATTTTGCAACACGTTGCCGGCATTAGCGCCGCAGTAGCAGGCAATATCGTCGAATACCGCAAGGAAATCGGCACCTTCAAATCCCGCAAGGAATTACTCAAGGTTAAGCGCTTAGGCCCTGCAGCGTTCACGCAGTGCGCCGGGTTCTTGCGCTTAAAGGACGGCACAGATCCGCTGGACAACACGTCGGTGCATCCCGAATCCTACGGCATTGCGAAGGCCATCATCGAAAAGCTTGGCTTCCAGTTAGCCGATTTACGTGATAAGGAACGCCATGCGTCATTGCAGCTGAAATTACAAGACGCTAAGCCGGAAGCGCTGGCTCAGGAATTAGAAGCAGGCGTGCCAACGGTACGCGACATTATGGATGCATTAGCCAAACCGGGCCGTGACCCGCGTGAAGACTTGCCGGCACCGATGACGCGTAGCAGCATTATGAAGCTGGAAGACATTAAGGTGGGCACCGTTGTAAAAGGTACTGTTCACAATGTAGTCGACTTTGGCGCTTTCGTCGACTTCGGCTTGAAGGTGAATGGCTTGCTCCATCGCAGTGAATTCTGTAACTACAACGAACATCCGTCGGACAAGCTCGCCGTTGGTGACATTATCGAGGCCATGATTATTTCAGTAGAACCGGAACGCAATCGCATTGGTTTATCCAGCAAAGCGTTAAAAGGCGAATCGAAGGATGACAAGGCGAAAGGCGCCGGTCAGGGCAAGCAGAATCGCAACGACCGCAACGACCGTAACCGCAACGCCGGTAACCGCGGCAATCGCAACGGCGGCCAGAACAATGGTAATCGTAACAACAACCAGAATGGCGGCAATCGCAATGGCCGCAACAATAACGGCAACCGCAAAGGTCGTCGCGATGGCGATGGTTTGCATTTTGGAAATAATGATATTCGCATTACCTATAGCAAAAAATCATAACTTTTGGTGAAAAACCGAATTCTTATGATATAATGTAATAATACGAGAAATAATGAGATGCGGGGGCTTACGGTATCCCGTACTGATATAGGGTATTACCAAGGAGGAAATATACACTCAATGATTGAACGTTTTGAAGATTTACATATTAGCGAACCGATTTTACGTGCGTTGAATGACATGGGCTTCGAAGAACCGACGCCGATTCAGAAGGAAGCCATTCCGGTAGCCATGGAAGGCTTGGACATGATTGGTCAGGCGCAGACCGGTACCGGTAAAACCGCTGCTTTCGGTATTCCGGTATTGGAACGCATCGACGCTTCGCTTCGTGCCGTACAGGTTTTGATTTTATCGCCGACTCGCGAATTAGCGATTCAGGTAGCCGAAGAAATCAACAAGATGGCACAGCATACGGAAATTCAGGCTTTGCCGATTTACGGTGGCCAGGATATTCAGCGTCAGTTCCGCAGCTTGCGCAAAAATCCGCAGATTATCGTCGCAACGCCGGGCCGCTTGATGGACCATATGGAACGCGGCTCCATTTCCTTTGACCATGTACGCATCGTTGTATTGGACGAAGCGGATGAAATGTTGAACATGGGCTTCGTGGACGACATCAATAAAATTTTGAGCGCTGTACCGGACGAACGCCAGACCTTGTTGTTCTCCGCTACGATGCCGAAGGCTATTAAGACCTTGGCGGAAACGTACTTGACGGAACCGCGCACCATCAGCATGAAGCCGACCCAGGTGACGATGGACCTTATCGAACAGTACTACATCGAAGTACAGGACCGTCAGAAGTTCGACTTGTTGTGCCGCTTATTGGATATGCACGCACCGGACTTGGCTATCGTGTTTGGTCGTACTAAACGCCGCGTTGACGAAGTAACGGAAGGCCTTAAGAAACGTGGTTACATGGCTGAAGGCATTCATGGTGACTTGTCCCAGCAGAAACGCGACAGCGTTATTCGCCAGTTCCGCGAAGGCACTATCGATATTTTGGTCGCTACCGACGTAGCGGCTCGTGGTCTTGATATTAGCGGTGTAACCCACGTATACAATTACGACTTGCCGCAGGACCCGGAAAGCTATGTACACCGTGTAGGTCGTACGGGCCGCGCCGGTAAAGCCGGTATGGCCATTACCTTCGTAATCCCTCGTGAAATGGAACACTTACATGCCATCGAACGCTTGACGAAGCGTAAAATTGCTCGTCGTAAGGCACCGTCCTTAGGCGAAGTATTGGAAGGTCAGCAGAAATTAGCTGTTCAGAGCTTAATCGACATGGCCGACGATACGGAAAACTTAAAAATGTATCGCTCCAGCGCCGAAGAATTGTTGACGGATATCGACTCCGTAACATTGGTAGCTGCCGCGATTAAATTGTTGACGAAGGAACCGGATACGACGCCGGTAACCATTACGGAAGAAGCACCGCTTCGGGTTCGCAAGAGCCGCCGCAATGGTAACGATGGTCGTCGCCGTGACGGTAAGCGTTCCTATCGTGGCAATGACCGTCGCAAAGGGGATCGCAATGGTCGTGATGGCCGCGATGGTCGTGACCGTGACCGCGATAACCGTGGCGACCGCAACCGTGATCGTGACCGCAACCGCGACTACCGTGGTAACCGCGATCGTCGTCGCAACGACGAAGGCCGCGTGCGCGATGAACAGCGTCCGTCCGCTTTCAAACCGTATTTTAAAGACTAAAAAAGCATAGCTGAGGGGTAGACAATCTTGCAAAAGGGCGACGTGTTTGTTATAATAATTCAATAATAATTATTATTGTTTGGATTATTACACACGGCAATAGCCGTTTCACGTTAAGTAACGTTTTGTATTGTATCCGAGTGGAGAAGGGATAGATGAGTATGGATATTGCTCAGAAATTACGTTCCGAAGGGTATAAAGTCACGCCTCAGCGCATTGCCATTTATAATGTGTTGTACGGTGGCAAAGAACACCCGACGGCAGAAATGATTTATCGTGATTTGCGTACCGCTCATCCTACGATGAGTTTGGCTACCGTATATAAAACGATGGAAATTTTCGAAAAAATGGGCCTGGTAAAGGTACTGGATATGGGCGATGAAAGCAGTCGCTATGACTCGGATACGCACAACCATCCGCATTTGCGCTGCGTTATGTGCAACAAGGTGGAAGACCTGGAAGGCTTTAACATGGCCGACATTTCCGCTGAAGCCGAAACGCTGAGCGAATACCGCATTACCGGTCAACAATTGAATTTTGAAGGAATTTGCCCCGCTTGTCAGGCGAAACAGCATCGCCACGACAACGACGTGCAACATTAATACAAAGAAAAAAGAGCCGTTTGGCTCTTTTTTTGTTAAAATATGAGTATGTTGAATAGGGTTTTCATTTCACAAAAGGGAATGAATTTAGTATATATGTAACGATAAAGGAGTCAGTATGCTTACAATTGGGTGTCATTTATCAATTAGCAATGGGTATTTACATATGGGTCAGGAAGCGTTGTCTTTAGGCGCCAACACGTTCCAGTATTTTACGCGCAATCCTCGCGGCGGCAAGGCGCGCGCTTTTGACGAAGCGGATATGAATGCGTTGACGGCTTTTTTGAAGGAGCACGAATTCGGTCAGGTTGTAGGCCATGCGCCGTACACCATGAACGCCTGCGCCAAGGATGAAGGGCTGCGCACCTTCGCATTAGATTTCATGCGCAGCGATTTGGAACGGTTGGAATTTTTGCCGGGCCAGCTGTACAATTTTCATCCGGGCAGTCACGTAAAGCAAGGCGTTGACGTGGGCATCGAGTTCATCACGGCTATGCTCAACGAAGTGCTCTTTGAAGGCATGCAGACCACGGTGCTCCTGGAAACCATGGCCGGCAAGGGCAGCGAAGTGGGCCGCACCTTTGAGGAAATCGCCCGCATCATTGACGGCGTGAAATTAAAAGACTACCTAGGCGTGTGCGTCGATACTTGTCACTTGCACGAAGGCGGCTATGATATTATTAACGACTTGGACGGCGTGTTAGCTGAGTTCGATTATTACATTGGTCTAGACCGCATCAAGGCTGTTCATCTCAACGACTCGAAGAATCCTATTGGCGCTCACAAGGATCGCCACGAAAAGATTGGTGAAGGGCACATCGGTTTAGAAGCGTTGGTGAATGTCATCACCCATCCGAAGCTGCGTCATTTGCCGTTCTGCTTGGAAACGCCGAACGATAACGAAGGCTACGCCTGTGAAATTAGCCTCCTTCGCAGCGAATACGATAAACGCTTAGGTGCCTTATGAGAATACTCCATACAGCCGACTGGCATTTAGGTCGCATTTTCTATGGACGGCACCTGACCGATGACCAGGCCCAAGTACTGGAAATCTGTTTCTGGCCGGCCATCAAGGACTATAAGCCGGATGTAATCGTCCTCGCCGGTGATGTGTTTGACCGGGCCGTACCGCCGGTCGAAGCAGTGCGACTTTGGGACGAAACCATTACGCGGCTCGCGTCGGATTATAAGATTCCCGTTGCCGTCATTGGCGGCAATCACGATAGCGCCGAACGCCTCGAGGTAGGTCGTGCGCTAATGGCGCAGTGTGGCCTTCACGTGTGGGGCCGCATCGATAGCGTAAAAGAGCCCTTATACGTAAGCGACCACTATGGCGAAGTGGCCTTTTGCCCTATGCCCTTTGGGGAACCGCCTACCATTTTAAATACCTTTGGGACGGTTGAAGCTAACGCTAATGAAACCGTTGAACCGGAACCGGCCCCAGCGCCTAAAAAGCCGAAAGCGTCAAAAAAGAGTAAGGCTTCAAAGACGGCCGGTATTCAAGAAGATTCGCTGTTCGGCGACGCTGTTGATGAAGATGTTGTCGAAACGGCGCGTGAAGCGGTGACGGCGTCGCCAGAAGAAGTGGTGGCGGAAGGTGACTCGGTAGTGGACGATTACAACTCGTCCTATGCCCGTGCCGCTTATGCTTTCACGAACTATTGGCAGCAAACGGTGCCGGCTTCCACGCGCAAGGTGGCCATTGGTCACTCCATGGTAGTCGGCGGGGCGACCTGTGAATCGGAACGCCCCCTCACTATTGGTGGTACGGAAGCTATACCGGGCGGTGTCTTTAACGGCTTTAACTATGTAGCCTTAGGTCACTTGCATGGGCCACAGCGCGTTGGTCGCGATGAAGTGCGTTACAGTGGGTCCCTTATGAAGTATTCCTTCGATGAAGCGAGTCAGGATAAGGGCATGACCTTTGTAGACATGAATGGCGATGGTAGCTGTCAAATTGAGCAGATTCCTTTGGTAGCACCGCGAGATGTAACGGTGCTGACCGGTTCCTTTGATGAGTTATTGCAGGATAAAGAACTGCAAGCTCGCCATAAGGATGATTATTTGCAGATTCGCTTAACGGACACGACGCCGGTTATTGATGGCATGGCACGACTTCGCCAAGTCTTTCCCTATACGTTGGCACTGGAATTGACAGGCCGCTTAACAGGGGAACAGCAATTAAGCGAACCGGTGTTGCATCGTTTATCGGAACAGGAATTATTTGAACGATTTATGGCGGAAGTGCGCCAGCAGCCCTTAAGCGACGATGAACGACAGTATGTAAACGGTCTGTGGGACCGTATTTTGAAGGATGATACCCTATAAGGAGGAAAGCAAATGAAACCTTTATTGCTTGAAATTACCGCTTTCGGTCCTTATAGCGGTACGGTAACCTTAGACTTTGACAAATTAGGCGACGCACGGTTATTCCTTATCAGTGGGCCTACCGGTGCGGGGAAGACGACGGTGTTGGATGCTATGGTGTATGCCTTGTATGGCGAGTCTAGCGGTGGCCTGCGCAGTGGCGCTACGATGCGCAGTGATTACGCGGATACGACGACACCAACATCGGTTACCTTTACCTTTGCCGTCGGCGATAAGACGTACCAGGTGGAACGCAGTCCAAAGCAAACGCTGAAGAAGAAACGCGGCGAAGGCACTCGCGAACAAGCGGCCGTGGCCGTACTACGGGAGCAAAAGGACGGCGCGTGGGTTGATTTCAGTAGTCGGGCCAATGAAATTCGCGACAAGATTATTAGCATTCTCGGCTTTCGGGCCGACCAGTTTTTGCAGGTTATCCTGCTACCGCAAGGCGAATTTCGGCGGTTATTGACGGCGCCTACGTCGGAGCGCGAAGAATTGATGCACACGCTATTTCGCACCGATGTGTACACGAAACTGCAGCAGGCGTTGCAGAACGATTACGAGGCCATGTATAAACAGGCTAAAGCTATGGTAGACCAGCAGCAGTTTTTATTGCAGCGGGAAAAGGTGACTACGGAAGACGAGCTGCGCCAGAAGCACAGTGAGGCGGTAACGCAGGCCGATGAGGCGGAAGCGAAGGCGGAGACTGCCGATGAACAGCGCGAAACGATTCGTAAAGCCTTTGATTTGTATACCCATCGCCAGGAATTGACGACGGCTATTGCAACTAGTAAGGAGCGCTTAGAAGCGCTGACGGCTAAAGGGCCGGAGATGAGCGAACAGCGGCGACTTTTAGATCGATTGCGGCAAGCGGAACCGTTGGCGGTGCGGCAGCGACAAATCGACGACAATGATCGACACCTTAAAACCTTGCAGCAGGACCTAGCACAGGTTACGACGAAGTTGAAACAGCTGGATGAGGAAAAGCTGGCGTTGACGGAACGGCGTCAAAAGGCGACAGAGCTACAACCGGCTTATGAGGCGGCTCGTAAATCGCTGGATGATGCGGACCGCATTAAGGGGCAGTTTGCGCTGGTAGATTCATTGACGGCGCAGGCGAAGCAAGAAGAAAAAGCGGTAGCCCTTGCGAAGGCACAGCAAGAAGCGGCTGAAAAGCAGCAAGTAGCCGCGGAAGCACAGCAAAAGGCGTGTCAGTTGGCGGTGCAGGAAGCGGAAGTAGCCAGCGAAGCATTAAAGCTGTGGCAAGGGGCGGCGGAACAGCTACGCACGGCGCGCACCTATGGCGATAGCTGGACGGAAAGTGATAAAGAAATCCAGCGATTAACAGCTGACTTGGCTACGGCTAACGAGGCAGTGCATGACGGAGAAGTCGAGCAAGCTGATGTAAAGGCTCAGTTAGAAGCACTGCAGGCGGCAAAGCGGCAGGACGCGGCAGCCGAATTAGCTGCCGGTCTGAGTGATAATACGCCATGTCCGGTTTGCGGCTCCGTGCATCATCCGTCATTGGCAGTGGCCAGCGATACGGCGGTAACGCCAAAGGATTTACAGGACGCCGAAAAAGCCTATACGGAAGCGGTTAAGCAATTGGCCAGTGCCTGTGAACGACGGGATAACTGGCAAGCATTACTTACGACGGCACAGGAAACCGCTGAAAAACGACGCACAATCTGTCAGGAATGGATTGAAGCGTGGAATGGTGACTATAAAGACACCATTCAAGAAGCTGAGGCTTGTGAAACGGCCGATGACTTCATGGCACTTTTAAAGGGCTTAACGCAGCTTGTGAAAGAAAAGGGAACGCCGTTGGCTACCGTAGCGAATACATTAAGTAGTAAACGCAAGGAAGCTGAACGAGCGGCTGATGCGGTAAAAGCGGCTACGAAAGCCGTTACCGACAGTGCCAGCGAAGTTACGAAGCTATCTACTACGTGGTCTCAGACTCAAGGTCGTTTGACGGCGGCCCGGGAATCGGTGGCTTCTTATGACCGTAAGACCTGGGAAACGGAGGTTGCGTCGTGGCAGCAGACCGTAGCTAGCTGGGAAGCAGGCAATACGCGCTTACAGGCTGATGAACAACAATGGCTCAAAGCGCACAGCACGGCAACGGCTCGGCAAGATGATTTGACGAAGCAAACGAAGAGCACTACGGAAGCCTTGCAGCAGCAGAAGCAGGAATTTAGTGAGGCGTTGCAGCAGATGGGCTTAACGGAAGCCGGTTGGCTAGAACTAGCCGAAACGCGCGCTTGTACCGATAGAAATGGGCTAGCGAAAGCGCTAGAAGCCTATGATAATGAAGTGGTCAGCGTCCAAGCAGTGCTGAAAAAATCGACCGACGAGCTGGCGGAATTGGCACCGGCAGAACCGGTAGCGCCGGAAGCGGTGCAGGCGGCGGAAGCGCAATATAGCGAAGCGGTTCGTGAAGCGGCGTCCTTGCGTCATGAAGCCAATCGGTTAGGCGATACGGTACAGGACTTTGAAGCGTCCGTAGCGGCTAACAAGGAAGTGGCTGATAAATTAAACTTTATTTATGGTCTTAGTGACCCGGCCATGGGCGGTAACACGGGACTTAAAGGCGTTACCTTTGAACGCTATGTGCTAGGTGCTATTTTAGAAGAAGTCGTGGTAGCGGCAAACCTGCGCTTGAAGCGCTTAAGCCGTGGCCGCTATGAATTACAGCGCGCCGACTTAAAGGAAACGGGACGCGGTCATCGCGGTCTTGATTTGGCGGTTATGGATGCGTACACCGGGTATGCTAGACCGGCCAATACCTTGTCGGGCGGGGAAACCTTCTTGGCATCACTGTCATTGGCCATGGGGCTTGCCGATGTGATTCAAGCCTATGCGGGCGGCATTCGGTTAGATACGCTGTTTATTGACGAAGGCTTTGGCACCTTGGACCCGGATACACTGGACGTAGCCATGGAAACCTTAATGGAACTGCGCGAAGCCGGACGCTTAGTGGGTATCATTTCACATGTGCCGGAATTGAAAAGCCGTATTGACACACAGCTTACGGTAGCGCGCACCGACCGCGGGAGCACCGCCTATTTTGTAAAAGACGGCGAACGGTTATAGTCGCCGTATATAGCAATATATCGAAATCTATGGTACTATGTAGAGTAGAGCAAACGGAGAGGAGTTGACACTATGAAATTTGTAATGATTCACAATAATTTTAATGTTCGTGACTTAGATGCCAGCATCGCCTTCTATGAAAAAGCCTTGGGCTTGAAACCGGGTCGCACCATTGAACCGGGTGATGGGTCCTTCAAAATCGTATATTTAGATGGTCCGGATAGTCCGCACCAGTTGGAATTAACGTGGCTTCGCGATTGGGATCGTCCGTACAATCTTGGTGATAACGAATTCCATTTAGCATTCCGTACCGATGATTACGAAGCGGCTCATAAGTTACACGAAGAAATGGGCTGTATCGTCTATGAAAATCCGGCTATGGGGATTTATTTCATCGCCGACCCGGATGGTTATTGGTTGGAAATCATACCGACACGATAAAGAGAATCGAAAAAAGAGAGGCTTGAGACAAAGAGTATGGAGCATATGTTAACCCGCCTGCAATGGCTGGTAGGTAAAGAAAAAATCGACATGTTAAATGGCAAGTCTGTAGCGTTGTTCGGCTGCGGTGGCGTTGGCGGCTTTGCGTTGGAAGCATTGGTGCGTTCCGGCATTGGTCGCATTGTACTCATCGACGGAGACAGCGTGGCAGTGAGCAATTTAAATCGCCAGATTATTGCTACGCAGGCTACCATTGGTCGTCGTAAGGTAGAAGTGGCCAAGGAAAGGGCTTTGTCCATTCGACCGGACGTTGTGGTGGAAACCCATGATATTGTATATACGGATAGCGAATACCCGGATTTCATCGCATCCCTTAAGGTGGATTACGTCATCGATGCTATCGACATGGTGACGGCGAAGCTGGCGATTATCGAAAATTGCCAGAAGCTAGGGGTTCCTTGTATTTCGTCGATGGGCACGGGCTATAAAATGCATCCGGAGCTGTTGACCATTGCAGATATCCATAAAACGCATACTTGTCCCTTGGCGAAGGTTATGCGCCGGGAATTGCGTAAACGAGGCATTAAAAAGCAAACCGTTGTGTATTCACCGGAACAGCCGATGACGCCGCATCGCGATGATGATTCGCGCAGTCCGGGTTCTTGTGGCTTCGTACCCTCTGTATCGGGTCTCATGATGGCAAGCTATGTAATACGTACATTTTTGGAGGTTGAATAAATGAAAAAAGCGATTATTCATATGGCAAAAGGCGATATTGTTATCGAATTGTTCGACAAGGAAGCACCGGGTACGGTGGCTAACTTTGAAAAATTGATCAAGGAAGGCTTCTATGATGGCTTAACGTTCCATCGTGTAATTCCTGGCTTCGTAGCACAGGGCGGTTGCCCGAACGGCAATGGTACCGGCGGCCCGGGCTACACCATTAAAGATGAATTAATCGGCAACCCGCATCGTCACGTGCGCGGCGCTTTGTCCATGGCTCATCGCGGACCGAACACCGGCGGTAGCCAGTTCTTTATCGTTTATGAACCACAGCCGCATTTGGATGGCGTTCACACTGTATTCGGACAGGTAATCGAAGGCATGGATATTGTGGACGGTATTTACCAAGGCGAGCACATGGAAAGTGTTGAAGTTGTAGAAGACTAAGATAGGAGTACCATGGAAAGTTTGTCTATTCGGCATCCGGAATGGTTGCAGGTGTTAAAAGACGGACGCCATTCCTTTGGGTACAACCAGGAATGGTATCACGACGAATGGCAACGCGTATCCGGCTGCGGCCCTACGACGGCGACGCAGGTTATTAGCTATGTAGAGTTTCGCGATGGGTATTTAAATACGGCGGATAGCAGCGATGGCGAAGCAGCGTTAAAACGCATGGAAACGCTTTGGCATTATGTGCGTCCCCGCATTGGTGGCGGTCTTTATAAGACACATTGGCTCGAAGACGGGCTTACTGACTACATTAAAGAACAGAACATGCCTTACGAAGTGAAGATGATCAGCATCTATCCGTTCAGCATGTGCCGTCCTTCCTTGCAGCAGGTTAAGGAATTTATTCGTCGCGGCTTATCGGAGGACTCGCCGGTGGCATTTTTGAATCGCCATCGCGGCCACGAAGAAGCATTGTCTACCTGGCATTGGGTGCCGATTATAAAAATCGCCGACACGGCAGATGACGTGCTTTGCACCGTGTATGACGAAGAAGAAGAACGCACGTTTTCGTTGGCGAAATGGTTGCGCGATACGATGCTCGGCGGCGGCTTTGCCTACGTGCATAAAGCAACTGTGAAATAAAACGCTTCATAGGACGTAACCGTAAGGGCATCCCTTACGGTTACCTTTATATGTATTTACACAATTATGGGAGGTATGACGGAATGTCACAATGGATTACAGAGAATCAATCTGAGCATTTACGCTTAAGTGCAGAGGTAGACAAGGTATTGTATTCCGGTCAGTCGGAATTTCAGAAAATTGAAGTTGCTCACAGCTTGGAATATGGCAATATGCTCGTCTTGGACGGTGTGTTTCAAACATCGGAACGGGAGGAGTTTGTTTACCATGAAATGATCTCCCATGTACCGTTGTTCTTACATCCCAATCCGGAAAAGGTGCTCATCATCGGCGGCGGTGATGGCGGTGTAGCGCGGGAATGCGTACGTCATGACTGCGTAAAATCTGTAACGATGGTGGAAATTGACGGCAAAGTAGTCGAATTGGCTAAGGAATTCTTGCCTACTATTTCCGCTGCTATGATTCGTCAGGATCCGAAATTGACCGTTAAAATCGGCGACGGCATTGGCTTTATGGCTGCTGCTGAAAACGAATTTGACGTTATCATCGTAGACTGCTCCGACCCGATTGGCCCTGGTGAAGGCTTATTTACGGAAGAATTCTATAAAAATACCTTAAAGGCATTGAAACCGGACGGCTTATTTGTACAGCAGACCGAATCGCCGGTAATGCATCAGCCGCTCGTTAAGAAGGTATTTGGCTATGTAAACAGCCATTTCCCGATTGCCCGCTTGTACACGGCGTATATTCCGTTGTACCCGACCGGCATGCATTGCTTCACCATTGGCTCCAAGAAATACGATCCGTTGACTTGGAAGGCTAATCGCGAACGCAATTTTGACACGAAATACTACAACGAAGAAATTCAGACTGCAGCCTTTGCATTGCCGAACTTTGTAAAGGATTACTTGCCGACGAAGTAATTCGCTAGTATTTCTGAAATCGATATAACAGCGTATTTGAGAGCTATACGTAGCTTTTAGAAGAATAGAGGAGCATCGCAAGATGCTCCTTTGCTTCGTTTTTGAGTGTATCGTCAATACACTACAAATTTTTAAAAATGTTGTTGACAGACCATTGATGATGATGATATACTAATCTTCGTTACGAGGACAGACAGTCCAAGTAGCGACCACAGGTGGTGGGTATGGTGAAGCGGTTAACACGGCGGATTGTGGCTCCGTTACGCGTGGGTTCGATCCCCACTACTCACCCCAACCCCCTATAGGGGCGTCGCCAAGTGGTAAGGCAATGGACTTTGACTCCATTATGCGCTGGTTCGATCCCAGCCGCCCCTGCCAAATAATCATGACTCACTAGCTCAGTTGGCAGAGCACCTGACTTTTAATCAGGGTGTCCCGCGTTCGAATCGCGGGTGAGTCACCAAGCTATGAAAGCACCGATGAAAGTCGGTGCTTTTATTTTGCCTAAATTGCTGTAAAAGGCGCTCTCTGAAGAGGGCGCCTTTTGTGCTGTGGCGACTGGTTATTTCACTTGAAAAGAGTATAACGAAACTTACTAAAATTTATGCCGGGCATAAGACTTGCTTTTGATTATTTCTTGAATAAAGAGTATAATATTAAATGAGTAGGAGACGGTTGTTGAGTGACAAAGTACATAAAACTCTTTTAGTTGAGGGGGCAGTTGAATGGAATACGGTATGGCTTTTTATGCATCCATCGCCATCTTCGTCATTACTTATGGCCTGATTGTTTGGGATAAGTACCCGCGTATGTTGGTATCGATGGGCGGGGCCGTCATTATGATTGGCTTCGGTTTTGTATCTCAGGAAACGGCGATTAAGCAGGATATTGACTTTAACACCTTGGGACTGTTGGTCGGTATGATGCTCATCGTTGGTATTACCAGTAAGTCCGGTTTGTTTCAAGCCGGCGCGCTGTGGGCAGCACACGTTACAAAGGGTAGTCCATGGCGACTTTTGTTTTTGCTATCGGTCATCACCGCTGTTGGGTCGGCCTTGTTCGACTGCGTAACGGCGGTATTGTTGATAGCTCCGGTTACGTTGACCTTGGCAGATAAGCTGAAGGTAAATGCGTTCCCGTTCTTGATGACTGAAATCCTCGTATCCAATATCGGTGGTACCGGGCTTTTGGTCGGGAACCCGCCAAACGTTATGATTGGTAGCGCAACGGGTTTAACCTTCAATGACTTCTTTATTTATTTAGCTCCGATTTGTGCGTTAGTAACGTTGGTAACGATTCCGATTTTGATATTCCTCTATCGTGGCGATTTGGAACCACATCCGGAAACGCGCGAAGCCATCATGAATATTTCCTACAAGGACGCCGTAGAAGATCCGATATTGCTGAAGAAGTCCATCTTCGTCTTAGCGTTGACGATTATCTGCTTTATCCTGCACCACTGGTTGGGCATGGAAACGGCGACTATCGCTATGGGCGGCGCTATTCTGTTGATGGTTATTGCGGACATCAAGCCTCGTGAAGTCCTTCACTTGGTAGAATGGACGACTATATTCTTTTTCATGGGCTTGTTCGTCGTAGTTGGTGGCTTGAAGGCCAGCGGCGTTATGACGTTCTTGGCTGAAAAGGTTATTAGCGTAACCGGCGGTAGCTTGGAATCCACTGTATTCTGGGTATTGTGGTTGTCGGCTATTGCGTCGGCTTTCATTGATAACATTCCGTTTGTAGCGACGATGATTCCGATGCTGCAGGAAATGGGTCAAATGACAGGCATGCCGATGGACGCTGTATGGTGGGCGTTGGCCCTTGGCGCATGCTATGGTGGTAACGGTACTATGATTGGTGCTACGCCAAACTTGGTTGTAGCGAACATTGGCTCCTTACATGGGTTGCGCTTCACCTTCGTGGAATACCTGAAGCTAGGTTTCCCACTCATGATTTTGAGCATAATCTTAGCCCATATATATCTATATGTGGTTTACTTTATGTTTTAAGGCGGCTAGCGCAGCGTAAGCGGCCTTACAAGTGTATATGGATATAACGAATACGGGTCTCCGAAGGGGGACCCGTTTTTGTGAAATAAACAGCCTTAACCGTGGTTTGGGAATGGCGCTTAACTGGTCTTGTGCCAGGCTACAAGCGGTTAGTTAAAGCTAGATAAAGAAAGTTTCAAAAATTTGTAAAAAAGGTGTTGACAGTTATGGCGGTTTGCCATATAATAAACAAGTCGTCACGCGGTGATACAAACGAAGCGGTTGAGCTGTTCGGTGTCACTGAGGTGATGAAAAAAATCTTAAAAAAAGAGTTGACACGATGTTGATTCTTTGATAAGATAATTAAGCCGTTAGTTACTGATAAGTACTGATAACGGCAACGGATCTTTGAAAACTGAACAATGTAAAGGTAATCATTTCGTAAGAAATGAACATAGCCAGAGTGCGGGTTCCATTTATGGAACCAAACCAAAAATT
>ERZ791611.693-NODE-693-length-29207-cov-3.270513_pt1 | contig 29207 bp, 31 predicted proteins | sample MGYA00510275_ERZ791611 | MGnify/ENA primary metagenome ERZ791611 (study PRJEB30046, sample SAMN00791912) | human gut metagenome | study: EMG produced TPA metagenomics assembly of the A metagenome-wide association study of gut microbiota in type 2...
TAAATATCAATGGGTCACTACACTAGTTTTGAATTTTTAAAAATAACACAATATTCTATTACGTCATTATTTAGTGTTCTGTTTTTGGCTTTTCCCTGCTTCTTGTACTTATGCTCTATAGCATATATAATCACATCACACTTACTCTTTTCAATAACCTGGCTAATTATTTTTGTAATATCTCCATTGCCGTTATTAGAATAGCTCCATGCGCAAATAAAATTATTCTTTAATATTCTGGTAATAATAGCAATAAAGAGTTCATCTATTTTTTTTGCATTCCTTGTTGAAAATTCTGATCGAAAACGCTCTCCTAATTTTGACGAACGAGATCTGCTCTTAAATTCAGAACATGGGTAATCATATCTGGCTAATGTTTCAAGCACATGATAATATCTACTATAATCCTCCCTTTTATAAGGTGCATCCAAGTAAACTAAAACATTGTTTATGCTTTGCTTTTCAAACCAATCCATAGCATTATCCCAGGGACCTTCAACCATCGAAATTTCATGCTCCCTAGTTTCACTTTCTCCTGCAATAGCTATCATTCTTTTCGAAAATTCAAGCCATGCTGATCTTTTTCGCTTTTCCAAAATAGTATCTATATTTTTTTCTTCTATCTTTCTAGGTTGTGCAAAATGTCCGCCATAATTTGAGGCGATAACGCTAGCTGTGATAATCAAAACTCCTAATAGCCACTCTCTATCCTCTATATTTTCTATTTTGTCAATTGCATATCTCATACTATCAATTTGAAATGATTGTTCAACTCCGAAATAAATATTTGCAAAATATAAAGTAAATAAACAATACGGTTCTAGTTTATTATTTTGCTTTCTCTCCTCTATAATACAATTAATACTTTCTGAAATCTTTTGTGTAGAAGAATAAAGTTCTACATTATTTATAAACTCCAAATATGTTTCCGCAACACTCTGTGGATTTGCCATATCCATATGAAAAATGTTTGCCTCCTTATTAATATTTTCCGCAAACATAATATCCAATTTTTTCATGTTATACAGATAATCTGGATAAATTTTGTCCAATAATTTATATGCCTTTTCAGAATTCATCCCTTGTCCCTGCACTTTTGCCAATAGCCGACAAAATAATTGAGCATCAGATGCATATGTTGTCCCGTACTTTGAAAAAACGTTCGATATAATTCCCGATCCACACATCAAGTCAAAAAAAGCTGTATTTTCATTGCAATTAGGTATAATTGCCTCCATGATAAATTCCATAATAGGTCTCTTTATTCCCATGTACGTACTTGTATTTGCAAAATCACTTTTCTGTATTTTTTTTATTACATTTCTTCTTTCCTGTACTTCATCTAAATATTTTTTAACATAAAAATTATTTGAAATAATAGAATTTTCACCCCAATTATATATAGCATTATCCTTCATTTTTAAATAAACTGGAATAAAATCAAAAAATATATTTCTTATAAATGCTGGTAGTCCACTTCTTTTATCTTTAGATACTTTTACAAATGTTCCATTCCCTATTTTCAAAACATCAAACAGCAAATCACTTCTATATCCAAAAACACAATTAATCTCTTTTTCGATATTATAATTTTCCTCTAATATTTTTTTACAAATAAAAAAATCCTTTTTCAAGAAATACAATTGCTTTTCTTTTTCAAGCGGAACAACAATCCCCAAATCAATAATCAGATTCAATTTTTCTTCATTATATTTTTCTCTCAATTCTCTATTTAATAATTTTTTCATATCATAATATGAATAAAAATATGCTTCCATGTGTTTTTCTTTCTCTTTATTGTTTAAAATATTTCTTTGCATTTTCCACCACAGTCAACATGTCTAAATATCCTTCTGCGCTATTTCTACCACATAAATAATCGGATACTTTTATCGCTTCTAACGACGAATTTGCCACTGCAACACTTATATCTGCTGCTTTTAACATATCTACATCATTATCATTATCCCCAATTGCTAATATTTTTCCCATGCTTTTTTTCATTATACATCTATCTTTTAATTCATCAATTACTATACTTTTTTTGTCTTGTATTGCTCTTATCTCTATAAAACCATTTCCACTGTCTGTACTCGAAATTTCAGAATCAGACTCTAAACACCTCATTACCTGATTATAAATTTCTGAAGAAATACTCTTTCTTTCAATAAGCATAGATACAATTTTTTCATTTCTAATACATTCCCCCGTCAACATCTTTACTTTTTTCCCGTTAATATCAACACTTTTTTTCTTACTTCCCGCATAATATACATTTTCTTTTAATCGATATTGATTTAAAATATTATACATATTAAAAGGTAAAACATCGCATGTATACACATAAATTCCCACGTTCTCCTTTGAAACTATACTAATAATTCTATTTGCTGATTTCTCCGAAATAACATATTCCTTAATTATTCTTCCTGTATTATGTTCAATCAAAACTCCCCCATTATATACAACTAATGGCATCCCCAATTCTATCCCTAACTGTTGTATAACATTGTATGCCCCGCTATATGGTCTACCTGTTGCAATCGTTGTCATAACTTTTTTTCTTTTTAATCTATTTGTTTTCTTTTTTATCTGTTCGATTATAGGAGCACTCCCTAACGTAAGCGTTCCATCAATATCAGACACTATATATTCTACATCAGAAAATATACGATATGAATCCAATGTACTATTGCTGTCTGGCAAATAATATTTCATGTCTCAACTCCCTATAAGCAAACTTTAATTATATGATGCATGCTCTCCTTATGTTTCGAAGAAGTATTATAGCCTTTACAATTAAAATAACATTCTTTTTCAATTGTTCCAACTTCTTTTAACATTTCCTTCGCAGCATCCATATCAATTAACCCATTATCTGTATAATGAAACAAAATACATTTTGCATTCGCCTGCCTAATCAACTTTTCAAATGCACTTGTTGCTTTATCTTTCTTGTTATAATCTGAAACGAAACTACTTGATCGATATATTCCAGATTTTCCTCTAGGAACCGGTACCTGTCCCTCAGCAATTGTTTCAGGTAAATGATAATATTGAGAATAATTTCTTTCATTATACGGTGGATCTAAGTATAAAACATCACACTTTGTATTTTTTACTAATTGTTCCGCATCCATTTTAAATACATATGATTTTTTACCTTCCACGACCGGCAAAAATGAAAAGGAGAATTCTTTGAGAGAGCGTCTATCGAATTCTTTTAAATAAGCATAATATGTACCTGCTGTATTAGCTATTTTATCAAAAGAATTGATCAAAGATGCTATAAGTACCTTTCTTTCATTTTCAGAAATAACATCATACCTATACCACTCATCAATACAATTAATGCATGCCTGTATCTTTTTTGCATTTCGCTCAGTAAAAAATTTACGTTTTTTTGAATATTCTTCCCAAAACCATCCCCCATTGGAATATATATTGCTTAAATAAAGTTCTATATCGCATATATTCTTTGCATTTATTTCTTTTTTCAAATTGCTAAATTCATTTTTTCCCTCTCTCTCAAGCAAAGAATACTGAAAAAAATATGCAAAATCCAAAATATCGCCAGAAATAACTTGAAATCCTTTTTCTTTCATTTTGGCTCCAACCGTTCCAATCCCTCCAAATGGGTCACAAAATATACCTCCGTTATATTCACATATAATTTCGAAAATTTGATTACGCAAAAGGGTTTTAGATCCAAAATATCTCATAGTACCTGCCTTAACTAAATTTCATTTTTATTTAATACTTTTTTATCTAAGTAACTCTCTTATTTTTCTAATTGCACACTCACCTATATGAACAATTACTGCTCCTATAAAGCTAAACAAACTACTAAACAAACATCCAATAATAGCAATTCCAAATCCCTTAACAATATAAGGACTAGAATTCCATCTTGGAATAACATATTTTTCAATAAAATTCTCTACTTGCGATGCGAACACAAAACCAGTTCCTCCAATAACCACCAAACCAAGTAAAGCCTGAATAACTTTATTTTTAAACGCCTCTGCAACATTCTTAAAGAAATTTTGCCCTGGTTTTTTGACATCTTTCAATTTTTGATTATTTTTTCGAAATTTTGAAATAGGTGAAACACTTTCCTTGTCATATGCATGTGTCCCCTTTTCATCACAATACTTTTTAAAACTGGGTTGCACCGTCCTAAACAATACTAATTGTGCCACTTGAATATTGGGATAAATACATATACTATTTTCCGTATTGTTTTTAATCTGAAAATGAATTTTACCCTCATGTCCTGGTTGTATCACACTTGTTCCTAATTCAATAGAAAGCCCTAATTGCGCATATGAAAATTTTGAAGATACTATTGCGTAAATATCATGTGGTACACTAATACTCTCTAATGAAGAACATAAAATAGTCTCATTTGGTTTAATGATGTATCCTAACGCAATATTTTTTTCTCTGTATATCTTTGAAAGTCTTACCTCAAGAAATTGCTCATCTTGTCCCATATCTATATAATCATGAAACATGGGTTTTTTAATTTCTCGTATTGTATCCGCTAATGATAACTGAATCGTACATCCCGAAAGTCGTTTTTTACATTCTTCAATAGGAAGTACCTCTCCCTCTATTTTGATTAATAGCTTATCTTTCTGTCTCTTATCAATCATGTACAAGATGTCATTATCACTTAAAGGTCCTGGAATCCTATCCGGAGAAGTTGGCATAACCATAAGTTTTGGTAAAATATATGTTTCCAAATTTGAGCAAATACTATATGGCTGATCACCTTTAATTTCTTTATCAAAATATTTTGAGTTTTTAGAATACATTTCTCTTTCTTTTTTTGCATGTCTATATCTTCTCTGAAACTGTTCCTCGTCAATAAGCACATTGTCATCTGTACAATTTCGATATTGCGAATCCATTTTTTGAATTTAGCTCTAAAAAAATCTTCTGTTAATCCAGCATCATAATCCAAGAATATGATAAATAAGTGATTTTCATTTTTTTCTCTATATTCCTTTGAAATGTTAATCGCATTTCCAACAGATGCATGAATAATAAAATTTGAATAACTGTCTATTGCTTGCTGTATATCTGTTTTTTTATATGCGTAAATTACCGAATCTCTATTATTCTTATAAGAAAATGGACAATCATGTATAAATTCATCATTATCAATATCTGTAGAATTTTCCGGTTCAACAAAATGATATTTTATGCCTTCAATCTCACCACTTTGTCTTTTCAATGGTTTTGTCGTATATGGAATTATACTTGAGAAAGAATACAATTTCATAAAATGAGCCAAAGCCGTTTTCTTTCCTACATATGAAGGACCTGCAAGAACAAATAGCATATAGGTTCACCTCCAAATCCGTTATCCGTACTATCTATATTTTCCCAAACTTCACACCCATTTTCGTTATTTCATCCATATAATCGATCTCCTGAATCTCCAACTCCAGGACAAATATAAGCGCGTTCGTCTAATCCGTCTGTTTCCGAAATAGTTACTAAAGCAGAAACATCCCCAGAAAGATTTCTAATTCCTAAAGGTGTAGAAAGAACAGATGCACATACTATTTGTTTCGGTCTATACTTCATAATCAACTCAACTGTTGCATTCACTGTTCCAGCAGTTGCCAACATTGTATCCAATATTACAACTGTCCTCCCAGAAATCGCAACATCTCCATTCTCATTCTTAGGAAACTTTGATTTATCAATTACTGCTACAGCATCTTCATTTCTATGTGCCCACACAAATCCTGTCTTTGCCATGGGAAAAAGTCTTTGAAATGCTCCAAGCATTGATACCCCAGCTCTTAATATGGGAACTAATATTATGTCATCATTAATTATTGGACATACTTTTTCCCCTAGTGGAGTAATTACATTCTTATCTTTTGTCTGCATAAATTTAGAGATTTCCCCAGCCAGAAAAAAAGAAATATTCTCTACGGCAACATTACACTCAAAAGAATTTGTATCTTTATCTCTAAATTTTGCCAGGAAATACTCAATAACGGGATTACTCACTACAACTACTTTCATTTTATCCACCTGTCTCCCCTATCTTTTTTCATATTTTGTCTTTATTTTACCATTTTTTCACTATGTTGGATATTCTTTAGACTAAAATCACCAAATATTCAACGTTTTCTTTTCTATATTTATACAATACGCTTCTCCATATCATTTATCAAGTATTTTTCATCAAAATGACAATTCGCGCACATCACCCAATTAACTCATTAAAGTTTATTTATATAAAAGAAGCCGATTTCCACACCGGCTTCTGATTTCTACTCTCTACAACAATTCCTCCCTTCCATCTTCCTTCAACTTATCAACAATCAGCTTCACATCCTGCGCCCGGTTCTTATCACACACCAATATCGCATCCTCTGTCTCAACAATAATCAGGTTATCCACTCCTATCGTTGTAATCAGGCGCTTCTTAGAATATGTAATACAATCCTTTGTATCAATCGCCAGATGATTTCCAGCTACAATATTTCCATTGGCATCCGTATCATGAAGCACCCCAAGGTTGTCCCAGCTTCCGACATCACTCCATCCCATATCCGCAGAAATAACTTTCACAATATCACTCTTTTCCATGATTCCATAATCAATAGAAATACTTGGAATAACCGGATAAATTTCATTGATTGCTTCCATCTCTGAGTCAGTTCCCATCGCGTCCCCAATTTTCACCAGACACGCATACACCTCTGGAAGGAATTTTCTAAACTGTTCCAAAATAACCGATGCCTTCCATACAAACATACCACTGTTCCATGCATATTCTCCACTTGCAACATACTTCTCCGCTGTCGCAAGATCCGGCTTTTCCTTAAATTCGATTACCTTTTTTGCAATACCTTCTTCTCATTTGTCAAACCGAATATATCCATATCCGGTGCAAGGATAAGTCAGTGTGATTCCCATTGTAACAAGAAATCCACCCTCAGCAACCTCAATTGCCTCTTTCACAAAAATGCTAATTATCAATAGTTTGACATTTTCTTTGACAACATCTGGGCTATCAAACAAAGCTGTGTACAACTGGCTTCAATGGCATTGGCTTTTGTTTAGGCACCTCTTTTTTGTAATCCTAAATAATCACTTGGCTTAATTGCCTTTATATTTGATACAGAATAATCCGATACATTTCTTGTCACAATATATTCTGCCCCATAACTCTTTGCGCATTCCATCTGTAGACAATCCTCAAAATCAGAAAAATTATCATTTACGAGACCAGATAATAGTTTTATCTTATCTATACCCTCTACATCAAAGATTTCGCATAGATTGAATAATATTTCCCTGCGTTCCTCAGTTGTATAATCTTTTCTTAATATGTAAAACATATTAGATATTGAATGTGCTGCAATACATCCTTTTATTTTTCCTTTGATGCATAACAAAATCACATTCTTTGCGTCCTCAAAGAATGGTTCTCTTTCCAAAAGATAATCAAGTAATACATTAGTATCAATCAAAATTTTACCTGCCATATTTTTCTTCCCTATAAGAAGCTAACTCTGCCTTATCATCTGTAACAGTACCCTTTTTTCGTAACTGTTCCAATCGTTCAAACGCTTCTTCCCTCTCCTTATCTGTATCATTATATAATCCATTTACGCCTTGCATAATCTGTATTACAAAAGACAATTTATCTTCCGGTATCTTTTCCAATTCCAATATTGCACTCCGTCTTAATGCTGTCATAGATCCATCCCCCTTCGAGATTTCAAATAACCTAATATATATTTATCAAAATAGTAATAAAGCCCCTTATCCGCTTTTGGAAACTACTTCTTTTCTATATTATATCTATTATTTCCATTTTCCACAACTAAATTTTCTAAGCCATTCTATCTCCGGCAAACATTTTCATCATTTTTTGCATATTTTTCATTTTCAAATTTCCAGTATCAGATATTTTCCCGTACATTTGTTCTATTTTTATGTCCCGTTTATGATCGCTTTCTCGTCAACTATACCCCTATATATTTATTTTGCTATTATATTGTTGAACAACACCGTTGGAAACCCAAAATTTACCACATTTAATAGACTTACTTTATTTATGCCATATCACATATACAACACCTTATGTCCGTATTTATCACCATAATCTGCTGTTATAAATGCACCACTGCCTTTTCCAGCACCAATAACAACGATTTCATCCGACCATGCACTTATAAGACGATTGCGCTGCGGAAATCGGTATCTTGCTGGTATAGTTCCCGGTGGATATTCCGATAATAATAACCCCTTATTTTGTATTTTCTGCATCAACTTATCGTGTTCACTTGGATAACATATGTCAAGGCCATTGCCAACAATTGCTACTGTATAACCATCATTATTGATTGCAACAGTATGTGCATATGCATCTACTCCTTTTGCCATACCACTTATAATACTGTAGTAATCCGTTTCTTCTCTAAAAATCTCCTGTCTGCGGATTCCTCTTTCCATTAAATGATAAATTGCTCCTGGATACCATTCTCTTTCTTTTCTTCCGATTTTTTCATACCCCTTGTTTCATAATTTATCCGTTTATGCGTATTCTTGCGCAAAAATTTAATCCTTCAGTGCATCCATATACCCCAGTAATCTTTTCTGCTGTTCTACGCTTAATTGCTGATATGTCTCTATGAGCATCCCCAGTTCCGTATCCTTTGTAAATACATACATTTCATTTGTTTTACTTCTGGTTCCTGTATGCTCCGCTCCTGACAAGAGTTCATACGGTGTGACACCTAATACCTCACATATAATCAATATCTTATCGCTAACCGGATTTGTTCGTTTCTTCTTCCAGTCACTTATAGAACTTTCTGCTATCCCTGTCCTCTGGGCAAATTCTTTCTGACTCATACCTTTTTCTTTTAATAATTCAAATATCTTATCGCTTATCGTCTTCATTTTATTTTTCCTTCATCTATATTTATTCTCAACGTCCTTTTCCTTGCATTTTATCATATTTCAACCAATTCGTATACACGTATTTATTATTTTATAAAAATTTTATTGTGTCAGGCACCTCTTGCCAGTTGTCAATGTTCAGACTTTATGCAGCTTGCAGTTGTGTTTTCAACATGGTCGGAAGTGTATTCATAAATGTATCCACCAATTCGTTGATTTTTTCATCTGAAAGCTCGGTGTTATCTAAAAGCATTGTCCGGAACATTTGAAGTAACATTTGAAAAGCCTGTATCCATGTGATATCAGACATTTCATCTGAAAAGTATAGAAAAAGCTCGCCCAAAGACCGATTATCGTTGGATTCCCGATTTTCTAGTGACAGCATCATATATCGTGTAAAAACAACTGCAGTATGTGCAGTCATTGCATCATAGGAAAGGGAGTTACATTCTTTGCTTAGGTTAAGGTAGCTTTTGCACACCTTGAAGAACACCTCTATGTCCCAACGTTTTCCATGGATCCGGATAATTTCATTCTCATCCAGATTTACGTCTGTGGAAATAAGGCAGAGATATTCCTTGCGTTTGTTACGATTGCGAACATAAACTACTTTGGCAGGAATGATTTCACCATCCTTTACAACATCAACCATAACGGAGAGCAGATATCTTGATCTTCCGCGTCTCTTTTTGTTCTTGTTGTAGATGGAAGTTAGAGACATATCTTCGCCATTGTAGCGAAAGAACATCTTTGGTGTTTTCTTGACCATGCCGATTACATCGTAACCCATACTTTTTACTGCGTGAAGAGTACTTGGTGATGAAAACCAGCTGTCAAAAAGAACATATTTCGCCGGAATTGTAGCTTTCCTGGCTGCATCCAAAAGCGTAAGCATAGCTTGTGTTCCTTTTTCCATGGAAAGCTTCCGGCGTTTGTAGCCAACAGTTCTTTTATCCACTTCTGTTGCTTCATTGATGCGGTTTTTCCTGTTTTCTGTGGAAAGAAGAACGCTGTTGACCGGCAGGAAAGTACTTCCATCTGACCAGCCTAAAGTAAGCATTCGAAAACCAAAGCGATATTTATGTTTTGCATGGTCATAGACTTTGGCAAGGAGTTCAACCTTTTTTGAGCGGTTACGCTCAAACATGGAATCATCAATGATAAGAACATTTGCACGATCCTCAGAATCTAAAGGCAGAATGGCATCCCTGATGATTCGGGTTGAAAGTATTGTTGTGAAGCGGATCCAGTTGATCTGAATCATTTTCATAAAACGATATACAGTATCCTTCGCAAAATCAGGAGTGTTCCGTCCTGTGATCAGATTCATGTACATGCTTCTGTTAGAAAAAATCAACAGAAACAGATACTGGAAGATCTCCATTACTGGAACGCCTTTCTTTTTGTAGGCATTGGACGCTTTCAAAGCTGAAGAAACATGAAATCTCGTAAAAAATCTTTTGATAGATTTTGAAATCTGCTTATCATTTTGAGTTGCTTGTGTTATACTTTTATTCATAGCATGAGCCTCCGGAAGTATGATTGTTTCTAGACAACTCAATTATACCAAAACCAGACGGTTTCATGCTATTTTTATGCCAGTTATTATTGAATTTTCAATGTGCATAGGCACGTATTCAAGTGCGAAGTTTGAGTCATTTTATTTATAATTATAGGAGAGATAGCCAATCCTCATACTCTCCTTTTGATACCCTCTATAAGACTCCAGCCAACTTATGTATGAACTCCATCAATTCCACATAATTATGTACAATCTTATTTTCCATCTCTCTTCCCTCCATACTAATCAGCACTATCACAAATATATTTTACTATTTGTGAGTTTATCAGTCATAATATCACCAACTTTCGTAATGTTATACTTCCATACTTCCCCGTCTAAATTTTTGAAAGATTGTTTGTATTAATATTACTTAGCGCATCTATTATGTAAGGAACAATTCCAATAACACACAAAATGCTCATAACTAAAAATAATATGCCTATCGACACATGAATTTTCCAATTTTTTCCTCTTTTATATGTTACTTTAAATAAACTGTTCCAAAACCATTTTCCTTTTTTACCAACTACAATATTAGTTATTGCGATAATGTAAAAGTCCGAACAAACTATATGGAGCATGAAAAATGCCAGCAATATCATTCCCACCATTTGAAAAAGGGCATAATATGCATATTCAGAATTTAAAAACGCCTTAATTATTCCATCCATATCAACGATTTTCTTAAAGGCATCTAAATTTATTTTTGATGTATATAAAGGCATATTGATAATTCCTATCAAAAGCGGAATACATATTATTCCTACCATATTGAAATATAACATTTCTTTTATATTTTTTCCATATATCACCTGTGCTTTCCTGCTATTATAATATACCCAAACAGTAGTAACTTCTATAATTACCGACGCAAGTATCAAACATAATTGTACTTTAATGCGATGATCCAAATAAAACACTGTAAGAACTAACATCCCTATTAATCCTAACCAAAACAATTGATCTCCTGATCCACTAGATGAAGCCTCTCTACTATTCTTGTTTCCTTCAACCACTATAGTTTTAGGAATATTATCAATATCTTTTTTATAGTTCTTAGCATCTATTCGTCCATTATCTGTGACAACATTTATCTGATCACCGTTAAAATTTATCGTAATTCCCTTTTCATTTATCTTCTGTTTACTAAAATAGGTTATTCCATCCAAGGTTAGATATATCTGTATTGTTTCTCCTATAATTTCACTTTTCTTAGATATACATTTAAGTGTTTTTAATTCATTGATAATTTCATCGATTTCAACTTCTATGTTAGGAATCCCTCCAAAATAGGTAATATTTAGTTCAAATGCATCTTCTCCAATTTCTGTCTTGTATTGTAAACATTTTCTCAAAAATATTTCACTGTCTTTTCTCATAGAGTACTTGTATGATAATTAGGAAGTTAATTATCACACGTTTCCTTTCTTTTAATATCGTGGTTCAATATAATTCAGATACTATGGACTTTTGATTTGTGTTTTGTAGCTTGACTACTCGACTGGAGTGTATTGCCGCTACCTTTATCTGAATTGTTTATTAGCTGGATGTTACCGGAGTGTTTTCACTCAGAGTACTTATTTCTATCAAGTCTACGATGATAATCGATAGTGGACATAAGGTCGACACATATGTGATTGCTAAAACTCTTATGATGCAGGATGACCTCAGATTCGTCAGTTTCTATGATCTTGATATGATGGATCTTAAGGCCTTGGGGCGTTTTCGTCAGAAAACCATAAAACAACGCACCCGATTGAAAATCCAACTGACAACCTATGTTGATCAGGTTTTTCCGGAAATTCAATACTTTTTTAAATCCGGTCTGCACCAGCACGCTGTCTATGCTTTGTTAAAAGAAGCACCTTCTCCAAAAGAGATTGCTTCCATGCATATGACTCATCTGGCAAATCTGCTCAAAGTGAACTCGCACGGACACTTTACTAAAGGGCAGGCCAAAGAATTAAGAGTTCTCGCACAGAAGTCTGTCGGTGCCAACGACAGCGCTATATCTATTCAGATAACTCAAACCATTCAACAAATCGAGTTACTGGATAGCCAATTAGAAAAGATTGAAGTTGAGATGACGGATATCATGAAATTCAACGATTCTGTCATCATGACCATTCCTGGTATCGGTTATATCAATGGTGGAATGATTCTTGGTGAAATAGGTGATATTCACCGTTTCTCCAATCCAAACAAGCTGCTTGCTTTTGCAGGCCTGGATCCTTCTGTTTATCAGTCTGGTAACTTTCAGGCTAAGACAACAAGGATGTCCAAACGTGGCTCTCGTGTTTTACGATATGCCCTTGTAAATGCAGCTTGGAACGTTGTCAGAAACAACGCGACCTTCAAGGCTTATTATGATGCCAAGAGGGCTGAAGGCCGGTCTCACTACAATGCACTTGGGCACTGTGCCGGCAAGCTTGTCAGAGTCACCTGGAAGATGCTCACTGACGAAGTAGAATTTAACCTCGAATAAGAGGTCTGTATACCAATATCGATAGATTTTGAAAAAGCACCCTAAGGGAGCTCTATTAAAGTTACCCTTTTTTACCACCGATATGAAAAAGAAATTTTTTGCTAATTTATGGTTGACTTTTCATAGCTGGTCTCCTATCTATTTCTACAAATTCATTATGCACTGAATAATAATATCCTGTAGCTTTTGCAAATTAGTAGCCAATACCGGAATACCATTTGCAATAGTAATCATCGGCGCAATAAGTTTTAAACAATTCTGCAAACGACTTTTCTTCGGTTTTTCTTTATCTATTTCCTCTTTTACCTGTTCCAATACATCTAATATTTCATCGCCATCCTCTTTCTTTAAACCTGACAAATTATCTTTAATTGTTTGAATAATAGTTTCAAACTCTTTTCCATTCATCCCATTATTATGTATAGCATTTATCGTTGCATTATCTTTTGCAATATTAACTTGTCCGCCACTTATATTTACTGTCATATTTCTTTTATTCATATTCCATTTTTCCCTTTTCATTTGCATATTGTATTCTTCTTGTATGTCCATTGGCATTAATTCAATTGTAAATCCTCAACCACAAGTACCTTATTCATTGTAACGCTTCTTTGCGAAAATATCTCCTGTATTCTTAAACTCGAATCGCGCAATTCGCGCTACTGCAAAACTGACCATTAACGACATCTCTATTGAGGTCCGTTCTGATATTTCAGCTGCTTTTCTCACCACAAAATCATCAAGGCGGTGCGCGATACTTAATGATGCCAATCCAAAATACTTCGCCGAAATCTACATCGTGTGCGGATACACAGGACTCCGTTATGGAATTGATTCCTTAGCTGCAATCATTGAGCGCAACTCCTATATCGCCACCGTACACCTTTGATTTCTCCAGCTTGTACAGTTCTTAAGAAAAGATTCCCAAGAAAGTGAATAATCCGGCCTGCCGCACAAGAATATTCATCAAAGGTGGAGGGGATGAATTTCAGTCGTTTTACGACTTCTTTTGTGACGACTTTATACTTTGTTCCACAGTCCGGACAATAGCGGTCTTCGCCGGTCAGTTTATATTCGATTGTTTCTGTCACTTCGAAATTAGAAAGATCTTCTTCCTTTTTGCCGGTGCGTTTTTTCCGTTTGTGCGATGGAATCACGATTTCCTCTTCAATCTCAGCAGTATCCGTATCTGCATTGGCCTCAGCCTTATTAAACAGATCCATCTGTTCATATCCATCTGCGTATTTTTCACTGGAAGAACCGAAACGTCTTCTCTGTGCAAGCGCAAGACGGTCTGAAAGCATTGCGTTCATAAATTCCAGTTCTTTCTGCTTGTCTTTCAGAAGCTGTACCTCGGTCTCTTTTTTCCGAACCTGATTCTGCATGATTCTCATAACTTCCATCATATTTTCACGGTTCATGTTATTCAGCTGTTCCTCTGTAAAAAACGGATCCATCCGGCAATCTTCAAACTCTTAAATGATAATTCAAGTATAACATAAAAAAGCCTGTTATTCGAGAAAAATCAACGTTTTACTGTGTTTTACTGTGTAGGAATATATATCGATATCCACGAGTATTTCGTGTTTTTTGCGAATTGACAAATCCGTTCTTTATACAACAATCTTTGGATGACGTTCTTCAAAAGCTCCCTTCGGAGTAAGTGAAAGACCATCACACAGCCAATGCATTTCTTTCATGGTCACTTTCTGTAATTCATCCGGAGTTTCCGGCCAGTGAAAGGAATCCCTGTCAAGCCTCTTCATCAGAATCCAGAAACCGGATCCGTCCCATTGCAGAATCTTAATAGAAGTCCGCCTGCGGTTGCAGAACGCAAACATGCAGCGCGAATAGGGATCAAGTTTGAATTTCAGCTTGATAATTGCAGCCAGTCCGTGATAGCTTTTTCTCAGATCGGTAGCTCCACAGGCAAGGTAAACGGTTGTGCCACCCGCCAGATCAAGCATGATCTTTCAGTCCCTGTATGAGAACATGAAAAAGTTCCGGTGGGCATTCCGGCATCACTTCGATCCGAATAGCGTTTGTGATAAAAATGCGGACTGGAGACGGGCTGATATTCAAAGTCTCATTCTTTGAAATTTCTTTTTCCGTTGGCATCTTTGCAAAAATCATATCTGTATCCGATTGTTCGTCCAATGTTTTCAGCTTGCGCATCCAGTAATTCATTGTAGAGACTGGAACGTGATGTTCCTGACACCATGTTTTACAAGTCTGCCCACTGAATTGAAATTCATGGATTCTTTCAGACCACAGTGTGATTTTTTCATCTGTTTTCATAATGATACAGTTTCCTTTCTTTGTTATGAAAAGAGTGTATCAGAAAAATATAGTTGCTGACAGATACGGATGATTACGTACTTACAGTACATCCGCAGCATCCATGCCTGTCTGACCGCGTTTCCGATTTACAGTCAGGTATGTATAATTTGGATCAGATGCAACGTGAACCCAGCAGGTTTTTCCATCTACGCGGCATCCGGTCTCATCACAATGAATTAGACCGAGTGAGACCATCATCAGACGGATTCGCCCATAAGTATCTTTCAGCGATTCCGCACAGCGTGACACCATGTTTTTGATGGTTCCGGTTGCCAGAGGAATGTTAAACACACTAGACAGGATTTCATGCGTACGGCTGATGCTGACAGCACCTACAGTATTAAAAGCTACTGCCATTGCCTGAAGGTTTTTACCATACTGGACAGCTGCCTTTATGTTTTCGGGAAATGATCCTGTTTTCACGCCCCCATGCAAAGGACATCTGTATACTTCAATAAGATTATGCGCAGTGACATCTACAGTCACAACCGCATCAATCTCGTGGCGAGTTTCTTTTATACAGGCCTTATCCAGACATTTCGCGCGATAAGGGCATCCGGTACAGTCAGAAGGCATATGGTTCCTGATGTGATCCGGATTGGCAGTGACAGAAAGATGAGCACCATCATGACCTGCTTGAGCACCCGGCTTCTTTCCAGAGGATTCGCGGAGACTTCGGTTCTTTTTTTCAGCAGGCTTCTTAAGTCCGTCAGATGAAGGCGGCTTAGAACTGTTTTTGGAGTTTTTGTTTAATTGCTCCTTCAGTTCCCTGATGGTCTGGTTCAGTTCAGAAATAGTTTGATTCATGCTGTCAACAGTAGCTGTTAATGTTCTGTTCTGCTTCGTCAGGAAATCAACTTGCGCCATAAGCTGACGAACGAATTCTTCTGTGACGTTAACTGGCATTCAGACCACCTTCTTTCCGAGGAATTGTATGTTTTTATTGTATCAGAAACGCTGTAAAAATGCGAATCTGTCACAAAATCTACTCAGCGAAATGACGGTGGATAAGTATTAAATTTGAAGGTGCAAATGCTAATAAATATATTCAAAATCGTCTCAAAAGACGAAAATGAAGCGAATGAAATACGGATGATAGTGCTTTATCCACAAGACAGCCATCCAAATAAAAAACAGCATTTTTATTCACAAAGTAACAGCAAATCGGAGTAGAAAAAATTTTTTCAATTCTCTGTTTTGCACAACAAGTGGTTATTGAACCCGAAGGGGTTCTGAATAGTTACAACCAACTTATGAATCCGAATTCGGGATTAGAGAGCTTTGAAACAAGGTTCTCTGAAATCATCAACCATGAGTGGTCAGGGAGAGAAAACAAGAAGTTCAATCGGCTCTTAAAACAAGCAACACTAAAATATCCGGCAGCTGACCTTGATAGTTCTCTTTATGATCCAGAGAGGCAGTTAAACACACATGTCATTGAATTACTGGCCAAAGGTGATTGGATTTGATGAACCGAACAATCTTTTGATTACAGGTGGAGCAGGAGCTGGCAAAACGCATGTTGCATGTGCACTTTGCGTCACAGCATTACATCAAATGAGGACTGTTAAATATATCCGTGCGAATTATCTGCTTCAAGAATCCGCCCATGCGCATAGTGAAGATAATTACTATGAGTATTCAAACAAGATGGCCGGTTATGATCTTCTTGTTATAGATGATTTTGGATAGATGGACTTAAATCTTGACAAGTGCCGTGATCTCTTTGAAATCATCGAAGCTAGAGATTGCCGAAAATCAACAGTCATCATCTCGCAGATGCCAGTAGCGAACTGGTACCAATTGTTTGGTGATAACACATATGCAGATGCATGTCTCAGCCGCATGACTCACAAATCCGACAGTCAGAACAACGGTTCCTGTAATTCCGGCAAATGCCGCTATGATTTTCTTTGATTTTCTCATATACTCTATTACTCCCTTGCTGTGCGCAAAAGAATCCTTTCTTTTTATTTCATTTGATTTTCTAATAGAGTATATTCCACTTTTTTCGTTTTTATTACATTTGTTACATTTTTATTTCGTTTTCTTACTAATGCAATTCGCTTTCATTACAACTTTACTTCCCGATCAAACGGCGCAGCATTTCATGATGTCTTCTGACTTGCTCCACGTCATCCGGAAGATATTCCATTCCGCGATCCTGCTGATCCCGCTGTCCCTCATATTCAGAATTGATATAACCGTCATAGCCATACTGCTTCAAATATTTCATCGGCGTCTCATAATCAATACACGCATCCTCATAGCATCCCGGTTTTCCCGGAATTTCGGTCATATTGTAAAATTTACCGTGAATACTGACAATATACGGGATAATATCGATAATGTCTTCCGGATCCGCTGAAGAACGGTGCAGCGACATCCGCTCGATTTCCGACTCCGCCAGTCCGTGCTCCGGATATTTCTCTCCGAGAACCCGTATCATATCGTCCAGTTCGTACTCTTTGCTGTGTTCCAAAATAAAATCAATGCTCTCTTTTATTTTTGCATGACGTTTGCAATAATCGATCGCAACCTGTGACGGCGAGTGCTGAAAGATCCCGAAATCCGGCACTAATCCGACATGTTTGCTTCCCGTACGGTCTGCCAGTTCCATGATCTGTTCCGACATTCTGAAATCCAGCGCCGACGCCATTCCTGTTTTCGGCTGCACGCGTGTCCCCGGTTTGATCGGAAGCGGCGCGTGAATTTCTTTTCCGATCTTCACATTGTATTTTTCCGCCGTCTCAAGCGCCATCTCGATCACGTCGATCGGAACAAGACAAAGAGAACGTACATTTTTAAATCCCAATTTTGCCGCAAGTTTGATGTCATTTTTCAAACGTTCCGCCGCTTCCCGATGAGTCATGATATGATCCCGGAACTGATGCACATCCAGATAAATGTCCATCGTTACCGCCTGCATATCATATCTTGCCATAAAATTATTCCAGTCATAAATGTTCCGATGGGAACGGATAATCCCGGATCGTCGCTTCATCGATGATCTCGATCCCGTCTGTCTTCAAATGATCGTGTACCTCCACGATCTGGTCTTTCCAGTTCATTTTTCCGAAAAACTGCGCCTGCTGATAGCTGTATAATGAAACCCCCCGTTTGATCGCCATGCCGATCACTCTCCTTTCTGAAGTTCCAATTCAAATTCACAAATATTGACCGTCTTCCCGGCGCCTGCGCCATGCCCCGGAACCGGAGGGTTCACAAGCCACTCTTCATCCCACGGCATATAACCATACTGGGACAGGATCGACTGCTGCAGCTTGATCCGATGCATCCCCGGCGCCAGACCTCCCTCTTTCTCCACATAGACATACGCCTCATCGTCAAAATTCCAATGCTCCCACACACAGGTTTTGATCTCTTCAAAATCACGCGGCGCTTTTCCGTTGACTTCAAACTTCTGCAGCTCTCTCGGATATTCCACGCCGTCGCACTCGATATAATATCCGTTGTGCAAAGACAAAAAACATCCTCGGTAATCCGCGATCCGCACGGCAAACCGGAATCCGACCGCTTTTTTGTTTTCATAGACATTTTCCAGACTGTCTTTTCTGATCAAATAGTTGTCAAACATGCTGTATCCGCCTCCATTTTTTCGTTTTTCTTTATCTTAGCACTGTCTTTTTCTTTTTTCTTCCGCTGTCCTATAAAAAAATTTCTGTTTTTTGCCGCACAAATCTTTATTAAGAAATTAGTTTCTGTTTTTGAAACATGCGGTTTTATCCGTGGATCCTGAACGATCTTCTTTGTATATTGCCATGATCTTAAACCAAAAAAGAGACACCAAAACGGTGCCCCTTATCCTTTCATTCATAAAGTTCTTCCAAGACCTCTTCCACATATCGCCTGCAATAATCCGTCTGTATCAAATTCACAAGAATCATAAATAAATAGGTATCCATAGATGTTTTTGTTCCTTCAAATCCAATCTGCAGATCCGAATATTTTTCATAGGCGTTTTGCGGATCAGAGCAGATAGAAATGATAAACGCCCCTTGTCTTTTTGCTTTTTTTAAGATCGATCGAAGCGGCGTCATCTCGAGCAGATCAGGAATCACAGCAAAGACCGCCGTATTTTCACCGACTGCTTTCAGGCTGTCTTCCTGCGTCGAAATATCTTCATATACATTCGCTTTTTTCCCTGATAGGATCATTGCTTTTTGCAGCACATGAAGCATCCCCTCCTGACTTGAATAAAATGCAATGTTCTCTGCCTGATGAAGATGATCCGAAATCTCCGCAATCTGCTGATATGTGATCCGTTCTTTTAGAATCAGAATCTTTTGAATCAGCATTTGAAAATACTCCGGTACCGGATCCGAATCCCCGCTCATCTCCATACCATTTGAATTCCGATTAAAATAACGGAAATTTTTCAATGCATTTCCGATCTGCGCTTTAAACTCCGTATAATTCTCAAATCCAAGTTTACGCATCAGTCTGCTGATCGTGGCAGGCGATGAATAGCACATTTCCGCAAGATCATAAATCGTCGCATTTTTCAGCGAATGGATATTTTCCAGAATTTTCTCAATCACTGCATGATCTATACTGTTCTTGTCGCTTCTATTATAATATGTAAGCAATGTCTCTATCGAATCCATCGGTTTTCCAATCTCTCCCCGGTCTTTTTCCGGAGCAGTCTCCTTTTCTTTTTCCTTACCATCATATCATTTTTTTACCCAAAAGAAAAGAAACTCCCAACAACCTGATCATCATTTATCTGCTCGCTTATTTATCTATCTGATCTCATCCATACAGGATCACTTAAACGATCAACAGTCGTCTTTTATTGACATGATGTCCAAATTCCGGAAGAAAGATATCACTTTCCGAATCCGGATCCAGTGTATCCTGCATGATCGGCGGCATATAAGAAGAAGTAAAACAAAAACCATAAACAAGATCATGATACCCTTGACTAAGTCCCCCGGCTTTTTTTACTTTGATCACTGCCGGCTTTGTCACCGCCCAGTGTGTTTTATAATCACTCTTCATTTCCTCATAGGAATAATCTTCGCCGTCAATATTCCATATAATTTCTTCTTTTTCAAACCGTTCTCCATCCACAAATAATGTTCCCGGACGCAGTTGGCTCAAAAAAATCCCCCTATAATATGGCAGACGGATTTTCATCTGAAATCCCGTGATCTTGCCATCTTCTTTTATATTCCGAAACCCTACGGACTGAATCACTTCTCGTTCCATCGCTGTCCCCTCCTAATCTCCAATATAATTTTTCAGCATAATGTGTTGTTTCCGCAAAGTCTGACCAACCTCATAACCGGCATCATATTTGTCTGCGCCTTCATATTCGCTAAGCAGGTATCCATCCCAATTTTGATTTTTCAGAACTTCTATAATTTCTTTATATGGAATCGTCGTCTCTTCAAATGCATCGTTCATGTGAATAAATTTCGCATGGCAACAGTACACATATGGAAGAAGCGGGATCAAATCTTCCGGTTTGTTCGGAACATAATTCGGATCTCTGTACTCATGCTCAGCAAATTCCGTGCGAAATACGCTGAAATCAATATTCAACCCAAAATTCTTTGTTCCGGTCTCTTCTATAAATGCTATAAAGTCATTGACCATCTCACTTTTTAAATTGGTCGGCGTATGGATTTCCGGACACATTTTGATCCCTAATTTTTCCGCCAGCGGCAGCGCCATTTTTATAATTTCTCTCCAATTTTTCACCGGTTCCAAAGTATCGGAAATAACCGGCATCTTTGTCCGCATTACAGAAAATCCAAGTCTGTGCGCCAGTCGGATATCTCTTGCAAGCATCTCATAAGATTCTTCGGTCGTCAGATCCCGTTCTCCCAACACGTGAGAATCGATCCAATTCCCATACTCTACCGGAACCACCTCATATTTGTCACAAAGCCGGAACCATTGCTCCACCCACTCCTCTGTCGGATACGGGTAATTTTCGATATGAGTATTCGCAAGAATTTCAATTCCATGGGCTCCCATATCATGTACATCCTCAAAACAATCTTCCAGTGTTTTTTCCAAACCGAACTCTGCCGAATAGCTGTACAATGCCACACCTCGCTTCGGTCCCTTTCTGTTATACTGATACATAACTTCTCCTCCTGATCTTCCGCTTTATTCAGTCTCTCTATTCAAATGCTATTGACTTTCCTGTGCGGCCGGATTCTCTTACTGCATCCATCAATGCCAGCACTCTTCGTGTCTCCGATATTTTTACTAAAAATTCTTCTTCACCATTATAAGCCTTTATATAGTTTTCAAAATAATCTCTGTGACATGTATTTACTTCCGGCAACGCTTCTGTCGTTAAGATTCCCGGCGCCGGAGGTCCAAATGAGCGTGTCGGTCCTGCTGCTGTCATCGTTCTTCCGTTTCCTGCATTAGAAAGCAGCCTTGTCGTACGGACAATTTTCCCCTCCGGATCAAAACCATCCACATATGCGGTTCCTTTATTTCCACTCATGATCCAATGCCGCTCAAACCATTTATCCTGTTCTTTATCCGTCAGCACATAAGTTCCAAGCTCCACTTCTGCGGTAACATTGTTGTCAAATCGAAGCAGGATTTTAAAATAATCATCAACCTCTTCATTGATCACATTTCGGATATCTGCATATACAGAAGTGATTTTTGCCCCCGGCATCATCCAAAGAATCTGATCGAGCAGATGAACGCCCCAATCATAAAGCATTCCGCCGCCCTCACTCTTATAGATATGCCAGTCATGCATATTGCCGTTAAATCCATACAGACTGTTCTTCAGCATATACACTTCACCCAGCTCTTTTTGGTCGTATACTTCTTTCATGATACGAAAATCCGGATCCATTCTTCTCTGGTGATGAACTGTAAATTTCACGCCGCATTCCTCTGTGACCCGCACCATATCATCCAATTCTTCCAAAGACATTGCAACCGGTTTTTCACAGATTACATCCTTTCCGGCACGCGCCGCCTGAATCACAAGATCATGATGCTGATTATTATTTGCCGCGATCAATACTACGTCCACTTCCGGATCCGCAAACAGTTCTTCATTATTTTGATATCGTTTGATCCCTTTTTTCACATCTTCCAATTGTACAGGATCAATATCTGAAATTCCTACTAACTGAATCCCGTCCATTTCGGACAACATCGCTTCATGTTCATGTCCCATAAACCCATGTCCTATTATTGCGATCCTAACTGTCTTCATTCTATTCCCTCCATTGTCACTATGCTAAAAAACGCCCGACGGACGTTTTTTGCATATCTTATCATTTTTCAAGCTCTGCTGCTTCTCAGAATTTGATCTCCCGATTTTCTTTTGCCGACCGGTAAATCGCATCCAGCACCTTTGTCACTGCCAATGCTTCTTCCGGTTTTACAAGCGGCTCCGTTCCGTTTAATACAGCTTCTAACCATTGACGATTGTCGATCGTGCCCTCTTCTCCGCTTCCTCCGCCGAAATATGCAACACTTCCGGTCGGTGAGATCGTCTCCTCCATCAACTGTCCGTTTCTTCCTCGGTTATAGATCAGCTCATTTTTCGGGTAACTCATTCCGGAATGGATCTCTGCGCCTGCTTCGGTTCCGCAAAGTGTCGTGGACGCCTCTCTGGAATCCAGCATGTTCAAAGCCCAGCTTGCCTCCAGATTGATCGTCGCTCCGTTTTTCATTTTGATGAATCCCATCGCGGAATCTTCTACCTCATAAGTTTCCGGATCCCACGGTCCGAATAAGTTCCCCTCCGTCGCCTGCGGAAGATTTCCTAATTTATAGAATACTGAACCGGTTACACTATCCACATCATAATTGTTCATACACCACAATGTGATATCCAGAGCATGCGTTCCGATGTCGATCAGCGGTCCGCCTCCCTGCTGTTCTTTGTCCATAAATACGCCCCATGTCGGAACCGCACGCCGCCGCACTGCATGGGCTTTTCCGTAATAAATCTCTCCCAGTTCTCCTTTTTCGCATGCCGCATGGAGATTCTGCACTTCTGCCCGGAAACGATTCTGATATCCGATCGTAAACTGCATTCCGGATTTCTTCCATGCTTCCACCATCTTCTCTGCCTCTTCCGTACAATGAGACATTGGTTTTTCACAGTACACATGCTTCTTTGCTTCAAATGCCGCGATAGCAATTTCACTGTGCGAAACATTCGGTGTACAAATATGTACGACTTCCACTTCCGGATCTGCAAGAAGTTCCTTATAATCCGTATACACTCTCGCTCCGTCAGCGCCATACTCCTTTGCCGCTTTCTCCGCGCGTTCCTCAATGATATCGCAGAATGCGACCATCTCGTTCAAATCCTCATTGTTCTTTAATGCCGGAAAATGCTTCTGATTCGCAATTCCTCCGCAGCCGATGATTCCTACCTTTAATTTTTTCATGCCTCTTCCTCTTTTCCCGCTTTCGCACTTTTTTTCCTCTTACTTTTCCAAAATCTTCCGCATCATCTGCTGATGTCTTGCCGTCATCAACAATGCGTTTCCAGACTCGTGATCCTCATATTCCGAGACAATATATCCATTATAGTCAGACTCTTTTACCACATTTAAGATTTCCTCGTAAGGGATGCTCGCCTCTGTCAGATCTTCGTACAGATAATGGAATTTTCCGTGCATGTGGAAACAATGCGGCATGATCTCTTTCAGCCCCTCCAATTCTTTTTTACAGTCTTTCTTAAACTGAAGAAACGCGTACATTTCCTGTAAGAGCGCAAGTTCCAGCGTCGTTGCTCCGTTCTCTTTCAAACGTTTCTGTGCCTCTTCCATCGGTACGGCATCGTACCGCATATCTCTTGCCATCTCAAGAAGCCGTAAATCCGCGCCGTTCTTTAATGCTTCATCCCAATGCGGCTTGTTCGGTTTTGTCGCAAAACATCCGAAATCCGGCACAAAACCAATATATTTCGATCCGCTTTTGTCGATGGCTGCCCGGTATGCCATCATTGCCGGTGAGTTCGGCGTCTCCGGATTATGGATCTCAATCCCCACTTTCACTCCATAAGCTTCCGCATATGGCGCGATCCGTGCAAGTCCGTTCGGACTGAGCAGATACTGCTGACGGATCACTTTGCATCCCATTTTATTCGCACTGCGTATATCGAGGATCGCCCGCTCTACCATCTCGTCTTCCGTCAGCCGTCTGTCATAACGCAGACCGCAGTCCATGTTGGCTCCGTAGCAAACCGGCTCTATATCATAACAGTCACAGATCGATCTGATCTCCCCCAAAAACGTGTCGCTTATATACGGATAAGACGGAACCATCTGTGTTGCGACAATTTCAAATCCCTCCGCTCCCATTTCTTTTGCAGTACGGATACAATCTTCCAGATCCATACTTCCCTCACAATATTCTTTTGTAAAAGAATACAGCGTCACACCTAATTTTACATTTCCCATGATCGTTCCTCCTCTATGATTCCACCGTCAAAATTTTGCACTGTGAGCTGTCCCATGGCATAAATGCCTGCTCTCCGATCGGCATATACGGGGAACGGAACACCAGATGGAAGTCGACTTCATGTTCCCCTTTCTCGAGTCCGCCCTCCCGGAATATTTTGATCGTCGCCGGTTCTTTGATTCCCCAGAACTCAGTTGTCGCCTCATGTAATTGACTGATGCCGAATTCTTTTCCGTGCAGGCAAAATGTAATGTCCTGAGGTTCTACTTCCTCCCCGTCGATGGAAACCGTCAGTTCATCGATCACGGACAGAAAATGTCCGCGATAATATGAGAGACGGACATCAAAACGATACCCCATCTTTTTTCCATTCACATACACATTTTTCAACGTGCCGTCTCTGAGCACATCCGTAAAACTGATTCGCATTGCGATTGCCATCTTTCTTTCTCCTTTCTCAAACGCTGTTGCTATATTCGTTAGTCTTACTATATCGTTTTTCATACTTTTTTTCTTTTCATCAGTTTCACAAACATGCTTTTTTCTTGCAGTATTGATTTGGTTCACTTTTTTCGCGCAACATTTTTATGATTTTGTTGCATAAAGTGCTTATACAAAAAAAAGAATCCCCCTAAGAGGATTCCTATTCTCACTTCGGATAAATATGATACAAGATCATCTCCTGATCCCGGATCTCACAGGAAATTTCCACATTTCCTGCTTCCGCTTTCCGTTGTTCTCTTTCCAGATTCGGGACACATCTTCCCTCGATGTATTTTATATCGGACCGCTCCAGATCCACAGCCATTCCCATCTTCGCCCATTCCGTCAATACGCAGCCATATTCACTGTTGATCTGCCGTTTCTTAACGATATATGTCTCCCCTATCGTCAAATTTTCCAATTGAATATCCACTTGGATCGAATCACTGTTCTCAAACAACTCCCGAATCTGCCCCAAAGACACTTCATTTTCTTTAATATAGAAATAACTCACACCTAACTGTTTAAAATTAAAACACAAGATCATATAACTTTCATTATTACGCCGTGTGATCAGATAATGTTCTCCAACGGCAAGCAGTTCTTCTCCGAGCTGATTCAGAAAAGAGAGTGCATACCAGATTGGCTTCTTTATATTGTCCTTTGTCAAAATCCCTCCCGCGCCGTTCACCATACTTCTCGCATCATAGTAATTGCTGATCCAGTCAGACCCGAACCACAGACAGATCATATCGGTCAACTCATAAATTTCACTGATCATTTTTACAAAATATGCGCTTCTGAAACAACTGTCGTTCAAAAAATTCCGATTGGACAGGGACATATTCCACTCAGATACATACAACTCACAGGAGGAAAGATTTTCAGCTTCCATACATTTACGATAGTACAGCAAGAGATTCTTTTCCCAATGATCTTCGGCCACTCTTCGATACCCGACCGCATTTTCTCCTGCTTCATACGGAAAAATCATCACGGCAACAAAATCCGGCACGCAATCGTTTTTTCTGCAATACCGCAAGTACTTCGGAAATGCACTTTTTTCCTGTCCGGGCGGCGCGGAATATCCGCCGACTTTTGCATTCGGAAATTCTCTTTTTACCGCACGATAAAAGAAACGATACATTTCATAATAATCGTAAAATCCTGTCGGTTCCAGCAAAATCCCGTCTTCAAAGTCTGCAAGTTCAAATATCCAATTTTCCACCTCAGACTTGCCGTATCGCTTGGAAAGATGACTCAAAAAGTCAATCAACAACGACTCCCACAATTCTTTTGAATCAAACGCAATATGTTCTTCCTTATAATACAAAGGTTCACCCTCTGAAATCAATGCCGCATCCATCCGCCTGCTGAAATCGAGATATAATGCGATATGATTTGCAGCCAGAAAATCCATGATCTGATCGATCTTATCGTAATTATAATTTCCCACTCTTTTTCCGTCCGTGATCATCAGTGGTTCCGAAAAAATATTCCAGACGCGGACGTGTGTAAATCCAAGTTCGTTCACAAGCCTCTGTGTCTGAAACTGTATGTTCACCTCCCCAAGCCGGTGCAGGGAACCGATATTGATCGCCCGCTTCCAGATCTTCGGCAGCCGGCTTTCACTTTGTCCTGACGTGTCGATCCGAATCTGATCGACTGCATTTTCCTGCATTTCATAAAACCATTCCGTCTTCTGCAGATCCTGCCGAACCGTTTCTTTCCAGTCCTCTTCCTCCCTCTTTTTCCGTTTCGTCCACTGTTCCCGAAATTCCGTCGGTGTCATCTGCCGTTTCTCCCGGAACACTTTGTTCAGTGCCTGTACATTGGAAAATCCGCAGTGCATCGCAACCTCCGTGATGCTGTGAGATGTATTTTTCAATTCATTTTCCGCATAATGCAGACGTATTTTCCCCACATATTCCGCAAAATACATCCCTGTTTGCTTTTTAAAAAATCTGGATAATGTAGAAGTTGAAACGTACAGTTTCTCCGCCACTTCAGCCAAACTGATATGCGCCGAATGATTACAGTGTACATATCGCAGGATCTCTTCCAGTCTCGGATCCGTGACTTCTCTGCTGACTTGAAGTTCTGAATTAACAATCCAGTAATGTTCGATCAGTTCGTCCAACAACTGATAGATCAGGCTGTACTCATAACTTTTTGTTTTATGCAGGTTCAGCCCCCGCTGCCGGAGAATCTGCTGTATGATCTTTTTCAGCCGTTCATAAGATTGTCCCGGATGTTCCACGCTGTTACATACAAAACGTCCGTTTTCATTTTCCAGAAGTTCTGCCAAAATCCGGTTTTCAAAACATAACTCGCAAATCAAAGCGTCGCTCTCGTACGTCTCTATTTTCCCCGCTCTTACCCCTACGTTTATAACCAGAATATCATCTTTTTTCATCCGATAACACTTTTTTTCGATCTGGACTTCCAGCATTCCTTCTATTATATAGTAGAGTCTCACATCCGGCAAAAATGAAATCTCCTCTTTTATCTTCTTCCGGATCTGAAGCTGAACGCCATTTTCTCTCAAAATTTTCTCCCTCCGAATCGCCCCTGTTTCACTTGTTTCATTTTCTTTGTCCATCTTATCACTTTCACTGGAAAAAAGGAAGAATTATGCTACAATGAAAATGAATGTCAATTCGGTCTTATCTGTTCCATTGACTGTAGAAATATCATAGACTTGAGGGAGGCTATTTTTCATGAAACAAAAGACACAGAATATCAATCAGATCACAGAGGGCATTATCTGGCGACAGCTTCTGCTCTTTTTCTTTCCGATCGTATTCGGTACCTTTTTTCAGCAGCTTTACAACACGATCGACACCGTGATCGTCGGACAATTCGTCGGAAAAGCCGCGCTTGCAAGTGTGGGAGGATCCGCCACACAGCTGATCAATCTTGTGGTCGGATTTTTCACCGGACTTTCCTCCGGAGCCTCCGTTGTGATCGCACAGTTCTTCGGCGCAAAAGACGAACGCTCCGTCAAGGAAAGCCTGCATACCGCCTATGCGTTTTCGATCCTCGGAAGTATCGTGATCTCCGCTCTTGGAATCGGACTTGCCCCGCAGCTTCTTCGCTGGATGAACACTCCGGAAGAATTACTCGCCGATTCCACCTTGTATCTGCGGATTTATTTTGCCGGAATTTTATTTGTATTCATTTTCAACGTCGGATCCAGTATTTTACGCGCGGTCGGAGATTCCAAAAATCCGCTTTACTACCTGATCGCCTGCTGTTTCATCAATATTTTTCTGGATCTGTTATTCGTCATCGTCTTCCACCTCGGCGTAGCAGGTGTGGCGTACGCGACCTTTTTGTCCCAAGCGATCAGCGCGCTGCTCGTCACGCACAAACTGATGACGTCCCACAGCATCTTAACTTTAAAGATCCGGGATATCCGGCTTCACAAAAATGTACTGAAGTCCCAGCTCTGGATCGGGCTTCCCGCCGGATTTCAATCAGTGATGTACAGTATTTCCAACGTCATTATCCAGGCTGCTTTAAACCGCTTCGGAACGGATACTGTCGCCGCCTGGTCTGCTTACGGAAAACTGGATGCGATCTTCTGGATGGTAAGCGGTGCGATCGGAATCTCCATCACTACATTTGTCGGGCAGAATTACGGTGCGCGCAAATATGACCGTGTGCATAAAAGCGTCCGGATCTGCCTTGGGATCGACAGTATCATTTCCGTCATTTTAATTGTATTTTTGATGCTGTTCCGCGTCCCGCTCTTCCGGCTTTTCACACAGGATCCGTCCGTCATCCGGATCGGTTCCGATATGCTCGCGCTGATCACACCGTGCTACATTTTCTTCGTATTTATCGAAGTGCTCGCCGGAGCGCTGCGCGGAATGGGCGATGTGATGATCCCGACCTTGATCACTTTACTTGGCGTGTGTGTTCTGCGGCTGATCTGGATCGCGGTCGTCCTGCAGA
>ERZ791611.700-NODE-700-length-29107-cov-14.168973_pt1 | contig 29107 bp, 26 predicted proteins | sample MGYA00510275_ERZ791611 | MGnify/ENA primary metagenome ERZ791611 (study PRJEB30046, sample SAMN00791912) | human gut metagenome | study: EMG produced TPA metagenomics assembly of the A metagenome-wide association study of gut microbiota in type 2...
TATTTAAAAACTGGATCCAATGTCCTGTCATATTTTTTAGGTACACTTTTTTCTTTAATAAAGGCTTCCTGCTCAGGCGTCAGCACAATAGCCTGCTCCTCAACAAAGTCTTCTTTAACAGTCTCTGTTTTATCAGACTCGTTTTTGTCCGCTTCTACTTCAACAATAGCAACTTCAACCTCTAATTCTTCTTTTTCCATATCCCGTTTTGTGTCTTTTCCCATTATTATGTCCTTTCTTAAAACACAATAACAATAATAAAAGCTTGCTTCTATACCTAATACTATTGTGCCATAAAAGTGAGCATTTGAAAATTGACCAGTGGTCACATGATACGTCTCACAGTAGACATTTATCCACATGTACTTTTCACAAAGACTTATCCTAAAACACAAACAAAGCCAGAGTTTAAAACTTCACCTAAATCCACCAACCAACCAGCGCGAGCGCAGCAAGCGCTACAACGTAAGACTCCACCTAAATCACACCAATCGCCAACGCGCACTCATCTAACACTACCAACCGTCCGAGGCACTATGTTGAGGCTTTTCCCCCTCTACCGCTTCAAGCTGTGACCGCCACTAGCGCCGTATCTTACGGCGAAGCTGCGTAGGTGCAAATTGCTGACCGAATGCTCACCAAGATGCGAATCATGTGGTAATGTGTTAGAAAATTGGGAACCGCCAATCGAGAATTGCGCAAAAGGTAAGTCGCGTCATGGCGAATGCCAAAATTCAGCGAAGAAGCAAAATGACTCCGTTGCAACCATGAAGCGACCATTTGCGTAGCAGAAGGGAGCGAATGGTTGTGACGGAGTCATTGCCTTAGCGAACTGACAACGCAATGACGCGACTTACCAATGCCAAACTACGAAGGCGTACCAATTTTCTAACACATTACCCGAGTCGTTCTTGTACATCGGTCACCAATTTGCACCCGATGCGAGCGTAAGACACAGCGCTATGGCGGGCGCACTTGACAGCATCACCTTTCGCACCCATAATATACATATACCCCCATCTGTATAGGAGCGTAAACTATGAGACAATGTATGGATTCCGAAAATTTACACCGCCGGCTCAAGAAAATCATCGGCCAGGTGCAAGCCATCGACCGCATGATCGACGAAGACGTGCCCTGCGAAGACATCCTGGCGCAACTCAACGCCGCTAAATCCGCACTTCACAAATGCGGCCAAGTCGTGCTGGAAGGTCATTTGCAACACTGCGTCCGCGACGGCCTCGAACACGGCGACCCCGAAAAAACCATCGCCAACTTCGCCAAAGCCATCGAACGCTTTTCCAATATGAAATAAAAGGCCCCATCCCTGATTCACTGAAATAACCGCTGCGCTTATTTCACCGGATAACGAGTCCTCGCTGTTACTAACCTGAGAAAAATTCTCTATTTAGTAACAGCTTTTTTAATTTTCTTTTTTACAACCTATACCCCTATAGGTATAATAGACCCATATTCGTCACTATACCTATAGGGGTATAGCTATCCAAGGATAGTAGTCCTGCTGAGTCCGGCTGCAACCTAGACAAATCCGCTCCGACTATGACGAATCACGTGTAGAGTCCCGTAACCCGGTAACCATAATGTGGTGTGGAAAGGAGTATGTATGGTTGTATTTGAAAAGTTAGAAGCCTTCCTCGATTGGGGCGGCACCAAAAAGGATATTGTTTTCGTCGTTCTGTCCGGCCTCGCAATGATAGCCGCTCTCATTGGCGTGCCGACGCCCATCGATCCGTCGTGGCTAGCCATTATCCTCTGCGGCGTCCCCATCATCCTCGGCGCCATCATCGGCCTTGTGACCGAATTCGACATCAAAGCCGACGTGCTGGTGTCCATCGCCCTCCTCGCAGCCATCGCGACCGGTGAGATTTTCGCCGCCGGCGAAGTGGCTGTCATCATGCAGCTGGGCGCCCTCCTCGAAGAAATTACCGTGGCCAAAGCCCGCGCCGGCATTGAGCGCTTGTTGAATTTGTCGCCGCGCACGGCCCGCCTCATCGACGGCGCCAATGAGCGCATTATCGACGCCGAAGCAGTCAAAACTAACGACGCTCTCCGCGTTCTCCCCGGTGAAATCATCCCCGCCGACGGCGTTATCACGAAGGGCACGACGTCGGTGGACACGTCGGTCATGACCGGCGAATCCATGCCGGTGGACAAAACCATCGGCGACGAAGTGAGCGGCGGCACCATCAATCGCTTTGGTGTCTTTGAAATGAAAGCCTCTCGGCCCGGTACGGATAGTGCACTTCAGCGCATGATTCGTCTGGTCCAGTCCGCTGACGCCGGCAAGGCGCGCATCGTAAACCTCGCCGACCGCTGGGCCACCTGGATTGTGGTCATTGCCCTAACCGCTGCGGTCCTCACCTACTTTGTAACCGGTGAAATCATGCGCTCAGTAGCGATCCTAGTTGTGTTCTGTCCTTGCGCGCTCGTGCTCGCAACACCGACAGCCATCATGGCCGCCATTGGTAACGTATCCAAGCGTGGCATCCTCGTTCGCGAAGGCGATGCGTTAGAGCGCTTAGCCTCTGTTGACGCTGTCGTCTTCGATAAAACAGGCACCTTAACCTACGGCGTTCCTACCGTTACCGCTGTGGTAAGCACCAATCCGAACCGTACTGACCGCTCCTTATACGACTTAGTCGCTGCGGCGGAGCTTCATTCCGAACACCCACTAGGCAAAGCTATTGTGAAGTCTTACACCGATAACCATGGTAATCCCGGTGCGCCCAGTGATTTCACCTTAGTACCCGGTCGCGGCGTTCGTGCCGTGGTCGACACTCACACGGTGCTGGCCGGCAATGCCGCTTTCCTTGGCGAATCGCACATTCCCTTTGGCACCGATGCGATTAACGATTTAATCGCGCCGCACCTCAATGATGGTTGCACACTTATCTACATCGCCGTTGACGGTGAGTTCGCCGGCTTCCTCGCCTTGGCCGATACCATTCGCGAAGCAGCGCCGTCAGTGATTCATGATGTACGCAGTCAGAATATTATCCCCGTACTCCTTACCGGCGACGCTGAAGCATCAGCCCGTCATATCGCTAAGCTTGCTGGCGTGCCGGAATGCAAAGCATCGTTCTTGCCGGAAGATAAGCTACAATACATTGAAAAATCCGAAGCCATCGGCCGCCACGTTGCCATGGTTGGCGATGGTATCAACGACGCACCGGCCCTCAAACGAGCTCACGTTGGCATCGCCATGGGCGGCATCGGCAGTGACATCGCCGTCGAAGCCGCTGACATTGCCTTAATCCGCGACGACATCAACCAACTGCCGCACCTGCTCCGCCTGTCACGCCACATGATGACCGTCATCAAATACAACCTCATCTTCTCTATGGCCCTCAACTTCATCGCCATTATCCTTGCGATTTTAGGAATCTTAGATCCTATTATGGGTGCGTTAGTGCATAATGCAGGATCAATTTTCGTTGTGATCAATTCCGCGTTGCTCTTGAAATGGCGTAGTGTCGCTATTCAGCCGGCTCACCAGAACGTCCCTGTAATGCCATAGTTGCACAATCCGGCCGATGTACAAGAACGACCCGGAACTGTGATGGGGCTGTCAGTCGTATTCTATTACAGCTATCGCCAAAGATAGGCATTACAACTTCCTTTATATAAAGCAAAGACGACGGTTTAGCTATTCGCTCCCTTCTGTTTCACAAATGGTCGCTACATAGCTAAAACCGTCGTCTTTTTTGCCTTTTATACTAAAATTCAGCTATCCATGCCTATCTTTGGCTATAGCACTATCACTATTCTACTTTCCTGAAAGACCCATCACAGTTCGCATGGTTCGTAGCCTCGTGACCCTTCGGCCGGATTGTCGCAACTAATGGCTACCGGTTCCTAACCTGCATGAGCCTCCGGCTGAATATGCGACAAAGCTACGCACCTTCAAGCGCATTTGCGGAATTGATTCACAACGAATTGGGTGGTGGGGAAAAACATCAACATAAAGCCTCTAGGCACTGTGTCCATGTTTTTTTCTTTATCTTTCCCCAGAGATAAGCTGAGCCCGACACGAGGGCCGAATCTACCGGTGAAGCAGCTTAGGTGCAAATAGCCGGCAAGCGCCAACGAACGCAAGCACGGATTTATTGTCACATTTCGCTGGACTCTATGAAATGCCAAGCGGATACCACCCTCCGAATTTAAGTGGAGAAAACATTGCGTTAGCGTAGTTTTCGGAACTTAATTCGGAGGGTGGTGACCCACATTCATAGAACACGAAATGTGACAAAAATCAAAGTGCCAAGGACACTGGCATGCCGGCTATTTACACCAGCCGCGCTCCGTGTCAGATATGGCCCTGTGTCGGGCTTATCTTATCTCCAACTTATAGTCTTCAGGCTTAACAAGTTTCAATACGTCCATAAAGATATAGTTAAAAGCATACGATAGCACGGCCGGCACTACGGAGAACAGACAGAATAGGAACACGGTGTTCATCGCCGTCCAACCGGTCGAAGAGTTATCTAGCGCCGCCACGGGGCCGACAAAACCAGAGGAACCAAAGCCGGCGCTCATGGGCACGCCTTTTACGTTAAACACAGCGGCGCAAGCACCCATGATGATAGCCGTGCAAATAATCGGCAACATAGTTCGCGGCTTTGCAATAAAGTTCGCCATGGAAATCTTCGGCGATCCAATCCAATGAGCCAAACAAGTACCAATAGAATTTACGCGCCAGCCACCAATGCAGAACCCAAAAGCCGCGGCACAAACACCTAAGTTTCCTGCACCGGATCCAATGCCGGATAAGGAAATCGCCAAAGCAATCCCGACCGGTGAAATCGGTGACATAATAAGGAACGCGTAAAGCACCGCAATGAGAATACACATTAACAGCGGTTGCAATGTAATGCACGCCTCCACCACCATGCCCACATAGTGCGTAATCATCGTCACGTACGGATAAATAGTGGCGCCGATACCGCCGGCTACGAACAGTGTCAACGCCGGAATTACCAAAATAGTGTATGATTTCACCTTTTCGCCAATCCACAGAATCAGTGCCACTGCAATGGCCGTCGTAATCCACATCGTAATAATATCTCCGGTGCCAACGAGCATCAGCCCCTTGCCACCAGCGCCGGCCTTCGCTACACCGCCGGCAAACACCGTTGCCAGCCCTACCGATGCCATTTGGATAGGCGTAAACCTAAAAAACGTAGCTGTTATCACGCCAACAGCCATGCCCATCATGGCATTACTTACTAGCGTACCCTGCATCAATAACTGCGCGCCTTGCCAATACGGCGCCAACAGCCGCAGCGGCAACGACAATAACGCGCCCGGTATCAACACAGTTACAATACCTATGGCCGAACCATTCAAAATATTCATCAAAAACTCTTTAACCGAGTATCCTTTGGCACCAAACTGCACGGTGTCACGTCCCTTCTGTACTACATATGCTACACATTTCTAGCTCGCCAAAAACCTATAAAGCGAGCGACATATTTACAAAGTTTACTCCACATTTATGAAGCGAACATGGTATTTATTCTAGCACGATACCAGCATGTTAGAAAGAACTTTTCCGTCAAGATAGGCATAACCAAAACGCTATCGTATTAAACGCTAACTACTACACAAAAAGTAATAAACTTTCTCATAAAACAGACAGAGCCTCGATAAATCCGGCGAACCGAATCCATCGAGGCTCTGTTTGTACTGTATTAGCGCTTTGCTAATGGCATCTATATAGTCTGAAGTAGCGAACTACTTCAGATATACAGCAAAATGGAATTTATTTTCCTAAATCAACCAATCGTCCTAGGCACTATGTCCAGGCTTTTTCCCCCTAGACACTGGGCGGATAGACAATTTGCTGATAATTCACCCATAGGCCCCAAGATTGCCGCTGCTCGCTTCCGCACACGCGCGATAAGCGAACCCGCGCTAAGGGCATTCTACCGGCGGTCCGGCTTAGATGCAAACCGCTGACCGAATGCTACCAATGATGCGAATCATGTGGTAATGAGCTAGGACTGCCAGGATATGCTAAAACACGCTAGCCAATAGCCAAGTATAGGCATGGATACCTGAAATTTAAAGATATGCAGCCTAAAGGTGGCGACCTAGCTATGAAGCGACCATTTGTGTAACAGAAGGGAGCAAATAGCTAGGCGCCACCTTTGGTATATCTAAAGGAAGTAGCAATGCCTATACTTGGCAGTGTCTAGAGTACTAGCATGCCTGGCATCCTAACTCATTACCCGAGTCGTTCTTGTACATCGGTCAGCAATTTGTTCGCACTATACCGCCCCCGCTTAAGCGCGTGCGGCTTTTACTGCGGCTACGAACTTTTGGGCAGTAGCGGTAATTTCTTCTAATGTCTTTCCGCCACCAGTCAACGCTCCGCCGGCACCAACAGCTACGGCACCTGCTTTGAACCATTCAGCTACGTTGTCGATGCTAACGCCACCGGTCGGCATCATCTGAGCCTGCGGCAATGGGCCTTTAACAGCTTTGATGAACTTGCTGCCAACCACTTCGCCCGGGAATACTTTTACGATGTCAGCACCCAATTCCAAAGCCTGGATAACACCCTGAATGGTAGTGGTGCCAGGCATGCAAGCTACGCGGTAGCGGTTGCACATTTTGATAGTTGCTTCGTCAAATGCCGGGGATACTACGAAAGCAGCGCCGTTGATGATAGCCAAACGAGCGGTTTCAGCGTCGAGCACAGTGCCGGCACCGATAACTACGTCTGCATTGTCCTTGTATTTTTCGGACAACGTCAAAATGGCTTCATGAGCGCGCGGCGTGGTGAATGCCACTTCGATAGCCGTAACGCCGCCTGCGATACATGCTTCGGAAATTTCAACAGCTTCCGCCGGTGTGTTACCACGAATAACTGCTACAACGCCAATTTTCTTTACTGCTGCTACTGCTTGTTCCTTGTACATAAAAGACCTCCAAATTTGTAAAATAAACTTCCTCTAATACAATAACTGCCAAATACCGCCATAAAACGGTGGCAAGTAAATTACTGATTAAAACTAGCTGTTAATTACTGATTGAGCTTAGCCGTGGCTTGGAATGCTTTCAGCTGTTCCGGCGTCGGCAAGCCTTCGTTGTCGCCTTCTACCATAACGGCCAAGGCGCCAATGGCAGCCCCGCGGGTAGCGGCTTCCGGCCAGCTAAGACCTTCCAAACGAGCACTAATGGTACCAACGGCGAAGCCATCGCCGGCACCAACGGTGTCCACCACGTGTTCTACGATGTACGCCGGCGTATACCATTCGCCATCCGTAGATTTCACGTACGCACCTTTCGTGCCTCGTTTGATAACAACGGTTTTCACGCCGCGGCTAATATAGAAATCCGCAATGGCTTCCGGCGTATCAAGGCCAGTGAGGATTTTACCTTCCCCAAGACCAGGCAACACGATATCTGCCAAGAAGGCAAGTTCATTGATGGTGTCGCGCATAACCGCTTCGGACGGCCACAGCGCCGGACGCAAATTCGTGTCGAAGGAAACCTGAACGCCAGCGGCTTTCGCGGCTTTCATCATTGCTTCGATAGTATCGCGGCACGATGCAGATAAGGCCGCCGGAATACCGGTAACGTGCAAATGATCATAAGCGCTCCAGTCAACGGTGTCCACGATGGACGGTTCCATGTGGGAGAATGCCGTAAAACGACGGAAGTTTACTACTTCCGGATCCCCTTCCAGCGTTTTCGCCTTCAGCTGCATGCCGGTGCGGTTTATTTCATCAAGCTCGATATAATCCGTCGTAATGCCCTGTTCCTGCAAAAAGTCCAAAATGTGCTGACCAAACGGGTCGTTGCCAACGCGGCTAATGTACGCCGTCTTGTGACCTAAGCGGCTCATGCCTACAGCGAAATTCACTTCGGCGCCACACACGTAGCGCGTAAACTGCGTTACATCCTTCAAAGCCTTCGGCTCGTTCGCCACCAATAAGCCCATCGGTTCGCCGATGGTTAATACCTTTGCCATACTGTCCTCCATTGCTTCTGAAATAATGTGTAATGTACGGTTAAATTATTTAAGATCGTAAATGCTCACTTCATTCATATCATCAAATTCACGGTTTTCACCGGCCATAGCCCAAATGAACGCATAGTTTGTCGTGCCGGCGCCGGAATGCAAGCTCCAAGCCGGGCTAATAACGGCTTCTTCATTGTGCATGATGATGTGACGGGTTTCGTCCGGTTTGCCCATAAGATGCACTACCACGTCCGTCTTCGGCAGTTCCAAGTAGAAATACACTTCCATGCGGCGTTCGTGAATGTGCGGCGGCATGGAATTCCAAATACTGCCCGGTTTTAATCGCGTTAAGCCCATAGAAAGCTGGCACGTTTCCAAAACGGCCGGATGGATAAACTGATTAATGGTCCGCGCATTACCGCTTTCGGCTGCGCCCATTTCCTGTTTGTTGGCCTCAGCCTGCGTGATGAGCGTTGTCTTGTACGCCCGATGAGCCGGTGCGGAAGCCATATAGAACTTCGCCGGATTGTTCTGGTCCTTGCTGGCAAACGTAACGGACTTCGTACCGCACGTAATGTACAAGCAGTCCGTATAGGTCATTTCAAAGGTCTGACCGTCCGCAATAACAACGCCATCGCCACCAACGTTGAAGATGCCGATTTCTCGGCGTTCAAGGAAATAATGGGTGCCGAAGGTTTGCCATACGTCCATGCCTTTTTCAATGCTTACCGTTTCATGCATCGGCATGCAGCCTAGCGTCACCATGCGGTCCGCGTGGCTATATACCGACACCACTTCGTCCGGCTTAAACAAACCGTCTATTAAAAACTCTTGGCGTAATTCGTCCGTCGTGTACCGTTTGTAATCACGGGGGCTAACACCGTATCGAATATCCATAGAGATCACTCCTTTGTTAAAGCGATTGCCGTACGATTAAGCGGCACGGCAAAATATCTACGCGTGAAGCGTCGGCCTCCGCGTTTTGGGCGCTACCGGCGCTCATTGCGCCAGCCGGCTCAGTGCCTTGCGGTCCTTGCTCAACACCTTGCGAACCTTGCTCAGCACTTTGAATCTGCTGTAGCAGGCGCTCCGCACTGCGCTTACCTAAGTCATAGGTGGGCACTTCCATCACGGTAATGCCCGGCCCGATAACATCCATCCAAGGCCAGTTATCGTAGGCCCCAAGGCCTACTGTCTTGCCAATTTCCAACTGATGCTGGCGGCACAGCTTGGCCAAATCATTGAGCACAATGCCGTTTCCGGCCAACACCGCTCGCTGCGGGCCGCCCTTTACGAAGACCAGCACCTGCTGTTCCATTTTTGCCAAATCGGCCGGTCCGTATTCGACCACCGCGCCTTCATGGCCCCACAATTCGTGATGGTACCGCTTGAACGCGTCCGTTCGGTTTCGCCGAATGCCGTTCGTGCCCACCGTGCCTGTTACGTAGCACACGTCCGTGTAGCCTTTATCCTTCATGAATTTAAGCATGTCGGCCATGCTTTGGTTCGTATCTGACATCACTAGCGGTCCTTCGAAACCATTGACGGGCCTGTCCGCTAGGATTATGGGCGCATGCAAACGATTCACTTCATTGAGGTACGCCACGTCAGCGCCGGTGGCATTGATGATGAGCCCGTCCACGCCTTGAGCCAGCATGGATTGGATGTACTTGCGTTCCGTTTCCGGATTGTCGCCGGCATCGGCTAAGAGCACCGTGTACCCGGCCTTTTCGCATTGCTCCGTAATGCCTTTAAAGAGAAATGACGAGAAAGGGCTCGTAATATCCGACACAAGGACGCCAATCATTAGGCTTTGCTGGAGCCGTAAGCTGCGCGCCATTTTATTCGGTTTGTATTCCGACTTGCCAATGGCTTCGGCAATACGCTGTCTTGTCGCTTCTGACATGAATTCGTATTTGCCGTTCAAGTACCGGGAAATAGTGGTCGCCGAAAATCCCGTTTCCTTGGCAATGTCTGCAATTGTTACCTTTGCCACAGCCGCCTCCTTAGAAATCGTTACACGAAAACGTTTAACGAAATCGTTAAACATAAGAACTTACCTACATAATACACTACTACCAGGCCAATGACAACGGGCAAAAATATATCCGTTTGTCATACACTTAACTTTTCACTGTTATAAAATTGATAACTCACCGATAAGCGGTAATTCTTCCGCATCAAGCACTCCCTTGATACATAAAAAAAGACTATGTAAGCGCTTTCAAAACGCCTACATAGTCCGTAAACTTTATCGAGTATATGCAATTGTCATACTTGCACGAAAACGTCCTCCGAAAACGCTAACCTAAACCATTAGCCAGCGCTTCCGGCCTTGTCTTTCTTGCTTTACACCTGCCCCATAACGCGGATGAGCACCATGTACACAACGGTACTAACGGCAATGCTTAAGAGCATGTTGCGGCGCCAACCGTGAAGCGCCGTCAACACGACCAGCGCAATGCCGGCCGGCAGCCACTGTTCTTCGCCGCCAAAGGCGATGTCCTTCAAGGAGTACACTAGCAAGAAGCCCATAACAGCCGGTGGCAATACACGGCCTAAAAAGGCGACGATTGCCGGCGGTTCTGCCTTGCGGGATAAAAGCAAGAACGTTGTGAAGCGGGTAATCATCGTGCCGAGCACGCACATGCCAATTGTAATGGCAATTTGTAACGTTGTTAACGGTAAATCCATTTACGCCACCTCTTCCAGATCGAGCCGTTCCGTTTTGCGAAGGGCAATGCACACAGCGAGGACGCCGATGATGGCTGGTATCATGAACACTTTGGGTCCAAAGATAGCAAGCATAATCCCCGACACGACAACGCCGGAAATGCCGAAGTGCTTCTGCTTTGCCGTCAGCAATGTTTCCAAGAACAACACGGCGAATAACGCCACCAGCGTGAATTCAATGCCTTTTAAGCTAAAGTTGATGAAGCCGCCGGCGATGGAACCAAGCGCTACGCCACCTACCCAATAGCAATAATCAAGAGTCGTAACGGTCAAGTAGAACCAGCCTTTATTGGCTTCTTCCGGCACGTCGGCAGTAACATTTACCGCAAAGGTTTCATCACAAAGACCGAAGATGAGGAAGAACTTCTTCCACCCCGTGCCGCGGTACGCTTCTAACAGCGACAAGCCATAAAAGAAATGACGGGCGTTTACAACTAGCGTCAACAGCAGTGCGCCGAGCGGATCAAAGGGCGAAAACAGGAGCGTCGCCGCCAAAAATTCCATGGACCCGGCGAAAATCGTTGACGACATCAGAATCGGCAAGTACCACGGTAGGCCAAGTCCGGTTGCGTAGAGCCCATAGGCCAATCCTAAGAAAATAAATCCGGCAAATATGGGAATTGTTATGGGCCACGCCAGAGAAATGCCTAAGCGTCTTGAATCACTACTCATGGGCCTCACTCCTTTCTATGTTATAATAGACATAGCAAATTCTAAACAAAGGAGGCTTGCTATGTCATCATTAGTTACTATGCTACTGGAAGCGCTGCGCTATCCGGATCAAACCGTGCGGCGCTGGTCTATACAACCGCCGCCGTTTTCACTCAAGCAAGGGCTGCTATTTTGGTTCGTCCTTCATATACTATGGCTTGTGCCGACGTGGTACTTACTGCCTGCCGGCACTGACGACGCCTTGCCGACCGATTACGGCTGGCTTTATATCATCGGCACCGCCATCGGGCAAATCCTCATATGGTGGGTAGAAATGTATATATTCTGGCGTTCGTTGCGCTTTTTCGCCACGCCGTGTCCCAAATGGCCGTTTCTGACCACCATCTTCTGGCAGTCCATCGCCATCACCTTGGTCAACGTCTTCGTCGTATGGCTCAATTACGCCATGGTCGCACTCTACGGGCACGTGCTCTTCCACGAGTTTACCGGCAGTAGCGCTGATGATTTATTCAGCTTAGTGAGCGGGGTCATCCTCATCTACCACCTCGTACTGTTGTATAAAGCGTCCCGTCATCATACGGGGGTAACCATCCCCGGTTACCTAGGCTCCTGGTTCTTAACCGGCTTACTCCTCACGGCATGCGCCTTCGCCGTAAGCCTCTTACTCATGCTCGTACTCACCATCGTCGGCATCGCCTTCGGCTTCGTGTTCCCCTTCTTGCATTGGCAAGACTTCTTACCGTGGTAACTGGTGAAATGAACAGCCTCATCAAACTGTATACTGTGGCTCGCCTACGCGAGCCTGTAATAAAGAGCGGTAGCGACGCAAAACGTCGTTACCGCTCTTTTATTGTACTTACACAGTGCCATCATTGGCTAACATGCTACTTAATCCAAGGGCCCCAGCGGTGCTGGGAGGCTTGTTATTTCAGAGGCCAAGAACTACTCTCCCCAAACGCGATCTGCTACGCGTTTGATAAGGGCCAGTTTGGCAAACTGGTCGTCTTCAGTGAGCTCGTTGCCTTCTTCGGTGGAAGCGAAGCCACACTGCGGGCTAATAGCGAGCTGGTCCTTCGGCACGTAAAGCTCAGCTTCTTTGATACGTGCTTCCAGGTCGGCTTCCGATTCTAATTCAGGGAATTTAGAGGTTACAAGACCTAACACAACGGTCTGGTTCTTGATGTAACGGAGCGGCGTGAAACCACCGGCACGGTCTGAATCGTATTCCAAGAAGAAACCGTCGATTTTGCAGTTACTGAACAAGGTTTCAGCCACCGGTTCATAGCCGCCGGACGAGAACCACGTGGAGCGGAAGTTGCCGCGACAAATATGCATGGTAATGGTCATATCAGCGGGACGGTCCGCAATAGCGTAGTTAATCACGTCCACATATTTTTTAGCGAGGCGATTAAGGTCGATGCCTTTCTTTGCGTACGCTTCACGTTTATTCTGGTCACAGAATTCGCCCCAAGACGTATCGTCGAACTGGAGGTAACGACAGCCGGCTTCGTAGAAGGCTTTTACAGCCTGACGATAGGTTTCGGCAATATCCTGGAACAACGCATCTTCATCCTTGTAAATGTCGATTGGCGTGTAGCTGTCCGGACGAACGCACACCATCAAATGAAGCATGGACGGCGATGGAATGGTCACTTTTGCTACCGCACGGCCGTCGACGATTTTATTGAATTCTTTGAAGTCTTCGATGAACGGGTGCTTGCCAAAGCCTAATTTGCCGGTAATAGCGATGTTGGCTGCCTTCGGCTGATGACCTTTGAAGGCTACGAGCCATTTATCGACTTTAACTTCTTCGACGCCTTCCAAATCGGCGAGAAAGTCGAGGTGCCAATAACGGCGACGGAATTCACCGTCCGTTACGGCTTTAAGACCAACGGCGATCTGTTTATCTACGGATTTTGCGATTTCTTCGTTTTCTACCTTGCGAAGGCCCGCTGCATCAAGCTTACCTTCTGCGAAAGCGGCACGCGCTTCTTTTACGGCTTCCGGTCGCAAGAAGCTACCGACTACATCATATTTAAAGGGACCTTTTTTAATTGCTTCACTCATAGTTAAAACTCCTCTCTCAAGTACACTATCTAATCGCCTAACCATGGATAATTGCAACAGCAAGTTAGACTAAAAAAACGTTGTCCCCCGACAACGCTTATTCGCTATCATCTGCGGGTAAATCCCGAGGAATTGGCACCTTGCACTGGCAGGTTGCCGCAGCTTCACAGGGCCTCTCCCTCAGCTGCTCTTGATGACCAATATGTAATTTGTATGATTACGTTTCATATATCTATGTCATAGCGACATCTGCCTACTATACTACAACATACATCGGTAAATGTCAATGTAAAAACAGGCACCCCTACTGGAGTGCCTGTCATTATTTTTTATGAGCCGAAGCATGCGAACCCTTTATAATCTACACGCTATGGGATGTATAGATTATTAGTCTTTCTTGAATTTCGGAGACGTCGGGCAAGTTTCCGGCGTTACATCTTTGCGAACACCCAAATCGGAGCTACGATCGGTGAACGTAGTGTGTAACAATTCTTCAGATTTTTCGCCTAACGGTTTGCCCAAGAATTCAGCATACAATGCTTTGATTTCCGGGTTTTCGTAGCTGGAACGTAATTTCATAGCTGCATCATGTTTGTACAAGCCTTCGATACGTTCGGATTTAACTTTGTCGGCAACCGGCATCTTAACGCGCGGCTGACCGCCACCACCGATACAACCACCACGGCAAGCCATCATTTCGATGAAGTCATATTTCTTGCCGGTAGCTTTCATGTCGTTCAAGAAGTCACGAATGTTTTTACCGCCGTGAACAACAGCTACTTTCAACGTTTTGTCGCCAATAGTAACTTCTGCTTCTTTTACGCCTTCCATGCCGCGAACGTCCTGCAAGTTCGTAAGCGGTTCCGGAGACGGTTCGTTACCAGTGATGAATTTGTAAGCACTACGCATAGCAGCTTCCATAACACCGCCGGTGTTACCGAAGATAACCCCGCCGCCAGTAGCTTCGCCTACGTATTTATCGAATGCGGATTCTTCTACTTCTTTGAAGTCTACGCCTTCATCACGCAACCACTGAGCAAATTCACGAGTGGTCAAGCAGTAATCCGTATCGCGTAATTCTTCTTGATTCCAGTATTCAGCCGATTTGTTCTGTTCCGGACGACGGATTTCGAACTTCTTAGCTGTACACGGAGCTACGCTGACAGATACGATTTTGGATACATCCAAGCCCATCTTTTCAGCGAAGTAAGTTTTAATCATAGCTGCTTCCATAGCGATGCAGCTACGAGTGGTGGAAATGTTCGGCAAGTATTCCGGGAAGTACGTTTCTGCAAACTTAACCCATGCCGGGCAGCAGCTGGTGAACTGCGGCAATTCGCCGTGACCATTTACAACACGTTCAATTAATTCGTTGGCTTCTTCCATGATGGTAAGGTCAGCCCCGAAGTTAGTATCTAAAACGTAATCGGCACCCAACGCACGCAATGCGCCAATCATCTTGCCTTCCAAGAAGGAACCCGGTTCATAACCGAATTCTTCACCAATGCCGACACGAACAGCCGGTGCAGTCTGGAAAATAACGATTTTGTCCGGATCAGCTACAGCAGCTTTAACCTGATCTAATTCAGTACGTTCGTACATAGCACCAAACGGGCAAGCAGAAGCACACTGACCGCAATGGATGCAGATCGGTTTGTCACCGGTAGATTCCAAATCGTAGTAATCCAATACGCCCATTACGTCTGCGCAAGCGCGACGGCAAAGCGTACAGTTTTTACATTTTTCCAAATCATGAATAATAGCAATGTTGTCTTCGGCGATCGGCACGCGGCGATCGATGTGTTGGAATCGACTTTCGAAACTCATTTGTTACACCTCATGTAGATAATACTAGTTATGTATTCAAGTAGTCCGGTACACAATCAAATTCGAACAGAATCGAGTGTTGTGTACACCGGGTGAGCACATCAAACGGTGTGTTACCGTGTACGAGTGGTGCATTCAAGGTAAGTATATCATTTAAAAAGCCCTTATTTCAACTGGGAATTTCCATTGCCAGTAGATAATCGTACGCCATGGTGATAGCTTGCAAATCTATCCAACCAAAACGGTCAAACTTTTTAAATAACTCAACTAAACGGCGTCGTTGCAGCAAGAAGGACCGGGCCGCCATAAAGCGGATTTTCCCGTTATCTTCGGCCATATAGCCTTCTATGGCCGCTGCTATAGCACCGGGTCTATCGATTTCTTCCCGGAAGTAGCCGTGTAAAAATAATAAAATATCTAAGGAGATAGAAGATACAAAAGAAAACTCGTACGTGTTTTCCCAGTCCAGTAAAACGGTTTTATCATGTTCCCAATCGTACGCAATATCGCGCAAAACCGGTCGTCCATGTGCTAGGCCGTGCTCATGGAGGCGACTCAAAACGCGCCCGGCTCCATAAAAAGCGCGATTGGTGATTTCATCCGACACATCCGGCTTGATAAGCACCTGTAGCGGCGTGCCATTTCCCAAAGTCACAAAATACTCTGCCGTGGCCAGCACCAGCTCCGGTGCCGCATCACAAATTTCATACGCCCTTTTGCACCGCATCAATTCCATTTCAAAACCATCATCCCGTTTATGCCACCGAAAGCGGCGTCGTTTATGCTTCTTATTCTGTTGCTTTACAAAATACGTGTTGCCTTCAAAGGTAAAGTCAAAAACGCGCTGTTCCCCATTTTGCACTAACGCCTTCGCCAACGCTTCCCGAAAGCCCGGCCGATTCGCCGTTTCTCGATAGTATTCCTGCCGTTCACTATCGTACGACACGCGTCGCTCCGCCTCAGTTGTCATACGCCATCGCTCCTTCCTATCCGTCTATTATAACCAATTCCGCCCAGATAATCAGCAAGAAATTTCATGTTTTTTTACATCGAAATTCATTGATGACGTCCACCCGATAGCGTATAATAAATTAAGAACGTTTGCATAGAAATTGTAAAATTCATATATTTAATCCAAGAAAAGAGGGATTTTCATGAAAATTGTTATTATGGAACCGCTCGGTATTAGCGCTGAAAAGCTTGCCGCTGTTACCGAACCGCTTAAAGCAGCCGGTCACGAAATTACCGCCTACGACACGAAGGAAACGGATCAGGCTAAGCTGTTAGAACGCGTTAAAGATGCTAACATCATCATCTTAGCCAACCAGCCTTTAAGCGGCGACATCATCCGCCAGTGCCCGGATTTGAAGTTCTTATCCGTCGCTTTCACCGGTGTTGATCACGTCGATTTGGCTGCTTGCCGCGAAAAAGGCATTACGGTTTGCAACGCTGCGGGCTACTCCACTAACGCTGTAGCGGAATTGGTGTTCGGCCTTGCCATCAGCGTTATTCGCAACATCTTGCCTACCGATGACCGTTGCCGTCACGAAGGCACCAAGGATGGCCTTGTAGGCTTCGAATTATCCGGCAAGACCTTCGGTATCGTTGGCGCCGGTGCTATCGGTTCTCGCGTAGCTCAGATTGCTATCGCTTTCGGTTGCCGCGTTATCGCTTACAGCCGCACGCCGAAGCCGGCTTTGGAAGCGTTAGGCGTTACCTTCGTCACCAAAGACGAGCTCTTCAAAGAAGCGGATATCGTGTCCCTTCATACGCCGCTCACCCCTGAAACGAAATTCCTGGTGGACGAAGCGACGCTTCGTAGCATGAAACCGTCTGCCATCCTCATCAACACGGCTCGTGGTCCTGTGGTAGATAGTCAGTCCTTGGCCAACGCCCTCAATCAAGGTCGCTTAGCCGGTGCCGGCATCGATGTATTCGAAACAGAACCGCCGATTCCGCGCGACCATCCGTTACTTCACGCAAAACACACGGTCGTAACGCCGCACATCGCCTTCGCCAGCCGCGAAGCCTTGGAAAAACGCGCCGACATCGTAGTGGACAACATCCTCAACTGGGAAAAAGGCACGCCTATTAACCTTGTGAAATAAAAAGCCCCACTTCATAGCCTCAAAGGTTGGTATTTGCCGCTCTCGTATAGCGCCAAATGCCAACACTAATTACACATTTTAGGAGGTCAACATGGATACGTTAACTGCATTAACTACTCGTCGCAGTGTTAAGAAATTTGAAGACAAACCGGTTCCGGCCGAATTAGTGGACACCATCATCGACGCCGGCTTACATGCACCCAGTGGCATGAACCGTCAATCCACCATTATCATCCGCGTAACCAATAAGGAAATCCGCGACAAATTGTCCGCTATTAACGCTGAGCTTTTAGGTGCTGCCATCGATCCGTTCTATGGCGCCCAAACAGTGCTCATCGTCTTAGCCGACAAAAAAGTACCGACTCACGTATATGACGGTGCCTTAGTAATGGAAAATTTATTGGTCGCTGCTCACAGCTTAGGCCTCGGCGCTTGCTGGATTCATCGCTGCAAAGAAACCTTTAAAGGCGATTACGGCAAAAGCCTCCTCACTAAGCTGAACATTACCGGCGACTACGAAGGTATTGCCTTCTGCATCCTCGGCTATAGCGCCCAAGGCGAATTACCGCAGCAAACCATTCGCGATGGCCGCGTATTTGAATTAAAATAGTATTGCAATTACACAATAAAACGGTGACTTCTACCAGTCTCAACGACCGGTGGGAGTCACCGTTTTTTGATTCTAACGTTTTTACTTCTATCGTTTTTGCTTCTAACGTTTTTGGGGCCTATAACCCCATTTGTGCGTAGAGGCCGTTTATTTCACAAAACTAAGCGTCAAGCAGGTCTTCTAAGAGCTGACCTACGTGTTCCTTCGCTTTTACGCCGCGGTATTCATGGGTAACAACGCCGTTTTCGTCAATGACGAAGGTGGACCGTTCAATGCCGATGGAAACCTTGCCGTACAGCTTCTTTTCCTTCATAACGCCGTACAAATTGCAAATCGTTTCATCCGTGTCGGCGAGGAGCGCAAAGCGCAAGCCAAATTTTTCCTTGAAGTTCACATGGCGCTTCACCGTGTCGCGGCTAACGCCTAAAATCGTGTAGCCAGCCTTAGCCAGCGTGTCGTACGCTTCGTTGAAATTCTGTGCTTCTACGCTGCACCCCGGCGTGTTATCCTTCGGGTAAAAATAGAGAATCACTTTCTTGCCTTTGAAATCGTGCAAGCTCACTTCTGTATTATCGTCGGCCAACACTGTGAAATCAGGCGCCGCTTTACCAACTAATTCGCTCATGCTAAACATCCTTTCTATGACGGCTTCCGGCGCCTATTGGCTCAACAGAAGCACGCAATTTATACTTCTTTTAAAACGCGCTGGCGACCACCTAAGTAACCGCACCAAGCGCAAACAAATACAATACAAATAACTACGGTAATCGGCACGGACCAAGTGCCGGTAATATCTACCAAAACGCCCATCATCAACGGTCCTAAGGCAGCCAAGGTATAACCAATGGATTGGCCTGTACCAGATACGAGAGCCGCCGTCTGTGCCGACGGAGAGCGCACGACGAAGTACATGAGACCAATAACAAAGGTAGACCCAACGGCTACGCTAATGACCAAGGTGGCAATGGCGATGGTTTGAAACGTGGTGCTATTTAAGAGGAGCACCAATCCGACGACGTTCAACAAGGTGATGCACGCCGTAAGGACGGATTGTTTCTTTACCCGTGCCATGACGAGTGGCGTCAAAAAGCTACAGATAAGCGCGCCGCCTTGAAGCAAGAAGCCAAGCAAACCGCCCTGCGTCGGTGTTAAGCCACGAGAAATGGCTAAGGTCGGAATCCACGTAGCGGAGCAGAAGAACACCAAGGACTGTAGCCCCATGAAAAAGGAAATCTGCCATGCCAAGGGCTGGCTATACAGCGCCTTCAAGCGTTGCCACATGGAACGCTTTGGACCATCCCCTACTGCATTATCGGTAGCTCGCTTCGGTAACTCTAGCTTACGGTACGGCCACCACAGCGCCAACGCCACGACGGCCGCAATGCTTACGATCATGACCGCATCATGCCAGCCCATGAGTAGCGTCAGCGGCACCGCAAAAGCGAGGAACAATGTCGTCGCCACCTGCGCCAGCGTTGAATAAGCACCGGTCATAAGGCCGACGTGGCCCGTAAAAAAGCCTCGTATCAAGGACGGCAGTAATACATTGCCCAATACAATGCCCGCCGATAAGCATACCGTGCCAATAAACAACCCTGGTTCGCCGCCAACGTAGCGAATGATTTCACCAACGAAAATACTACATAAACCGCCCATCAAGGTGCGACCAATGCCCCATCGCTCCGCAATAAAGGACGCCAAAAAGGACCCCATGGCGAAGACAAATAAAGGCAACACCGTTAGCAAGCTAATGACGCTATTGCTCAGCCCGTAGTCGAGCTTTATAAATGGAAATAATGGCGTTACCGCCAAAAAAGGAACGCGCAAATTCAGCGCCAAGATCAACATGGCTACTGCCAGTGACCGATTAAAGGCAGGCTTCGTATCGCCGCCAACATCTGCTTGTAATTGCGCCATTCCACCACATCCTTTCCCCCAAAGTGCGCTTGTATAGGTAAATTATACCACAACGTAGGGATTAAGGCTTCCGAAAAGTAAAATTGGGGACTAAAAAGTTTAGTCCCCAAAATAGTTGATAACCGGTTGTCACCTAGTAGGCAACATGCGCACTAACGTGTACCGTTTAATGGCTAAAGTAATTAATGAACCAAACAATACAGGGAATGCCGAACAAGTCAATTAGGAACGCCCCGCACAGCGGCACCACCAAGAAGGCCTTCGTTGATGGGCCGAATTTTTCCGTTACCGCCGTCATGTTCGCAATAGCATTCGGCGTAGCACCAAGACCGTGACCGGCCATACCACAGCAAATAATCGCTGCGTCGTAGGACTTGCCTAAGAGACGGAACACGATGAAGATGATGTACAGCACGATGAAAAGTACCTGGGCCAGTAAGATGATGATCATCGGTACAGCCAAACCGATAAGTTCCCACAGCTTCAAGGTCATCAGCGCCATGGAGAGGAAAATACCAAGAGACACATCGCCAATGAGGTTGATGGTGTTATTGTGTAGCTTCACCACTTTTAAGTGGTCGTTAATATTGCGGACAAACACGGCAAAGAACATGGCCCCTACATAGCTAGGCAGCGCAATGCCCCACGCCGATTTGAGCCAACCGGAAATGCCAAGACCGATAGTAATACATACGCAAATAACACCGGCATGAAGCAAGAAGGACTGAGCCGTTACCGGTTCTTCCTTAACGCCTTCCGCTTCATCAACGCTTATGTTTTCTTCCGATTCCGTCGATTTCAGGTTATAGCGACCGATTAAGTACTTCGCTACCGGACCGCCCACTAAACCACCGGACACAAGACCGAACGTAGCTGCTGCCAACGCCACAGCAGTAGCACCGTAAACGCCTAAGGCTTCAACGGTAGGACCGAAGGCACCGGCTGCCCCGTGGCCACCTTCCATGGAAACAGCGCCCATCAAAACGCCTAACAACGGATTGATGTTCAGCACTTCCGACAGCGCCACACCGATGACGTTCTGCGCCAACGCCAAGAAGGAACAACAAATCCAGTACACAATCAACATGCGGCCGCCTTTTTTTACTAATTTCAAACTCGCAATAAGACCGATAGTAGTAAAGAACGCTAGCATAAACGGATTTTGGAATGTCGTATCCATTTTAACGTTCATAATGTGCGTTTCGTGGAATATGAGCATTAAAATAGAGAACAACAGCCCGCCGGCTACCGGTGCCGGAATGCAAAAGCGGTTAAGTAACGACACACGCCGCACAATAACCCGACCTAACAAAAGCAACAAAATCGCTAGCGCTAATGTGGCGATCATGTCGAGCTTAATGGTAGGTATTCCATTTTCAATAAGAAATGACATACTAGACCCTCCTTACCAACTACAAACAACTAAAAACACAGCCACTTTGCGGCCCGTTACTAAAAAAGCGACTGCCCGACGTGTCTCATAGTAATAGAGTTTTGTCAACGCAGCCGCATCTTTGCCTATATTGTACTGTATCTTGGTCTAAAAATCATCCAATATTAGAGGATTTTAGTATGCGAATGTTGAAATAAAATATACACTAAATTCATAGTCCAGGCGGACCTTACTTAAAGCCTACTCATAACAAAAAGACTAGCTTGCATTGGGGATACAAACTAGTCTCTTGTAAGAATTTGAAGTTATTGTTTTGAAGTTTACATTGTATGCATAGCCGTGTGGGAGCACCGCTATTTGGGGAGTTTTGCAATCAAAATAGATGTGTATTAATGTACCAAGCCGTAGAACATAGCGGCTACAGTAATAAGACCTACGATAACTACGAAGTAGTTCGTAACGCTGCGGTATTTACGCATTTTCGGTACCGTGAAGATAGCCAACATCGGCATCAACAAGAGGATGAACGCGATAGCCGGACCACTCAAGGTTTCGATAATACCGAGAATACTCGGGTTGAAGTATGCAATAGCGCAGCAAGTGATCATCATGAATAACAAGATAATGCGGTCAACGGTTTTGCCGTTTAAGTTCTTGTTATTAACATGGCCTAAGTCGATGATAATATCGCGAAGACCTTCGTAAGCACCTACATAGTGACCCAAGAAGGATTTCGTAATCGCTACGAAAGCGATAATCGGTGCCAACCATGCGATGAACGGCGTATTGAAATGATTTGCCAAATAGGACAAAATCGAGATATTCTGCGTTTTAGCAGCCTGTAAGTCGGCCGGAGATAATGCGAATACACAGCTGTATACGAAGAACATTACTACGAGGAACATCAACAATACAGCGTAGCGCTGAATGTTACGGCATTTGCCATCAACCTGTTCGTCACCGTACATCTGACGTTCTTTCATAACGAACGCAGAGATAATCGGGAAATGGTTGAAGGAGAATACCAATACCGGGAAGGTCATCCACAAGGTCATCAACATCGCTGCAGAGGAACCGCCTTCCGGCTGATACGTAAGAATGGCGGTATTCCATTCCGGGATGAGGTATAAGCCGATTACCAACAATACAGCGATAAACGGATATACTAAGTAACTCATGATGCGGACGATGATGTCCTGCCCCATGCGTACGATAGCCAATAAACCGAGGATTACCACAACGGTGATAATCGCGCGGTCAACGCCTTGAATACCCAGCTGGTGAGTCAACAAGCTATCTGTGGTATTCGTAATAGCTACCGAATATAATAACAGGATCGTATAAATACCAACAAAATAAATTACATTGAACACGCGGGCTGCTACCGGGCCCCAGAATTCTTCAACTACACCAATGATACCTTTATCCGGCGAGGACGCAGCCATAACCAAGCAGGCTAACGCACGATGCGCATAAAAGGTAATGGGGAATGCTAATAACGTAATGAGGATTAACGGCCAAATACCGCCGATACCTGCATTAATCGGCAAGAACAATACGCCTGCACCGATAGCGGTACCGAAGAGACCTAACATCCAAGTTGTGTCAACCTTGTTCCATTTAGTGGCATCCATGTACGCTGTTTTACCAGCTTTAGCTGTTGCTACCTCTTGAGCAGGGTTTGCTACTCGTTCTTTTAACATAATGTCGCTCCTTGAACATATAAACCTAATACCTACTACTTTTTGTGAATACAACACTCAATTGTATTCGTTGTTATAACGCGCGCTATAGTCCCCTTACGGCATACACAGATACTTTGTATTTTGTATACAAGGACAATTTACATGCATATGATAACATGGCATGGACAAATTGCCAATAGAGCATCATGAGTGTATGGTATACAGTGTACATGTGGAATGACTATTTGTTTGGATTCTATTCTCAGATGCTAAATTTTTAATCAAATAATAATCTCTATATCGCTTTAGTCTTGTAAATTTAAATTTTTATTGAGTAAATTTTTCTTATATCCATTTTTTCTCTATTTTTCTCTTCATATCGCACAGTTAAGGTGTATTTCCACTAGTACAGGACTAGGAATAAGGTTTACACGATTCGTGAAAGACATTGTCTATTTTTGTCTATTGACAGTGTAAAATAGCCACTAAAAAAGGAGTATATGCCTTCGCTATGCGCAATTCACATACTCACTTGCTTAAATCATAATATATAGTTTATAATAAAGATAGAAAGACAGTCTATTTCGTTGTAAGGCGCACGCCAAAGGAGGTTCCTATGCGTTTCGTAACCGTAGTAAAAGGTGGTATTTCGTTTGGTACTGCATTGGCTATGGTGGTTAGCTACACCAACTGGCACTCCCTGCCGTGGGCCATTTTCCATGGCATTCTGGGATGGATTTACGTCATCTACTATGCCATCGTGCACTAATCACACCAGCGTGCCATGCGTTATTTCACAAGCCTAAGCGGCGCTATACCTAAAGGCCCTATAAACAGAGACAGCATCCTCTGCCCCTTCCAGGACTAGGATGCTGTCTATTGTTACGTTAAACAACGTGCTTAACGCCACTAAATTGTCAATGCTCGGCAGGCTCTTCCCCCACTGCCAACGATAGATGGCCTGCGGATCCTTGAAGCCCAGCGCGTCTTGCAGCTGCTTCACCGTGTAGCCGTTTTTCTCGCGTAATACCTTAATGTTATGACCAGTTTGTTCCATACAAATCACAGGCATTGCCATCATCGTACATTCCTCCCATCACCGTCTATAACGTTAACTAACACTGCGGCGCCCAAGGGTTTTCCTACGAAACCAAGGCACTTCCCAAAGTGTTTTTTCATTATACACGATTTAAAAAGGTTTGTCATTGAATTAGCAGTTCAATTTACGCATATTATGAGGAAATTTTTCAGCTCATATGCACTTTAGTTTTCGCTGTCACCTTTCAAGCTTTTGAAGTTAAAGAGCACATTCAAAATAACCGCCGTCAACGCACCGGTTACGATGCCGCTACCGAAGATGATGCGGAACATTTCCGGGAACTGAGCGAAGAAGTTCGGCGTTACCGTTACGCCAAGGCCTAACGAAATGGAACAAGCCACGATGAGCATGTTGTTCGGCTGCGTAAAGTCCATGTGGCCCAACATGCGAATACCGGCCGCACATACCATGCCGAACATGGCTACCATCGCACCACCCAATACGGACGTTGGGATAATCGTTGCTAATGCGGCAAATTTAGGCAAGAAGCCCAGTAAAATCAATAGCACACCGCACACGACGATAACGTTAACCTTGCGCACTTTAGAAAGCTGCACCAAGCCTACGTTCTGAGAGAACGTGGTATACGGGAACGAGTTTAACAACCCACCAATGATGGACGCCAAGCCTTCAGCGCGATAGCCATGGGCCAAGTCCTTAGCAGTCAATTTGCGTTCGCAGATTTCGCCTAACGCCAAGTACACGCCGGTGGATTCTACCAAGCTTACTAAGGCTACAATACACATCGTCAAAATAGCGCTGGCATTAAAGGTCGGTACGCCAAAGTAGAACGGCGTCGTTATGTGGAACCAGGACGCTTCCGCTACCGGCGTGAAATCTACCATACCGAAGATCGTAGCTACGATAGTACCAAACACCAAGCCAAGCAATACGGAAATGGCTTGAATGTAACCGGAGAAGAAACGGTTCAATAATAGGATGAATACTAACACCACAAAGCCCAATGCCAAGTTCGGTACGCTACCGAAGCTCGGGCTACCTAAGCCGCCGGCTAAGTTATTCATGGCTACCGGCACCAAGGTCAAGCCGATAATGCTTACAATGGAACCCGTTACTACCGGCGGGAAGAAGCGTCGCAGCATGCCGAACCACCGTGAAATAATCACGACAAACAAACCAGACACGATGATAGCACCATAAATGGCGCTTAAGCCAAAATTCGTGCCAATGCCAATCATAGGAAATACGGCGGTAAAGGTACAACCTAATACAACGGGCAAGCCAATACCGGAAAAGCCATTGCGCCATACCTGCAAGAGCGTAGCAATACCGGACGTCAACAAGTCAGCACCAATCAAATAACCGATTTGCGGCACCGTCAAATGCAAGCTACTACCAACGATGAGCGGTACGATAACCGCGCCGGCGTACATGGCCAGCACGTGTTGCACGCCAAGAAAGAATGTTTGGGTCTTTTTATAATCTGCCATTATACATAACTCCTTATTAATTAGAATTAATACGAATGACAGTATACACTGTTTAGTAGTAGATAGCAAGATATATTACTACAAATTCTCAATATTAGTGTATTTATTTCCCACTGCCTTGCCTGCCCACACTTCAAACACGATTTATTCGATGTCTTTAGAATGTCTTGCTTTAACGATTAATGCTTCTTTCTTCCCTTCGCCGCCCGGTTTACCATGAGTATAACCAACTACATCAAAATACTCCGCGCATTGATCCACAATAGCTTCATAGTTTTCGTTTTTACTCTTCGTACACGTAGAAATATGCACCGCATCAACGCCTTTCTTGCGCAAGGTGTCTAGCTTTTTTGCCAAATCACCGCCGGAGTGTGTAAGGCTTACGAGCTGTAATTCCTCGTCGCCGTAGCGCTCGAAGGCATCTTTCTTTGAAAAGCAAGCGTTTAAGCAACCACCGCAGGAACAACGCTGCATGGTCTCTTCATTCACTAAAATAGCAATCTTTTTCATGTCACCTCTCCTTACATTGGCGTCCCTACATGACGCAAGAATTCTTCGTCCGGAATGGCCGACGCTTTCACGGCGCGACGAATGGCAGTGCCCATCACTTCGGCACTTAGAGCACAAGCCATATTAAGATCAGCCGTAACACGTTTCCCGGCGGATACGCCATAAATAGTATCGCCATCGGCTAAGGTACCTACGGGCTTTATAGAACGACCATAACCATTCGTAGCAGCGGCGGCCAAACGTGTGAGCTCACTTTTCGTAAAGTCACCATTGGTAATAATCGCCCCAATGGTGGTGTTGGTCCGGTCAAATAAATCATGCGGCTTGGTAAGTCCGTATAAGGCTTCGCGCACGTCAACGAATTCCTTGCGGTCTTCGTCTAAAGCACCGGCAATTTTCTGGCCCGTTTCATGGTCATAAATATCGCCCCACGCATTGAGCACCACAATGGCACCCATAGTTAATTCGCCTAAACGCACCGCATAGAGGCCAACGCCGCCCTTCATAGCCCGCGCCATGCCATAGCCTTTACCGACTGCGGCGCCAATGCCGGCGCCAACATTTCCTTCGCCAAACGGTGTTCCTGCTAAGGCAGCCTTTGTGGCCTCTGCGCCCATAGCCGCATCAGGGCGGATAAAGGGACTGCCGTAGGCTAAGTCGTAAATATCGCTTTGCACGACAATAGGCACCAGCGCAAAACCCGTCGGATAGCCAATGCCTTCCGCTTCCAAGGTGCGCATGACGCCGTCCGAAGCGGCTAAGCCGTACGCAGAGCCACCGCCTAATACCAAGGCGTGAACCGGTGTAGCGGCCGTCGTCGGCGATAGCACCGGTGTTTCCCGCGATGCGGGGCCGCCGCCGGTAATCCACACACCAGCCGTCGCACCGTCAGGAAATACTAAGGCGGTCACCCCCGTCTTCGCCTCTTCGTCCTGCGCGTGGCCGCACTGCACGCCATCTAGCGCAGACCATTCAATTTCGTCCCAGGTCATGAAAATCCCTCCTACACAAAGTACGTATATAACGCATCCGTAACGTCTTATAGTAAAACTCTTACTGTCATCATAGCACAGTTGAGAATTTATTTCATCATCTTTCAAATTCAGTGACCACTCATTGCTAACTTTGCATACTAAGTTCATTAGAAATACTTGCTATCCAAATTATCATTTTATATAATGTAATCATCTTATTTTAAGATATCTAGTATTTTTTTGTTGGGAGGTCCTATGAAACGAACTATCCTTTGTTTAACCATTGCCGCATTAACAACGACCGGCGCGTTTGCCCAAAACAGCGTGCCGTCATTTCACAGTGACAACAAGCCATTAACACCTTCTATGGCCGAGCCCTCTGAAATGAAAGCCTACAAAGCCGACTTTGACCGTTATGTGTCCACTATCGACGCGGAAATCGCGCGCCTGAAAGCGAAGAAAGCCGAAGCTGCCAAAGCCTATAATGATGTAGTGTATGAGTACAACAAGGATCAATTCTTCCACCAAGGCACGTTCCCCTATTATAAGCACCGTGTGTATTGCCCGACTGGCCAGCATGTAAAAGGTCATTTTGATGAAAAAACCGGCACCTACTCCTATGATGAGTACTACTACACCAACGACCGCGATGGTGTAAACGACTGCGACTGCCGTTATCGCATTCCGCGACCGAAGCCGGTAAAACAAAGCACGGAAGCAACTAACACCAGCGCTAAGAAAAATCCCTTCGGCTGGATGGACGACTTCATGAAAAACGCATAGCGATTACCTAAGTATTGCTAACTAGTAACGCAGCTCTGAACATACAAAAAGCCCTCACGACCTAAACGCACAATGCGTCAAGCCGTGAGGGCTTCATATCTTTTAGTAGGAAACAGGCTGTTCGTTAACTTGCTGAACAATGTGATCCATGAAGGTTTTCATCGTATCCCACTTGGAGTTGTTGTTGCGGTATACGAAGCAAACCTGGAGGTTCAACGGTTTGCTCAATGCATAGTAGCCGTCTTTGATGCCAAGCGTGTCTAACAAGTGGAGGGAAATCAAAGCGCCGGCTTCATTGCGCTTACAGTAGTCAATCATGGAGTAAGGGTTCGAAAGACGTACTGCTTGCGGTAAGGACTGGCGTCCTTCTTCAGAGAAGTAGAATTTCAAACGATGGCTCATGAAGTATTTCGGCGGATACATTACTAACGGATACGCCAACATTTCTTCGCAGTTTACGCCTGCCGTAACGTTTAACTTACGGTTCGGTGCGTAGTATACAACCGTATCTTCGCGTAATGCAACGCTTTCATAAGCACTCATATCCTTATTGTTCGGTAAGTAGCAAACACCAATATCGATGCGGTTTTCGCGCAAATCTAACAACATTTCTTCTTCTTCCATATCATAGATGGAAATGGAGAAGGTCGGGTTTTCGCGCTGGAAATGAGACACGAAACCGTTCATGCGAACGTCACCAATACTGCGCAGGATACCTACGTTGAGCATCGGGCGTTCTAATTTGTTAGCCAAGCGAATGCTATGGATTGCACGTTCCAAGGTTTCGATGATATGTTCCGCTTCCGGCAAGAATTTTTCACCTTCCGGCGTCAAGCGGCTACCACGGGTAGAACGGGCAATTAATTTCACACCCACCAAGCGTTCCAATTTCTTCATCTGCGCACTAAAAGCAGATTGCGTAATATTAGCGGCCTGAGCAGCTAATGTGAAATTCCCCATCTTACTGTATGTAATAAAACTTTGTAGCTCTTGTAGAGTCGGTAATTCATCCATTCGTATCAGCTCCTTTAATCGTTGTTAACCGATCTTTCCCCTCATACAATCAGTTTTCCTAAATTTTGCGAAACAATGGTACGCAACAGCCTCGTGCTCCCACAACCAAGATACTGTCGAATTCACCGACAAGCACGCCTACGGCCAATTTCCCGAATTTAAGAATTCTCTCCTAGTATACACGATTTTTGTCAGATATAAAAGAGAAAATTATAACTTCTTAAATTGCAATATGAAATTGAACACTTTCTAAATCCACTAACTTCTTAACTTC
>ERZ791611.710-NODE-710-length-28727-cov-15.666539_pt1 | contig 28727 bp, 20 predicted proteins | sample MGYA00510275_ERZ791611 | MGnify/ENA primary metagenome ERZ791611 (study PRJEB30046, sample SAMN00791912) | human gut metagenome | study: EMG produced TPA metagenomics assembly of the A metagenome-wide association study of gut microbiota in type 2...
AGACGGTATTCACTATGGATTTTTTATGTGTTCAATTTCATCATACAATTAACCTTATAAATAAAGTCCTTAAGAGTGTCTAATATCAATAGACCATTCTATAGAAAATGGCTACATAAAATAGATAACTTTCATAGTATTTCAAATAGACAACTGTCCATTATATTGCCAAAAGCCTTATACTATATGAATTTACATGATGTTGCTAAAATAGCATTGCACTACCGTAAAAACCTAGACTTTACAACACTAAAACTGTAATAAACATTGCATAAACGGCAAAAATACGGTATAGTTATCCTAACCAAGGTCATCCTTTGGTAACTTAACAATTAAATCTTATAACTATAGTCCTCACATTTATAGAAGTTATACAATAGCAAACGCTTTCAACGACGAAAATTTAGGCAGTAGCCTTATTTCAAGTTGGAGGTGTTTTTTATTTTATCTAGGTAGTCTTTATGCTGTACTTTGCGCTTACATTTCGTTATTTCACAGATTTCAAGCTGACCCGTTAACACCATGGATTCCTAGATTCACGTACGAATGTAAAATTGTCATAAAAAATTCAAAATTTATATAAATTTTTCCTGTTTTTCTTTGATATTTGTTATATAATATTTTCATAAGAGAATACCTCGTTCTAGTAATATCCATCTAGTAATATCCATGGAATCATGTTAAGGAAGTCTGGCTAGGTCTAGTAAGAGTCTACCGAGCCTTGAACTGGTTTGAACCCAGCCTTCTGTGTGAGGAGGAATAGTTATGAGAAAGTCTAATTGCTTGGCTATGATTTTGGCTGGCGGCAAGGGAAGTCGGTTAGGCGTCTTGACGAAAGATCAAGCGAAACCGGGCCTCTTGTTCGGCGGCAAGTATCGCATCATTGATTTTACCCTCAGTAACTGTCGACATTCCGGGATTAGTACTGTGGGGATTTTGACACAGTATCAACCATTGGAATTGAACTGGTATATTGGCAACGGTAGCTCCTGGGATTTGGACTCCAACACGGGCGGTACGTTCGTGTTGCCGCCGTACACCAATGACGCCGGTTCGAACTGGTACCGCGGCACAGCCGATGCGATTTACCAGAATTTGAATTTCGTCAACATGATTGGCGATGATTATGTGTTGATTTTATCCGGGGACCATATTTACTCTATGGACTACTCCAAAATGCTGGCGTTCCACAAGAAGCACCACGCTCAGGTTACCATCGGCACCATCCGCGTGCCTTGGGATGAAGCGAGCCGCTTTGGCATCATGGTGGCTGACGACACGCTGCGCATTACGAAGTTCCAAGAAAAACCGAAGCAACCGGAAAGTAACTTAGCGTCTATGGGGATTTACATCTTCAACCGCGAAATTTTGGAAAAATATTTGAAAGCCGATGCGAAGGATGATACATCGGAACACGATTTTGGTAAGAACGTTATCCCTACTATGTTAGGTGATGACGTCAACTTATACGCCTATCCTTTCGAAGGCTATTGGAAAGACGTAGGCACCATTAACAGCTTGTGGGAAGCCAATATGGACCTCATCGCCGATGAACCGCCACTGGATCTCAACGACCCGCAATGGCGTATTTACGCAGCGAACCAGTCCATGCCACCTCACCTGATTGGGCCAAAAGGCAGTGCTAAGAGTTCACTAATTGCAGAGGGCTCTGCTATTTTGGGTCAAGTTTCTAACTCTGTCATCTTCTATAACGTAACCATCGAAGAAGGCGCGAAGGTAACGAACTCCGTTATCATGCCGGGCACTGTGGTTAAGAAGAATGCCGTCGTAGACAAAGCTATCCTTGGCGAAAACTGTACAATTCACGAAGGCGCTATCGTGCACAACGACAACGACTCCGTCGCCGTACTGGGCCGCTATGGGGAATTTAAAAAGGATGGCACCAAGAAGGGAGAGGAATAATCATGGCTAACCAACAAATGCTGGGTCTCATTAATTTACAGGACAGCCGCGTATTACCGGATTTAAATGAAACAAGACCGTTGGCTACAATGCCTATCGGTGGTAAATATCGCCTTATCGACTTTACGCTGTCTAATATGGTCAATGCAGGCATCAACAATGTGGGCCTGCTGTTATCGCATCAATCCCGCTCGATGTTGGACCACATCCGTTCCGGTAAGGAATGGGGGTTGGCTCACAAGGGCGATGGGTTATTTTACTTGCCTCTTGACGTGCAGGATATTTTAAATCCGCCGACCGGTGACATTACGACGTTCTACAAGAATTTGCGTTTCGTGCAGCGCGGTTTGAGCCCATACATTCTCATCAGCAATGCTACGATGGTTGAAAATATCGACTTCGACCGCGTGTTGCATTTCCATCGACGCAACAATGCAGACGTTACCTTGGTGTACTCTGAAATGAAAAACCCGTCCAGCCGTGATGGCTTTGTGCTCACCACGGACGACAAGGACCGCATCACGGGCATTACGCTCCAAAATGGCCTTCAGGTTGGCGACAAATACTATCATCGCCAAATGCTCATTGACACCAATATTTACCAGCACGCTGTGCGCCGTGCCTTCGCCAGAGGGTACAACAGCTTCATGACCGACGTTATCATCAAAAACGTCGACCGCCTCCGCGTGTTTGGGTATAATTTCACCGGCTACGCTCGTACTATCGATTCCCTTGGCTCGTACTACCGCGCCAATATGGACTTACTGAAGCTTGATGTGTGGCGCGACTTGTTCTTCCAGGACCAGCGCCATATTTACACGAAGATTAAAGATGAAGCGCCGTCGAAATACATGGAAGAATCCCTCGTGAAGAATTCCATCATCGCCAATGGCTGCGTTATCGAAGGCCATGTTGAAAACTCCATCATCTTCCGTAAGGTGCGCATCGGCAAAAACGCCGTCGTGCGCAACAGCATCATCATGCAACACTCCGTAATCGGTGACGATGCTTGTCTCGATAATGTAATTTGCGATAAAGACACGATTATACAACCTGATGCCGTTCTGTCCGGCACTGCGGACGCACCGCTTTGTATCCGCAAATGCTCCGTCCTTTAACACCGTCATATAGGAGGTGATGGCCTGTGAATACGTGGAAGGATAAAAAAACTTTCAAGTCTGTATTTACTGAAAAAGCGCATATTCTGTTTGAAAAAGAATTAAGTGAGTTGACGCCCTTAGAGGTGTATCAAACCATTGCTCATATGGTTCGCGACTCCGTCAGCGAAAATTGGATTCGTACCAATGAACGCTACGACCGCGAAAAAGCAAAGCAAGTCTATTATTTTTCTATCGAATTTTTGTTAGGCCGTTTACTTCAATCCAATCTCATCGGCATTCAGGCAGAAGCCGTTTGCCGCGCCGGTCTTAAGGAATTAGGCTGGGATTTGGACGACATCATCCCGGAAGAACAGGATCCGGGCCTGGGCAACGGCGGTTTAGGCCGCTTGGCTGCCTGCTTTATCGATTCTCTCGCTGCGTTGAACCTGCCGGGCCACGGCTGTAGTATTCGCTACCAATATGGCCTCTTCAACCAGCGTATCGTCGACAACCAACAGGTTGAATTACCGGACGAATGGCTCACCAACGGGTTCCCGTGGGAAGTGAAGAAGGCCGACAAAGCCGTTATCGTTCGCTTCGGTGGCACGGCGTACATGCGCCCGTCCATTACGGGGCATTTGGAATGCGTTCACGAAGGCTATTCGTCAGTGCGCGCCATTCCTTACGATGTGCCCATCATCGGCTACCACAACAACACGGTTAACACCTTGCGTTTGTGGCGTGCCGAGTACACCCACGAGGATATGTACTGTGAAATGAGTCTTGGCGACCGCCTGCGCGCCTTCCGCTACAAGAGCAATGTGCAGTTGATTTCACATTTCCTCTATCCGGAAGACAATACCGAAGAAGGCCGTCAATTGCGACTGGCTCAGGAATACTTCATGGTATCCGCCGGCGTGCAGTCCATTATCCGCCATTACAAGAAGAAGATTAGCTCCAACATTTACAAGCTGGACCAGTACATTGCCATCCACATCAACGATACGCACCCGGCTCTCGTTGTACCGGAATTGATGCGCATCCTCATGGATGAAGAAGGCTTGCCGTGGGATGATGCGTGGGAAATTACGGTGCGCACCGTCGCCTACACGAACCACACGGTGTTACCGGAAGCCATGGAAAAATGGCCTATCGCCATGTTCAAGGACTTCTTGCCTCGTATTTACCTCATCATCGAAGAGATCAACCGCCGCGTCCTCCAAGACGTGCGCAAGGATTTCCCGTCCGATGAAGCGATGGCCAGCAATGTAGCCATTCTGTGGGATGGTCAGGTTCACATGGCTCACTTAGCCGTCGTAGGCAGTCACAGCATTAACGGCGTAGCAGAAATTCATTCGCAAATTTTGAAGGATTCCACGCTGCACCAGCTGTATCGCTGCTTCCCAACCCGTTTCTCCAATAAGACAAACGGCATTACGCACCGTCGTTGGCTCATCCAATCGAACCCGCAACTGGCCGGGCTCTTAGATGACACCATCGGCCCTGGCTGGCATAAAACGCCGTCGCAACTGATTCGCTTTGCCCGTTACGCCGACGACACGTCCGTTCGTCAGGCCTTAGACCAAGTCAAACAGACGCGTAAGGAAATTTTGGCGAAGTACTTATCCGATAAGTACGACATCGCCATTGACCCCATGTCGATTTTCGACGTACAGATTAAGCGTATTCACATGTACAAGCGACAGCTCCTGGATATTTTCCACGTGCTCCACATGTACTTTAAGATCAAAGAAAATCCGAATATGGATGTGTTCCCGCGCACCTACTTATTTGGCGGGAAAGCCGCTGCGGGCTACGGCGAAGCAAAACAGACCATTCGCCTCATCAACATCGTAGCGCGCCTCGTCAATAGCGACCCTGTAGTAAGTAAGCACATGAAGGTACTCTTCATGGAAAACTACAACGTGTCCTTAGGTCAGCTGGTCTTCCCGGCTGCCGACGTAAGCGAACAGATTTCTACAGCCGGCAAGGAAGCATCCGGTACGGGTAACATGAAGTTCATGATGAACGGTGCCATTACCTTAGGTACCATGGACGGTGCGAACGTCGAAATTCACCGCGAAGTAGGCGACGATAACTGCGTTATCTTTGGTCTTCGCGCCAACGAAGTTATGGATTACTATACCCATGGCGGTTACTCCGCTTGGAATATGTACAGCGAAAATCCGGACATTCACCGCATCATGGATAGCCTCTTAAACGGCACCTTAGGCGCCGGCGAAAACTTCGGCATGCTCTACGAATCGCTACTGGACCGCAATGACGAATACTTCGTCCTCAAGGATTTCCCGGCTTACTGCAAGGCGCAAATGGAAGTGGCTCGCCGCTACCAGGACCGCGATCAGTGGTTGCGCTCCTCGGTGATCAACATCGCCCACTCCGGCTATTTCTCCAGCGACCGCACCATTAAAGAATACGCCGACCAGATTTGGCACATTAAACCGGTTATTGTTAAATAACATTAGGGGTGATTTCTCTTGAGAATCAGCGCAATTGACGAATATAGTACGTTTTTGTATCACCAAGGCACAAATTACAGTAGCTATCGGTTGTTTGGGGCGCATTTCACCTCATATAAACGAAAATCCTGCGTGCGCTTTGCCCTCTGGGCTCCTCATGCGCGCCAGGTTAGCGTTGTAGGCGAATTCAATAACTGGGATGCGTCGGCCAATCCGATGACGAAGTCCGAGTTTGGCGACGGCATTTGGATTGCCTACATCGAAGGTCTCCAAGAAGGAGATATTTACAAGTACGCTATCGAAACGGCAGACGGCAATACCATCCTCAAATCCGACCCGTACGCCTTTGAGTCCGAAGTACGACCCAACACAGCGTCGAAGCTGACGAAGCTGAAATATACGTGGCGCGATAAGAAGTGGATGGAAAGCCGCAAAGCCTACGATTCCTACACGGAGCCCATGCTCATCTATGAAGTGCATTTAGGTTCCTGGCGTTTCAACGCCGACGGCGAGCCTTTAACGTACCGCGAACTGGCAGACCAGCTGGTGCAGTACGTTAAAGACATGCATTACACCCATATTGAAATCATGCCCCTTACCGAGTATCCCTTCGATGGCTCTTGGGGCTATCAGGCAACGGGGTACTTCTCCATTACGAGCCGCTACGGTTCGCCGGAAGATTTCATGTACCTCGTAGACTGCTGTCACCGCAACGGCATCGGCGTTATCCTTGACTGGGTACCGGGCCACTATTGCCGCGATGCACACGGTCTTCGCTATTTAGACGGCCAGCCCTGCTATGAATCGGGCAATCCCATTTTGGCTGAAAATAAAGAATGGGACACTATGAATTTCGACTACGGTCGCACGGAAGTGCAGTCCTTCCTCATCTCGGGAGCGCTCTTCCTCTTAACCCAGTTCCACATTGACGGTCTTCGCATCGACGCCGTAGCTAACATGCTCTACTTAGACTATGGTCACAAGAACGGCGAATGGCAGCCCAATAAATACGGCGGCCGCGAAAACCTAGAAGCCATTGAGTTTATCCGTAAGCTGAACACGGCGGTATTCGCCGAAGTGCCACACGCGTTGATGATGGCCGAAGAATCGTCCGCTTGGCCTCTCGTGACAAAGCCCGTTGACGTCGGCGGTCTTGGCTTTAACTACAAATGGAACATGGGCTGGATGAACGACATGCTGCGCTATATGTCCTTAGATCCGTTATTCCGTAAGGATAACCAGAATCTAGTGACGTTCTCCTTGTGCTATGCGTTCTCCGAAAATTTCGTACTGCCTTTGTCTCACGACGAAGTGGTACACGGCAAGCATTCCTTGCTGGATAAAATGCCGGGCGATTATTGGCAAAAATTCGCCGGTCTTCGCGCCTTCTATGGCTACTGGATGTCACATCCGGGCAAGAAATTACTCTTCATGGGCGGCGACTTCGGTCAGTTCATCGAATGGAAGTATTACGACAGCTTGGATTGGCACTTGCTGGAATACGAAAAGCATAACCAAATGCATGAATACATGCGGGCGCTCAATAGCTTCTACGTAGCGCATCCGGAGTTTTGGGCCGAAGATTGCGATTGGTCCGGCTTTAATTGGATTAGCTGCGATGACCGCGACAACAGCGTGCTCGCCTTCTACCGCACGGACGTTAAGACAGGGGACCAGACCGTGGTGGTTTGTAATTTCACCCCCGTAGTCCGTCACGACTATCGCATCGGCATTCCTAACGCCGGTATTTACGAAGAAATTTTCAACAGCGACAGCACCGCCTTTGGTGGCTCCAATGTACTTAACGAAGGGGATTTGAAAACTGATGACATCGCCATGCATGGCTTTGACCAGAGCTTGTCCCTCACGTTGCCACCGCTGGCTGCCATTTACTTAACCTGTAAGGCGAAAGCCGCTACAGCACCGGACGCTACGCCGGAAACCTAAGGCATAGCGTCAACGACAAACACAACAGAGTAATCGAGTGAAGCAGAGTTAGTTAACAGATACGTTTATAGAGACAAAGAGGGTGTTTGAATGGTAAAAGTATTATTTGTAGCATCGGAAGCAGTACCGTTCATCAAAACCGGCGGATTAGCCGATGTAATGGGCGCTTTGCCAAAAGAGCTGGCCGCTCAGGGCATGGATGTACGCCTGGTAATACCGAAATACAGTGCCATTGGCGACACATTTAAGGACCAAATGAAGCCGGTCGCAACCGGCACGGTAAATCTAGCGTGGCGCCAGTTGTACTACGGCGTGGAAGAGCTGGATTGGAACGGCGTGAAGGTGTACTTCATCGACAATGAACAGTACTTCAAGCGCGATGGCCTTTACGGCTATGGCGATGACGCCGAACGATTCGCTTACTTCTGCCGCGCCGTGCTCACCATGTTGCCGAAGATTGGCTTCCAGCCTGACATTATCCACTGCAACGACTGGCACACAGGCCTCATGGGCGTGTTCCTCAAGGAAGACTTCTACCATGATAGCTTCTACAGCCACATGAAGGTGATTTATACCATTCATAACTTGAAGTACCAAGGCATTTACGGTCCTGAAATTATGAGTGACATCATCGGCTTGGACCAGCGCCTGTTCACCAACGGCAACCTGGAATGCAACGGCTGTGTAAACTTCATGAAAGCGGGCATGGTCTATGCAGACTTCATCACGACGGTAAGTAATACGTACGCCGATGAAATAACCTACCCGTACTTCGGTGAACACTTAGACGGGTATATACGAGATAATCGCAGCCGCCTCGTTGGGATTATCAACGGTCTCGACGAAGACGTATACAATCCGGCAACGGATCCGTTAATCGATGTGAACTACACGGCAGACGACTTCCAAATCAAGAAGCATCTGAACAAGAAAGCCTTGCAGGAAGAATTAGGCCTGCCCGTATCGCGTAACACACCAATGATTGCTATGATTTCTCGCTTAGTAGAAGCCAAAGGCTTAGACCTCGTCATGTGCATCATGGACGAAGTTCTCTTAAATGACGCCCAGTTCGTGGTTATCGGCACCGGCGATTATGAATACGAAGAAGGCCTCCGCCAATTGGCACAGCGCTATCCGAATAAGGTGAATGTTCAGATTCGCTTCAACGAAGCACTGGCTCACAAGCTGTATGCCGCATCTGACTTATTCATCATGCCGAGCCGTTACGAACCATGCGGTTTAAGTCAGCTCATCGCCTTGAAATACGGCTCCGTGCCTATCGTTCGCGAAACCGGTGGTCTTAAGGACACGGTTATCCCCTTCGATAAGCACACCAACACAGGCAATGGCTTAAGCTTCCCGAACTTCAACGCTCACGAGCTGCTGTTCTCCATTCAGCGTGGTCTCTCCTTCTATGCGGACTCCTCCTTGTGGGAACCGTTGGTTCGCAATGCCATGACCAGCGACTACAGCTGGCATCAGTCGGCTAACGCCTACACCGATTTGTATCGCCGCGTGCTCGGCTTACCGGCTGACGCACCGGTAAACGAACCGGAGCCGGCACCGAAGATTGTAGAACCAACGCCGGCGCCCGAAACGGCGCCAGCACCGGAAGCGACACCGACCACAGAAACTGCGCCGGCCGTAGAAGCTACGCCGGCTGCTGAACCGGCACCGGCCGCAAAACCAGCTCCGGCTGCTAAAAAGCCGGCGGCAAAGAAAACAACTAAACGCAGTACGACAAAGACGTCGAAAACGTCTCGGGCTAAAAAGGCTCCTACAGCATAACCAATTCTATACTCCCAGAACCCCTGCCTCCGTGGCAGGGGTTCTGTTGGATAGCCCTCTTTGATAAACACCATCAACTCCTTGATAATCGTATAACTCATAAGCAATTTACTCTGTTTAAATTTCTATTTTAAATATCCATTTTGAATTTTGACTAGCAACACTTAGAAAGGCAATGTTATGGATTTACGCCTCTACCATGATTCACACAACCGCATCTTTCGGTCCCATTTCGGCGCCCGGCCTACTGGCAGTTCCTTGCGCTTAGCCTTGGAAATTACCGGTGTTCCCGCCGAAGATCTGGCCGATTGTACGGTTACCCTCCGCCTCTGGCATAGCCAGAAAGGCGAGCTCCTACAGCCCATGGAACTGCACGACACGTTGGCTACAGTGGACCTCACCATGCCCAGCGAACCGTGCTTGCTGTGGTATTATTTCATCGTAAAAATCGGTGACTCAACAGTGTACTACGGCAATAATCCGCAATACCTGGGCGGTTCTGGCGCCATGTCCAACACCGAGCCGCCGGCGTACCAGATTACCGTGTTCACCCGAAACGCGAAGACGCCGGACTGGTTCAAGCACAGCGTAATGTACCAAATCTTTCCGGACCGGTTCTATCGCCCTGCCGATGCACCGCTGCCGTCCAAGCGCGGCGCCGTCTTCCACATGAGCTGGGATGACGAGCCCTATTATTTCAAAGACCCAGACACCAAAGACATCGTAGCCTACGACTTCTTCGGCGGCACCTTGTGCGGCATCGAGGAAAAGCTGGACTACCTAAAGGACCTGGGCATTTCCGTGCTCTATTTGAACCCCATTTTCGAATCCGAGAGCAACCATCGCTACGACACCGGCGATTACCATAAAATCGACCCCATCTTGGGCACCAACGACGACTTCCGTCACCTTATCAAGGCCGCTGAAATGAAAGGCCTCCGCATCATCCTAGACGGTGTTTTCAGCCATACCGGTAGCAACAGTCGCTACTTCAACAAAAACGGCCAATACGACACCGTAGGCGCCTACCAATCCAAGGAATCGCCGTACTACGACTGGTACAGCTTCCACGACTACCCGGACGACTACGAATGCTGGTGGAACTTCGAAACACTGCCTAATGTAAAAGAAACTACACCAAGCTACATGGACTTTATTATTGGTGGACCGTCAACCGGTACTACCACTTCAGCGGCGAAGTCCGCTGGTGAAACTGGCGACGTCACTACTGCAACGGTACACAATGCACAAGGTGAAACTGGCTCTGCCAGCTACACGGGAAACGATAGCGTTCTCCACCACTGGCTCAGCGAGGGTATCGCCGGCTGGCGTCTCGATGTTATCGATGAGTTGCCCCAGCAATTTTCGCGCGCCTTTTACAAGGAGTTAAAGCGCACCAATCCTGACGCCGTCGTTATCGGCGAGGTGTGGGAAGATGCGTCTAATAAGGTAGCGTACGACGTGTCCCGCGAGTATCTGTCCATACCGGAAATCGACGGTGCCATGAATTACCCGCTCCGATCCATCATCTTCGATTATCTCTTGCATCACGATGACGCAGCTACGACGACGGCGCGCATCGAAAGTCTGCGGGAAAATTATCCGATTCAGCATTTCTATGCCATGATGAATCTCATCAGTAGCCACGATAGTCAGCGGGCCCTCACCGTCCTCGGCGAGTACCCGTACCACGACGACATGACTGCGTCAGAACAATCCAAGGCGCACTTATCGCCAGACCAATACAAGCTAGGCAAACAGCGCTTGCTGCTGGCCACGTTATTTCAAATGACCTTGCCTGGCGTACCGTCCATCTATTATGGCGATGAAATCGGCATGGAAGGCTTCAAGGATCCGTACAACCGTCGTCCGTACAAGTGGAATACCGGCGACACGAACCTGCGCGAAGCGGTGCGCCAGCTTATCAAGCTCCGCAATAACCATCCGGCACTCCAAACCGGTGAATACATCCCCCTTAGTTGCGAAACCGACGTTCTTGCCTACGCCCGCGCTATCCGCGGCGGCGCCGACGTATTCGGCAAGGCCGTAGCTAAAGACGAAACCTTTATCATCGCCTTCAACCGCCATGAAACACAAAGCCGCACGCTTTCCATCGACGTGTCCGGCATCGCTGAAGACACGTGGATTAACATCATCGGCGTGCCCCAAATCGGCCGCGTCGTCAATGGTCAAATGAAGCTCACCTTGCCGCCATTAACCGGCGTTGTGATGGCGCAGTACGAAGAACCGAAGACCAAACCGGTAACAAGTAGCGCCAAAGCGCCACTCACCACTCGCACGGCCGGCGTGCTCTTGCATCCCACGTCCTTGCCGTCAAAATACGGCATTGGCGACTTCGGCAAGCCGGCTTACGATTTCGTCGACTTCCTCGCCAAAGGTGGTCAAAAGATTTGGCAGATTCTGCCCTTAGGTCCTGTGGGCTATGGCTATTCGCCGTACCAGTCCATTTCGGCACTAGCCGGCAATCCTATGCTTATCGACATAGACGAATTAATCGCCAAGGATTGGCTCACTACGGAAGAAGTAGACAAGGCCTATGTGGCTTACAAAATCAACGACAAAACGCCATTTGCCAAAGCAAAGGTGGCTACCGAACAGGTACCCTTGGCAGTAAAGAAAAAGACCGTCGATTTCGACACGGTCAATACCTTCAAGCACGCGTTACTGCAAGTAGCGTTCAAGCGCTTCAAAGCCGATTTATCCATTAAAGCGGACTACGAAGCGTTCTGCAAAAAGGAAGCCTACTGGCTCGACGATTACGCCCTCTTTTTGGCGTTAAAAGAAGCATACAACAACACGTCGTGGACGACTTGGCCTGACGACATAAAACAGCGCGACCTATCTACGTTAAAGGCCCTGACGGACAAATATAAGGACTCCATTGCGTTCACGAAATTCGAGCAATTCCTCTTCCAGTGCCAGTGGCTACGCCTCAAAAAATACGCCAATGACCGTCAAATCAAGATTCTCGGCGACATGCCTATTTTCGTGGCGCCGGACAGTGTCGACGTGTGGGCCCACCAGGCACTATTCAACCTCAAGGCTGACGGAACACCTAATATGGTGGCCGGCGTACCGCCTGATTATTTCAGCGAAACCGGCCAGCTGTGGGGCAACCCGCAATACGACTGGACCGCCATGAAGGCGGACAACTACCGCTGGTGGCAGCAGCGCTTCACCAAACTCTACGAACTGGTGGACATCGTGCGCATCGATCATTTCAGAGGCTTCGAGTCCTACTGGGAAGTGCCGAGCACCGAAACTACCGCCATTAACGGCACGTGGCGCCAGGGGCCGGGCAAGCCCTTCTTCGACGCTATCGCCAAGGCGCTGGGGCCCATGCCCATCGTGGCGGAGGACCTGGGTATCATCACCGACGCCGTCAATGAACTGCGCAGCGACTGCGGTTTCCCGGGCATGAAGGTGCTTCATTTCGCCATGATCAATCGCCCCGACGGCCGCGTTGGCTTCGTAGCGCCCGAGAACAGCGTCGTCTACACCGGCACCCACGACAATAACACCACCGTGGGCTGGCTCAATCACGACATTTCCATTGAAGAGCGGCAGAACATCGCCAACCTCCTTCGCGCCGACGTGAAGGACCCCTGTAAAATGACGGCCAAACTTATCGCCTTGGCCTACTCGACCCGCGCTCGCACCGTTATCATCCCTATGCAAGACCTACTGGGACTTGATGAAAGCGGTAGGATGAATACGCCGGGGACAGTGGGGAAGAATTGGGGCTGGAGGTTGGAGCCGCATGCATTGAGCGACAAAATAGCCAAGCGCTTACGTGAATTGTGCGACACCTATCATCGGTAAGCGCATCAACTATTGTCTCTTTACCTTTTTCTGTTCGTTGTGCCATTGTGCATCATAGAGCAAGCAGTACTCAGCCACGCATATTTGTCTAGGAACACGGCCTTCGCCTATTATTCCTGCGACAAATATGCGTGTCTTCGTGCTACTGCGCGGGATGATTGGTATAGGCACGACAAAGCAGAAAAAGCCTAACAGACTGCCTAGTTGCCTAATCCTTTCCGATGCTACGTGCCTGCCCAATCCGCGTTACGGCTTTGTGCTATTTTGCATCGCTGCAATGCATTGCGGCTCTGGCGTGGGAGAAAAACATCCGACATAGTGCCTCGAACCAAATAGAAATACATAGCTCGCAATAGTAACAATGCAAAAGGCGATGAGTCCCAATTTCTGGGTTCATCGCCTTTTAGTTTTTATATTTATTTTGTACGTCGATATTTTTGGTTACGACTATTGGGTTTGTCAGGGATAGTCATTTCGATAACATGTTTTTCAAGTGCTGGGGTCAGGTAGTTTTTACTAAAGTTGGTACGGGATCTGAGACCGATTTTATCCATGAGTTCTTTTCGGGTATAGGCTGCATTCATTTCCATAGCGGCAAGAAGTTTCTTAATTGGTTCCGGGTATTCTGTGTCATCTTCCTGTATGTCTGTGCTAATTTCATCAAGGGTTTGATCGATTTGCTCCAGCATAAACTCAATAAACGTCGTAGAGGAGCCTTGTCGATGACAAGTCGCTATGGCTTCGTAGTATGCATCCTGGAACTTTTCAATTTGGCTTTCCAAGGGTAAGTATTCGAAAATCGGATTCCACGACGACAACAGCGCAGTGTGCCAAAGCCGTGCCATACGTCCATTGCCATCCGAAAACGGATGAATAAACACAAATTCATAGTGAAACACAGCGCTAGCTATCAACGGATGAACCGTCTCTCGCGATGCATTAAGCCAGTGAAATAACGATGCCATTTGCTGCGGCACAAACTTAGCCGGCGGCGCCATGAAAATGCACCTACCATTTCAATCTCCAATCAACACACCAACTTGGCCTATAACTTGACCTATAACTTGTACTCTAACTTGTACGCTAACTTGACCTGTCTTGCTCTCATTATAATAAAATATCCTCTATTATAAAAACCTAAATCCGCACTAACTCTACTAAATTCCCTAGCAGTACTAAGCCGAACGTAAGACAGCCCTGACCCCCGCCAAATTCGTAATGTTTCGGTGCCTAATTTAGGAACGGCGCCATTGTAGTTTTTATGATGTCCGCTTAGGATTAATTTGCGACTAAGTACCAAAAGACTGTGACAGAGATGTGAAGTGCGCATTTCGGAGAGAAGCGCTCGAACACTCTGTCACAGTCTTTTTTAGTTGTCATTAACCCAAAAGGACATCATAAAAACGTAAAGCGCCACTAAATAGCACCAAAACATTACAAATTTGGTATTGATTTTTGGTGATAATGTGGCTATTATAAGTATAGTATCTAATACTAGTAGATAAATGTATCTATGTAGTGTCATACATCTACTTAGAAACATGCATCAGGCTTCTGGGGAGAGGTTCGCTAGTACGTAGACATCGTTGTTCATGTACGTGTAGGTAGTAGGTTTGGAGGTTAATATGGAAACAGCAATACCACAACATCACAAAAAAGCGCGTTTACGTTTACAGTTATTAACTTGTCTTGCCGTTGGTTCATTTTTTACAATTGGCCTAGTGGGAACGGCTAATGCTAGCACTACCACTACAGCTGACGGCTATACGGTTTATTATGGCAGTGATTTGGACACCACTAATGCACCGGGTTCAGATAGCTTACTAGGCACTAGTGCCTCTTATTTCACAGGCAGCAACCTCGCTAATCACAAAATTCAGATGGGCCTAGAAGGTGCTACGACGTCATTTCCGACGGGCGTTATGGTAGCGGGCAATGAAGTTCCCGACGCCAGCAACACGATTTCCGGCGGCTATGTGCGCATTGTAGAGGGCACTTACGGGGATTCTACGATAACGAGTCGCACGCCGCAAGATAAAATGGCCTTTATCGCCGGCGGCACTGCCATTGACGGCTATCTTTTGACCAATAATCCCGACGCCATTGATAATAACACCCCGGAAGCGCAGGTAACGGACAATCACGTGCTCATCACCGGCACTGCCACGGTTACCGGTAATATTGTGGGCGCCGATACGTACGCCAATGACGCCAACAATAACACCATCACTATTGATGGCAACGCGACGGTCAATTTGCCGACCAGCCAATCCATTGTCGGTGGCTACACCTATTTAGGCAACGCCAATGGCAATACCATCACGATTAATGGCGGCACGATTACCGGATCTGCTATGACCAATAGCATATCGCCGACCGCGATTATCGGTGGCGCTGCGTTCAACGACACCAAATCGGCCAATGATAACACCATCAACCTGAACGGCGGTACTATCAGCGGCATCGATTTGTACGGCGGTTCCTCCATGATGGAAAACATCGAATACAATCATTCGAGCAATAACACGGTCAACGTAGCCGCAGCGAATAGCTTCAATTTCCATAAGATTAACTTCGTTCAGAACCTGAATTTCCTCGTGCCGAGCACCATCAAAAATGGCGACACCATGCTCAGCACCGAAAACCTGACGCTCCACGGCGACATGACCGTTAACACGACGGTAAACTCCCAGGCGGCTTCTAATTTCAAAGCCGGCGACGTAGTCCACTTGCTCGCAGCGTCCACCATCACCAATAACGGCTATTCCATCAACTTGGCGAACACCTCGTTTGCGTTGCCCCGCGTTTCTCGTGACCTGTTAGGCACCGTGGCCCAGAACGGCAATGACATCGACCTTACCGTCGCTTACGCGTCCGATTCGCTGAATAGCGACACCAAATCCTTCGCCGAAACGGCCCTCACCTCGGCCGCCCTCATCAATGACGGCGCGAACCGCTTAGCCGATACGGTAGGCGCTACGGCTGCCTCCGCGCTCCATGACCAGAACTCGCAAGCCGCTGTCTTCGCGTCTACCGGCTATGGCGACCTTCGTTACAACACGGGCTCTCACATCGACAGCAACGCTTGGTACGGCACCTTAGGCGTGGCCTCTGAAATGAAAAACTCGCACGGCACGTTCCTCTATGCGCCGTTCCTCGAATGGTCACACCAACTACGATAGCTACCTCAATGACGGGCTCCACGGATCCGGCGACGCTAAGTACTTCGGCCTTGGATTATGGCTCAAACAAACCAACACTAACGGCACCTACTTCGAAGGCAGCTTACGCGGTGGTAAAACAACCGGCAACTAGACGTCTAACGACTTCTTGAGCGGCACCACTACCGTCAACTACGACTACGGTGCGCACTACTACGGCTTCCACGTTGGCTTGGGCCATGTAACGCCGCTTAACGCCGCTAAAACCAATACCTTGGACACCTATGCTCGTTATTTCTATACACACCAGAGCGGCTATGACGCCACCATCGCCGGCGACGATTACACCTTCGACGCCGTTAACAGCTCCTGGATCCGCATTGGCACCCGCCTTACCCACGCCTTCAATCCAAACAGCAGCATCTACTACGGTGCCGGCTACCAATACCAGTTCACGGGCAACTCCACCGGCTACATGGGCGGCCTTGCTACCGATAGCCCGACCCTCAAAGGCGGAACTGGCCTCGTAGAACTGGGCTTCAAACAGCAGCTTGCTAAAGACTTCGCTATTGATGCCAGCGCTACCGACTACTTTGGCCGTGAAAAAGGCGTAACCTTTAAAGTTGATGCAACCTATAAATTCTAAAAGCTAAGACAATTACAATAAATGCACCAAAGACGTCGACAGAGTGTTCGAGCGCTTCTCTCCGAAATGCGCCCTTCACATCTCTGTCGACGTCTTTTCATTTACTATAATACGTCTAGCCTTTTTCATTTAATACGGTTGAGACCTTTAAAGGAATACAGCCTTCTTTTCCCAACCGAAAGTACTCCTATGCGTCCTGAGACAATTGAGAATAGCTGGAGAAATTGCCTAACACACATCTCCCACAACTATACATAACACACCGTGGCCTAAAAATAACAAGGCTACGAACCATGTGGTATGTATTAGGCCTGTCAGAAAGTGAAGTGTTTCTGGGAAAAGATCCAAGTATAGGCATGGAAAGCGAGAAATTTAGTATATAAAGCAAAAAAGGAACGGGCTAGCTGTGAACCGACCATTGGGAACCGAAGGGAGGAAGCAGCTAGACCGTTCCTTTTGCTATATATAAATAGAGCCGCAATGCCTATACTTGGTTATGCGTAGAATCATAGCACGACTGACAGACCTAATACATACCCGGGTCGTTCTTGTGTTTTGGCCGCGATGCGTTATTATAGCTCTTTACTTATTTTCTCACGAATCTGATCCCGATAGCGTTCTGTGAGTTCCAAGTAGAAGTCGATTTCTTCATCGGTCCAGGTGCCAAAGATTTCGTCTTCCATCGTCAGGATGCGATGCACAGTGCGTTCGGCTAGTTTTCGGCCTTCTGGTGTTAGGGTAACCACAACGGTACGGCCTTCGCCGGCAGTGGTGGCTACAATGCCTTCTTTTACAAGCTTGCGAACGGCAGAGTTAACGGTTTGCCGTGTCATGCCGGTTAGCTGATAAATATCGCGCTGCACGCAGGAGTCGTCATTCTGAGACAACACATATAAGATGGTCATCGTTGCATCCGAGAGGCCTAATTTCACAGACGCTTCGTGATAAAGATTGTCGATTTCGCCGATGATGTAATTGAACCGGCGCATTTTTTGATTAACCATACTTGCCTCCTCACATAATCACAAATAGCCGTAGCGACGACGATATTTATATAATAGCACGAGTGATACCATAGCCGATAGGAATTCTGCGACGGCCATGGAAATCCAAATACCGTTAAGGCCCAAAATCATAGGCAAGACGGTGATGCAAATCATTTGGAACACCAAGGTGCGCATAAAGGATACGGACGCGGAAACAGCGCCATTGCTTAAGGCGGTGAAAAAAGCTGACGTGAACAGCGGAATTCCGCCGGCTAAAAATAAGAACGCATACATTCTAAAACCGTGGGTCGTAAGTGCCGTAAGGGCTTCATCGTAACCTACAAATAAACGAGCCAGTAGCTGCGCCGATATTTCGGCTAACACAGTGATGACGATAGCGGCGGTCTCCACAATGACGAGGCTCTTGATGAATACGTTTTTCATTTCATCACGGTTGCGTGCTCCATAGTGATAGGCAATAATCGGCGCCATGCCGATGGAGTAGCCGAAGAAAATCGCATTAAACATGAAGTCTACATACATCATGATACCATACGCCACAACGCCGGCTTTGCCGATAAAGGACATAAGCTGCGCATTAATGAGAACACTAACCAATGACGACGACACATTGCTCAGTAATTCGGAAGAGCCGTTGCCCATCGTTTTAACCACAGCAGACCACGCTGAAATGGGGCGACCGAAGCGCAACCGCGACGTAGCGCCAAAGCGCGTGTAGCCAAGCGCCGTTAAGCCGCCAATGGCCTGCCCAATGACCGTCGCCCCAGCCGCGCCGTACAGGCCCCAGTGGAACAGCGCCATGAAAACGTAGTCCAGGACGATATTTGTCACCCCGGCTAGAACCGTAATCCACATGCTCAGGCGCGGTCGTTCCGCCACGATAAGATAGCTTTGAAATTCGTATTGTAAAATAAAAAACGGAATGCCGGCTAAGTACAGCCGACCATATTCTTCGCACAATGAAATAAGCGATACATCGGCACCAGAAGCTCTTAGGAAGGGCACAAGGGCCACATTGCCACCGATGGCTAAGAGAATACCGATGCCAAGGGACACAAGCACCAGCAGCGAAAATACGCCATTGGCTTCCTCGCTGCGCTTCTCGCCGCGTAACTTAGAAAGCACCGCAGCGCCGCCGGTACCGAACATGAAGCCTACAGAGCCTAAAATCATGACAAAGGGCATGACCAGATTAACGGCGGCAAAGGCATCGGCACTGACAAGATTCGACACGAAGCCCGCATCAACGACGCTGTAAACAGACGTGATGATAAGCGTAAATATAGTGGGCAACGTGAATTGCAGCAGTCGGCGATACGTGAAATGATCCTGTAACTGTATCATTGGCTAAAAAAATCCTCCTCTAGGTAACGCAGTCTATGTTGAATAGGTATGTCGAATTAGTAATTGTCCGATTTCGGACAATTACTATTATGTATGATTTCGGACATATTGTCAACAACAACTGTCAAAACCTTTTCCTCATCCCCTAGCGCATACATAACACACTGTGGCCGAAGGGTCACGAGGATACGAGCCATGTGGTATGTATTAGGACTGTCAGGAAGTGAATGGATTCTAAGGAAATAGCCAAGTATAGGCATGGGAAGCTAAAAATTTAGTAAATAGCGCAAAAAAGAACGGACTAGCTACGATCCGACCATTGGTGAAACCGAAGGGAGGAAGGAGCTAGTCCGTTCTTTTTACTATATTTAAAAAGATTTGCAATGCCTATACTTGGCTATACGTAGCAAAATACCACAACTGACAGACCTAATACATACCCGGGTCGTTCTTGTACATCGGCCACAGCGTGTTATTATGCAGCCAATTTTTTCAGTTTTATAAACAGCAACGCCACACAGCTAATGAGCGGGAACACCGCAATAATCATGAGTGCTTCGCTGTAGTTGCCGGTGGCTTTCAGCACGCCGCCGAGGAACATCGGCGCCGACAAAGCACCAATTTGGTTGAACATATTAACAAAGCCGGCCGTGGTGGCACGCATGTCGGGATGGGCAACCTGGATAACCAGCGCGTTGGTTACGGCGCTGTACATGAAGGCGCCAACGCCTAATAACGTACCCGTCACGTAGAGCATGGACGGATTCACCGTGTTGGCGAATAACAGCAACGCCGGAAACATCAGGAACACCGCCATGGCCGCCAAGTAGTTTTTACGAATGGGCAATATGTCGGACAAAATCCCGATAATCGGCTTTGAAATTAGCGCCGCCATCCCATAAACAACCATAACGGAGCCAGCGTAGATGGCGCTAACACCGAGGTGCTTTACCATATACAGGTTCGTCCAGTTCGTAACACCCCAGGTCGTACCTGTCGCGAAAAGACCACAAATCGCCAACATGATGACGTTTCGGTCACTGACGAGAATCTTCAGCTTCTGCGCTACAGACTTCGGAGGCTCCGTGGAGGCTATTGATTTCACAGCGACTTGCTCCGTACCTTGTACTACGTTCTGAACTGCATCCGTCTTGGATTTTTTCAGCGTAAAGAACGATAAAGCCAGCACCAACAACGGCAGCAACGCGGTGATGATAAAGGCAACGCGCCAGCCGTAATGGAACGCCACCGTCGGCGCATAAAGGTTAACAACGGTAATCCCGAAGGACGTGCACGTCATGAACAGGCCCACCGCCGTGCCGCGCTGATGGTCATTGAAATAATCCCCAATGGCGCTCAAACACGACGACTGGATAGGACCCGCTGCGAGACCCAGGATAAAACGTAAAATAAAACCGGTCGTGTAATCATGGATCGTGCTCATAAGGCCCGTAACAACCGCCATAGCAACCAAACTAAACATAATCATTTTGCGGTAACCAATCTTATCGGCAATCAAGCCGCCAGGCAGCACCATCAGCGCATAGCCGATGTAAAACGCCGTTACATACGACGTGCCCTGCAGCACCGTGAAATGCAACGCGTCATTGACAATAGGCATCAACGTCGACCACGAAAGTCGCGCCACAAAACTCAACATAAACGTGAGCCACACCGTGATCAACAGCAACGACTGCCTTCGATTAAACTTTGCAAACTTCATTTACATCCCTCCCTTTAATGGTTATAAAGATATTTTATACCGTGTACAAGGGAGTTTACAACAAGTATTTGAATTATACTGCATAGATAGGAATAGAATGTATCCTAACATCAATATACCTTATTGACGTATACACGCATAACAGGTATAAATAAACTATAATAGAACCGTATACCACTTATAGGAGGTGATGGTAATGGCCCAAAATATTAAAGCCCCAACAGTCGGCGAAATCCTTAAAGAAGAGTTTATGGAACCACTGAGTATATCTACTTATGCATTAGCAAAAGCAATTTTTGTACCGGTTTCCCGCATTCAGGAAATTTTAAAAGGAAATCGTAAAATCACCGTTGATACATCGCTACGCCTAGGAAAATTTTTTGGCGTATCCGAAAACTATTTCCTGTCTTTACAAAATGAAATCGACTTACGAAATACCAAGCACGAGATTATGGCTGACTTAGATCAGATACAGTCAATTCAGCAATTTGCATAGTTTATATTTAGGTATTATATTCTAAAATACTACATAGCTATCCCAATTTACTACACAGCCGGTCCTGTATGACCTTAAGAAAATATGTAACAATAAAAGTATGAAAAGTGTTATGTGTTTTTGTGTTAAGTAGGAAGGATTGAGTAGTATGAATAAACAACTAAAACGTTTTCTTCGTGTTGCTACCTTAGCGTGTGCTGTTACGTTATCCGTAGGCTTTGTCGCTGACCAAGCACAAGCAAAAGACTACTACGCATTAAATAACGCACGTGGTGATCAAATTTATATCGTAGGTAGCCAACCGATTTACACCTCAAACTCAAGTTATGGTACTAGATACATGGTAACCGTAAAAGTTGTAAATGGTTCGCAAGTTCATGCTTATAAAATTGAACTATTACCCGATAGAAATGGATCCTACTATGTTTTAAGAGATGGTCTAACCTTTGCATCGAATGAAAGAAATGAAATTTTCCATCAGGCAGTGTTACAAGTTTATCGTAACCAGCAGAACGGTATTTACTAGTCCTTAGTGATTTTCCCCCTTAATTGAAATAAATAACCACCTAGGCAAAATAGCTTAGGTGGTTTTCGCTATGTAAGACATGGCGGTTTTATTCCCCCACTCACATAAAGAAGAGCCTTCGACAGAGATGCGAAGTGCGCATTTCGGAGAGAAGCGCGCAAGCACTCTGTCGAAGGCTCCTTTCTATTATGCAAACACTCTGTTAAAGGCTCCTTTCATTTCATAAGATAATCTAAGGGCTGTACCAAAATAGCTAAGCTCTTTTCTCTATATTTCTATATTCTCCGCATTCCGTACAATATTTTTCCCAGTATTATGAAACTCAACATTCCGGAACACAACATTTCCAAAGGGATTATCCGCTGTAGTATCAAGCACTACGCCAGGATATTTAGGATTACCGAAAATAACGCTATTTTCCACAGTAACATCATAGAAGCGCCCCGGAGCGGTAGCCGGTGTGTAATCATAATTGCCGTTCGGGTCACGATAAGTCGTAGACAACGAAATAGCCGGACCATGGGGATGCGCCACAATATTGCGGTCAAAAGTAACATTACGCGCGCCGCCGCCCACGGTAGCCCCCGTCTTCAGACGCAGCGCCGTATCGGTGCCGTCAAAAACAGAATCAGAAACATGAATATCCTGAATCCAGCTGCCCGTGTGGCTTCCCACAGCCATGCCGCCGTGCCCGCGACGGAAGAAGCTATTATACACGCGAATATCCGACGTCGGCGCGTTTTTAGCCGCCTTCAGACCGAATCCGGCACTGAGGTCAACCGCATCGTCGCCTGTGTCGAGCCGCGAATTATCCACCAACAAATGTTGCCCCGTAAAATCAATGCCGTCGCCGTTATTGGTGTTATACGTGTGAATGTCCGTGTTGTACAAGGTCACGTTACGCCCAGACGCCACAATCATATGCAGCGCCGGATTGCGCAGCGTCACGCCATCGATATAGACATTCTCAACATTGTTTAATTTCAGCGTCGACGACCGAGCCAAAAAGGCATTGTGAAATGAAAAGCCTTCTTTTTCCGCAGCTTTCACTTGTTCATAAGCCCCAACGCCAGCCTGCTCAAGAGACGTCGTCTTCGTAAAACGCATGTATTCGTCTTTGTTTTCCACCGTTTTCCAACCGTTACCATCAATAGTACCAGACCCAACGATGCGAAGATTCTTTACGTTATCCGCATTTATGAGCCCATGATAGCGCTTATCAGCCCCCAACTTCAAATCAGCAGGATTAGCCGATTCTTTCAGCACTGCACCCTTATCCAGATGAATAGTCATGTTATTTTTCACAAAGAGAGCGCCGCTTAAGAACGTGCCCTTCGGAATTTCCACAACGCCGCCTTCAGGCACCGCATCAATCGCTTGCTGAATCGCCTTCGTGTTCATCGTCTTGTCATCGCCCACCGCGCCGTAAGACAAAATATTCACCGTTTTCGGCGTTGCCGTCGTTGTCACCGTCGCCATAGCCGCGTCCTTTGAAATAACCCCCTTATCGCTAACAGACTTCACGCTAATGTTGTACGTATGATTCGCCTCTAAATTCGTCAACTTATACGTATGCGCCTTCAAAGCCGGCAACCCCTGCCCCTCATACGACTTCCGGAACTCTGCAATCGAAGCCGCCCCATACGTACTAGGCGTCGTATCCGTAGAACCCACCTGCTTACCATCCACATAAACCTTATAATACGCCGCCTGCGATGCATCCTTCGCCGGACCATCCCACTCAATCAGCGCCTCCTTATCACTCACCGAAGCCGGCACCACTGCCACACGACTCGGCGGCGCCACCGCATACACCTGTGAAACAACCCCAGCTAACCCCAATACAGCAACACCCAAAACAGCCGCCGATAACCTCTTGATACTAAATTTATTCATAGAGAGCCTCTCTTTCTTACAATACATACTTACCTAGCATAAAAACTCCCTATGAAACCCTCATGAAACACCCTTCCCATAAACGCGTACCTACAACTAGCCGGCGAGGCCAACCGGCCAAGACGGCGTCCCCCAGCCTCTAGGCACTATGTCACATGCCTTTCCCTCTAGAGATTCCCCTTGACGCACCAATCGCGCATTCATGAGATAGCCGGCGAGGCCGTATGGCCAAGACGGCTCCACACATATGACACAGCAGTTTTGTGTACAGCCCGCTCAGCATATCTTTAGTGAAAAATGCCAAAGAGCCTTTAACAGAGATATGAAGCACACATTTCGAAGAGAAGTGTGCAAGCACTCTGTTACAGGCTCTTGTCATTCATAAGATACTGTAAGGGCTGTACCAAAACGACTGGGCACTATGATACGAGCCTTTCCCCCTAGAGATTCCCCTTGACGCACCAAATACGCATTCATGAGATAGCCGGCGAGGCCGTATGGCCAAGACGGCTCCACGCATGTGACACAGCAGTTTTGTGTACAGCCCGCTCAGCATATCTTCACAGAAAAAGCAAAAGAGCCTTTAACAGAGATGCGAAGTGCGCATTTCGAAGAGAAGCGCGCAAGCACTCTGTTAAAGGCTCTCACCTTTTTCATAAGATAACCTAAGGGCTGTACCAAAACGGCTAGGCACTATGATAAGCGCCGTCAAGCCACTACAGCCCGAGCGGCTATCCTATGAATGCTATTGGTGCGCCCAAGAGGAATCGAACCTCCGACACACAGTTTAGGAAACTGTTGCTCTATCCTACTGAGCTATGAGCGCATGTGTTTGATGTGAATATTCTCGTCACCATTACTATTACTATGTGAGTAATTTCAAATTCTATTATATACACTGTGGTTAGACCTGGCAACCATTAACTAATCCACAGAGTTATCCACTAAATTGTGGACTTATTCACTGTTACATTTACTTACACACATGGTTATGAACAACATATCCACAGAATTTTAACATTTTCTGTGGATATGTCGCTTATTTCACCTGTGATTATTTTGGAAAATGCATTACGCCGTCGATTTCCACAGGACGACTCCAATCCACCTGAACGTCCGTCGTGGTCCATAAGCGCGTTAACGCTAATTTCAAATCGTCAAGGGATGCTAAGGGCTGCACCGTTACTGTTTCGTATTCGTTTAATCCCGTTGCATTTTCTAAGGTGCGTGGTGCCTGCAAATAAGCTTCTACCTTGGCAGTCCATTCCGGATCAGGCAATACAACCGTCGCTTCTTTCGTTGCTTCGTCGTACGCGATATAGCCTCGTTCGTCTACTCCGTAATGGATTGCATAATATACCCGTTCACTCATTGCCGTAACCTCTTTCTTATGTGATGTTAAGATAGTACATTCTTCTACCTTACTATTTAATCACAAAAGTGCCCTGTCTAGCAATCTCAAATCACTTTCAATTTACTTTAAAATTTACTTTAAAATTCGTTCGTAGATGTGAACGTCCAACAATTGGCCTGCTTTGAAGCCTACTTCGTGCATAGTGCCCACCTTCGTAAAGCCAAAGCGTTCGTGCAAATGGAGGCTTGCTTCATTGGTGCCCGTGATAAGTGAAATGACGTTATGCGTCACCGCATCAGCTTCGGCGTAATCTAAAACAGCCTTCATCATTTGTTTACCAAGGCCTTGGCCTCTAAATTCACGGTCAATATATAACGACAATTCTACGGTGCTGTCGTACGCTGCTTTTACGTTAAAGGTGGACAAAGACACATAGCCGCCAATGCGACCGTTTTGTTCTGATACCAACAGCGGATGGTTTTTAATATTGTGCGCCGTGAACCACGCATCGGCTTCGGCGCCTTCGCGCGGTGCCGTATCAAAGGTAGCGACGCCATTAAGTACTTCGTCATTGTAGATAGCTAAGATAGCCGGTAAGTCTTCTTTCGTAGCCACACGAATGGTCCATGCGGAGCTGTTCATTTCACTCATAGTCGTAGATCCTTTCTCTCAAACGTTAAAAATTGTATGAAAAAAGCCTGCCAATCCCCTCCGATTGACAGGCTTTTGAGACACCGAGGTACATCAATTACAGGCCTTTTCAAGCCATCAACGAATCGACACGCCATTGTGTCTTGGTATATTATAATTCCTTACGCTTTATAGTATACCGCATACATGACAGGAAGTACAACTAAAGTTAGCACAGTGGCCACTAAAAGTCCGCCACTGAAGGCAATGGCCAGCGGTGACCAGAAGGCGCTGCTCATGAGTGGCACCATGCCTAAAATGGCCGCCATAGCGGTTAACATGATAGGTCTAAAGCGCAATACGGCGGAGCTTACGATAGCGTCATAGGTGGATTGGCCGTCTTTGCGATGTACTTCAATTTGGTCTATTAAAATAATGGAATTTCGGATAATCATGCCGCTTAAGGCGATAATCCCCAGCACCGCCATGAAGCCTAGCGGTGTTCGGGTCACAAGCATGGTTAAAATAACCCCAATGAGCCCTAAGGGCGCAGTGAGCATAGCCATAATCATGAGGGGGATTTTCTTAAGCTGGAACATGAGGACGGTCATGATGACAAAGATCATGGCCGGCAACGGTACCTTTAGGTTATCTAAGGCCGTTACGCTCTTCTCAGCAGCGCCATCCATTTGGATGGTATAACCGGCCGGCAAGGAGTCACGCAGGGGTTGTAGGGCCTTGTAGACGTCTTCTTCGGTGGAATTGGCCATAACCCATGGCGGTACATTGCCGTGAACAGTAATGGTGGGCGTCATATCGCGGTGCCAAAGAATACCATTTTCTTCACCCATGGAGATAGTGGCGATTTGGTCCAGCGATACATAGGCACCGGATGAGGTCTGAATCGGTATATCCTTTAGCTTAGCCAAATCCGACTGGGCATTGCCACTCAGCTTAAATACGATAGGCACGGTGCGGTTACTTTCGTAGTATTCGCCGACCTTAAGACCAGATATCTTGCTCTGTAATTCCAAGGCTACGTGGTAGCTGTCGATGCCCATAAGGCGCGCCTTTACCGGGTCTACAGTAACGCGAGCTACCGGTTCGCTTTCCGGCCAGTCTTCGCCAACCTCCGTTACATCCGGCGTCTTCGCCAGCTGCGCCTTCACGTCATTGGCGATAGTCCGTAATTTCACCGGGTCAGGTCCGGATACGCGGAGCATAATCGGATATTTCGACGGCGGACCGGTCTGGATATACTGAATATTCACTAAGGACGACGGGAATTTTTCCGCCAGCTCCTTGGTCAGCGAATTATATAAGGCGTTGCGATCGTCCACGGATTTGGCTACGATAACGTACTGCATGAAGTTATTGCGCTGTACTTCCGGGTCGATAGTTAAAATAAAACGCGGCGCCCCTTCGCCTATATAGGCGGAGTATTTTTCAATACGGTCGTCCCCTTTAAGGAGTTTATCCAGTTGCTCGGACTGTGCCTTCGTAAAGGCTAGGGACGAGCTTTGCGGGAATTGGACGGACACCACCAATTCTGGACGCGTTGCGGCGGGGAAGAATTCCTTCTTGATGAGCGGGGTCGCAATTAAGGACAGGATAAAGAGGCCGCCGACAGCACCTAATACGATACGGCGATGGGCGAGCGCCCAGTGAAGGAAGGCTTCAAATTTAGCATAAAATACCTTTTGTAGCTTTTCCTGCCGTGTTTCTTTGGCATGATGTTGCTCTTCTTGCACTAAGGAATACGCCAATACCGGGCTTACCAATACGGACGCCAGCCACGATAAGAGCAACGCCATAGCGACTACGATAAATAACACATGGGTAAATTCGGCCACCATGCCTTTAGAAATGCCGACGGGCAGAAAACCGGCACAGGTGATAAGAGTACCACTGAGCATGGGCATAGCGGTGCTCTTGTACGCCGCCGTCGCCGCCGACGTGCGGTCCAGCCCTTGCTCCAGTTTTACCTTCATCATTTCTACGACGATAATGGCATCATCCACGAGGAGGCCTAAGGAGATGATGAGCGCCCCTAGGCTTACCTTGTGAAGGTCGATGCTGTCTAAATACATACCCACAAAGGTGGTAGCCACAATGACCGGAATGGTGAGGGCTACGACGACGCCACTGCGAACACCTAAGGAGAAGAAGCTAACCGCCAATACGATGATAATCGCTTCAAACAGCGAATGGGTAAATTCACTGATAGAGTCTTCTACGACTTTTGGCTGGTCTGATACGAGGTCTACGTTGAGCCCCAACGGTAGCTGGCCTTTAATAGAATCCAGCTTAGCCTGTAAATCTTTACCAAATTGGATATTATTAGCCCCCGGTTCCATGGACACGGCAATGCCGATGCCAGGCTGCCCGTTATAGTAGAATGACGGCGTTTCCGGCTGCTGGTAGTCCAGTTTTACGTCTGCCAAATCACCGAGTCGCAGCGTCTGGTTGTTGATTTCAAGAGGCATATTGCGAATGGCATCGAGGTTATCGAAGAGGCCATTAATGCGCACAAAGACGGTGGTGGTGTTCGTCGACACCGTACCGGCAGGCACCATAGCACTTTGCTGCTTCAAGGCATTGACGATGTCCTGGCTACTTACGTGGTACGCGCTAAGCTTATCCTTATCAAAGCGCACGTAAATACGCTGGTCCTGCACGCCTTTAAGCTGAATGTTCTTCACGTGCGGCACTGTCAGGAGCGCACGCTTAATCTGTTCCGCATAGGCGCGCTGTTCTTCCTTGGTGTAGCCCTTGCCGGTAACGGCGTAAATCGTGCCGAACACGTCGTCGAACTGGTCATTGATCATCGGCCCTTGCACGCCAGACGGCAAATTATGCCACT
>ERZ791611.717-NODE-717-length-28546-cov-30.232389_pt1 | contig 28546 bp, 37 predicted proteins | sample MGYA00510275_ERZ791611 | MGnify/ENA primary metagenome ERZ791611 (study PRJEB30046, sample SAMN00791912) | human gut metagenome | study: EMG produced TPA metagenomics assembly of the A metagenome-wide association study of gut microbiota in type 2...
CGTTTATTCCACCTTTGCTCCTTTACAAAGGTATTTTCCAAGTTCCGGAAGAACTTATTTCCCCTTTTAATATCCTATATCAATCATTGCACCTCCCATTCTTTATTTGTCGTTTTTACTCCAACCAATACCCCGCCTCCGTGAGTTGGAATTTCAATCGAATTAATGTAAGTAAAACCCATAAATTCATCCAGTTTTTTGACGACTTCATCCACTTTAACGGTCAAATCGTCTACCATCCCTTTCAGCCCGTCATCTCCCTCCAACCTTGCAGACAGATCATCAAGTTCAGCAACAATATCGACCAACACACCACCTACACGTTCAGAAGTATTTGCGCCTCTACCGGTTTCATTTCGAATTTCTTCTGATCTTCTTTTTAATGCTTCACTCATATTCTTAGTTTTAAATGGGACAAGACGTTAAGTTCTCCGTATAAGCGGAGCTTGTATTGACCGTCAACCCAATCTCCACACTCTCCACATACGCTTTAAAAGCTGCCAACCGTTTTTTGTACTCACTAATAGGCATTGAGGACAGTTCTTCCTCGCTTACAGCCAACTTATCACTAAAGGAGTCTGTAATACGATAGAGATGCGGGTATCCGCTAACCATTTCTCCTCCAATTGTTTTCTCTACACTCAGCTCAACAGCCCGCTGCATTCCGGTATTTGTACTACTCATATACGTCTTTTATGGTAAGTTTATAATTATAAGATTCATCACTTCGGGGAGACACGCTCTCATTTTTATGCCTATCCATCACCCATGTATCCACTTCAAAGAAATTTTGTCCCTTTTTTAACTCCAAAGTAGCCTCTATTCCTTCTGTTTGTCCCAGTAGAAACATCAAAGTCTTTATTTTCAAATCAGACTTCACCGGGGAATCTGCTTTGAGCGTTAACTTCTTTATAATGGTAGCTCCCCAAGATGCGTCATATTTCCAATAGTAAGTAACGGTAATGGTATTGATCCGGTCATTCTTCTCACAGACAAACCTTCCCCATTTTGAAACAAATGCCGCTTCTCCTTTTTCGCATACATAGCCTGTCCAGACCATTCCATACACTACTTTTGCATTTTCATAAGAATAGCTTTTCCCCGCAAGCTTGTAACGGTCTATTAAAGCAAAAAACTGCCTTTCTTTATCCATTCCTATAAATTCTGTTTTGACGATAAAATCTATCGGTTTACCATCCCCTTCCAGAATCTGCAGGTTTATATCCAAAGAGTCTTTCACGATCTTTTGCAACATACACACCTGAGGGCTGCCTCCGGCTTTAATGCGTGCCTGCTTTTTCCATTTAAGAAAATCACTATATAACCTTTCTACAGGCAGACAAAGCACCATACAAAGCGCCATAATCCGCGGCTTTCTCAACCGTTGGGGGAGCTTCTCCACCACCCACTTTTCCCACTGTATATTCATACCCTTATCAATCAATGGAGTAAACGATATCTCCTTCGGTCTTAACATAGACAAACGCCCCGGAATCGGCGTCAATTCGCCTACGGCTTGCTTTCTCTCCTTTCCATGTCGTTCCCTCCAAAACCACATCCTTGACGCCTGTGGTTACTTGGAGCATATCTACCAGTTTGGAGGCATAAAATGTACCGCCATATTCCAGCGAATTTAAATATGCCTCTACTGTCTCTTCTACAGGCTTGCCACCACCTTCCAGACGCTGCCCCATGCTATCGAGCACCAAGGGGTCATAATAAACCTGCAGATGCACTCTGAGCGCATCCGGGGCTTCGCTCACAAATAAGTAATGCGTCCCGGCCGCCCCAATTTCCCGCATGTAGGTCTCAAAAGAGTTTCTTAAGTCTCCCTTGAGGGGTTGTTTATCCTTATCACTAAAGTATATTTTTAACTTAGTTACCCCATTCTCCGTCACCTGTCTTACTGCTACGTTTTTCACAACTTGTTTTTTATCATCCACAGCCGGGTATTTGAAAGAATAGGTTTTTTCATCAAATACAAGTTTATCCCCGTTCTGAAATTCAAGTGCTTTCGTATAATACCACGGCAAAGAGGTGACATAGTTTTTGTCAATCTGTCGATCGGTTTCCACACGAAACAAGTCCCATAATTTCTCCAATCCCCACACCACGGAGGCAAAAACATAGACCAGCCTGTACTCAAGACTGACCTTTGAGAATTGCTGATCGAAGGACTTTCCAGTTTTCAGGGAATAAGCCTCCCGCAAAACTTCATCCGCTATGAAAGCCTCTTTTATCACCTGGCTAATTTCATTTATCGTTCGCGCCATAATCACTCAAATGTAAAGTCAAAACTATTATCAAAAACACCCATACCCGCAGCAAAAGAAGTAGCCGGGAAAATCTTATTCACAGCATAATGGCGGGCAATGCCTTTGTCTGCCATATTTTCATCTGAAAAGAAAAGTATTTGCCCCGGTTCTAAATCATCCGTCACACTTATTCCGTTTTCCAGAGCAAGGGTAAAGACCGCTTCCATGCTGCCGTATACTTGTATGGCTATATCGGCCAATGATTGTCCTGAGAGCACTGTTACCTTCATCTTTCCCCTTTTTTCACCTTATACCTAAACCATATACCTGCGCCAATGGCAACTATCCCCCAAGCCAAAAGACCGCTCGTGTAAAAAAACGCATCTCCAATTCTCTTCTTTTCCTTTACCGTTTCCTCTTTCCGTTGCTTTTCAATGTAAACCGTATCCTTTTTGTTCCGATAGATCGTGTCCCGTTTTTCCACCTCTTTAGAAACGTATATTATCCGCCCGGGTACGCTATCCTTGTTCTCCAGTGAGTGGAACAACTTCCCATTCCTGATGGAAGCGTCGCTCAGTGCATAGGAAGTTTCCAAGTGTGAGGTACTGTCCGTTACATTGCTGCTCTTTTCTACGAGCCCCTTCATCAAAGCAAGGCTATCCTTATAGATGTCGGTTCGCTTTTCGTAACTGGAAATCAGTTCACGCAGTTCACTTGCCAATCTTTTGTAATCTGTCCGCTCTGTACTGACTCTGTGAGTGGAACAGGAGACAAGCGCCATCATCAAGCATAGTATCACTATCTTTTTCATGGCCTTACTATTACAGTTGGCAACCAAGAGCCGAACTCCGCTTTCACGTCAAAGCACGGACACTCTTTCATCCACTCGCTTTTTTCTATGATACCGTTCCCGTTTTTATCCGGACTGGTATCCCGATGGCCGAGTACATCCAATATTTGGTAACGCCTGCAAATATCCTGTATCAAATCCGACATTGCTTTTTTTTGCGTGGGAGTCCGTGTGTCCTTTGCTTTTCCATTCGTATCCAGACCGCCCTCGTAACAGATACCGATTGAGCAACGGTTGTAGCTGTACTTCTGTCCGGGCACAAGGTAGTTATCATGTGCCCCCGTTTCGCTCTCTTTACGCATAGGTATCACCTGTCCATCTTTACGGATATAATAATGATAACCCCATTTCCCGAAGCCTCGGGCTATATGCCCGGCATTAAGCTGCTGTTCGGTATAATCTTTATCTTCCCGTGTTGCGGAACAGTGAATCACAATGTAAACAGGTTTATTCTCCATCTTTTTTCTCCTCTCCTTTATTGTTTAAATACCGTTTAAATTTATAGTTATAATCAATTCCGAACAATCCTCCGGCAAACGTGGAAACTTCTCCGAATGCCACTAAAACAGTGTTGTCAATCTCCCCCGTAGGCTTTACCCAAAAACCACAAAACAGCAACACCACACCCGCCACGGTAAGAAATACCGCCACCCACAATTGTACATTCAGCCTTTTCCTCATACACATACCTTTTAATCAACATCAATAACCAGCTTTCCTGTATCATCCACCTGTACGTCGGCCTTATATCCATCCAGCTCCAGTTGTGTCTGTATCTCCGCTCTGAGTTGTGATACACGCCCGACGCTTTTTAAATATTTCTCACCTACGCCCAATACCGGGAAATCTTTAAAATCCCCTTTGTCACTTTCCACAATCAGTGCCACATGATCGCAGTCACTCTCACCCACTACCATACCTCCCATAATTAACCCTGAGGCATCGCGCTTAATACCAATATGCAAATCCCTTTCATCGTTGAGTAAAATCCCCTGTCTGCCCATACTTTCAATGCTTTACCTTTTCATCTTCATAATCAGTTTTATCAAGCCTATCCGCTTTTGTTTGTATGGCAGGAACAGTGACAGGGGTTGTTGTAGCCTGAGCCGTTGCACTCCCCTGCGTAGCTATTCCGCCGGAGGGAATCGTATGCGTATGCCCGTTAAAAGCATCTACCAAAGCATTTACCTTTTCTGTAAGACGGGCAATATCGATAAGCCCCCCTAATCCCCCTCCGTTCATCACGACACCATCAGAAGAGATGTTCAGGGACGTTTCCCCTGTCTGAATACTTACCCGTTCTATCTTCGACATAGCGATCACTAAGCCTTCCGTATCCTCGCCTAAAGACAGCACCAGAACAAAACTGCCGACCTGCGGAATAACCACAAAGCGATCGGTTATAGTTTGGTCAATTACAGCATTCAGACGTACGTCGTGCATATCGGGACTACCATCTCTTGCAACGAGGCAGGTTCCTTCTTTTTCGTCTATCTCTCTAACCGTGCCTATACTGATACGACATCCCCCGGAGGAATGTCCGCCCGAACGTTCCATCGCCCGTAACACTTCTGCAAAAGCCTGTTCTACTGTCATCTTTATACTTTATAACTCAGTTTATTAATGCGTTCATAATATGTATCCCCATACCTTATCGTTACACTCTCAATCAGGTATTGACCTTCCCTTTCGGGTTCTTTGACAGAGACTATTTTCAACATATCCCCGGCTCCTGTTTGTGGAATACCAAATCCGGTCACGCTCCCTTCAAAACCATCAAAACACATTCGTCTGTATTCGGCCAGCGCCAGCTCCCTTAATTCCGTTCCGGTCTTATTGGTATAACTCAAGGTTTTTATACTCACATATTCTTCTTTACTCCCTACTGTCTCTGTTATCTTTTTACCATCCTTATTATAGCTCACTGCTTTTATTCGCACCTTCCTGTCTTCCTTTCTCCGGTATTTTAGCGAGCTTTTTTTCACATTTTTGGCAAAGTCATATACATGTACCTGTTTCGATTGTGCCATTTCATATTTAAACTTGCATATCAATTTTCTTCCCCGGATGGCAGAATAAAAGCCGTAATGTTCTTTTAAAAAACGCAGCACCCAAAGCGTGCTCTGATTGTCTATTTGAAACTTTCCCAGACTGGCATCGTGACATTCTATTTCATATCCGGGGGCAATATACTCCAACAGCTCCTTCAAGGTCACGTTTTTCCAGCTTTTAACAAACGAATTTGAGCGGAGCGGATAAGTTTCATCATCCAAATGCAGCCTCATGGGGAACCCGCTTTCTATCTCCCGTATATACCCCTCAAATTCAACCTTCAAATCCCCGTTATATCCCAATTCCAACCGCACCCTATCACCTACAGATACATAATATTTCAGTTCATCCTTTCCATTACCGTACCTGCGTGGTATTACTACAGTGGCTTTATCTCCCAAAACTTCTATCGTTTTACTAATTTCAGCCTCAGAAATACGGTCAAGTACCACCTTTCCTTCTGTCTGGGGTTCCACTGTCAGCCGTGAACATAAATTTAAATACAACATACCTACTGAATTAGTGAAAATAAGGCGGGCTTGATACTTTTAGCAGTTAACGAATATTTGACCGTATCCGGAAAACCTTCTACCGGTTCAAACCCCTGTTCTTTAAAATAAATAGATTTAATCCCCAAATCCAGCATCAGGGGACAGGCTACCTCGATCACATCATTGATTTCAAAAAAACTCCTTAACTGTTTTATTTTGTCCGAAGGATACAGGTGTTCTTGCATATCCACCAACACTCCGTTAAGGTCAATATCCCAACTGTTTACTCCGAAATTTTCCACGATTTCCGCTTCATCCCCTCCATCAACGACCGTCACAGAGATATTTTTTGTCCGTCTAAAACGCATCAGGGGCGGCGGTGCAAAAATGCCTGAGGTTTCTTCTGTCAAGCTGCCGAAAGAAAAACTTAGTTCCGTATCTTCATGTTTCATCACCATTTCCGCCCATTTCCAATCGGCGGGGGCATATAGTTCCATATCGTACCCGGAAGTTTCCTTTTGTCCGGGGCGGGCTTTCCACTGCAAATCATTTAAGACCATCCCGCCCTTGAAGGCTGCCTTATTGACCAACCCTTCCAATTCTCCTATAAGCGTCCCTGTAACAAACCCGAAAGCGCTCTGGTAGCGTGAAATTAAATCAATTGTATATTTCATAACCTGTTACTCCTGAATTTTGGTGCCAAGCAATCCCTTGCGTGCCAGCCACTCTATTTGCCGTACCTTTTCTGCCCAGACTTCATCAGTGAGTTCTTCCGGAAAAGGAATGTGAAAGTACAAGCTGATAAGCGCATTGTACTTTCTTACATAGTCCTTATTGTCAGTATCCAGCAGAGGCGGACACTCTTCTATAATATCTTCGTTTCGGGCTTTTGAAAAGGGAGCAAATCAGCGATGGCGAAAAATGCCTGATAAAACAGGTTATCACTGGCCATGACCTTATCCGTATCTGTAAGGACACAGTTTCTCACATAAATCTCTTTTGCCTTTCCCGGATTGGATGTTTCCCATTTTTCCGCTTCACTGATGACCTGTCGGTTTGGACTACGTACCAACACTTCTAAAGCTACATCCTGTTCATTTTCGGCTTTAAGCGACACGATAGCCAGCTTACAGCCCGGAAAATCGTTTCTTTTCTGTTCAATCAATTCCTTTGTAATTTCCATCTTAATTTTTGTTTTTCGAAAGTTAAACCCTGTTGTATTGAATATCAAGCACAAACAATTCATATTGCTTGCTCAGCCCCATTTCCGTATTTACGGTTCGCCCCTGACTTTGGAATTTTGCCAGTATTGTATCGCTGACTACCTGATTAAAGCCATCCACGAATGTCACATAAATCGGAAACGGTTTAATAGAGAGCAAATCTCCCTGACATGCGTTTTCCAGAGATACAGCCTGATTCATCATCAATGTGATGGTCGCCGTATCATCAATTTTTCCAAGACTCCAGCTTGTAGCCTTCCGGCTTCCTATCGTATGGTTTTTCTGATGTTCCTGAGTGGTATTATAATCTATCTCAACAACTTCCTCCCAAACCTGACCAAGCGCAGTCACAGTGGCGTCACCACCGTCATATGCTTTTCCATCTCTCCTGATTCTCATAGTTTTCAAATAGAAGTTTTAATATTTACTGTTCCCTCAATAGACCCGATACATCCCATCGGCACCCAACGGAAAAAGACTGTCAGAACTTTTTCCCCCACTAACAGGTTGCTATCCGCATCTACTTGGGTTTCACCTGCGGAAAGTTCCTTCCTGGCTGACATGTTCTCAAATACATTGCCTCCGATATCCTCAAAGTACTTCACCATCCCCGGCGTTAATTTTCCGGTAGAGGGATCAAGCGGGACAGTACTTTTAACGGTGGGTAAATAAGCCGAATAAAGCTCCCGTATCACTTTGTTATTCGTCCGGCTCAGAGCAATTGTACTCTCATTCATATTTCCGTCTTTATCCACGACGACACGTGCACATACATGATCGTCATTCAGACATACAACCCCTGAATAATACTCCCCGAAGATGTAACCTTTGGCATTCAACCCTTCCAACTCACTCTCTTTATCCTTAATTCTCTCGTGTGAGCTGAGTCCGGCATTCACCCAGTTCCCCCGGGTTGCATCTGTCAAGATCATGGTAGCCACCTCTCCCACATTGTAAGAAACGGGCTGCGCAGCCATACATCCCAACAATATACCCACATCAGCATATTTCTGTTCTTGGCCTGACAATGTCTCCGCAAATGTCCAATCCTGTCCGATCATAACCGAAACCTGAGGGCAGTCTACCGGGGTTCCATCTGTTTTCAAATCTCTTAGATTTGCTATTGTAGCTGCCGTAACCGCCTCTAATCCGGCAGCCTCTAAAACGACATGTACAGGCCTGTTGGTTGTTTGTGTCCAGTCTGCCAGCACCTGAGCGGCTTTAATTGCCGGGACAATACCATCAGGCAGACCGTCTACCTTAGATGCACCACTTTCGGGTATATAAGAGAATCCAAGGTTGAATATCTTTCCGTCTGCTCCTGAAATCATGCGTTTTACGCTTGCATCCTGAATAAGATTGACAAATTTAGCTTCACCCGACTTGGCAACATTCAGCACATAAAGCTGTGCCCCCTTGCCACTGATGCGGAAATATTCTGTAATATGGTGATATAACAGCATATTGGCCGTTTCACTTATGCCAAATGCCGCCATATCCGTCGCTGCGGAAAGCAACGCATAACTACCTTCTGCAATCGTTGTTTTTCCACTGCCTATCACACCAAAGTATCCAACCAGCGCAGACACTTTTTCATAGCTTCCAAGGACGTTTTTGCCAACCTTCCCCTTTCTAATATTAACCCTGCTCATTTTCCTGCGGATTTTCATCGACTTCCCCTGCTTCTTCCGATACAGGATCCTGCTCTTGGAAGTCTTCATACATTCCTACTTTGTCTTTGTCACCCTCTTCACTGGATAGCGCGTATGTCTGCTCAGTAAAGAACTCTCCTTTACTGTTATAATACAGTTTGCTAACCCCGAGCTCCTTACAAAGGCGCTTGGCCTCCTTGGTTATTTTTGTACTTTGTTTTTTAACCATATTGTCTCCTTATTAAATCCAGTTAGGATGTTTATCCCGCCCGGATCAGTGATACTTCTTTTTATTTACCTGATACAATCGCACCGACCGCGTTTTCTCTTTTTTGTGGAATTGCCACAAAGCGTGCAGTGAAACTCACTAAATTACGCTTGTATAACGGGTCATTCTCCGCTTTGCTGTAGTACATTTTATTACTTCCCTTGCATTTGAGCATACGGGGAACATAAAAGAATACGGAAGCCTCAAAATCATTGGCAGTCGCTACCGAACCGAAACTTTTTTTCTTCTTTGTGGTATAGTCGAATAGCGGACATTTGGAGGCTTCATAAATTTCGAAACCATACATCTTAGAAATAACTCCCGTAGAATAGTCGTGATACTGATTCTGGAATTTTTGGTCGGACTCCAACAGGTCAGATACATGATCCGAACACAGTACCAGACGCCTGCCTTTCTTGGGAACGCCCATTTTATCGAGTTTTCTGCGCAGGTTTATCACGTCGATTCTCTGCAGCTTTTTACGACCGTCTTCATCAGCTGCCCCGGATGTCAGTAATACAGGTGTATCACTCGTGTCTTCTATAGGGGCAAATGCATGAATTGCCTTATCCAGCATAGCTTCACTAAGCTTATCTCCATGACGTGTTTTGACCAGTGCCATCTTATCATATGCGAGTGCATATAATTCGTCATCTGTAACTTTAGTTGCTTTTGTTTCAAATTTGCCAAGCTTGACAGAGACATCTCCATCTTCCAACTCCTCTATATCCAGAGGATAAGTCGAATTATCCACCAAGACAGTCGGGTCACCTGACACATCATTCAAATGTATCATATCATTCTCTGCATATTGGGAGAAATCCGGAACGCCATCCAAAAAGGTATTATCCATCGCATGGGTGTAGTGCTCCACGACTTGGCGCGTCCACACCTCCACATAAACTCCGGCACGCAATCCGTTTGGCAACCGGACAAAGCTGGCCATAACGCCGACCGCTACCATTCCGACCGCTCCCATCCAAATGGGACACCCCAGGCAGCAGGCAATAATACTTCCCATTACAATACACACCACAAGCGCCAGCAGCGCTACAATCAATCTGCTCTTAATCTTTTTCATCTTCACTTTTTTAGACTGCTTTTAAACTTTTCTTAAACTATCCCCGGCATATCGGCCTTATTTGAAAGCCGCTTTGTATAATGCCTCAAATTTTTCCGGTTCATTCTTTTCCATCACCTCAAGCCCCCGGGGGTCTTCTTTCTGCCACTGATCCCACGTCCATCCGGCACGGGCTGCAAGGGTACTGCCCGAAGTTTGCGCCGCACTTCCACCTCGCGCCATATCTACCAATGATGGAGATACCTTGATGTCTTTCAATACAGCTTCCAGTGCTTCAAGTCCCGATGTCTCACCGATACCCACATATACGGACACCTGCCCTGCCGTGATCTTCCCCGCGTCTTTAGCTGCCGCCACAACGTCCGCAATCCGTTTCTTTTTGTCAGCTTCTATTTGCTCTTCAGCTTGCTGTGCACGTTGCTCAGCCGCATTCAGTTTCTTTTGGATTGCCTCTTCAATAGCTTCGTCACTACTCTGTGCCGTAACTCCGGTCAATCCGAACTTTTGAATCAAACCTACTTTGTCCATTTTACTCTCTTTTTTATTATTACTACTTTTAGAAATACCTTGATCCCCTATGCTGCCACTACCGGAAAGGCATGCGGAAAACTGGTCATACAGCGCAGAGGGCGACTGCGTCTTCAATTCCTCCGCGGAAATTTGCGTTACGTCCGTGGCAATAGGTGCCACAATGCCGTCTATAAGATTCGCTTCCATCGCCTCCTGTGCTGTAAACCAGTTATCGCCCTCCAAGAGTTCTTTCACTCCATCTTCATCCTTACCTGTCTTGGCGGCGTATATCTTTTTAAAATTTCGTTCCATTCCCCGCAGTCCCTTAGCGGCCTTTTCCATTTCAGATGCGGTTCCATAACATCCTCCTTGCGGCGCATGTATCATGATATAAGAATTCTCACACATGTAAATCTTACCCGCCGCCATCATAAAGACCGTACCCATTGAGCAGCATACGCCCACGATGTAAACATCGACCGGAATCTTACAGGCTTTGATATGATTATATATAAGCGTACCCTCCATCACATCCCCGCCTTTGGTGTGCAAATACACATTTACTCTATCCGCCCCCTTACAAGCTTCGTTAAAGCGTTCTATAAAAGCCGTTGCCGAATTATCCCCATACGGATAAATCTCTCCGTAGACATTTACCTTTCCTATTTTTTTCTCTTTCGTCATGTATCGCCTATTTTTCAGCAAACATAATCTGCATTTTTCATCCTTACAACTATCCGTACACCCCTTGGACTGTCTGTTTTAAGGGTTGGACACTTTCTTTATTTTCAGGTTTTTACCTTACATCTTTGCTTAAAATAATGTGTATAATATGGCAGAGATCAGCAATGAAAAGAAACGCGAGATAGCGGAAGACATGTACATCCGTCTTGGAATGACAGGACGTGAAATAGCCGAAAGGCTGGATATAACAGAACAGACCGTCAGCCGATGGAAAAAAGGGCGGGAAGGTGAAAAATCGTGGGATGACCGCAAAGCCGAATCACAGTTAACCCCACTAAAAATCAAAGAGACGTTATTGAAAGAGGCGGAAAAAATAGCCAAAGGAGAAGAATCTACCGTGCAAGCTGACAAGCTCAGTAAGATAATGGCAGCCATTGACCAGCTTGATAAAAAGATCAATATCCGTACTGTAATGGATATATTTCGTGAGTTCGACAACTGGATGGCAGAGCAAGAACCATCCACGGCCATCCTGTTCACAAAATGGCATAAACTGTTTTTGCAATACCGCATCAGTCTTGAATCCTAAAAAACAAGCACACAATGTCAACCCGATATGATAAGCTTTTAAACGACTACGATAAGCATTGCCAGCGCATTGCACAGTCTACCAGCATTCGCATAAACGAAACTCCGGCAGACAAAGCCCGGCGTATAAAATCGCTTGAAACGGACTATATCAAATGGTTTGAATATTATTTTCCTGTCTATGCCAAAAAGAAATGCGCCTGGTTTCATAAGAAATTAGCCAGAGAAATCATAAAGAACCGGCACATCCGTGCCCTTGCCGAATGGTACCGTTCGGCTGCTAAGTCCGTGCATATTGATATGGGGATACCTCTTTTTCTCTATCTTGCAATGAATGACATGAAATACATGTTATTAATCGGAGAAACGGAACCTAAGGCTAAAAAGCTGCTTTCATCACTGCAAGCACAGCTGCAATACAACCAGCGTATCATCAACGACTACGGACACCGTTTTAAATTCGGTGATTGGGCGGATGGGGATTTTACAACAACCGATGGGGTAAAGTTTACCTCTTTGGGGTTCGGGCAATCCCCTCGGGGAGCCCGCGAAGGAGAAAACCGTCCGGACTATATAGTTATAGATGATATAGATAACCGTCGACATGTCAATAACGACAAACTTATGCGCGAAGCCGTTGAGTTCATAACCGAAGATGTCTGGGGCTGCTTCGATTCTGACGAGGATACAACAGATCGTTTTGTCTATGCGAATAACAACTTTCATAAGAACAGCGTCACAAACCGCATGCGCAAACTTTTTTTACAGGGGCGGCAACAGGCTATTCAGGAGGGGGAAACCTCCAACTATTACATATTAAAAGTATGTGCAGTTAAAAACCTTACTGACTTCACCCCGGAATGGCCGGAAAAAACCAGTGCTGAATATTGGCATAAAAAGTTCAACTCCACGCCTTATCGCTCTTTCATGCGTGAGTACATGCATGTACACATACAGGACGGGGCAGTTTTCAAACATGAAGACATTATCTGGGGGCAAATGCTGCCCCTTGACAAGTATGACGGTTTGTGTTTTTACGGGGACTTATCATACAAGTCGGCAGGGGACTACAAAGCCTTGCTGCTCGTTGGAAAAACAGGGAGACAATATCACATTATTTATGCCTATCTCAGGCATGGATCACGGGCAAAGTGCGCCAAATGGCTGTATGACCTTTATGAAGACAAGCGTTTGAACCGCTTTAATATATCCTATTTTATCGAGGGACTCTTTGCCATGGACGAGTTTGTTAACGATTTCGATACGGAAGGGGATGAACGGGGCTATCACATACCTGTAGTTGCCGACAAACGTGGAAAAACAGACAAGTTTGACCGGGTAGAGTCCACGGCCGGATTCTTTGAGCGTCATAATGTCATTTTTAATATCCAGATGCAGGATAACCCGGACTTCATCACCCTTGTAGACCAGTTTCTCGCCTTTGAGCGCGGTTCACAGGCCAATGACGACGGACCGGACGCATGGCATGGGGCACAGTCCAAACTTAACAAAATCACTTTTGTGGAGAAATTCCAACCCCGAACCCTCAGCCGCAAGCAGAGGCGGGGTAAATCTAAAAACTGCTATTAAGCTATGGCTAATTTTATACAAGAATCAGATTACGAGGTACAGGCCAGAGAGGAGATACTCCGCCTGTTGGATGGTACGGATACCCGGGCGGCTATCCTGAAAGCCGAACGCTACGCTATTTCGCAAATACGAAAATACATCGGTGGCAGATACGATTGTGACACAATCTTCTCAAAAACCGGAGATGAACGTGATGATTATATTGTAATGATAACCATCGACATCGCCTTATATCACCTTTGGGCAAAAAAAGCGCCTAAATCGGTGCCACAACATCGTAAGGAACGCTATAGCGACGCCCTTGACTGGCTGACTAATGTCGGAAGCGGGGAAATGCCCACCGACCTGCCGCAACTTCCCACGGATGAATACAAAGGCGATGTGAGAATATACTCACTGTATCCGCGTGGCAATAACAGGTATTAACACGTCCGTAATACCGTTTAAATTCGTTTAAATCAAATTTTAATTCATAAGACAGATATGTGTGCCAACAAAAAAAAAGAAGTGCCGCAAGAGGCTAAAAAAAGCCCCGATGTGATCGTGGCAAAAATCATCAATGAATTTAAAGACCGCACACGTGCGGAAATACGTAAATGGAGACAGGCGCTTGAACTGGCCGGGGATATTAATACTCCACGTCTTTATCTGTTGCAGGACTTGTATGACAACCTGAAAGACGATGGGCATTTCATTTCCCAGGTAGAGTTACGTAAGGCCGCCACACTTTGTGCACCGTTTCATATCCAAGACCGGAAAACAGGTGAAATCAACGAGGGAAAAACCAAAATATTCATGTCGGAGTGGTTTTATAATTTCATGGAGGACGTACTGGAATCTCCTTATTACGGATATACTTTACTGGAACTCACCAATCCATCCACCATGACCTTCACCCTCGTACCCCGGCGCAATGTCGTTCCCATGCTTTCAATGGTTTTAACCGAGGTTAATGCCAGTACGGGTATTTCTTATAATACCGGATACGAAAACACTCTTATACATATCGGAAAGCCTTCTGATCTGGGACTAATGGCTAATATTTGCGGACAATTGATTTGGAAACGGAATGCACAACAATCATGGGCGGACTTTTCTGAGAAATACGGGCAGCCGCTTATTACCGCAACGACCAATAAAACATCACAAGGGGATATTGACAAAATTGAAGCCATGCTCTCCGCGCTCGGCGAAGCGGCACAGGCCGTCCTTCCCGAAGGTACTACCATCGACATCAAGCCTTTTGCCGGAGCTGACGCCTATCAGGTTTATGACAAACAAATAGAGAGGATTAACACCGAAATAGGCAAACCAATCACCGGGGGAACCATGATCAGTGATAACGGCAGCAGCCGGTCACAATCCGAAGTGCACGAGCGCAACCTTGACGACAAGATAGCGGCAGCCGACAGGCGCATTGTTACCTTTACCGTAAACAATCAGCTGTTGCGGATCATGCAGGCTGCCGGATGGGATATTAATCCGGAAACGGACGAATTTGTATTCGATACGAGCAACAACCTTACCCTCAAAGAGTTCTTTGAGATGGTGACCCGGTTACTTGACAAAGGTTATCCTATACCGACCAAATGGATCAGCAAAACATTTAATATTCCTATCGACGGAGAACCTGTATTACCTCCTGTCCAACCCCGGCCTTTAAATGTAGGAACCGAAACCAAACCCGGAGGCTTCCTTGCAAATTTTCAGTAAGGGAAACGGGCAGGAGCGATAGTAATGCTCTGCCCGTTTCCCTGCCACACCTATATCCTCCCATCACACGAATCACGGCACAAGATAACGGCCTGCCCGATTTTGCCGACGAAATAGCCCGGCTGTGTACCAGCATTTACAAGCGGCGCAAAGGCACGTATCATGATCCGCATTTGCTTTCTGCCACCGCACGTACTTTGCTTGAAGGGGTATATGAAGGCTACGGGAAAGATTTTACTTCCGTGGATTGGGATACACCCGACCATGAAGCATTGACCCGCCTTACACACAATGTTTTCAGTTTTTCAGCCGCAAAAAATTACCAGCAGCTGCGCACTATTACCGAATATCTTCGTGACGAAAACGGGAAGCTTCGCACCTTTACCGACTTTCGGGAGCAGGTTGCCATTATCAATAAGAAATTCAATGGTACATGGCTGCAAACCGAATATGACACTTGTATAGCTACTGCCACCCAGTCCGCACGCTGGCAAGAGTTTAAATCTCAAAAAGACATCTTCCCTTATCTCCGCTATCAGACAGCCGGAGACGATAGTGTGCGTAATGAACACCGTTTGCTTGACGGAATTACCAAACGCGTGGATGATCCCTTCTGGCGTACATATTATCCGCCCAACGGTTGGAACTGTCGGTGCGAGGTGATTCAAGTACCTGATGATGACGTACAGGAAACTCCGGAAAATGTCTATAGCCTTCCGGTCATAGACCCTTTATTCAAAACCAACTGCGGAGAGACAGGGCTTATATTTCCTAAAGGGCATGCTTATTATGAAGGGGTTCCTTCGGCAGAGATACGCAAAGCCATTGCCTACCTGCCGCCGGATAATGGATATCTTGACTTTTATATACCGGGCGGACAACGTGATGTACTGGTACGTCAGCATATCATGCACGGTACCGGGGAATTACACGGTAATCTTGAAGTATTAACCGACCTGATACGGGTCAAGCCGGACATAACCGAAGCCAGTCTGCTGCCGGATATTCATGCAAAAGACGCCGCTTTGAAAGTGAAGTTCTATCCTGATGGATGGAAGTTCCACGACAAAGCCAAAAATGCAGATTGTGTTCTCACATTCAGAGATGGACAGGAGTGGGTCATTGACTTTAAACGGCTGGAAGGAAATGGTAAACACATAGCCCCGCATCTTGAAAAGGCAGCCGGACAAGCGGATTACGCTGTAATCAAACTATCCAATATTCAGCAGGAAGGTGCAGAGGGAGTACGCAGAACTGTGTCTAAGAAACTGGAATCCACAAAACTAAAAGGAGTTGTTGTCATAAACGGAGACGGATGTCTATTATACGAAGAATACAAAAACACAATCGGCGATTAAACAGTAACTGAATACAATTTAACCGCCGAAGGCTCAGTCGGCACGCATGCCTACTGGCACAAAGATAAGGAGTTTTTTTAGAATAACAAAGAAATAACAAGAAATCATATGAAACAGTTATATCAGGCAATCTGGCAGCTATTACATACCGAAGAGGCGATAAAAGCATTTACCGGACAACACCTGCGTCCACCGGAATATATGGATTTATATGACGGACAACCCGAAGAGGAGGAAAAGTTTGAATTTACCGTACCGGCATTATTTATTGATTACTCCATTGCGTGGGAAAAAGCCGGAACCATGCGCAAAGGAGAGCTTACACTGGAAATCCATGTGCTGACAGACCCAACCCCGGAAACAGACAATCTGACGGAAAACTTTAGGGGAATGGAAAAAGTGGATTATTATGAAATTATCAGCGATTTACTTGAAGGCCTGTCTACCAGCGAGACATCCGGGTTGGTGCTAAAATCGGAACGTCCTGTATCCACTGATTATTTTAACTACCACCTGCTCGTCTTTACCTGCACCATTTCAAGGAGGCGGACATATGTGACCGAAGGGGCTATCCTGAAAGTCGATGTTAAGCCCCCAAAGTACGTTCTTCCTGAACTTTAAACGGCGTTTAAATTACCAAATGTGAAAAGTGAAATCCAACCGTCAATTATAATATTTAGGAGTTTGGTAAATAAATTAGCAACGTCTTTTATAGTTTTACAAGAAGAGATGCTTTCCTACATCTAATAACATTAGAAAAGAAAGCATCTCAGAAAAGTTCATTGATGCAAATTGAACATTGGTTAATTTACTATTTAATAGTACTTTATTAATTACTTTTTTTAAAGTAAACTTTTAAGGCGTAGCATAGTATAAAATGCTCTGCAGGATCTAATTTACAAATTTCTCCTCCCTTTTCTCTAAATTTAAAAATAACATCTCCTGATTCTCTCATGTTTCCAATAAGAGAATAATAAAATAATTCCTCAATAACCTCTTCTGCATTAGCCGTAAACCCTACCTCTTCTAAATTCGTCTTTAAAGCGCAATATGTAAAAGGACGTTTATCGTAGTACTGTTTCAATGCACGGAAAATAGAATTAATTTCGTCTGAAGTAAAAATAGCAGTTAATTCATTTTGTATTTCTGAAATAATTAATGTAGAATAATTTCCTAATAAAATATTAATTTCTGTACGCCCTAAAGGTATATTAAATTTATACGAATCAAGATCTTTAAATACTAACATGAGGTCTCTTGGACGAAAGAAAGTATGATCAAGAATATATTTAAAGCTACTTTTGCTGCCAGTTGCAAAGTCTGATTCATTGATAAATGCTTCCCATGGACTTTCTCCGATAAACCAACCTTTTTTTTCAAAATTAGCTTTAATCCTTTTATTTATAAATTGTTTTAATTTTAAATTATCTTCTTGAAACCTGTATGCTTCCTCAAACCAATTTAGTTCTATTGCATATGATGCAAAAATTTTAGCTGTATCTGCATGAAAACATAAATGTTTTGCAATATCATTTCTCAATAAAATGACAATTTTAGAGGCTATCAAATTTCTTCCAAACGCCTCATTGTTATAATATTTTGCAACTCGAAGAAGTTCTGCCAGTGAATTTAAACTTGATTCTGATTTTCTGGAATACCCAATATCTAAATCATCAAAAATCAAAATATAATTATTCTCAGTATCCTGCTTGATAATACTCAATATCGTTTCTTCCAAATATGGTAGTAATTTATAAAACTCTGCTTTAGATTCTTTTATTGTCCATTTCTTGTCTTTCGTAGCCGTATAAAATCTTTTAAAATATTCGAAGTTGACTTGAATCCCATTTTCTTTTATTACTTCTGATATCTCAGCATTTTTTATATCAATAAAGCCTCTATTCCTCTCCAAAAAAAGTTTTAAATCTTTTCTTTCCTTAAATCTTTGAGTATTCTCATTTTGGCATATTAATTTTAGTAATTGCGTTAAAATAACCCACTTAAATAATAATTCCGGTTGAACTAGCAAACCTTGCTTCTCACCTATTTGAACAATTTTTTCGATATCTATATCTGACTTCTTTATAAAAGTTGCAAATAAGTTAGGATCATTATAGGCTATTGAGTATAAATATTCTCCTATAGCAGATTTACCACTTCCTTTTCGACCCGTTACTATAAATTTTTCATTGTTTAACTGTGATAAAATATCTAAAAAATCTTCAAATACTTCCGAAAGAGTTATCTTTGCGTTATTAGCTTCTCCTTCGGCTTCAGCAGCTCCTATAAAGAAATCAGAAGTTGTTTTTTTAAGCTCTGTTTTTTTTGTAATTTTTTTATCAAATAATCCCATATTTATTTATTTTTTTGCGATAAAGTTACAAAAAAAACAAATAGATATGTTTTTTCATAATTATATCTTATTTTTTATCTACTCTCATTAGTGTCCCGTTAAAATCGGTACGAGTTAAATATTAATCAAATAATCCCTGAAAGAGTCTTGATTTATAAGGAATATACTTCATTACTTTTGAATCTTGGGCACATGCTGTAGAGATGCGAAAGTATGCTGGGCATTGTGTTTCCAGGTCATACAACGCATGAGCTTTTACATCACCTTTCTTCTTACGAACTTATCCCACCAGAAGATTGACAGACAAGGCATTGTTGTAGAGTCGAAGGCATACACATGCCCCTTCAACTTAAAAATATCTGTAGCCTGTTTCTTCCGAGTCTAATCCATCATAAAGAATACAAAGTCTTCAAAGATGCGGTAATCTCGATTTTGGTTGGCTGAAGTAAATGTTGTTTTCGGTATTGAATTACCTCCTATTCCAAGATGATAACATTTGGAATGATGTGCTTCCAGAGCCACGACTACATCACGTAAACTTTCACGATTGCTAAGTTGGCCAAACATCAGTGTAAGAAGTTGGTTCCAGTACGTAAATGACTTGATATATCGGTTGCCATTGTATTTGTCTACCCAATGACGAAACTTATCTTTATCTAGAATTCAACTAACTGAGCGAAGACATATTGTTTTTTGTTCATATGCAGTCTATTTTATAGACTACAAAGTTTCAAATTCAAATTGTCGCATCCGAAAAATGCTTGGAAAAGACTATATATCAATTATTTCAAAGACCAATTCCCTTTTTTTAAGGAGACAATAGTGATCTATTCTATCTCATCTCAATCTATTAGTTGTACATTTGTACACAATATATAAAGTGAACCCGGTTCCTATGCGTGTTTAGAAGCAATCAGAATCGGGCTATTATTCCACAAGATATCACTCCAAAAGTTCACTACTAAACCTTTTCCTTTCCAGTCGTTACAGATATATCTCTTATAGCATATTGAAGCTTGGCTCTACTTTTAACCATACCCCTCGGTCACTTTTTCGGTAGAAGTAATAATTGATTGCCGTACCGTTCACAACATTACTCTCCTTAAAAAGCTGCATAATAGCTGAATATTCCGGATTGTTAAACTTTTCCTCCATTTCATATAGTTTATTGATTGACTTATAATCCAGTTCGCCCATCTTATTACGCTCCAATAAAGTCATCGCAAGTTGATACATTGCATCATCCGCTCCCTTTTCTCTTTTTCTCATCCAGTCATTCAAAAAATCAATAAGCCGTATTGCGGCCATATCCGCCCGCTCGTCAAACTTCTTAACCTTATTACTTTTTACCACAACCCGGAAGTCACCGTCTTGTATCGTGAAGCTTTGCTGATTATCAAAGCGCAACTGTCCATAATCTGCCATCACGCTTTTAAACGCCTCTGTTTCTTTACGAACAAAGTCAAACAGCGAACGAACCCCTTCTGTTACTTCTAATACTTTAGACCGAATTTCACAGACCGTCTTTGAACGTAGCTCTTCATAAGCTGCACGCTGCTTTATTCTTGACTCCCTTTCTGCATTTCTCTTTTTTTCAAGCAACGCCTCTAATTCAGCGAGGCTCATTTCATTCAAATCTTTCATTTCACTTTTATTTATATGGTTAATAATGATTATTCCTCAAATATGCCAAGCTGCTTTACGCGTAACTCTCTTTCTATACGCATCTTTTCATCCAATTCTTTGAGCTCTTTTACAGCAGGTATGGCTAAATAGTTGTAGAAAGTCGTCCTACCTATTTTATAAGTAGGATAAATAAGTGTTTGCCAGATATATTTATCCGTGCATCCACGTGCATGATGTTTCGTATAGATATCCTGTATATCTTTTACTCTAAGCAAAAAATTACGTCTGTTATATTTACCCTTTGCCATAAATTTCAATATTAAAGCGCCATTTCCGGCACCGCCCCGGAAAGCCAGCTCCGTTTTATACGGTCTGTTATGGCAATACGACACTAAGACACCCCTTGCGTATTAGTCTCCCTGTTTCTTTTTTAGCTTCTTCACAGGCTTTCTCAGCCCTCTCGGCGGTTTTCTGTTTTCGAATAAACTCACTATATACCCGCTTTATTTGCGCCTCTGTCATGGCATTAAAATCCTTCACACCCGCAGCCCGGCAAGCAGTTGATATAATCTTTTGCAGGCGTTCCCGTCGGGACACTTCACTATATAGCCCGGACTTCTCAAAATATCCGGCGATTGCTGCAATGACACGCTTTCTGAGCTTATCCATTACTTGTACTTCATCAGTTGTCAACCTCTTCATATCCTCAATCATTTGCCTATACACTTTAGGTGCCCGTTCATACAACTGGCTCAGTGAAGTTCCACCGGAATATTGATATACGATCTCTTCTTTGGTTGCCCCCGGCATCTTTGCCAACAACTCATAAAATAACCCGAACCTGTTCATAACCTTATTATTTTTACATCCTGTCCAACCACCTTCACCTGGCACTCCTTAACCGTCTCGGTAATAGCGGCGGTTAACTCCGTATCTCTAAGTTCGATAACCGCCCAATCTTCTGTTTTTGCAGGAGATACCACTATTTTACATGGCCTTTCGTAGGAACTCCACAACATAAATACGGTGCTCAGATATTCCACAGGCATACCAATTTGATACAGCTTATTCATATTTACTCTATTTATTGGCAAACAACATCTTTTGAATGGCAATCTCATTTCTAATTGCCCGGACTCCACGTGTAGCAAGGCTTTTTTCAATGATGACATTTCGGCTATCCCGTAACTCCTCCGGTAAATTGGCATCTACAATCGCCTCTATTTCTGGTTGTAACTCATTTAAAAACTCTTGTGGTTTATTACCATAGTTCAATCCCGTCACCCGTTCATTAAACCGACTCCAAAACTCTGCATAACTACACTTTTTCGTCCGGCGTCCATCTATCAGTTTCTTTTCCAGATTATCAGCACCGATAAAATAACACCCCAATGCCATACGGTCGCCCATATTTGCTTTGTTATACAACCCTTTCATCAAGGTAACAATAGCATCGGCACAATCCCCGAATTCGTCCAGTATCAGCAAAGGACTTTCCAACAAAAGCAGTTCATTAGTCACCTCACGCCATAATTTATTGAGGCTTCCGGCTTTTTCGAGTCCAAATTGACCGGCCAGACAGGTGATAAAATCACTTTTAGCCGAGTAATCCGAACAATCAATATAGAAAACATTTGGATGTGTCCGCGCATATTCTGCCGCCGCATAACTCTTACCAATTCCCGCCCGGTCACAAAGTACTTGCCAGATTCCAAAATTCTGGCATTTTTCCAAATGTGCTTGTACAGAGATATACGCTTTGGTTTTTACGGTAGTCCATGTTGACTCCCCCAACACATTGTAATAACGCGCAAGTATTAGCCATGATGTCTCTTTAATGGCAGCATAATTCCGGTTGTCGGCCTTTTTAATCTGAGGCAATACGGCCTTGTCAAATTTGATGGCGTGGCGTACCGCTATCATTTTGGCAAACTCTGCCTGTGAACAACCTCTTTTTTGAAGTTCCTCTAACAGGCAATTAACGACTCTGTCTTTAATTTTATTGGTCAGTTCCATAAACTAATATATTTAATTATCAAATCTTTAAACGTTGTTTAAATCTGCTAACTATTAAGCCACGCCTCAATTCTTATCTGTTCCTCACTTTTGGAGGGGACAATTCCGTTACGGGTGTCTTCTATCCGGTTGTTGCGGGCATTCTCAACGGCCTTCGGAGTGTCCCACCAACCGAAACCACAACCGTCCGTTCCGGTAGCCCGGAAGCCTGTTTGCTCCACAATCTCCCTCTGGCGTTCCATTTCGGTTTGGGCTTCCTCGTAACAGCGTTTTTGCATTAGGTTAAATATCTGTATTTTACCCATTTCTCCCGGTTTGTCTTTCATGTCGGCCACACAAGCCGCAAATTTTTCTTTCTCGTAAGCGTCAGCTACAAACTTGCCTTTTCTGTCACGCAATTCCACCCACTCGGGACGTCCTGCACGCAGGTTAATAAAGACTTTAAAGGTGTGTCCTAAATGCTGGCGGCTAAAATCAAAGTCCATTGCACTGCTATCATTGTCAGGTACAATGAATTTCATTTTCTCGCCCCTTATACTTAATTCAATACCTTTTTGCCTGTATTCATATTCTCCAAACGGGTGTTGCTGGTTCTTTAATTCCACCATGAACAGGCTTAAGCGTTCAAAATAATTAAGCTTTTCACGACCTTCATGGGCTTCTGCATATCGTTCTATCTTTGATTTACCGATAAATGCACCATATGCGTCACGTCCTTCACCGCGTTTATTCCAAGCCTCCACACCTGCTTTGAACTCTGCAAGCACCTGTTCTTCTGTAGGCAGGTTGTCTGTAAATCCTAAATCTTTAGATAACTCCTTCAACAACTCGGGATTTGCTGTGCTATTGTGGCTTTTCACGGTTACATTACCGCCCTTGAAATTTTTGAATTTACGTAACTCCCTTTGTTGAAAATGTCCAATAACAAGCTCGACACTCTTTGACCTACCGGAATAAGGAGTACAAGGGAAATTCACACGTGACATATTATTAATTAATGCCTTTACTGTAGTGGAAATATTAGCGGAACTGTTATCATAGTTCATCTGATAAGGTTTGTATCCCCACGTATCAACGGTATTTTGTAAAGCTTCTATCACCATGCCTGCACTTTCACTGAAAGCCACGCTATACCCTATGATAGCTCCTGTACAGGCATCCGTAACAAAGTATGCATACAGGTCACTCGCTACCTTCCATTTACCATTAACCAGTTTCTTATAATAAAGCTGCATTGTAGTACCATCCAATGACCAAAGCATATCAGGCTTGCTGACCGGAGCGCGGTCAATCATTGGCTGCATATCTGCGTCACCAACAAGTTTACCATGCCGCATGTAATACCATATCTTTTTGTGTTTCGGCTGGTTTAAATGCTGTTTGATTGCCGATACTGTCATTTTAGCAAGTCCTAAATCCGGCGCTTGCTCATTATAATACATGCCAATATCCTCAAAACTGTACTTTACAGGACTGGAAGCCAACTGCATTAGGATTGCATGGGTCTGGCTGTTAATTTTCTCACGATTTACATTACCGAAATAACCACCAACAAGAGAGCTTAATCCCTCTTTTTCATATTCACGCGCTTTCCTGTCAAGTACACGTTCGTTATTAATGGGCTTGGGAAACCTTACAAATCCTTTTATCTGTTCGTTTAAACACTGTTTAAACAGTTCTTCCTGAACCTCTTTAATTGATTTAAAACCATGTTTTCGGGCGGTTTTAACATCCATTTTCCGCCATAGTCTCAACCATCCGGCTGCACGGGCTATCCGTTGAACATCAGCGGGAATAAACAATTGCATTTCGCTAAGCCTGACCATATCATCCGCACTAATCTCCACCATTGTCTTCAAACCTTTTTTAAATACAGTCAATTTCTTATTCAATTCCTCAGAGGCTTTATTTTCAGCCCACAAATGGGCATCTACATCACCGCAAAGTACTTTGTTCACCAGTATACGGTATTTGTCCTGTAATCCATCAAAATGCACAAATACTTCACGGCCTTCCTTGTGATGTGACCAGCAATATACCTCGCCTATGCGTTGCCGAGAGAAGGCATTCCATAAAAAACTATTAGACACCCCACACGCTGTCAACTCAGCAACCGTAACACACAGCACTCTGTCTCCGGGTTGGGACACCTCAGAGTAACAGGCTGCTGTAAATGGTATGTTCCTATATTGTGGCATAAATGGAATATCTATTTATCTATTGCTTCATTTCCGGTTATCTATTGCTTCATTTCCGGTCTGACTCCGGAGAGAATCGTCTGTACGATTGAATGAAAAGCCTCCCTATCTTCACAAACCGGAAGGTGGTGCTGTTACTACAGCTATTATCTAACTAAACATGATATTTATAAAATAATTATCTTTAATCCCTGTGGTGAGTCGTTCATCTTTAATCCACCATGAAGCCACCGAGCCTTTCGTCCTCTTTGGCAAGTTTTACAAGCTCACATGTATAACTTTCCAGATTCATTTCACTCACATCTATTACAAATAATGATGTCCCATCCTTTTGTACGTGAGCCTGCCCGCTGTTCAAATCCGTAAGTACCATAACTCTGCCATATTTAAAGATGTGGCTCATTGTTCTTTTCGCAGTATCATGCGTGGTTGTCCATTGTAATGTTTCCATTTTCTTAATATTGTATTAGTTGTTAGTTTTATTGCAGATTTTTTCAAGTTCACGAAGTATCTTCGCAGCTTTTCCACTTTCCCTTTTAGGCACTCTTTGTCCTCGGGCAATCATGCCAACATATCGGGGAGTTACACCGAACTTCTGACCAATCTCCTGATAGGGAGTAGTACGTTTTTCTTTTAGTTTTTCCGATATTCTCATCTTTATTATTACTTTTGTATCATTAACGTGATGCAAAGATAGATCTTAATCTCGTAATAACAAATTAAAATCTCATTAATTTGAGATAAAACTCTAAAATCATGGGTGCAAAGCAAAATTTAAAGCAATATTTGAATGCTTCAAATATAAGTCCAGCTCAATTTTATAGGGATTCAGGACTATCTAACGGTTTTTTGAATCAGGGAGATAATATTTCATCTAATAATATAGAGATTATTATCTCAACATATCCTGATTTAAATCTTGCTTGGCTCATTACTGGAAATGGAGAAATGTTAAATACTCCAAATTCATATAATAATAATGCTAAGGTAAATGCTAAGGTAAATGCTAAGGTATCATCAAAAGAGGAAGAAAACAATGCTAAGACAACCAACGAAAGCACCCGCAAGCATTGCCTTCTGCAAGAAGCAGAAGAAAGGAGTATATGCAGCAACACAATAGCAGAACCTGGAGCGCGGTATTACTCAGGGATACTTGACAATGAAACCTCATTATCCGTTCCGTTTTATGACCTTCCAGTATCAGCGGGTTCATTAGGTATATTAGATTCAGAAACATGCGCTACAACGGTTCCAACAGGACATGTACATATGTCCGTATTCAGAGGATGCGAAGCCATTTTCCCGATAAATGGCATCAGTATGGAACCAGTTGTGCATTCTGGTGACTGGATAGGAATAAAATCAATAGAAAACTTGTCTCGCAGCTGGGATTTCGTCCAAACAGGTGTAATATACCTTATTATTACGCGCGAGGATAGGATGATCAAATATATAGAAAAAGCAGATGATAGCGATTATATTGTGTGTTCAAGTCCCAATTATAAGCCCTTCAAGGTGTTCAAAGGTGATATTCTAAATATATACCGTGTTAAAGCAATAGCAAGGGGCATATAAACTATAACAAATCACTAAAAATAAATACATTATGTATGATTTCAAATTACTAAAACCTATTTCTAATGTAGTAGATATACTGGGCAGAGTGTTAATAGGACTTTCTGTTATTGCAGGGGCTTTATTCTTTTTCTCCGGTGAAACTTATAATATGATTCTTGGAGTTGCTATTCTTTTGGGAGGTGGCATTATTGGGCTATTAATCATGCTCGTCTCTCAGCTTGTAAATCTTTTCTTACAGATAGAAGAAAACACAAGAAAGTAGCTATATTTCCTATAGAGAGAAAGCCTCCGTAATACCTTTTTCAAGATTGCAAAGGCTTTTATTTTTCTCTATTTGGTGATATTAACTATATAAATACTTCCATATATTCAAAATATGGTAATTTTGCATCAATTATCAAGTAATAAAACTAATATGGAAAAGATTATTCACGTACATTTGATATTTGAAAAGAAAGACTATTATTTCGGTAGTATATCTGCAATATTCGACACTTTAGACGCAAATACGGTAGGAATAAAGAAAAGTACTTTGTTGCATTCCGGCCTTTCAGATGGAAGCTCTATACCTACCTCTCGTGCTATCATTAAGCAATCGCACATTATACGAAGCGCCCAACGAAATAGCTTTCTAAAAACTTCCAATGTTTAACCCCTGTTTAACTACTAATTAAACGAGGCTGAAGCTACCATATTAAACTCACCTCAAAAGTTTAACTCCAATTCACCTCAGTTTAACACGTTTGCACGATTTGTTTCACTATCTCAATCAAAACAAAAAGGTCTGAAACCCGCACCACGTCGACGTTTCAGACCTTTTCAACTTTTGCACTCAAATTTGTACTATTTGTATTGCCCCTTATACTATTGCGAGAAACGGAATGACCGTTATTATCCTTTTTCTTTCAGGATCACATCATGTGCACCACCCTCTACGATACTTGTGGATGAAACCAGCGTGATCTTGGCATTTTGTTGCAAATCGGGAATGGTAACAGCACCGCAACTGCACATCGTAGCCTTGATCTTACTCAGAGTGGCCGCCAGGTTGTCTTTCATCTTGCCGGCATAAGGCACGTAACTGTCTACACCTTCTTCAAACTTAAGCGATTCACTTCCACCCATATCGTAACGTTGCCAGTTCTGGGCACGATTTGAACCTTCGCCCCAATACTCTTTCACGTAGTTGTTCTTGATGCAGAGCTTCTTGGTAGGCGATTCGTCAAAACGTGCGAAATAACGACCCATCATCAGGAAATCGGCTCCCATGGCAAGGGCAAGCACCATGTGATAGTCGTGCACCAATCCGCCATCACTACAAATAGGTACATAAATACCCGTCCGTGCCTGATATTCATCGCGGGCACGAGCCACATCTTGCAGGGCAGTCGCCTGTCCGCGTCCGATACCTTTCTGCTCACGGGTGATACAGATAGATCCACCTCCGATACCCACCTTCACAAAGTCGGCACCAGCCTCTGCCAGATAGAGGAAACCTTCTTTATCTACCACATTGCCGGCACCTACCAGCACTTTATCTCCATATTGTTGCTTGATCCATTGCAGGGTCTCATACTGCCATTCCGAATAACCATCCGAAGAATCGATACAGAGCACATCTACTCCGGCTTCTACCAAGGCAGGGACACGCTCCTGATAGTCACGAGTATTGATACCGGCACCTACCAACAATTTCTTGTCGGGACTCGACACCTCGTTCGGATTCTCCTTGTGGCTGTCGTAGTCCTTGCGGAAAACAAAGTAAGCCAGACGTCCTTCTTTGTCGATAATAGGAAGTGTATTGAGTTTATGATCCCAGATAATCTGGTTGGCCTCGCTCAGTGTCAATCCCACTTCACCCACAATCAGCTTCTCAAAAGGAGTCATGAAGTCTTTGATCTTTTTATCCAGCGGGTCTCTGGAGATACGATAGTCACGGCTGGTTACCAATCCCAGAAGATGTCCGTTTGGCGAACCGTCATCCGTTATTCCGATAGTAGAGTGACCGGTCTGGCGCAACAGGCGGAGTACGTCTTCCAACGTATGTTCCGGAGTCAGATTCGAATCACTGGTCACAAAACCGGCTTTAAATTTCTTCACTTTCCGCACCATTTCCGCCTGACTGGCGATGGGTTGCGAACCGAAGATAAACGAGAGTCCTCCGTTACGCGCCAACTCGATGGCCAGTTCGGGACCGGAAACCGATTGCATGATTGCCGAAACGAAAGGGATGTTCAATTCGATTGCTGCTTGTGTGCCTGCCGCATGTTTCACCAGCGGGGTGCGCAAAGAGACATTGGAGGGTACACACTGTTTGGTGGTAAGACCGGGAATAAGTAGATATTCACCGAAAGTTCTTGAAACTTCTTCTACGTAAACTGCCATAAGATAAGTTATTTTTTGCGAAGCAAAGTTACTACAAAAAAGTGAAATGCGGAAAGATATAGTGATAGAATTGAG
>ERZ791611.726-NODE-726-length-28317-cov-4.112554_pt1 | contig 28317 bp, 26 predicted proteins | sample MGYA00510275_ERZ791611 | MGnify/ENA primary metagenome ERZ791611 (study PRJEB30046, sample SAMN00791912) | human gut metagenome | study: EMG produced TPA metagenomics assembly of the A metagenome-wide association study of gut microbiota in type 2...
AGGTAAGGAATGGCACTCCTTACCTTTTCGTTTGATGCAATTGTTCTCAGATTTGAATTTAGATTATAGCATCTAGTATTTTAATGTGCAAGTTGATTTCAAAATCCAATTTGTTATACAAGGTACATAACAAAAATTCATTTCAGTTTTATATATTGTCAAGGAAGAAAAATTATAAAACTAATCTAGATCTTCACCATTTGTTTCAATTACTTTTTTATACCAATAGAACGATTTTTTTCGATATCTATTCATTGTCCCATGACCTTTATCGTCTAAATCCACATAAATGAATCCATATCTTTTTGACATTTGACAAGATGAAGCACTTAATAAATCAATGCAGCCCCATGTTGTATACCCCATTAATTCAACACCATCTATAATAACAGCATCCTTTAATGCTTTAATATGTTCTCGATAATATTCAATATGTCTTTCATCATTAATTTCTTTGCCTTTGACATATACTTCATTTGTTCCTGTACCATTTTCAACAATAAATAATGGTTTTTGATAACGATCATAATACATATTCAATGTATTGCGTAACCCTATTGGATCATCTTGTCTTTTATATAAAATTTCACCTAAATATGGATTTTTTAAAGTAGCAAGAGGATTATTTTTTATCTCCTCATTTATTCTCTCGTCTCCACTAACAACATGAGTTGCATAATAAGAAAACGAAAGAAAATCAACCGTATTATTTTTAAGAATTTCTTTATCATCATCTTCAAAAGGAATAGTAATACCTTTTCTTTCTAATTCTCTTAATTTATACGAAGGATAATAACCTCTCGCCTGTACATCACAAAAAAAGAATGCATCCCTATTTTTTGTAATTGCTGCAAATATATCTTGTGGATGACAAGTATATGGATACCATGTGCCTCCCGCAAACATATTTCCAATTTTATTTGTTGGATCAATTTCGTGACCAATTTTTACCGCCCATGCACTCGCTACTAAAAGATGATGAGTTGCATTGTATAATTGTTGTTCTCTACTTTCATTTTGATCTATAATCACTCCCGCTGATAGATAAGGTAAAACTAGCGTACAATTGATTTCATTAAAAGTAAGCCAATAATGAACAACGCCTTTATATCTCTTAAATAAAACTGTTACATACTTTTTATAAAAATCAATCATATTTCTATTTTTAAAACCACCGTATTCTTTCACCAAATAAAGTGGAAAGTCATAATGAGATAGTGTCACTAAAGGCTCGATATGATATTTTTTTAATTCTTTAAAAATGTCATCATAAAATTGCAAACCTTTCTCATTAGGGTGTTCTTCATCTCCACGTGGAAATATTCTTGACCAAGAGATAGATAATCTTAATACTTTAAAGCCCATTTCTGCAAATAGAGCAATATCTTCTTTATATCGATGATAGAAATCTATTCCTTTTAAAACAGGGTATTTTTCTTTTTCTTTAAAAGAAAGATCTTTTACATTCCCAAACATATATTGAAAACGATTTTTTCCACTTGGAACCACATCCATGTTAGCTAGACCTCTACCATCTTCATTATAACTGCCCTCTACTTGGTTAGCAGCTATTGCTCCACCCCACAAAAAGTTTTTTGGCAAAGTCTCCATTTTATGCTTCCTCCTCAGCTAATTTCGTAGCTTCTTCTTTCTTGCATAAAGAGTGATCATATGCAATAAAGAATGGATACCAAATAGCTAATGTTAATGGAATCATCAATGCTACAAAAACTAATACTCTCCAGTCTAGACAATAAACAAATATACTTAAAAAAATAGGATACGTTCCACTAATCAATAAATAAGGAGCTGTCACTAAACCAAATGAACATGCTAACCAATAAAGAATAGCAACAATTAATCCATTGGCAATAAATGGAATCATTAATACAGGATTAAACATAATTGGAGCACCAAATAACGCTGGCTCTGAAATTCTAAAAATACTAGGTACAATTGTAGCTTTTCCAAAAGCTTTCAATTGCTGTGATTTTGCTTTCCAACAAGATAAAACACATAATCCAAATGTGTTTCCTGTTCCTCCCAAAAATCCAATACCTAATGTCATAAAAATAGGATGAAAAATCGGTGCTTGTCCTTTTGCAACTAATGCTGCATTAGCTGTAAAAGCTGCTGTTGTAATAGGAGCAGTAAGCGCCATTGTAACCATTTGCCCATGCACACCACAACACCATAATAACAGCATAAATGCACATAAGAATAATGATCCAGGAACAGAGTCAACGGCAGCAATAGGAGTTGCTAAAACTTTTTCAATAAGCGCTGGAATCGATACTCCTAAATAATTACTACTTAACAAACTTAAAATATAAAATATAGAAACATTGATAACCATAGGTACAATTGTTCTAAAAGAATTTGTTAATGCTGGTGGACAAATTTCTGGCAAACGAATTGTAATATTATGTATTTCACAGAATCTTGTAATTTCCACTGTTAATAAAGCCACAATAATAGCAGTGAATAGTCCTTGTGCACCTAAATATGTACAATTCATTAATAATGAAGTTGTTTCGTCTGCTAAAGCTAAATAATTAGCAGGTGCTGCAACTAATAGGAAAACAACAAGAGCTGTTAAACCACTAGTAATACCTTTCATTGAATATGACGTTGCTAAATTATCAGCAATAACAAAAGCAACTGCCATTGCTAGTAATCCCATTGACATATTATAAGGAACTAAAATTGTCATTTTATATTTTGTTGCAAAATTAAGCCACCCAGAAAAAATAGACCAAATTCCTCCTGATTCTACCATATCTGCAGTTACCGGTGGATTAGCAATAACCATAAATACCGCTCCAACAAAAATCAATGGCAATACTGTCATAAAACCTTTTTGCATTGCAGATAAATGTCTTTGTTCCCCTAATTTATCAGCAATTGGAGACATTTTATCTTCAACAAAGTGCATAAACTTATCCATTTATTTTTCCTCCTTTATCATTCTTTTTACTTCTTTTATAATATTTTCAACATTCCCCAAAGCATAATCTGAAGGATTAATAACGGCCGAAGGTCGATCAGTTACTGCTTTTTGAACATCTTTAATTTTATATCTCATTTGTGGTCCCACTAATAAGACATCATAATCTTTATAAACACTTAAATAATCATCAATTGGAATTGCTTTTACCTCTAAATCTTCGTTATTTTGTTTCGCCCATTGATTCATCTTATTCATTAAAATGCCTGTCGACAAACCATTAGCACACATTAATAATACTTTCATAAATCTTCCCTCTCTTTAAATTTGGTAGTGTCAAAGTAAATTGAACACTCGATCGATCTTTTATTTCTTTTTACTTAACAACTGTAGTATAAAATGTAACCGCTTCTTATTCAAATAACATATTTTGCCTATTTTATTTTATTTATACACTTTTTTTTAAATTTATACACTTTTTTTCTTCATCCCTATTTATTTCTTACTTTAATTTATATTTCTATAAGCAATAAATTTTTATCTTTTTATTACTATTAAATATTTTTTATACACTTTATACACTAATAAATAAAAAAATAGCTTACTTTACAATAAGCTACTAAAATAAGTATTAAATTTCTTTGATAATCATAATCAAACTTGCAATATCAGAATCAGAAAATCGAATATGAAAAGGTTCTTCTATTATCTCTAATATATCATATAAATATTCATAAGTTTTTTTATGTGTCAAAATTATATTTTTATAATTAAATTTTTTAGGAATTGGAATATTATCAACCAAACTACAGATAACTCCACTAAGATGCATAATAATCCCTATCTTTTTATCATAGGACAATTTATACTGATGATCCAATTCCTGAATAAATTTTGGCAATACTTTTTTCAAGATATCAATATCAATATTAGGTGCTTGCTTCTCAATATTATTAAATATTAATGAATATTTTATTTTCTTTTTTATGACAATATCTTGATCAGAACTTGAAATTAATAAAGTTAATTTATCTAATGGCGTATTGAATAATTGAGTTATTGAAATAAATTTAACGCCATATAATTGAGGATCAAATGGTCCCATTGTGCATAAAATATTATATAACTTTTTTAATTCATTAATTTTAAACAGTAATTCTTTTTGATTGCTCATTGATAATGGAAAAATATCAATATCTTGTAATTCCAATGAATCTTCTAAATATTTTTTTATTTGAATAGCACCACCTTCGCCATTCATACATAAAGTGATAATAATATTTTTCTTTTTTTGGCGATAATAGTTTTCAACAATAGTAGGAAAATAATGTTGATAACTTTGTTCCAATCCAGACATAATATCATCTAAATTATCGTTACAACTCATCTTTTTTACAGTTTCCAAGGCAAGTATTGTGGAGGGGGCAGCAATAAAACGAATATCTATACCTGTTTCTTTAGATATTAATTTACCCATAGTTTTTACAGAACCCATATCATATATAAGTAATACACCCTTTCCTCTATTAATTTTCTCTATCAATGATTTCATTTCTTCATAAGCCACTTGCATTTTCTTTTCTAATAAAAGATCGTATGAATAAACACTATTACTATTTGACATTTGTTTAACAACACCAGCAAGAGAATTTGCAACGTTCTTTCCATGCATAGCAATCAGTAATACTGGTTTATTTTCAGTTTCTTTCAGTTGATTCAAAAGTAAAATTAAAACTACATTTATCGCTTCACCTAATGGAATGGATATTTTATATCTTTTCTCAAGATTTTCTATTAATTTTAAACTTAATATATATTCTTTTTGATATTTATTTATTACCTGATTTAAATCAAAGTTTATATATTCATTTTGATTATTATTTATTATTTTTGCCAAATGAAGTGATAAAATAAGAAAGACATCTTGAGTAAATATTCTTTTTAATTTTTGTGATGAGTTATCTAAAAATTCTTTTACTATATCTATAATATCTTGTGAAACATATTTTCCAATGGTCAACTCATCTATTTTTTCTTTATCAATATATTGCCTATAATATGATATCAATTGTTCATATCTATTTTTCAATAAAAGAGAGGTATCAGTTTTTCGTGTGCCTTGTTTTTCAAGATGTTCATAAACAGTATAATTACTTTCTTTTATTTTTACTTTTTCAATAGTGTCTTTTGAATAATAATATAAAAAATCATGTGAAATAATTTTATTTAGTTCTATGTCCTTTTCTTTATAAAAAATAAATCCTTTTTTTACATAGATTGGAAAATCGTCAAGGTAAACATAAACATTTGAATCATTATCTAAATTCTTCAAAAAAGCATGTGAACATGCACTAGAAATATCATTTATAAGTTGTTTTATATTATTTTTACAATGATAAAGCAATAAACATTCTAAGGTTTCAGGTTCAACAACAAACGATTTATCGATTTTTCTTGCTTCATTTTTAAAACATTCTTGCACTATTTCTAGTCTTTCAACCAATCCTCTTTTATCTAAAGAAGGTAAATCAATTTTTATTGATATATTATCAAGAGCATTGCTTTTTAAATCATTTTCATTAAAGTAATCAGATGACAAAACAACCATAAAATTATTTTCTTTTATTGAACTCATTTCAATTAAATCATATATAATTGATTTATATTTTTCCGGTATTAAATGAACGTTATCAAAATAAATCATTCCGTTTTTTGCTTTATCTATAGTAGATTTTCTATAATCAACAAATATATTTTTAATCATAGTTTCATCATTCATAAAGTACTTACAATTTAACTTCACTAATTGCCCACTTTGACTAACAAGTCCTTTTTCTTTGCAAAATTCATATATTTTTTTAGCAAATAAACTCTTACCCGTACCACTTTCCCCTGTCAATAAAATAATAGGTTTTTTTCCAGGATATAAGAGCGTTGATTTAATATCTTGAATGGGCTTAGCGAGGCTTCCATTAACCCCTATAAGTTGATTAAATATTAGATCATTTTCATCTAATTTATTATGTATTTTATAAAGCACAGGTCTCCCAGATATTTTTTCTAATTTGTTTTCTCTAACTAACTCATTCAAAATAGCAGATAAATTAGAACGTTGAATATTTAAATAACTTGCTAATTCTTTCGTTGAAAATAACATTTTAGAGGGATTATTTTGATTTTTTTGTGTAGATAGTTTATCGATATAAAAAAGAACTTCATATTTCTTTTTCATAAAATTTCTCCTTTTCTAAATATATTCATATTATAAAACAAAAAAATAAATATGCACACTTTTATAAAATCTATATTTTTTATATGCCTTTCAATTCTATAGGTACTTTAACTTTCGCATAACGTACTTTTTTACCACTTTCTTGAAAATAGTAATTTGGATAAGTTGCTGTTGCAATTCCACAAGATTTAATATTGTGTTTTTTCAAATAATTAAAAATATCTCTAAAAATTTCAGTATTTGGGTATTCCCAATCTTCATTAATAACAACCGTATTTAAACAATGTCTCCTTGGCATAACTTTTGCATCTTCTAAAAATTCTTGAGGAATTTGATTATAAATAATTTCTGGTATTACAAAAAACCACTCTGTTACACTTTGTGGAGAATCACATATATTTTCTACATTAGTTACTTGTGCTTGGTTAATAAACGGAAGATATTCAAATAATTTTGCATAATATCTTGGATTATCTTTAGTAAAACATATTTCTGATTGAGAAATTTTTGCATATGGCAATAAATAGCATTTAGGTTCAACAGTAATCCAATAGTTTCCAATATTATAAAAGTCTATTTCTGACTCCATTTTTAAAGTTGTTAAATAATCAATAAGATTTTTAGTTTCTTTTACTTCTAGCTCTAGTTCATCAATTTTTTTATTTAAAATATCTGTTATTTTAGAAACTGGTATACCTTCAACATATTCTACCGATTCTTTCATAGAATAGCCAATTTTTCGATTATATATACAAATCAATAATGAAATAATATCTCTATTGTCTAAATCACGATAATTATTTTTACTTGTTCTTTTTGGAGTAATAACTCCTTCTTTTTCATAATAACGTATTGTATCTGTAGAGATTCCCAACAATTTAGCTGCATCACTAATTTTCATAATCTAAACTCCTTAACATTTAAGTTACTCCTATGTTTTATTGATATAGAATTATATCATACAAGATTTATTTCTGCAATTTCATGTATATTTAGAAGCAATCATACCTAAATTAGATAAATAAAACCTTCCTTGACTATAGAGTTACTCCATAAATTATAATTTATATATAATCAAATTTGGAGGTAGAAAAATGAAAAATCGTATTGTATTAATTACTGGTGGAGCAAGCGGAATAGGAAAAGCTATGGTTCGCATGTTTGCTGATAGAGGTTGTCAAGTTATTATTTTTGATGTTCAAGACGATAAAGGAGAAGTTTTGGCAAAAGAATTATGTGATCAAAGAAAAAAAGTTGTTTATAAACATGTTAATTTATTTGATATTGATGAAATCAAAAGTGCCTATATATGGATAAAAGAACAATTTGGAAAACTAGATTACGCTATGAATAATGCAGGATTTGGTATTCCAGCAAAACCACTTGATGAATGTACTAGTGAAGAAGTCAATAAAGTAATTGGAATTTGCTTAATAGCTGTTACAAACTGTATGATTGAAGAAATAAAAATAATGAAAGAAAATGGTTTTGGACGTATTGTCAACACTACATCAGGTGCTGGACTATTAGGGGTCAAAGGAAACTCAATCTATTGTGCAGCAAAACATGGTGTTGTGGGTATCACAAAAGCAGCTGCACTTGATTACGCAACATCTAATATTACTATTAATGCTATTGCCCCAGGTACTATTGAAACTGAATTAGTAAATTCACTTAAAGAAATTGCGCCTGAAGCTTATAAACAAGCAGAAGAATCAAACCCAGCTGGTCATTTAGGAAAACCAGAAGATATTGCTAATGCAGCACTATTCTTATGTGAAGATACCTCATCCTTTATAAATGGTGTTATACTTCCTGTTGATAGTGGTTGTGTAGCCGGAAAATAATAATATAGTTCTAATAAAAAAAATTCTAACAATTGTATTGTAAACCATATTATATTTATAAATGACTATTTTCCTACAATAGCTAACTCTTAAAAATAGAAAAGGTACCCAAGGTCTTGTTGTCCTTAGCCATCTCCCGCTCGCCTTGGAGCACATGGATATCCACCGAGGTCTGGCCGTCGGCAGCGGTGGAGAAGATCTGGGATTTCTTGGTGGGGATGGTGGTGTTGCGCTCGATGATCTTGGTGGCTACGCCGCCCAGGGTCTCCAGGCCCAGGGACAGGGGGGTGACATCCAGCAGCAGCAGGCCCTTGACCTCGCCGCCCAAAACGCCGCCCTGGATGGCTGCGCCAATGGCAACGCACTCATCAGGATTAATGCCTTTGAAGGGGTCTTTGCCCATGAAGCCTTTGACCGCATCCTGAACCGCGGGAATTCTGGAGGAACCGCCCACCAGCAGGACCTTGTCGATATCAGAGGGTTTCAGGCCAGCGTCGCTCATCGCCTGGCGAACCGGGTTCATGGTGGCCTCCACCAGGTCGGCGGTCAGCTCGTTGAATTTGGCGCGGGTCAAGGAGAGATCCAGGTGTTTGGGGCCGGTGGCATCGGCGGTGATGAAGGGCAGGTTGATGCTGGCGGTGGTCATGCCGGACAGCTCGATCTTCGCCTTCTCGGCAGCCTCTTTCAGCCGCTGCATAGCCATCTTGTCGCCGGTCAGGTCCACGCCGGACTCCTTCTTAAACTCGCTGATCAGGTAGTTCATGATCCGCTCGTCGAAGTCGTCGCCGCCCAGCCGGTTGTTGCCTGCGGTGGCCAGAACTTCCTGTACCCCGTCGCCCATCTCGATGATGGAGACATCGAAGGTGCCGCCGCCCAAGTCATAGACCATGACCTTCTGATCCTGCTCTTTGTCCACACCGTACGCCAAAGCCGCAGCGGTGGGCTCGTTGATGATTCTCTTCACTTCCAGGCCGGCGATTTTGCCTGCATCCTTGGTGGCCTGGCGCTGGGCGTCGGTGAAGTAAGCAGGGACGGTGATAACCGCGTCATAGACCTTCTCACCCAGATAAGCCTCCGCATCCGCTTTCAGCTTTTGCAGGATCATAGCCGAGATCTCTTGGGGGGAGTAGGATTTGCCGTCAATGGACACTTTATAATCGCTGCCCATGTGGCGTTTGATGGAGCTGATAGTCCGATCCGGGTTGGTGATGGCCTGGCGTTTTGCCACCTGGCCTACCATCCGCTCACCGGTTTTGGAAAACGCAACTACCGAGGGGGTGGTGCGGGCGCCTTCCGCATTGGCGATAACAACGGCCTCGCCGCCCTCCATGACGGATACGCAAGAGTTTGTGGTACCAAGGTCAATGCCGATAATTTTACTCATAGCTCAATTCCTCCTGATGTTTCAATTGATATATCTAAATTTTAGAAGTATGCACCGTTAATTTGCCACCTTCACCATGGCGTAGCGAAGGACTTTATCCCCCATGCGGTATCCCTCCTGGAACACTTCGGCGATGGTATTTTCGCCCAGGGAATCATCCTCCACATGCATCACGGCGTTGTGCAGGCTGGGGTCGAAGGTCTCTCCCGGTTTCCCGAAAGCCTCCACCCCCAACTTTTGAAACGCCCCCAACAGGGCGGTATGGATCATTTCCATCCCTTTTTTGAACTCGGCGTCAGCGCATTCAAAACTCAACGCCCGAGAGAAGCTGTCCGCCACGGTGAGGAACTCCTTTACCGTATCGGCTTTCGCCTCTGGGTAGATGGCTTCCCGCTCCTTGGAAGACCGCTTTCGGAAGTTGTCATACTCCGCAAGGGTTCTCAAGTAGCGGTCGTTGAGCTGGCGGTATTCTTCTTCCAGCTGTTCCAGCGCTGTGGGTTCCTCCGCCGCCTCCTGGGGCTTGCTTTCGGCCTCTTCCACCTGTGGGAGCTCGGTATCTTCCACCTGTGGATCTTGTTTTTTCGTATCCAAGTATCTTTCCCCTTTCGGATTATTGTTGTTCATCATAGGTCTCCGCCAAGAGGGAGCCCAGTGTGTCGGAGAAATACTCCAAATAGGGGATCATCTTGGCGTAGTTCTGGCGGACAGGCCCGATAAGCCCCACCGCCCCGGTGGCCCCACCGGCGATTCGGTACCGGGTGACTACCACCGCGCTGTCATACAGCACCGGGTGGCTGTTCTCCCGGCCGATGGTCACTGTGGTGCGGCCTTGGGCCTTTTGGACCAGGGACAGGACATTCTTCCGATCCCCCAAAAACTCCAGCACCTCATAAGCGATAGGCTGGAATTCTTTGTAACTGAGGAGGTTTGCCTCGCCGCTGAGGGCGAACTGCCCCTGGCTGATCTCCTGGCAGAGGTCATAGACACCACTTAGTATGGGGGTGAGCACCCGGGCGTACCCGCCGGAGGACACCGCCACCGAATTGAGGTAAATCTTGGAGATTTCCCCCAGGGATTTATCCACCAGCGTCGCGGTGGCAAACCGGTTGTAAATCTCTAAAAGCTCCGGGGTCAAGGCGAAATCCAGCCGGCAAACCCGGCTTTTCACCACCCCGTTGGATGCGATGATCAAAATCACCACCGCTTTGCTGCGGGAGGGGAGGATTCCCACCTGTTTCACTGTCACCGCCTCTGGGGGCATGGTGGCTGTAAAAGCGGCGCAGCCGGTAAACTGGGCCAGCGCCTGGGCCGCGTCCTCCAGCAGCTTGTCGGGATCGGGGTCCCGCACATTGAAGAGGGCGTCCACCCCGCCCCGTTCTTTGGGGGTGAGGGGGAGGGTTTGCATCAGCTGATCCAGATACAGGCGGTACCCGGTGTAGCTGGGCAGCCGCCCAGCGGAGGTGTGGGGCTGTTCCAAAAGGCCCATGTTGAAGAGGGCAGCCATCTCGTTGCGCACCGTGGCGGAGGAGACGTCCATCTGCTCAGAGACCAGTTTGGAGCCCACTGGCTCGCCGGTGTGGGTGTACACTTCGATGACAGCTGTGAGAACCCGCATCTTTCGGTCATCCATCTGCATCTGTCATCGCCTCTTTTCTCTGGTATTGGATTTAGCACTCTTTCTGTATGACTGCTAACAACTATAATTTAGCATTCCAATTCCTGAAAGTCAATAGCTTTCATAAATAATTCATAAATTATTTAGCACTCATTTATTCTCTCTGCCAGATGTAGTGTTCACCAGCTCTTTCCCCCTTATGCGCACTGTGGGCCATCATGGGGAAGGATACTGCGGTTTCCCTGGTGTTTTCCGTATTTTAGCCAATGATTGTAGGAGTCCTCATCCCCCTAGTTAAAATTTCCAATTCCGTGTGGAGGCTGCGGCGGTTTTCCCCCTTTGTCCCCACAGGGATATGCTACAATCAGGGCAAGCCCTGCGGATAGGACAACCTGCTACAACAAATATAAGGGCGGGCCTGGAAGTTTTTTCCCCATAGGTACATGCCCAGTCAAGGGAGACCACCAGCATTCACCTTATAAATAAAAGGCAGAAAATTGGCCCACTCAGTTAATCTTTTGTCAATTTTCACAAGAGAAAAGATTCGTGTTTTTTACCAATTAACATCGCCAAATATTTGCATTAAAAACAAAGTATTTCAACAAAATAGTGAAAAACCGTCAAAAAAATTTACAATCTGCGGATCTTTTTTTCAAAAATTTGGGTAATTCCGGAACAAACTGTGAGCAAGTTGTAAAGGATTGAATTGAAATTCACAAAACCCTATGCTATAATTTAGAAAACGGAATGCCATTAGCCGTTGTTATACCATATTTTTGCAATATAGCTGTCCTTTTCCCCATCAACGGCCAGTTTTATATTGCTTTTTTTCAGCCAAAACGGGCCGCTTAGCCGGCCGCTTTGCCAAGGAGGAACATCAACTATGAAAAAGTCGGCTGTTGCCGCGAAAACATCCCCGCAGAACCCCCAAAAGAACGCCATACACAAAACGCCTTTCCAGAAGATTGAACCTTATCTGTACATAACCCCCGCCCTCATCCTCTTCTGTTGTTTTGTGTTTTTCCCCTTTGCCAAAACGCTGTTTTTAAGCCTCCATTCCACCACCCCCAAGGGGGAAATCAGCAAGTTTGTGGGCTTTTCCAACTTCACCAGCCTGCTCACTTCGGAAGCCTTTCGCAACAGCCTATTTGTCACCGTTAAATACTCGCTGATGGTGGTCTTTTTCTCCATCGCGGCCGGATTTATCACCGGTGTACTGGCCAATGAGAAAATCCCCGGCACCGGCCTCTTCCGGACGATCTATTCGCTGCCCATGGCCATTTCCTCGGCGGCGGCGTCCATCATCTTCATCTTTGTGTTCCACCCCTCCATCGGCATTCTGAACTACCTGCTGGGCACCGACATCGGCTGGCTGATCTCGGACAAGTGGGCCCTCTTCTCGGTGGTGATGGTCACCGTGTGGATGAACATCGGCCTCAACTTTATCTTTATCCTGGCCGCCCTTCAATCGGTCCCGCCGGAACTGTATGAAAGCGCCTCCCTGGAGGGAGCTGGGTTCTTCCGCAAGCACCTCTCTATCACCCTGCCTTGCATCTCTCCCACCTTGTTCTTCCTGCTCATCATCAATGTGATCAACTCTTTCCAATCCTTTGCCCAGATCAACTTGATGACCAAGGGCGGCCCTGGCCAGAGCACTTATGTCATCGTTTACTCCATCTACCAGGAGGCGTTCTTCAACAACCGGTTCGGCCTCGCCTGCGCGGAGTCGGTAATTCTGTTCTTCATCATCCTGGCGCTGACCTTGGTTCAGTTCCGTCTTGAAAAGAAGGTGACCTACTAATGGTACAAAACAAATCCACCAAATGGATCCTGCTGGCAGTCAACTGCGTGGTCGCTCTGTGTATCGTCCTTCCCATCCTGTACGCGTTCAGCGTCAGCTTGATGACCCCCAGCGAGATCTTCCAGTACCCGCCCCGGCTCTTGCCCAGCGGCCTTTATACCCAAAACTACACCGATGCCCTGCGGATGGCCCCCATCTTCCGGTTCATCCTCAACTCCCTGTTTGTGGCCACTGTGGTCACCATCGGGCAGCTGTTTACCGGCGCACTGGCCGCCTACGCCTTCTCCATCCTGGAATTCAAAGGCAAAAAGGCCATCTTTATGCTGATGCTCTGCACCATGATGATCCCCAGCCAGGCCATCATCATCGCCAACTACCTGACCATCAGCGGCCTGGGCATGACCGACAGCTACCAAGCGCTGATCCTGCCCTACCTGACCTCCGCTTTCTGTGTTTTCAACATGCGCCAAGCCTTTTTACAGCTCCCCACCGAGCTCAATGAGGCCGCCAAGATTGACGGCTGTTCCACCTTCCGGTTCTTTATCAGCATCGCCCTTCCACTGACCAAGCCCTCTCTGGGGGCCCTGGGGGTATACACCTTCCTCCAGTCCTGGAACCAGTACCTGTGGCCTCTGCTGGTCACCGACAGCAAGGAGTACCGCACTGTCCAGATCGGTATGGGCATGCTGCAAAACGCCGAGGGCAACGCCTTCGGACCGATTATGGCTGGCGTCATCATGGTTCTTGCCCCTTCTATCCTGGCCTTTATCTTAGGCCAGAAACAGCTGGTCGCCGGGTTGACCGCCGGGGCAGTCAAGGGTTAATTTCGGGCTTCCACGCCGCATAGGCGGCGTACCATCATACACAAATTAAAGGAGGATCAACATGAAACTCAAACGAACTCTGGCTGCTGTGCTGGCAGCCGCGATGACACTCTCCATGGCCGGCTGCGGCGGCGGCGGTAACTCGTCCAGCGGCAGCTCCACAGGCGGTTCCGAATCCGGCACCACCGAGATCGTATTCTGGCATGCCATGGGCGGCGTCATGGGTGAACAGGTCGACCTGATGATCAAGAATTTCAACGAATCCCAGGACAAAGTGCATGTCACCGCCCAGTACCAGGGCAAATATGACGATGAGCTCACCAAGCTGAAATCCGCTATGACCGACGGTTCCGGCTCCGGCCCCGACATTGTACAAGTCTATGATATCGGTTCCAAATTTATGGTAGATAGCGGCTACATCGTCCCTGTGGAGGATTTCATTGCGGCGGACGAGTCCTTCAACAAAGAGGATATTGAGCCCAACCTGGTCAGCTACTATTCGGTGGACGGCAAGCAGTACGCCATGCCTTTCAACTCCTCCACCCCTCTTCTGTATTACAACAAGGACGCCTTCAAAGAGGCTGGCCTGGATCCGGAAAAGGCTCCCGAGACCTTCGCCCAGGTGCTGGAATACGCAGAGAAGCTGACCAAAAAAGACGGTGACAAGGTCACCCAGTACGGCTTCTCCATGGCCATCTACGGCTGGTTCTTTGAACAGCTGATCGCCGTCCAGGGCGAGTTCTACGCAGACAACAACAACGGCCGTACCGCCAACGCCACTAAAGTGGTCTTTGACGAAAACGGCGCTGGCCTCAACGTGGTCCAGACCTGGAAAGACTTAGTGGACAGCGGCTTTGTAGGCAACTTTGGCCGCAACACCGACGACACCCGCAATGCTTTCATCGCCGGCAGAACTGCCATGTACCTGGATTCCACTGCCCAGCTGGCCTCGGTCATCAAAGGCGTAGGCGGCAGATTTGAAATTGGCACCGGCAATATGCCTCGGATCGGCGAAAAAGAGGATGGCGGCGTCATCATCGGCGGCGGCTCCCTGTGGATCATCGACAATAAAGATGAGGCCCGCAAGAACGCTGCTTGGGAATTTGTAAAATATGCTTCCTCCCCCGAGGCCCAGGCCGCTTGGATGCAGGGTACCGGTTACTTTGCAACCAATGTCAAGTCTTATGAGATTGAGTCGATGAAGACCTACCTGGAAGAGAACCCCAACTTCACCACCGCCATCAACCAGCTGCACAACACCCCCACCAACGAGTTCACAAGCGGTGCTCTGCTGGGTGTATTCCCTGAGGCCAGAGCCAAATTTGAGGAAAATATGGAGCTCGTCCTTATGGGCCAGCAAACCCCAGAAGACTGCATTAAAAATGTCGCCACAGCTGTGAACGCGGCTATCACCAACTACAACGAGACCACAGAAACCGCGAAGTAGTTGTAAATTACTCAAAAAAAGGCAAGCCCGTTGGGCTTGCCTTTTTTATTTTTCCTTTGCTTTTACCGCGGAAATTCCCAGTCGGCGCAGGGACACACAACGGCTCTCTCTTCCAAGGGGTTTATCTGTGAAGTTCTAGAGGGCAGCGCAAGTACTCCACAAAAAAGCAGCCCGCCAATGGCGGGCTGCTTAAGAAGGCTATAAGATAGAGAAGCAAAACTATTTGAGCTCGACTTTAGCGCCAGCGTCTTCCAGTTTCTTCTTGATGTCCTCAGCGTCAGCTTTGGAAACACCCTCTTTGATAGCTTTAGGAGCGTTGTCAACCAGCTCTTTTGCCTCTTTCAGGCCCAGGCCGGTGATCTCTTTGACCAGCTTGATGACGCCCATTTTGCTAGCGCCAGCTTCAGCCAGAACAACGTCAAACTCGGTTTTCTCCTCAGCAGCGGGAGCAGCGGCAGCGGGGCCAGCCATCATAACGGGAGCAGCAGCAGAAACGCCGAACTCCTCCTCGATTGCTTTCACCAGCTCGGACAGTTCCAGAACGGTCAGAGTTTTGATTTCTTCTACAAATTTAGTAATTTTCTCAGAAGCCATGTCAGCTACCTCCTATAATCTTATTTTCATGTGTTGGGCTCTGCCCAAACGATTGCGCTGGGCGAACCTGCCCAACCACGGTGCCACATACCTGTGGGATTATGCCTCGACGGCGGGAGCCTCTTCCTGGCCCTTCTCCGCGATAGCGTTCAGGGCGACAGCCAGACCTCTGATGTTGCCATTGAGGACGCTGAGCAACTGAACCAGCAACTGCTCCTTGGAGGGCAGCTTGCCAACGGCGATCACCTTATCAGAATCGATCACTTCGCCATCCAGGAAACCAGCTTTGATGCTGAATTGTCCTTTGGAATCCTCCGCGTATTTCGCAAGGATTTTTGCAGCGATAACCGGATCCTCTTTGGAGACAGCCAGAGCGGTGGTGCCGGACAGATGTGCATCCAAAGCGCCGAAGCCAACCTCGTCAATGGCGAATTTCAGCAGGGTATTCTTTACAACGGTGTAGTCAACCCCAGCCTCACGCAGCTCTTTGCGGAGTTTGGTATCTTCTGCAACGTTGATGCCTTTGTAATCCACCAGGACACCGGCGACAGAGCCTGTCAGTTTCTCTTTCAGGTTTGCGACGATCTCTTGTTTCTGAGCAATAACTTTCTCGCTTGCCAAATCTTTTCACCTCCTGGAAAACCTTCTATACCAAAAAAGCTCTTCCCGCCAAACCGCGGAAAGAGCTTACAAAACAATGTTCTGAACTTACATCCAGTTGTTCTGCATCATCTTCCTCGGCAGGCCGGAGTCACCCATTTCAGTCTGTAAAACAGACGCCTGCTGTCTTTGGATTGTGACAGCTTTTATAGTATAGTGTATTTCTATATCTTTGTCAAGGGATTTTCTCCATTCCAGCGCAGAAAAATCAAATTTTCCCCCGTTGTACGGCCTACCGCCCGATGCCTTCCCCACCAGGGACAAAACCAAAGACGCACCGCCGGATTCCCCCGAGATCCTTGCGGCAACCCACCTGGCAGAACCCCGCAGCCTGGAGAATCCCCATCACCTGGTCCGCCTGCCGGTATCCCACTTCAAAAACCAGCGCCCCTCCCGGCTTGATGCTGTCCCGGTACCGGCGGGTGATCTCCCGGTAGAAGAGGAGGCCGTCGGCTCCGCCCAGCAGAGCCATAGAGGGTTCCCGCTCCACCTCGGGGGAGAGCTCCTCCATTTCCTGGGGCGTCAGATAGGGGGGGTTGGAGATCAGCAGGTCCAGGGGGGGCAGCTCCACTCCCCTTAGGACATCCCCCGCGATCAGCTGCACTGGCATCCTGTCCCCTTGGCAGAGGGCTGATACATTCTCCCGCAGGTAGGGCAGCGCCTCCGGGGAGAGCTCCACCCCGTAGACCTCTGCCCCAGGGCATTGGCTCCACAGGGCGAGGGCGATAGCCCCGCTGCCGCTGCACAGGTCGGCTACCACTGGCCGATCCCGTCCTTGGAGAAATTCCAGGGCCACCTCTACCGCAGTTTCGGTGTCCGGCCGGGGGATGAGGACGCCGGGGCCCACCCGCAGAGGCAGGCCATAGAATTCCCACTCCCCCAGAATATACTGAAGAGGCTCCCCTCCCAGGCGGCGCTCCACCCAGGAGAAAAACCGGGCTGCCTCTTCTTCGGGGATTTCCCGCTCCCCACAAGGGCCTAGCATCGCCCCTGGAATCCCACAGGCAGCGGTGAGCAATTGGCGGACTTCAAAGCCGGCGCTCTCCCCGACCGTTTCCTCCAAAAGCAAAATGGCTTCCCGCTGCAATTGGCGGAGTTTGGGAGGGGCGCCCAGTTCCCGGCGCATGATTTCCAAAGCACTGCTGTCTCGCTGTTCCATCGGTCGTGTCCTCCTCACAAAAACTGCCCCCAAAGTTTGGGGGCAGCGATGTTACCAGTTGTCCAGCCCTTCCTCCTTGGGGATACAGGGCTTCATGGCCGCAATGGCCACCTCCATCATGCTCTCGTCTGGCTCTTTGGTGGTCAGCCGCTGGAGCCACAGGCCGGGCTTGGAGATGAGGCGGGTCAGCCAATTGTCATACCGGCCAGCCAGCTTGATGATCTCATAGGCGATGCCTACCACCAAGGGCATCAGCAGCAGTTTTAGGCCCACCGTGATCCACAGGCTGCCGCCCCGGGGCAGGATGGAAAACACCAGGATGGAGATAACCAGGACGATCAGCAGGAAGCTGGTGCCGCATCGGGGGTGGAAGCGGGTGTGTTTCTTCACATTGGCGGGGGTCAACTCCTCCCCAGCCTCATAACAGGCGATGGTCTTGTGTTCCGCACCGTGGTACTGGTACATCCGGTGTATCTCATCCATTTGAGCCACCAGCCCCAGATAGGCGATGAGCAGGCCGATTTTGGTGACCCCCTCCACAACGGTGAGAATCAACTGGGAATGGATCACCTTAGCTAGAAGCCCTGCCACAAAGGCAGGCAACACCACAAACAAGCCCATGGCCAAGGCGACGCCCAGCGCCACCACCAGATAGGTCATCACCGTGGAGAACTTGTCCCCCAGCAGGGAAGCCAGTTTTTTCTCAAAGGCGGATGGCTCCTCGTCCTCAAAGCCGGCTAGTTCGGCGGACTTCATCAGGCATTTGTAGCCCAGCACCATCATCTCGATAAAATTAAATCCTCCACGTATAATCGGTGTGCGTTTATACCAAGGGCGGGAGTCTTCCCCATCGCCCCATTGTTCGGTGTAAATGGTCCCATCGGTTTGGCGCACCGCAAGGCAGGTGATCCCCACCCCGCGCATCATCACCCCTTCAATCAGGGCCTGCCCGCCGATGGACGTCTTTTTGCTTGGCTGTTTTTGTTCCATGTTTTCTATTTGCTCCATTTCCAAACGATTGTCCGGGCGCACCGGCTTACCCCACCGCCATATCCAAAACCGGCTGGGTAGAATCTCGTTTTTCCTAGAATTGTTGTTGGTCAAAGGGAGGTGTTTCCCCGCTGATCAGGGTGGTGTCCTCGGTGTTTTTTCCCGCTAGGGGCAGGGTGATCACCACTGTGGTGCCCTCCCCTTGGACTGAGTGGATGTCGATGGTGCCACCGTGCATAGCGATGATCTCATCCGCCACCGCCAAGCCGATACCGGAGCCCCGGCGGGTGTAGTTGGCCTTGTAAAATTTCCGTTTGATGTTGGGCAGATCCTGAGGGCTGATGCCGCAACCGGTATCGGCCACTGAAATCTCCAAGTTGTGGCTATCCAGCACCGCAGTGATGGTCACCGTATCCCCTTCGTCGGAATATTTGAGGGCGTTGTCGATGACGTTGACAAACACCTGCCGCAGCCGGTTTTTATCCCCAAACACCGGCGCCATCACATCCGGCTCGTCGTAGATGAGTGCAATCCCTTCCCGCTTGGCCCGCTCGGTGTACATCATCACCGCTTCGCCCAGCTCGGCCAGCAGGTCGATTTTTGTCTTGACCAATTTGAGGCGGCCGCTCTGCATCCGGGAAAAGTCCAGGAGCTCCTCCACCATGGAGGAGAGGCGGTCGGTCTCGCTCAAAATCACATGCATCCCCTTTTGCAGGGTATCCCGGTCGATGTCATCCCCATAAGCCAGGGTCTCCCCCCAGCCTTTGATGGCGGTCAAGGGGGTGCGCAGCTCGTGGGAGACCGAGGAAATAAAGTCGTTTTTCAGCGCCTCGGAGGTGGCCAGCTCCTCGGCCATGTAGTTGATGATGTCGCACAGCTCGCCGATTTCATCGTCGTTTTTCTTTTCCAAGCGGGCTTTAAAATCCCCTTGGGCGATCCGGCGGGCGGTTTTTCCCATCTCCCCTACCGGTATAACGATGGAGTTGATGAAGTAGGAGCTGGATAGGATGACAAAGAAGATGATCGCCACCCCGATGAGGGTGATGATGGCGATAAACACCACGATCTGTTCATCCACCCGAGAAAGGGAGACCACAAACCGCATGGCGGCCAAGCTCTCATCGTTGACCGGCGAGAGGACGGTGATGGCCAGCACGTTCTCGTTGTTGATGACCCCTCGGAACTGCCCCCGCATGTCAGAGGAGACAATGGCCTCCTCAAAATCGGGCATATACATCTTCTCGGTGGATTCAAAGCCGCTGGAGGTGATGATGACATTGCCATTGATGTCCACTGCCATCAACTCCATCTTATCCTTCTCCCCAAACTGTTCCACCATCCGGCGCACCTCGGTGGAGAAGGTCACCGAGCTGTCCTCTGAATAGCTTTTGAGCATGGAGGTAATATAGTTGGCCTGGGAGTTGACGCTCTGCTCCACGCTGGAGTAGAAGAAGCCCCGCACGCCGATGGCAAAAGCCACTTCCAACGCCAGCAGGATCACCAAAATGACCCCCAGGTTGTTGAACAGCCACCGCTTGGTGATTTTTTTGACTGCCACCGGCTTCCCCTCCTCCCGCTTTTTATGGCCTTTTGCTTATACCGTCCACTTGTACCCAAAGCCCCAAACGGTGGTCAAGTACTGGGGGCTGCTGGGGTCCTCTTCAATCTTCATCCGCAGCCGGCGGATGTTGACGTCCACAATCTTGATGTCGCCAAAGTAATTTTCCCCCCAAACGTGGCTGAGGATGTCCGACCGCTCCAGCGCCACATTGGGGTTTTTCAAAAGATATTCCATAATCTGGAACTCCACCTGGGTCAGGTCGATCAGCTTGCCGTTTTTGGTCAGGGTCCGGCTCTTTTGGTTGATGACAAAAGGGCCGGAGGTGATCTCAAAAGTCTGCTGCTGTTGGCTGGCCATGGTCACCCGCCGGTGTATGGCGTCTACCCGGGCCACCAGCTCTGAAGGGGAAAAGGGCTTGGTCACATAGTCATCCGCCCCCAGCATCAAGCCGTTGACCTTGTCCATCTCCTGGGTTTTGGCCGACAGCATGATGATCCCGATGGAACTGCTTTTCTCCCGGATTTTTTTACATAGGGTGAAGCCGTCCATCTCCGGCATCATAATATCCAGGATGGCCACATCAAACCCGGTGGGGTTCTCCTCAAACATCTCATAGGCAATTTTGCCGTTGGGGGCGTCAAAAACCTCATAGCCGGAACGCTTCAAGTTGATCACAATAAAGTCCCGGATGGCATCCTCGTCTTCTGCCACAAGAATCCGTCTCATCCCTGGGTCATCTCCTTTCCAAATGCTATAGCCGCTGGAAGAGCTCCTGCTCCAACTGGTCATAGGTGATGGCCAGGCGGGAGTTCTTCTCCGGCGGAATGTAGGCGTAGTACTCAAACATGCCTTTCCGATCTATCAATCGGTAATTTTCCATATCAAAGGGGTCCCGGTAGTCGTTTTGGGAATAGACCCGCATCTTCAGCAGCACCTCCCGGGAATTTTCCAAAGACCCATCATAGGCAACAAAGATCCACTCACCGGTCTCGTGCTGGACAATGACCGTCACCCGTCCATTCCAGGAGTCGGGGTAGCGGATCATATACCCTTGGGAAAGGTTGACCGCCGCGGTCTGCTTCTCCACCAAGGCCCCATCTTCCATCGAGCAGAAGGTGACCTGGTAAAGCCTCTCCCCCTCCTGAAGCTCCCGGTAACCAGGCATCAGGGTAGCGGTGGGGATTTCCAGATAGCCGTCCCCATCCACATCCATGCATTCCACCTGAATATCCCGGCGGGTGGCGCTGAAGTTTGTCTCCTCCTCATCCTCCTGCATCAAATTGCGCAGTTCCCCATTTTGGATGGCCAGCACTTCGGTGGCCATCTGGCCGCCGCTGACCATCTCATCCACAAACAGGGCTTTGGTGCCGTCCGGCAGGCTGCCATAGGCGATCTGGGCAAACTCCCTGGCCTTGCCATTCAAATCCACCTTGCTGCTCTGGGCCACCCGGGTGCCCCGCTTGCGAACCAGTTTGGCGGTGGAGCTCTGGGAATCCCCCAAGGTGAGAAGGACCAGCTGGTCCATCCCCTCCTCGTCGCTGGGGACGATCACCAGCTGCTGGTAGCTGTCCTTGAACATGCTGCGCAGACGGCCATCTTCATAGGTGTACAGGGAAACCTTGTTGTCCCCCTGGGATTCGCCACTCCACCCGATGACAATATCCTCCCGTTGGGGGTCAGTGACGTTGGCAAAACTGATGAAGTCCACGTCATCCCCCAGCCCGGAGGAGCTGTAGGTGGAGCGCCACTGACCATCCGTCCGGTCCATGACGGTGAGCCAGGTGGTGCTGCTGCTGTCCAACTGGTAGAAGACGATGGCCTCTTCTTCCCCGTCCCCGTCGATATCGTGGAAGACAAAGGCAGAGCGAAAATCCCCGGACTTGGGATATTTCAGCTTGACGTTCTCCCCCAATGCCTGTTTCAGGGCGCTGTCGATCTCGGCCTGTTCTGCGGTCAACTTTGGGGGGGACATCAGTTCTTCCACATCCATCTGGATGGGGGAGCAGCCCGACAGGAGCAGAATCGCCCCTGCGGCTACCGCCGCCAAAAGGGATTTGTTCATTGCAGCGCCTCCTTTCTCATACAGACTGGGAGAAAAAGGGGTGCCGGAAGCCTGTTCCGGCACCAAGCCCTTGTTACCAGTTGTTGTGGTGGATGATCTCGGGTTTCAGCCGGCCTTCCGCCCGTGGCTTTTCCTCGTTGGGGTATCCCAGGGCAATGACCGAATAGGCCACTACCCCTTCCGGCAGGCCGAACACCCGGCCGAATTCCGCGCACCGGTCTGGAGTGCCGTGGATGCCGCACCAGCAGGAACCCAGCCCCAAGCTCTTAGCGGCCAGCAGGATGTTCTGTGTGGCGGCACCGCAGTCGTCCACCCAGTAGCCGGGGCACTTCTCCGGCATGCCGGCCACCAAGATCGCCAAGGGCGCCTGGGCCATCATTTTGGTATAGGGGGAAAGGCCCACGATTTTATCCAGCTGGGCCCGGTCGTCGATGACGATAAACTGCCAGGGCTGGCTGTTGCGGGCGGTGGGGGCGTGCACCGCTGCGGTCAGCAAGGTCTCTACCACGTCGGCAGGGATGGCCTCCGGTTTGTAGGAGCGGATGCTCCGGCGGTCTAAAATATGGTTGATGGTTTCATTGGTCAACAAACTCATAACGGGGCTCTCCTTTCTATCTGCAAAGGGGGCAGAAGTCCAAAAGCATGGGTACCCATACTATTTATAGTATATCAGCCAGGGATTCGCTGTCAATGTTTTGTCTATCCTTTTTTCCCTTGTGGGAAGCGGGGAAAACAGCAAAACAGCGGCCCTTTTCCCATGGGAAGAGAGCCGCCCGAAAATTTCATGGTTTCGCTTTACTTTTTTCATAGTTCAATGGTAGAATATTCAAAGAATCTTTCCCAGAAGTGCCGCCCTTTGCTACCCTTTGATCTTGTTTTCACTATTCTGGATCAAATTGAGCAGGGAACTGGCGAACAAGGGGTAGTGCTGGGAGAGCATCTCGGTGGTGATGGCAAGATCCTCCACCCGTTCCACCGGGGGCATCTTCTCCACTGGATTCCCCCCGGCGATGGCCGAGGCATTGGCCTCACAGAGCTGCATAGCCGCTGAGGCATAGCCCTGGGCCACCTGGCCGGGCACGGTGAAGAGGCCCAGCTGGTTTTTCGGGTTGATGGAATACACCACCCGGAACATCCGGTACACCGCCAGCATCAGGAAGGAGGAAACCTCCCCGGTGAGGGCTTTGTTGTCCGCCTTCCCCAAAAGGTCAAAGAGGATGTTCAGGGAATTGGCGATCAGCTTTTTGTTGAGCACCGGCAGGATGCCCCCGCGATGGAAGGTGTTCTCTTTGCCGCTGGCATCTGGCTCCGGGATATCCTCCACCGTCAAGGTAGTGCCGGTCCGGTCCGGCGAACGCCCCAGCAGGTAATCGCAGGACACCCCATAAAAGTTGGCGCAGCGAATTAAAAAATCCAGGCCGCATTCCCGGATTCCCTTTTCATAATGGGACAACAGCGCCTGGGAGATGCCCAGTTCGGCCGCTGCCTGCTTTTGACTGATGTTTCTCTCCTTGCGCAGGAGGGTGAGTACTCTAGGAAAATCGGTGTTCATTATGTATAACCCCCGCAAAAATACACTCAAAGTATATTAAATTATAGTATACTCGTCCCATTTTGTAAATAAGAACTCGCAGAAAAATTCAAAAATTGTCGATTCTCCCACAATCTTCACTGGTTTCTTGGGCTGATCTTCCTGGAAATTGGGGATTTTCCACCGAAAAAAGTGGAAAAGTGGAAGATTAGATCCCTACTTTCTGCGGTTTTCATTGTTTTTTCCCACCGGCGTTTGAACGCCTTCGGATGGACTATACTACTATTTGTATAGATTGGCCCCCCGTTCCAGCGGCCGGGGGACAGTGAGACCCTATCGCTGGAGAAAGAAAGGTTGCAGCATATGATTACATACAAGGTTCATTTTATCCGCCACGGCATGACCCAGGGCAACTTGGAGGGAAAGTACATCGGTTCCACCGACCTGCCCGTCTGCCCCGAAGGTTACCGCCAACTGGATGACTTAAAGGCCCACTACGAATATCCCAAAGTGGAGGCCGTGTACTCCAGCCCTATGCTCCGCTGCCGCCAGACGGCGGATTTCCTCTACCCCAACGCCATGCTGACGGTGGTGGAGGATCTGCGGGAGTGGAATTTCGGCGACTTCGAAGGCAAGACCATGGAGGAGCTCAAGGATGACCCGGATTATCTGGATTGGATCGCATCCTCTATGAAGTCCACCCCGCCCGGCGGGGAGAGCAGCAAAGAATTTGCCGCCCGGCTGCAGCTGGCCATCGGCGCCATCTTCCGGGACATGATGGATCAGGGGATCACCAACGCCGCCATTGTCACCCACGGCGGGGTGATCATGACCCTGATGAGCGAATACGCCCTGCCCCGCGGGCAGAATAACAACCACTGGATGGCCCCCAACGGCCAAGGGTTCACCGTTTTGATGACCCCTCAGATGTGGATGCGGGACGGTGGATTCGAAGTGTACAACTATGTCCCCGTGGAGCCGGAACTGGCGGATTTTTCCGGGATCATGGGCTTTGACAGCGGGGAAGACTGGGATGAATAGCCCCCATTTGGTCCACCCGTACGCTGGGGATGGCAAAAGCAAAAGCAAAACCACTGCCGCCATCGGCCAGGCCATCCGGGGTGCGGGCATGAGGGTGTTGGCCTGCCGCCGCCCCACCTCGGAGCGGGCCCCCTTGGAGGCGATGGGCCTCTCCCCCGCAAGGGGATTGAATTCTAAGTGCTGCTGATAAGGATGTGATCGGTTTGAAGTTTAACACCTTGGCCAAACAAAACGCGAAAAAAGCCCTGGGGAACCGCTGGGGCGGAGCCATCGCCGTTGTGCTGATGATCAGCGCCATCTCCCTGCTCTTCTCCATCCTGGAGAGCATGTTCACTGTGTTTTTTGGCCTTCCGGACTTTTATGAAATTCTCGCCTACCTGCTGGAGGGCCGGGATCTTCCCCCAGCGGCCATCCCCTCGGTTATTATCAGCGGGGTGTTCGCCGTGTTGGGATTCCTGGTTCTCACTCCCCTTAAGCTGGGGGTTACCAATTGGCTGTATCAGCTCACCGGCGGCCAGCCCCGGGAAATTTCCTCCCTTTTCTTCTTCTTTGACTCCCCCTGTCTCTTTTTTAAATCCCTTTTCCTGCGGCTTGGCATCGCGGTGCGCATGTTCTTTTGGGCTGTTCTCTGCTTGTCGCCAGGGGTGGTGTTTACCGGCATTGGGGATTATCTCGCACGGCCGGATGCCTCCGCTGCGGACCATGCCCTGGCGGCCGCGGGGATCACCTTGGGCTCCATCCTCCTTCTGTTGGGCTTTGCCGCCCTGTGGATCTGTTCCTTCCGGTACTTCCTAGCCGGGTATCTCCTCTGTGCCGATCCAGACTTGGGGGTTGGCACTGTTATCCGTCTCTCGGTCCGTGGCACCCGGGGCAGGCTCTCCAAACTGGCCCAATTCCAGCTCTCCTTTTTGGGGTGGTACCTTCTGTGTCTCCTGGTGCTCCCTCTCCTGTACGTGGCCCCTTACACCGGCGCCTCCATGGCCATTTACGCCCGCTATCTCATTGAGCGGGACAATCTCATCCCCCGGCAGGAATCCCCCACCGGGCGGATTGTGGACCAGGATTACATCGATCTCGGCCCGCAGCCCGACTAATAGCTTCCGATCTGCCGCCTATCCCCCTTTCCTGGGGAATGGGCGGTATTCTTTTCGCCAGGTATTCAGCCTAGAACTGGCCGCCTTCCCCGCTCCTTTCAATGAGGGCCAATTCTTACGTTTTTCTGAATTTTTCCGGCAAGGGAGCAAATCTTCTAAAATTGGTCACTTTTTCTATGTATCATAAGACTTACCAACCATTGGGGAAAGGAGCTGTCCACATGAAAGAACCCACCGGCCTTGAAGTCTATTTCCGCAGTGAAAAATTGTTGATTGTCGCCGTGGTGCTACTCCTCTCATCCGCGCTGCTGGCCTTTGGATCCCAGGTGGCAGAGCCCTCCCCCAATTCCTCCGGTGTCCAGGTGGTCAATCCAGTGATCCAATATGACACCTTGGAATCCCTTCAGGGCGCGGCTGATTTTCTGGTGCAGACCCCCCAGGCCCTGCCCACCGGATATGAGGTGGAGGAATACGCCCTGGTGGCCCAAACCATCGCCCAGGTGACCTACTCCTGTGGGGAGGACAAGCTGGTCTACCGCACTTCTACAGAGCAAGAAGCCCCTGGCGAGGTCTCGGGGGAATTCCCCTGGGAATCCAGCCTCACCTGTGGCGCCTCCACCGTGTCGGTGCTGGGCGACCAAGAAGATGTCATCCTCCACGCCTCCTGGCAGCGGGACGGCATGTGGTACTCCCTCACCAGCAGCGAAGGATTGACCGCCGAATCGCTGACCGCTTTGGTCACCAGCATCTTGTAGGAAACAAAAAAAGGACCCGAAGGGCCATGATGTCCCTTCGGGTCCTTTTTTGTTTTTCATGCATCGACAGCATTACAGGTTTAAGCCCTTGGCCACATTGACCACAAAATCCTGGACGTTGGTCACCATGGTCTTGACCGCCAAACTTCCCCGATCCCGCAGCTTGTTGACCGCAAACTCCGAGACATCCACGCAGTAGAAGTACAGCGGCCGGATCGACCCATCTTCCAACACCCGGTAGGCAGGAGTCATGTTGCCGGTGGCAATGGAGTGGAGCACTGTCGCCATGCTGATGACGGTGGTGGAACGCTTGACCTGTTCCCGCATGGCGTTCTGGGCCTCATAGACATCGGCGTAGACCTCTGGCAGGGGGCCGTCGTCTCGGATAGAACCCGCCAAAACAAAGGGGACCCCCTGTTTGACGCAGCTATACAGGATGCCGTTGTCAATCCCCTCCCCCTTTATAAAAGCGGGGATAGAGCCGTACTGCCGCACCCGGTTGATGGTGTCGATGTGGTTGTAATGGCCACCCGGCCGGGATTCCTGGGTGTAGACATCCTGGCCCAGGGCGGTGCCCAGGTAGGCGGCTTCCAGGTCGTGGGTTGCCAGGGCATTGCCCGCTAACAGGGCATGGACATATCCCCCGGCGACCAGCTTGGAGAATGCCTCCCGGGAATCCTTGTCAAAGGAGCAGGCCGGCCCCAGGACCCAAGTGACAAAGCCATGCTCCTTCTCATGCTCCAGCAGTTCATAGAGGGAGTCGTAGTCCTTGGAGTAAGCAGTCTCCCGGGAACGGCCTTGGCGAAAAGAGAACGCCTCAGCCTCTGCCTTCCCCGGTCGGGCAAAGGGAGCGGTGTGAACGTAGATTCCTTGAGAACCGTCCTCGGCTCGGCCCACCGCCACCAAATCCCCCTGTTTCAGCCGCCGGAACTCCCGGACAGCGATGGCTCCATCCTCATAGACGGCCACGCAGTCCATTCTGCTCTCTTTGGCTAGGAGCCACCTGCCTCCCACCTTGAAATACTCGGGGAAGATGGTGGTGGCATGGTACTGCTCAGGGGCGGCACCGTCTCGGGGAGCCGGGATAAACTGGGCGTCTGGGGCAAAGCCCAGGGCAGAAAAATCGGGTTCCTGATAGCGGGGCAACGTAAATGCCATGGATAAAACCTCCTTGATCAATCCAAATACACAGGGATTTCCGGACAGAAAAAATCCCCTCTTTGCAACCGGTAAGACGGATGGTATAAACCGGTGGGCGGGTAAAACTCCTCCCCGATGGGGGAAAAGCCCAGCTTTTCCAGCAGCTTTGGGGAGGCAGTGTTGTGGGGATTATGCCCGGCAAACACCGAAGGGATGTCCCACTTTACAAAAGCGTACCAAAGGGCGGCCCGGCAGGCCTCTTCCCCCAGGCCCCGGCCCCAAAACGCCGGCCGGAGGTGAACCCCCAGTTCCAGCTCCCCTTCCCCGTGAGGGCGCAGGCCGCAGCAGCCTGCCAGCTCCCCAGTGGAGCGCTCCCGCAGAGGCCAGTATTGGATCCCAAACTGCTTGTCCCTTTCCACCTCTTGGGCGAGGCGGTCGGCCACCTCTTCCGCCGTCATTCTGCCTGTTGCGGTAATCCAACGGGTGACCAGGGGGTCACCCCACAGCGCTTCCGCTTCCAGCAAATCCCCTGCCTCCCAGCGGCAGAACAACAACCTCTTTGTCCTTAGAAAACCATTGGTCATTTCACAACCCTCCAAACTGCAAAAAAGCGGCTTGCGCCGCTTTTTTCCC
>ERZ791611.727-NODE-727-length-28294-cov-13.186126_pt1 | contig 28294 bp, 31 predicted proteins | sample MGYA00510275_ERZ791611 | MGnify/ENA primary metagenome ERZ791611 (study PRJEB30046, sample SAMN00791912) | human gut metagenome | study: EMG produced TPA metagenomics assembly of the A metagenome-wide association study of gut microbiota in type 2...
AAAACACGTCCTGGAACCGCTCGGCTATAATGGCCATGACTTCCTTCAGTCGGTCCGCCATGGCGCCGTCGATTTCGTTAATTACCGACGTGAGCTGGTCCTTCGCCGTTACCAAATCCGCTTGTTGTTTCTCGTAAAATGATAAGTTCTCCTGTGCGGCTTCGTATTCGGTCACCGCATTGGGATTTACGGCACCGAGCTCATCGAGAGCCTGTGCCAATTCGGAACGCTTCGCTTTCCAGTCCGCCACGTTGCCATCAAGCTGTAGCTTTCTGGCGTCGTCCGTATTAAAACCTAATTCCGTTAAGCGTTCCATCGATTGCTCGCCGGTCATTTTCGCCTGTACGAGGCGACCTTCCGCATCAAGCAAGGTCTTCTGCCATTGTTTTTCCTCCGCTTCCGCTTTGGTGCGGTCCTTGCTGAGCTGTTCGAAGGTTTCTTCGTGTTCCTTTGCGTCTTTATACAGCTGGGCGCGTTCGGCTTCCAAGGCTTTTACCTTTTCTTCCGCGTCCTGTACGGCTTTGTCTGCCCCCGCTGCTTCCTTCGGCAGGTCTTCCGTTAAGCGCTTCGTAACGGCCGCCAGTTCGTCCTGTAACGGCGCGATGCTGGCTTCACGTTTTTCCGCCGCTTCGCGACGGCTTGTCGCTTCGTCACGGCGTTCCTTCAAGGACTGGCTTACCTGTTCGCGTTCCAAGCGCTGTTTCGTCAACGCTTCCAGTGCTTCATGCTGCGCCTGACGCAAGGTGTCGATGTCGCGCAACGCAGTCTGACGGTCTGCCGTCGTAGCGCTGCGGTCAAAGCTACCAACAGTGGCTTCCATTTCCGTAACCTTTGTCTGCGCCGCTTGCAATCGTTCCTGCAATGACTTTTGCTTCGTTTCCGTTTCCGCCGCTACGCGTACCTTGCGATCGTACCGTTCCTGAGCCGCATCACGTCGGTTTTCCGCCGTAACCCGTTCCAAGTGCGCCTTATCGCGCGCTTCGTCGCCGGAGGCTAATTGCTGCTGTAACGACATTACTTCGTCGCGCAACGCTTTGCCCGCTTTGGTGAGTGTTTCCTGTTTCTGCTGCAACGCATCTAACTGTTCCTGCAAGCCGCGCTGTTCTTCCTTGCGCTCCAATACCGAAGCCTTGCGTCGCTTCACAGAGCCACCGGTTAAGGACCCGCCCGGATGGAATTGTTCGCCGGCCAGCGTTACCAAGCGCAAGCGCTGGTTGTATTTCTTCTGCAAGCCAATGGCGTTTTCCATGGTGTCTACCACCAAGGTTTGCCCCAGCAAGTGCGTAAAGATGTCCGTGTATTGCTTATCGAAGGTAATACAGTCGACGGCACGGCCTTGCACACAGCTTTCCTTCAACGCCGGCTGGTCTTGGTTACGACCTTTCACAGCGTCCATGGGCAAGAATGTAGTTCGACCACCTTGAGTCTTCTTCAAGTACGCCACCGCGTCCGATGCAGCTCGTGACGAATCCGCCACTACGTAGTTCACGGCGCCACCTAAAGCGATGTCGATAGCCGTAATGTACGGCTCTTCAACGGTAAACAGGTCGCCTACCGCACCGCGCAGGTGCTGGCGCCACTGCGGCGTACCATTGCCGTTTTGCTGGCCTTTGTTGCCACCAACGCGGAGCACGTTTCGGGTCCCTTCGGCGTAGCCTTCGTGCTGCGCTTCCCACTGGGCTAAGAGCTGCAAACGACCTTCTGTGTCGCGCAAATCCTGTCGCAACTGTTGCCACTGCCGTTCCGTGTCGGCTAATTGCTGTTCTTTTTCACGAAGCGTGGCTCGCTCCGTTTCGCGCTGTTTTACCACGTCGTCGTAGGCCTTCACAGCGTCATCGAAGACTTGCACCGCTACATCGCGGTCCTTCGTACACTCGTCAAGCTCAGCCACTAAGGTCTTCGCTTGTTCGGTCAATTCAGCATCCTGCAACTGCAGCTGCGTTACCATAGCGCGCTGCTGTTCCAATTCGGCCACATGGGCTACATGGGCTTCTTCGGCAGCCGCCGCTTCGGATTCCCATTGGCGCTGCTGTTCTTCCTTCGCCGTTACCGCGGCTACCGCTTGATCGTACGCCGCTTGCGCTGCCGCTTCTGCTTCCGTCAGCTCCTGCAACTTCGCCTCGCCGGTAGACAAGAACTCATCGGCAATAGTTAACTGACGGCGGTCGCCGTCCAGCAAGGCTTGTAATTCTTCGAGACGCGCTTTCAGGTCCGCCGCCGCTTTCTCTTCGGCCTTGCGCTGAGTAGCAATAATCTCCCGTCGCCCGCGCCACGATTCGGCTTCTTGGCGCAGCGTACCGAATTCGTCTTCGGCGTTGCGCACCCGCTCGCGTTCCGTAGCGAGGAGGTTCTTCACGTCTTCGCGCTTAGCGTCCAAATCTTGCAAACGCGCTTGCACTTCTTGGAGGGCACTGTCGGCGCCGAGCTTTTCGTTTTCCCATCTCGTAAATAACCGGTCCGCGGTCTTGTAGTCGTGGAAAGCTAGTGCTCCATCGTAGTCGCGTTTTTCGCGGGCCAACCGATTGTGCTCGGTGGTTTTCGCCGCCGCTTCGCCCATGGGCACCAGCTGTTCTTCCAGCTTCGCCATAACGTCGCCAACGCGCTCCATGTTGCGCTCTGTAGCGTTGATGCGTCGCAGCGCGTCTTCTTTGTTAAGCTTGAAGCGGGAAATACCGGCTACGTCTTCAAAGATTAACCGACGTTCTTCGGCTTTACTGTTCAAAATGGCGTCGACGCGGTTCTGCCCGATGATGGCCATGGAGTCGCGCCCCAGACCCGTATCGGCCAAGAGAAGCTGAATATCCTTGAGGCGACAGCTTTCTTTGTTGATGTAAAACTCGCTGTCCCCGTTGCGGTAAATGCGTCGCGTCACCGCCACTTCGGCCTTGCCTTCGCCCAGCCGTCCATCGGAATTATCAAAAACGAGGGTTACTTCGGCGGTGCTCATGGGGCGTCGTTTTTCCGTGCCCGCGAAGATGATGTCTTCCGCCTTTTGCCCGCGCAGGTTGCGTATGTTCGATTCGCCCAACACCCAGCGCATCGCGTCCGTAATATTGCTCTTGCCGCTGCCGTTCGGCCCAACGATGGCGGTCATGCCCGGCGAAAATTGTACTATTGTTTTGTCCGCAAAGGATTTAAACCCTTTCATCTCTAATCGTAGGAGCTGCATGAATACCACCTTTAACTTACTAAGAACGTTTTTTCGTACCCTTTATTATACCATACTTAGTCACATTTTTTCTGTAAAATTACCAGCCTTACCTAGCCAATTTTCTTACTAATTCCCTGTGAAATTATCTATCTTACTGCGGTTTCCCGTCGATTCTCAGGTAGCCCCGTCTACAAAATAAACAGGCGTCCGTCAATGACTAACTTCACCGTATGTTCGAGCGCGCTTTGTCCGCTCGCCGCCATCCCCCTTCGCGCTGTTTCTGCTTTCTTCGCTACGCCGGCCGTCGCCGTGTCATCTTTAAGATTCGTCAGCTTAGTTTCCTGCCACAACCATTCAATCGTTGAATAGTGCTGCTCAAAGTACGCGACATTGCATTTCTTCAATCCTCGCAGCTTCGATGTCAGCGCCCGCGGATATTGAACGACTACTTGCTTCGGCATGGTCCCGATTTCCGTGCTCCAGGATTCTCGATACTCGTCCAAGCATGTCTCTATGCGCCAACGCCACTGCCGATTGGCTACCAGTTCGCCCATGGCCGGTTCGTAAGGGCCAGCCACTAAGCCGGCACCACTATCCAATTCTTCCGTCGCCTGAAGGCCCGTGCGAATAACGGTAATGCCGCGGTCTTCTAAGTAGGTTTTCATGAAGGCGCTGTATTGAATGGCCTTCTCCGTCGACAGCGGTTCGTAGATGCCAGCGCGGTATTGATCAGCTAGCTCCGTGTCTTCTATGACGAGCACCGGATAGATGCGCACAAAGTCCGGTTTGAGTTGCCCAATTTTTACGGTCGTATACAACACGGTCTGCCACGTCTCGCCTAAGAGCCCTGGCAATAACTGAATGCCTACATTAAAGCCGTACTGCTTTAATCGCTTCACGGCGTCTTCTGTGTCTTGGGCCGTGTGCCCACGCTTCGCTGCTTCCAAAATGGATGGCACCATGGACTGCACGCCGAGCTCTACGGTCTTCACGTGGAAATGTTTGAGTCGCTGCAACGCTTCATCGCCTACCGCATCGGGTCGCGTGGAACAGCGAATGCCATCAATGCGACCCCCTTTTAACGCTTCATATGCTGGCTGTAGCAACGCTTCTTGTCGCTTAACGTCAATAGCCGTAAAGCTACCACCATAGAAGGCAACCTCCCAGAACTTCTTCTGACGCGCCGAGCCTACATAATCGGTTATGGCCTGCGTTACGGCGTCGGCGGTAACGGCAGAGCCAACGATGGGCTCGTGGGCTTCACGCTGGTTGCCGCCCGAGCCACCTTCATGACCGCTCTCAAGCTTTCCTTTGTGGCCACAATCGTGAGAAACCTGCTTAGCCGATATGAGATTCTGCTTAGCCGCGATGTAATCCTGTTTCGCCGCTATACGATTCTGATTACAAAACGTACACTGCTGCGGACAACCGGCGTGAGGTACGAAAAACGGGATGAGACCATGCGGTTTAACGGAATCAAAAGACGACATAGGTGATTACCTCCTTTCCAAATCTGAAAATGCTAAAAAACTTTGAGTACACCTGTATATATATCTGTTCACGGGATTTTGACATTTTTGATTTTCATGCTTCATCTGCTATAAATCATTGGTAAATCCATGTAAAATCTTCAAAAACTACCTTTCAATTACGAAAGGAAGCATGAAAATCAAAAATGCAATTTTCTCCCAAACACTTATATATACCTCTCCCCCCTCGGTAAAACCCCAGATAAAAATTGTAGTCCAAAAAAGGAGCGGCAAGTCCGCTCCTCCTTAGGATTCGTTATATTTTATTGTGAAGCCGCCGATGCGGCCGCCAAGGCAAACCGCTAAAGCGCGCGTTCTGGCGGCCGCTAGCTAGGCCGCTGCCGGCGCGCTTAACAGCGCGCTTAGCGCCGTGCGGCACTGCGCAGTTGTTCCAAGGTGACTTGGGCTGCGTGCTGTTCGGCTTCTTTTTTGCTTTTGCCGGTGCCGGATGCATAGGAGTGGCCTTCAATGCGCACTTCCATGCAGAAGACTTTGTCGTGGTCAGGACCGGATTCGGAGAGCAAAACGTAGCCGATTTGCTTTTCACCGTCTTGCTGTACGTATTCTTGTAACAGCGTTTTGTAGTCCTTGCCTAACCGACCGGTTCTGGCTTTTTCCAAGAAATCCTTCAAATGACTCAATACGAACTGGGTTGTTATTTCATAGGACGTGTTAATGTACAGTGCCCCAATCAAAGCTTCAAAGGTATCGGCCAAAATGGAGACGCGGGTCCGTCCGCCGGACGTGTCTTCGCCGTGACCGAGTAACAAATAATCGCCAAAGTGTAACCGACCGGCACACTGGGCCAGCGACGATTCGCACACAATGGCAGCCTTCGTCTTAGTCAGTTCGCCCTCAGGCATTTGAGGATACGTTCTAAATAAATATTCGCCGATGATGAGATCCAACACGGCATCGCCTAAAAATTCAAGGCGTTCGTTATGCTGTACGCCAGCAGCTCTATTTTCATTGGCATAAGACGTGTGAGTAAAAGCGCGGTCCAACAAGGCGAGGTCGGTCAGCGGAATATCCAGATGTGCCACAAGCTCACGAAGGGATGCTTCGCGAGCTTGGTGCGACATTGTCTTATGTTGTTTACGGGCTTTCAATTAGTCCTCGTAACGACGAACTAACAACGAAGCGTTGTGGCCGCCGAAACCGAACGAATTGGACAGTGCGTAGTTAACCTTAAGGTCACGAGCACCTTCCGTTACATAGTCAAGATCCAATTCCGGGTCCGGATGGGTCAAGTTGATGGTCGGATGTACCTTACCCGTTTCAATAGCCATAGCCATTACGATGGTTTCGATAGCACCGGCAGCGCCGAGCAAATGACCGGTCATGGATTTCGTAGAGTTAACTGCGATTTCCTTAGCGTGGTCACCGAACAATTCCTTAATAGCGAAGGTTTCGTTCTTATCGTTAAGACCAGTGGATGTACCATGTGCATTGATGTAGTTAATTTCAGCCGGATCGATACCAGCGTCTTTAATCGCTAATTCCATGCATTTACGTGCCTGGACACCGCCCGGAGCCGGTGCGGTAATGTGGTAAGCGTCACCATTGGTGCCGTAGCCAACTACTTCAGCATAGATGTGTGCGCCACGTTTTTTAGCATGTTCTAATTCTTCCAATACTACGATACCAGCGCCTTCGCCCATTACGAAGCCGTCGCGTTCTGCGTCAAACGGACGAGACGCTTTTTCCGGTTCGTCGTTGCGAGTGGACATCGCTTTCATGGAAGCGAAGCCTGCTACTGCAGCCGGAGAAACAGCGGCTTCAGTACCACCGGCAAACATGATGTCAGCGTCGCCACGGGATACGATGCGGAATGCATCACCAATAGCGTTCGTGCCGGATGCACAAGCCGTAACCGTCGTGATAACAGGGCCACGAAGACCAAGCTGAATGGATACACGACCGGAAACCATGTTTGCAATCATCATAGGAACTGCGAACGGGCTAACGCGGTTCGGTCCCTTGTCAAACAATGTTACGTATACATCGTGGATGGAGTCAATACCGCCGATACCGGTACCAACGATGGTACCGCAACGATCGCGGTCTTCTTCATCCAAGTCCAATTTGGAGTCCTGCAATGCCATCACAGCAGCTGCAATGGAGAATGCGGAAGAGCGGTCCATACGACGCGCTTCTTTCTTTTCAACGCCAAACTGAGTTATATCAAAATCCTTAACTTCGCCGGCAATACGGGTCGCGTATTCCGATGCGTCAAAATGTGTAATAGGGCCAATGCCAGATTTACCAGCCAATAATGCTTCATAAAATGCTTCTTTACCGATACCAACCGGAGTAACGGCACCTAAACCGGTAATTACAACACGTTTTTCCAATGATTTCACCTCACAAAAATATATGCCTCGAATTCCTTAGTCAATCTGAGAAACTTCTTGCTGTAAGCGCGCAAAAATCTCTTTAACTGGTAAAATTTCATTCACCTTACGCATATTGTTGCCGGAAAATACCAAACCCGTTTCCACGTCGCCCTGCTGTGCGCGTTCCAGCGCTTTAATCAAGCAGAACTTATGGGAACAATGCTTCAAGCAAGCGTCGCAAGTCTTCGGCGCCGGTACTGTTCCGTCAAGTACAGTTTCCACAAAGCGGTTGCGAATGGCCTGACCCGGTAAACCTACCGGAGACTGGATTAACACAACGTCTTCCGCTTTCTTAGTCCGTACGTACATTTTCTTCAATTCGTCGGATGCATTGCATTCCACGCTAGCTGCAAAACGGCTGCCCATCTGGACACCGGACGCACCAAGGCGCAACATTTCTACAATGTCCTTGCCTTCCAAGACGCCACCGGCACCAATAACGGGAATCTTCTTAACAGCGGCCACGACTTCCGGTACAATTTCCCGAGAAGAACGGTCTGTGCCAAGATGACCACCAGCTTCGTTGCCTTCTACGATAACCGCAGCTGCACCGAGACCTTCAGAAATACGAGCCAATTTAGCAGAGGAAACAATCGGTACGATCGGCGTGCCCGACTCTTTGCCCATGCCAAACATATCGCGCGAAAAGCCCGCGCCGGCTACGATGAGGTCAATGCCCTCTTCGATAGCAGTCTTTACCAAACCGGCAAAACCGGATGCTGCTACCATTGCATTTATACCAATAATACCCGTAGGTGATAATTTTCTAGCTAATTGTATTTCGTAACGTAATTCGTCAAATGGCATACCGGAGGCCGCAATAAGACCGATGCCACCTTCATTGGCTACCGCCGCCGCAAGACGCGCCGTAGACAATCTGATTGCCATGCCACCTTGGATAATGGGCACCTTTGCCACCAGATTTGCAATGCGAAGTTCAGGGAGCTTCACTATAAATTCCTCCTGTTAGGTATACCGACAAGGAGGCGAAACCGCCTCCCATCGGTGCACAAGTCTTACGCTTCTTTGATAGAATCGATGTATTCTACCGTATCTTTCACTGTTTTAATTTTTTCAGCTACGTCATCAGGGATTTCTACATTGAATTCTTCTTCGAAAGCCATTACCAATTCAACGATATCCAAGGAGTCAGCTCCTAAATCATCGATGAAAGTAGAATCAATGGTAACTTCAGACTCATCAACGCCTAACTGTTCCACAACGATCGCTTTTACTTTATCAAACGTGGTCATTGTGATTTCACCTCCTTTCATTGATCCTATATGCAGATAACTACATCACCATACCGCCGTCAACATTGATGACTTGGCCGGTCACATAGCTTGCTAACTCAGATGCAAGGAACAAAGCTACATTAGCAACTTCGTCCGGTTCTGCCATACGATGGAGCGGAATTGCTTCCACCATGGCATCCTTTACCTTGTCCGGTAATACGTCGGTCATATCTGTGTGGATGAACCCCGGCGCAATAGCGTTAACCGTAATACCGCGGGAAGCTAATTCCTTAGCGCAGGTCTTGGTGAAACCAATCACTCCGGCCTTAGAGGCGCTGTAGTTAGCCTGGCCCGCATTGCCGGTAACACCAACAACGGACGTCATATTAATAATCTTACCGCTACGCTGTTTCATCATGATCTTGGAAACAGCTTTGGTAACGAGGTATACACTCTTCAAATTGATGTTGATAACATCATCCCAGTCACTATCCTTCATGCGCATGAGCAAACCATCACGCGTAATGCCGGCATTGTTAACTAAGATATCGATATGGCCAAAGGTTTCATGCACCGTAGCCACCATAGCGGCTACGTCGTCGGCACTGCCTACATTAGCCTTAACCTTAATCGCCTTACGGCCTAAAGCCAAGATAGCGTCTACCGTAGCCTGCGCAGCGTCTTCACTACCACTGTAGTTAACCGCTACATCAGCGCCGGCAGCAGCGAGCTTAAGAGCAATGGCGTGACCGATACCACGGGACGCGCCGGTAACTAATGCTACTTTACCGTCTAACTGCATTTTATCGAACCCCTTCCAAAAATTCAAGCGTTTTAGCTAAGGAAGCTACATCTTCTACGTTAGCTAACTGCATTTCCTTGTTGATTTTCTTCGTAAAGCCCGTTAAAACCTTGCCAGGACCTACTTCTACGAAGGCCTGAGCGCCGAAGTTAACCATGGTTGCTACGCAATCTTCCCAGAGAACCGGGCTGGCAGCCTGTTTCACCAAGGATTCCTTAATAGCGGATGCGTCAGTCAAAATCTGACCGTTCACGTTTGCTACTACCGGAATCTGTGCGTCGGACAAGGTAACCTTATCCAATTCAACCTTCAACTTATCAGCGGCCGGTTCCATCAAACGGCTGTGGAACGGTGCGCTAACCGGCAACATAACAGCGCGTTTGGCGCCAGCTGCCTTCATAAGCTCAGCAGCTTTTTCTACAGCAGCGGTTTCACCGGCGATTACGATCTGACCCGGGCAGTTGAAATTAACAGCCTGCACGGAACCAACTTCATCATTAACCTGCTGGCAGATTTCAACAACCTGTTCGCGAGGCAATGCCAAGATAGCAGCCATAGCACCTTTACCAATCGGCACAGCTTCCTGCATGAACTCACCGCGTTTGTGTACCAAGTAAACAGCGTCAGCGAATTTCAAAACGCCGGCTGCTACCAAGGCACTATATTCACCAAGACTGTGGCCACCCACGATGTCCGGCGCAAAACCTTTTTCCTTAAGCACTTCGTAACAAGCGATGCTGGCCGTCAGGATTGCCGGCTGCGTATTAGCGGTTTTCACCAATTCCGTATCCGGACCTTCAAAGCAAAGCTTCGAAATGGAATAGCCAAGTGCTTCGTCAGCTTCAGCAAAACGCTGACGCACGATAGCATATTCATTGTACAAGTCCTGAAGCATACCTACCTTTTGCGAACCCTGACCGGGAAATACAAATGCTGTTTTCACGAGTGTGCCTCCTATATTATAAGTTTGCAAATACAAATGGGATAGTGGCTAGCGTCACGCTAGCACATTGAATTATTTGATGATTGTCTTTAAGCCCGTAATTACGTCTTCGGCTTCTTTCATCACGTCTTTGATGATTTCAGCGCACGGCTTAACATCATGTAACATACCGGAAATCTGACCGATCATAACGGAGCCGTGTTTAACTTCCCCTTCGATGGCAGCGCGGCGTAACGTACCTGCGCCCAAAGCTTCGAGTTCTTCCTTCGGCGCACCGCTGAATTCCAATTCCTGATACTGATGAGACAACAAGTTTTCCAAAATACGAACCGGATGGCCAGTCGTTAAGCCCGTCATAACCGTGGAGCGGTCTTTGGCTTTCAAAACGGCTTCCTTGTAGTTCGGATGAGCAATACATTCCTGAGACAATACGAAACGAGTACCCATCTGAACAGCGCTAGCGCCTAAAGCGAACGCTGCAGCTGCGCCGCGACCGTCGCCAATACCGCCGGCAGCGATTACCGGAACGTTAACTGCGTCAGCAACCTGCGGGATCAAGCACATGGTGGTGATTTCACCAACGTGACCGCCGGATTCCGTACCTTCGGCGATGATAGCATCAATGCCACCGCGAAGCAAACGTTTAGCCAAGAGAACAGACGCTACAACCGGGATAACCTTCGTACCGATTTCCTTCAAGGCCGGAATGTAGGTACCCGGGTTACCGGCACCGGTAGTGATAACCGGAACGCGTTCTTCCAAGACAACCTGCATAACTTCCTTTACGAACGGGCTCATCAACATGATGTTACAACCGAACGGCTTGTTCGTACGTTCTTTTAATTTGTGAATTTCATTGCGGAATACGTCCGGAGGCATATGACCGGCACCGATGATGCCAAGGCCGCCGCCTTCCGAAACGGCTGCTGCTAATTCGGCTGTACCCAACCATGCCATACCGCCTTGAAATATGGGATACTCTATCCCCAGCAAATCGCAAATATCAGTCTTTATCATGGTTTTTCCTCCTTAGCACCATTTCATAACCAGACTCGCCCAGGTAAGGCCTGCACCGAATCCGGCAAACGCAACCGTGTCGCCTTTTTTGACAAACCCTTCACGAAGCGCTTCGTCAAGCGCAATCGCAATCGAGGCTGCCGATGTATTACCGTACTTCGGTAAATTTACAAAAACTTTATCTTCAGATAATTTCAACCGATGAGCGGCCGAATCGATAATGCGCTTATTCGCCTGATGAGGGATGAATCGATCCAAATCCTCTAACGTCAGCCCTGCTCGATCTAAGGCCTTCAATACGGTACGACCCATGGTCTTAACAGCAAATTTATATACTTCCGAGCCATTCATCTGAATGTAGGTTAACCCTTCTTCGATGCGGCTGTCGTTGGCTATCATCGCCGTACCACCGGCGGGGATGCACAGGTTCACGCCACCGGTGCCGTCAGCACCCATGTCCATGCCCAGCATGCCATAGCCTTCCTCTACTTCGGATACAATCGCCGCGCCTGCACCATCACCAAAGAGGATGCATGTGCCACGATCCTTCCAATTCACTACGCGAGACAATACTTCAACGCCGATAACCAAGACATTCTTGAAGAAACCGGTGTTTACGTAGCTGCCTGCCGTGTTTAACCCATATACAAAACCGGAGCACGCTGCGCCTAGGTCATAGGCTGCCGCATGGGACGCTCCCAAGTTGGCCTGCACCACGCAAGCTGTGGACGGGATAATCATATCGCCGGTAAACGTCGCCACAATAATACAATCAATGTCGTCCGCCGTCAAGTTAGCGGCTTCCAGAGCTCGTTTAGCGGCTTCCGTTGCCATGTCCGAGGCATTCATCCCTTCCGGGGCAATGCGCCGCGCTTCGATGCCGGTGCGCTCACGTATCCACTCATCACTGGTGTCTACGATTTTCTCCAGATCCGCGTTCGTGACTACGTTATCCGGCACAAAGCTTCCGGTACCGATGATACCTACGGGCTTAGTCCACATCGTCATATTTTATAGCTCCTTCTTCTTCTATACTATGTTGAATGTTCTCAATAATCTTATTATCAACCAAGTTACCGGCAATCTTAATGGCGGTGAAGATTTCCTTCGCCTTCGAGCTGCCATGGCTGATAAGGAATACGCCGTTAACACCTAAGAGCGGTGCGCCGCCGTTTTCCGTATGGTCGAGACGGTGTTTTATTTTCCTGAACACCGGTAACATCAGCAAAGCACCAAGCTTCGCCAAAATCCCGCCGTCTTTAATACCTTCGCGTACGAGCTGTGTTACAACACCTACGAGACCTTCGGCAAACTTCAATACTACGTTGCCGACGAAGCCGTCGCACACCACTACGTCAACCGTCCCCTTTGGAATATCGCGGCCTTCCACATTGCCTTTAAAAGGAATGTTCTTCAGCTGTTCCAAAAGCGGATACGTAGCGAGGACCACTTCGTTACCCTTCGTAGATTCTTCACCAATATTGAGAAGACCTACGGTCGGGTGTTCCTTGCCAAACATGAGTCGCGCATATTCGTAACCCATAATCGCACCTTGCACCAGATGCTTCGGCTTACAGTTTGCATTGGCACCGGAGTCCAGCATAACCGTAACCCCTTTCGGCGTCGGAATCGGCGTTGCAATCATCGGGCGGTCAATGCCCTTAATGCGGCCTAAGCCAAAGAGCGCAGCGGCTACAGCAGCACCGGTACTACCAGGCGCTATAATCGCATCACACTTCTTCTCCCGTACCAAGCGGGTCGCTACGACGATGGACGCATCCTTCTTCTTGCGAAGGGCAATGCCGGGATGTTCGTTCATTTCAATAACTTCCGACGCATGTTGAATCTCGATACGGTCGTTGTTCGCTTCACCATGTTCCTCAAGCACTTTATGAATCTGTGCTTCGTCACCAACCAATACAATTGTCATATGCGGAAAGGCGTGAACTGCATCAATCGCGCCCAACACCATTTCCAGCGGTGCAAAGTCACCGCCCATAGCATCTACTGCAATCTTCATATACCTACACCCTATTCTCAATGGGCTCCATAATCATCTTAGCCCGGAAGACTTCGTTCAACTTATCTTTAATCGTAACCCAGATAAAATACTTATCGCCTCGCCTGCGCATCACCGATGCTTTAGCTATTAAGTTACAATTCGCTTTTACGGGGCTTTTATATTTGATGTTGCCCACCCCGATAACCGCTACCGGTACACCGAGTACCGCCTTGGCCAACGAGTCCGCCTGCGCGTATAAATACTGCGGTTCTACATATCCGGAATAATCCGTCATCTCGCCAGTAGTCCGCAATATGCTGATGCCCTGTTCGCCCGCCGTTAAGTCGATGAGGTCACCCACCACTTCGGGACGGTCCTGCTCATTACTGTCATGACTATGACCTTCCGCCATGGCCTTGATGCGCTCGCGCAGCTCAGGAATCCCTAACTCCAAGCGATCCAGGCGTATCGTCGGCACACTGACACCGAAAAAGGTAGCCAACTCTTCATCCGTCAGAAACGGCGTAGTATTCAGTTTTTCTTGCAACTGCAGCTGGCGATCCCGCTTCTTCATCCGACTCATGTTACCACCTTTTATGACCAAGTAATAATAGTTCATTACAATTATACGAGACATCGGCCGGTTGTGCAAGTGTTTTTTCATGAAAATTACTATTTGTCATAAGAGAATGTGCAGGCATCTTTCAAATATAGCCAGAATTCATCGAGGTTTTCCCGTCATTCCAAGAATGCCTTTCAAATTCTCAATGTTTTATCAATACTATACTTGTGCGCGCCGCGCGGACTCTCTACGTATCCACTTCATTGTGCTCCTCAGTTGCAACAAGCGTAGCCGTAGCTACTGAAAGTAATTTTCAACTCCAGTATACTATACCTGTAGCAGATGTCCAATATCGGTTACTAATAGCTACTATATATTGCATCAATATCTATACCATTTTTAGCGCTAATATTAGCGCTTTCTCTGAAATAAACGGCCGCCGACGCCCCCCCCCACGCCTTCTGGCTCGCTGCAAGCCGCGTTCTCCCGCGCGCTTCGTACTGCATTCTGAACGCTCGGCGCTTTCCGTTACTGCTCACCCCATATAAGGAGGAATACTTATGACAACTATGAAAGAATCCCTCGGTCTCAACCAAAATACCGCTCAAAACGAACGTTTATCCACGATGATAACTATTAAAGACGATTACTTGTCCGGCCGTCTCAATCTCTTGGAAGCGCGCGCTCTCTTAAAGGATAAAATTGGCACGTGTACGCCTGACGAGTTCGCCTACGGCGAGCAGCAGCTTAAAGGCAGCTACACGGACGAAGAGATTACGCACCGCATGGATGAGCTTCTGGAGCTTTTCGATGGCATTCTCGTGCGTTCTGACAATCAGTATCCGGTTAACCATCCGCTTTGGGTCTATGCCGCTGAAATCAAAGCCGCCGAAGCGTTAGCCGATACCATCGAAGCACAGTACAATGAGCCTCACTTCATCAAGAACCCCTGGTTAGCCCTCTACGACCAGCTCAACACGTGGCGCAATCACTTGTCTCGCAAACAAAATCAGCTCTATCCGGTTCTTGAGCGCTACGGCTTCGACCGTCCTACTAAGATCATGTGGACCTTCGACGACAAAGTGCGCGAAGCCATTCGCAATAGCTATGACTTACTGACTCGCGTTGATGCTGCTAAGCCCGAAACCGAACAGGCTTTTCTCGCCGTTATCCCTGACGTGCTTGATGCATTCCGTGACCTTCTTGGCAAAGAACAGGAAGTGCTACTCCCGACAGCGTACAAGCTCATCAACGATGAAGATTTTGTAACCATGAGCCGCGGCGACCATGAAATTGGATTTGCCTTAATCGATACGCCGCCGTTTTATGTAGGGACTGCTGGTGCTGGCGCGCCTGGCGCAGATGGCTCCGGTTTGGCTGGCGCAGTATCTTCGACCACCGCTAATCCCGCCAATTCCGCTACTGCCCCAACATCCGCGGACGATAATGGCATTAGTGGCGATTTCTTAAAAGATTTGGCAGCGCTAATCGGCAAGTACGTGCCGACGGCCGCTCCGGCGCCGAGTGCTATTGACCCGACTACGGAACTTGACGTAGCTACCGGCAAGCTGTCCTTAGAACGCATCAACTTACTGTTTAAGCACATGCCCGTCGATTTGTCGTACGTCGACGAAAATGAGCTGGTGAAGTTCTATTCCGACACAAAACATCGTATCTTCCCACGTAGTGCCAATGTCATCGGCCGCGAAGTGAAGAACTGCCATCCAGCTAAGAGTGTTCACCTCGTTGAGGAAATCATCGAGAAGTTCCGCTCCGGCGAACAGGACAAATCCGAATTCTGGATTAACAAACCGGAAGCCTTTATCTACATCCTCTACACCTCTGTGCGCGATGAGGCTGGTAATTTCAAAGGCGTGCTTGAGATGATGCAGGACTGCACCCGTATCCGCTCGTTGGAAGGCTCCCGCACCTTGTTGACCTGGGACGATGAAGTGCATGGCGGTGCTGGCGCCGCTGAATCCGCATCAGAGGCCTCCACTGAGACGGAAGCACCGGCAGCACCAGCTACGCCAGTTACACAAACTGAAACTGAGATTACTGAACCGCCGATTACAGCCAAGACACTTCTCTTCGATCTTTTCGACAAGATTCCGGGGCTCAAACAGCACATGAAGCACATTAACCCCATGTTTGCCATGCTGAATACGCCGTTCGCGGCGATGATGGCCAAGAAAGCAACCATCGAAATGGCGTCGCAGCGCACCGGAATGCCGATGGAAGACATCATCAAAGGCATTCGTGACTACCAGGCGACTTTGAAAAAATAACGAGCAGAGAGGTATATATATCTGTTTGGGAGAAAATTGCATTTTTGATTTTCATGCTTCATCTGTATATTAAAGTGTGCCTTTTTCGCCAAACTTCCCAATTATATGAAGACAAACTCACTAATGAAGCATGAAAATCAAAAAACGAAAAATCCGCCAACAAGATATATATACTCCTCCTACCTATTTAAAATGACAAGAAGGCCCACACCTAACGGTGCGGGCCTTCTTGTTGTTTTGTCGTCCAATCTATACAGATTGAAAGTGGTACTATGAAACTATTATTAGTTGCATTAGCTTACCACTTAGAGACCATTTTCAGATGGCTCTACGAACTCCTGCAGATAATTCTCGACAGGTATGTACAGCCAACGGTACCAACGTCAACCACCTGTCTATATATATTATATCTCCGGAATTATAATTAGTCAATTTTATCTATACATTATTAATGACATATTTCAAATATCATTAACTATGATACAAACATTTGAAAAACCGAATATTTCCATGTGACAAGGACACTCAAAACATGATATACTTATCTATGGAAAGGCGGAAAACGTCGTTGGGCAGTCCAGTCTATATAGATTGGAGGTGGTACTATGAAACTATTATTAGTTGCATTAACGTACCACTTAGAGACCATCTTTGAGTGGCTCTACAAACTCCTGCAAGCCATGCTAAATAGGTAATCCCCTTAATCAGGGGCATCCCTCAGCGAGTATCAGAAAAAGCAAGAGGGTTATAGGACAAAAAGTGTTGGTGACTAAAACTCATTAATCCCAATAAGTAGGGAATGGCGTGGACATATGAAGCTCATTCCACGCGACAGCAGAACCCCACTGAGGAATGGAAGCATCAACTCGGTTTTTCTCAGCAATTCGTTGGTACGCATCAGCAATTGTCTGATCTGTTGGCATAGAACTTAATATTTCAGCAGCTGGAAGCGGTCTTGGTGAGTGCATATAGCACCACCAGTAGACCGCTTTTAATCTGCGTTCTAAAGAGAGACCTCTATGGTTGCATAGCATAGCTCTTAATTGAGCATTTATGCCGCCTTCAATACGATTAGTGGTGTGCGGCCTTGTCCTGGCATTTCCGACTGAGCTGCCTTGCCAAATAGCCACGACAAAAATGTCTTCAGATTCTTAGCTTTGTTATCCGCTTTAGCTACAAACGCAACCTTGCATTGCTGGCAATACCAACGCTGTGTACCTGATTTTAAAACTCCATATTTAATCGCTTTTAACCCACAATCGGGACATCTCACTAAACGCATAGCAATCTCCTTTCAAGATGTTTTCTTTTAAGAAGATTAAACACGATTTTAGCTAGAATATATAAGGGTTTATCGATGTTTTCACCAACACTTTTTGTCCACCCTCAAAGATGGTTTAAAAAAGAATAAACCGCTATAAAGCCAGCGTTTATCTAGCTTTATAACGGTTTTTACCAACACTTTTTGTCCTATAACTCAAGCAAGAGGCCCGACGCCATATCTCGATGGTGTGGGCCTTCTTGCTGTCTTCATTACGGACAGTCCACGGGTCTAACGTTGACTGCCTTTCTACCTAAATTATAATGCAAATCTTCATTTACGTCAATTTTAACGTCTTCTTAGAGCAATCGGCTGCCTGCCGGTTGCTCTTTTCTTTTCTTACACACGCTGCGCACGATAAAGCAAGAGGCCCAACGCGACAGTTCAGATACGGCAAAAGAGCCCGCAGCAAAAGCTACGAGCTCTTTATATTTAGAATCACGGCGCCCGTGATTCGTTACGCCTTATTCAGCTACTGCTTTGGTAACTACCTGAGTTCCTTTATAATAGCCGCATGTAGGGCAAACCCGATGAGGCATCATAGGTTCGTGGCACTGCGGGCAGGCTACATAACCAGGAACAGTTAATTTCCAGTTCGCACGACGACGGTCGCGACGACATTTGGACAATCTACGCTTTGGTACTGCCATTATCTGCACCTCCTTAACATAATCACTGGGACCGTATTAATCATCATTTTTCTTATCAAGCAGTGTACGAAGCACTGCCAATCGAGGATCCACCACAAAGGATTCACAAGAACAAGGTGAAACATTTAAATTTGCTCCGCAATGAACGCACAATCCTTTGCAATCATCCTGACATAACACTTGAGAGGGCTCATTGATGATTAATGTTTCCCGAATGAGCTCCGTCAAATCAATGGTCTCTCCGTCAAATGGCACGACTTCCGACGCTTCCGGATCTTCCCAATCCTTCAAAACACCGAATGTTTCCGTAAAGGACGTATCCTGATGATGCGAAACCGGAGCTAAGCATCTGGTACATTCGTAGTCACCGTCGGTACTAACCGTACCTTCAACGACGAAATTCTGTCCATCATAGCGGAACTCACCACTAATGGTTATATCATGACGGCTCCAAGGAAAAGCAGTTACGTCACCGAGCACCGAGGCCGGTTCCGTAAATCGGTAAGGAAAAGACTTTCCTATGTGTTCTTTTGCTTGCTCTACTTGCAGTTTCATAATTTTACCTCGACTATAATATTATAGCTATCTACGCCGTGTTTGTCAAATTTTTATTTACATTTGATAACAAATTCCCCATTAAAAAGTGCGGCCAACTAACACGTTTAGCACACATCAGCACTATGCTGATAGCACTTACGCCGCACTAATTTAACAAAAATTTTTCAGGCGACGGAAAAAGCCTCCCGCGAAGGAGGCTTTGTTTATTTGCATTCAGTCATTACATTTTTTCGAACTGATCTTTGCCTACACCGCATACCGGGCAAACATAATCATCCGGCTGATCTTCGAATTTAACGCCTTCAACAGCTTCGTCGTAAATCCAACCGCATACTACACATACGTATTTTTCCATCACTTGCCCCTCCTTTCATTACAAAATAGACACTTCATCTACATATTTAGTGTAACACGAATATCGATTATATTCAATATCTTTTTTAGAAATTTTTTTACTCACCAGCACGATGGTCTCCTATCAGTCATAAAATGAATAGCAAAACGGCGTTTGTTACTAATTTTGCATGGAACGTGAGAATTTTCTCTATGCACCTGTATTTTTTCGCTACCTTTGGTATAATATAAGTATATGAGATAACCTTTCAATATCTCACAGAGCTTGAAAAACAACAGAAAACAGCCACATAATAACAAATAGTTGTATATAGCCAATAGTTGTATATAGCAACTAAGATATCGTGCTGTAAATTCAAACAATACGTACTTATACATTGTAGGAGGTAATCCATGAAAACTAAATTGACTGAATTGCTGGGCATCGAGTACCCGATTATCCAAGGCGCTATGGCTTGGACGTCGGAGCATCACCTGGTAGCAGCCGTTGCCAATGCAGGCGCAACGGGCGTTATTGCGTCCGGCGGCCGCGATGCTGACTGGGTGCGTGACCAGATTCGCAGCGCTAAAAAGTTGACGGACAAACCGTTCGGCGTGAACCTTATGCTCATGGCCAACAACATTGCGGAACTCGTAGAAGTCATCGTTGAAGAAAAACCGGCCTTCGTAACCTTGGGCGCCGGCAACCCGGTCCCCCACATCGAACCGTTACATGCGGCTGGTATTAAGGTTATTCCGGTAGTGCCGAGCGTTAAGCTGGCTAAACGCGTTGCAGCAGCCGGTGCGGATGCTATTATCGTGGAAGGTCAGGAAGCTGGTGGCCACATTGGCACGCAGACCACCATGGCCTTGATGGAAAACGTATTACCTGAAGTGGACATTCCGGTTGTAGTAGCCGGCGGTATTGCCGACGGCCGTGCCCTCGCTGCAGCCCTCACCATGGGTGCCGAAGGCGTTCAGATGGGCTCCCGCTTCATTTTAGCGGAAGAATGCACCATGCATATTAACTGCAAGGAAGCCATCATCAAAGCTACCGATACGGATTCGGCCGTTACCGGTCTTACATCCGGCCACGGCGGCGTTCGTTCGTTGAAAAACGCCTTTACGGAACGTTATCTTAAAGCCGAATTCGGTCGCACACCGAAGGAAGAATTGACGAAAATGTCCGTTGGCACGAATCGTCGCGCCGCTATTGACGGGGACATCGAAAACGGTGCCGTGCAGTGTGGTCAGAGCCTTAACCGCTTACAGCGCATTGAACCGGCAAAGGCTATCGTGGATAGCGTTATTTCAGAAGCGAAGGCAGCCATCAAACGCGCACAGCAGTACGCAGAGTAATTAGACTTACAAGGAGTGATACTATGTTACCTTATCATGGAAAATACCCGAAGTTGGATCCGAAAAGCTGTTTAATGCCCGGCGCTGAGATCACCGGCGACGTTGAGCTTAAGGAGTTCGCCTCTTTATGGCAGAACGTAGCGGCTCGTGGCGACGTCAATAAAATCGTCGTTGGTCGTTATAGCAATGTGCAGGATAATTCGGTGTTGCACGTTGACGATGATAAAGCGTGTATCCTTGGTGACTATGTGACGATTGGTCACGGGGCGATTATTCATGCATCCGTTTTGGAAGATAATGTGCTGGTAGGCATGGGCGCTATCGTCCTCAGTGGTTGCCACATCGGCACCGGTTCGATTATTGCTGCCGGCGCTGTTGTGTTGGAAGGCACTACGATTCCGCCGTACTCCTTGGCGGTTGGTTGCCCGGCCCGCGTGATTCGCACTGACGAAAGTCAGATTACTCGTATTCACAACCAGGCTTTGAAGTACAAGAAGCTTTGGACCGAAGAATACGGCTTGTTGCCGGATTGCGGCGGCGAAACCTATCACGACGGCGACGCTATTGTGTAAGTGAATATAATATTGTATATAAGAAGACGCCATGGTTGCTTGTTGACCATGGCGTTTTTCTGTGAAATGAAGCGCGCGGGTGCACCGGTATATATAAGTGTTCGGCGGATTACATTGTAATAGCGTGGTTCACAATCTTTTTTACTTTTCTACTCTCTGCAGATACTCTGTAAATGAGTTACCTCCAATTTTTCGCCGCTTCTTTAACATTTCACTCCAAATTTCATTTCCCTGTTCTTCTGTTATAAGTTTTCGACTAAATGCCTCAACAAGTATATCGGCTGTTGTTACATGCTTTAAATTATACTCGTCTACATATTTTTTTACATCCCGTAGATTATTACTCCCAAGAGTTCCATTATACTGTTTAGCTAGCGCAATCGAAGCAGCTTCACCTTTACCAATTACTTTTTGATACTTATCGGAAGGATTTACCAACGCTCTGTAAGTTTTAAATTCTTGAGATGTAATCTCTATAACCATTATACTAGCAGTTCCTCTTTCTACTAGCTGATCTATTCTGTCCTTTAGATGAGAAATACTTGGTTTATTAAGCTCATCGTATACTTGCTTCGGTATTATTATGTTACCGCCATACAACTTCTCTAATAGACTTTCATCATTAACCCACAAGAAAGCACTAATACAAACTGTATCAAAAAATATTGAATCAGTCAACAGGAACGGCCTCCTCTACCCCATACACTATATCCGCTCTAAATGCATCTAATAATAGTTCTTCATATTTCCCCTGTGAAATGCAATCTTCTTTTAAGAGAATTTCAGATGATTTGATATAATGGCCTAAAACTCGCGTCTGTTTATCTTTTGGCACCGGATAATATATAGCTGTGTCATACCCCAATGTAGCTGCTATATCCCGTACGCCAGTTTTCATATCGTCAAGCTGTGAATGGTTGATTAAGCCTTCCGTTCTCAACCGATATAACATAGCACCATGACTAACGCCATAGTATTGCGCCAAAGCAATAACATCATCTATAGCTAATTGATTTCTATTACGCTTGATTTTTAGTTTTTCAATTTGAGAATGTAATGATGCCGGTGGAATCAGTAAATACGAAGCGAACTGATCTGCTTTTCGTTCATTTTCATCGCCTTCTCCTATAGTTGCCATACTAACCATATGCTGTTCCGACTCATCATAATATAAATGGTATAATTCATGAGCCAAGGAGAATCGTTGTCTACCTACCGATTGATTTGAATTAATGACAATCACATCGGAATCGGCTCCCTTGTAACATATGCCACTAATATTTTCCAACGGATAAAATATTAGCGTCAGGTTTTCAATAGTCTGTACTAACGTAAAGATATCAATAGGAGAAAAGTCATCTTCGTCTAAAGCTTTACGCAAAATCGAGGCTTTTGTGTTTAACTCCAATTTATCTATCATTTACGACCTCCCATAATCTTATCCATTTCAAATTGATTCATAACAATTTTATTAATTTTAGCTATAGACTCAATATCGCTAGCTCCTAAAGACTGTGCACGAAAAGAAATAGCACAACCATACTTATCTTCATCACCAGACAAAAGATAGTCTACGGTGCAACAATATAACGCTGCCAATTTTTCAATGACATCAGCACTTATATTGCGTTCTCCTTTTTCCATTTTGGCTACCATGCTCTGGTCTAACCCTAAATACTCTGCCACTTGCTTTTGTTTAAGATTATTAGCTTTTCTTAAATCTTGTATTCGCTTGCCAATTTCATTTAAATTTACCATAACGCCATACCTCCTTAACCGAATCCCCTCTATATCATTATTATAGCAAGCAGTTGTCATAAAGTAAATATACTAAAATTCATATTTTATGACAAACAGGTTTGCTCAAAACAAGCATATTTGTCAGAATTACCCTAATCCCCCAAACATATATATACCACTTACCACCAAGCAAAAAAAATTCCTTTATATATACATATTATACAAAGGGAATTTTTGATTTTTTTCTTTCCCTATTCAGTTTAGTAGTCGTATGCCGTCGAAGGTGGCGCCTTCGATGTCTAGGCAGTCGGTGTATTGCCACAGTGCAGCCCCATCGATATCGCAGGTGGTGTTGTATTGGGCGACCCATTTGGCCATGGGCAAGCGGGATTCATCGAGGCGGTTGGTCCACCAGTCCCAGTTGGCGTAGACGCCTACGTAGGGATAGCCGTAGGACTGAAGGACGGTGGCGAATTGTAAGCAGCAGTCGGTCATGAGGGCGCGGCCGGCTTCGTCGGCGGTGAGGCCGCGGTTTTGCTTGTAGTTATCGCTGTCTTCCATGTCGTACCAAATGCCAAGTGGTAATTTCGAGGCAGTTAAGCCACAGTCGCGGAGAATGTAAGCGGTGTGGCGTGCTTCGTCGCGCGCTTCGGTAAGTGTCATGGCGTAAGAGTAGCGATACACGCCAAGGCCAAGACCGGCGACGAGGGCTTCATTAACGTTACGGTAGAACAGCGAGTCCAGGTGATCGGCGCCGTAGCCGAGGCGGATAATGGCAAAGGTTTTGCCTGCCCGGCGGACTGCTTGCCAGTCCACCGGGCCATTCCATTCACTCACATCGACGCCTTCAGCCGGTGACGGCCACGGCACCGTTGGTACACTCAAAATATCAGTCATTACTGTAGAATCCATCATTCCTATCCCCTCTCCTAACAAAAAACGTACTAGTCATTGAACAGTACGCTAGCAATGTAACATCACGTCAGCAGGCAAACAGTGTGAGCGTGCTATTAGTTGAACAGCGTACTATCGATTTTACGAACATCGGCGACCTGTAAGTCATCTTTAGATAAAGTGCCATCGGCGAGAAGCTGCGCTTCGAGGACGGCCAAGGCTGCTTTCTTGCGGCGATTGATGGCTTGTCGGGAAATGCCGAGCTCGGCGGCGAGTTCAGAGCCTTTGCGACCATTCAGCACCAGGTCCATGAGCACCTTGCGGTATGGCGGGTCCAGTTTCATCAAGCCTTTGTGTAAACATTCGGACACTTCGTGATCGAGAGCGCAGCATTCCGGCGTGTATTCGTAAACACCGTCTAGCAACGTTGTGCCGTCGTCGGAATCGTCACTATCCGGCAAAGCGATAAACTCACGGCCGTTGTGGCGCGATGCTTTTCGAAGGTAATTCGGGCCACCGCATTTAATCTTGGAGTTAAGAAAACCGGCGAACGGTACGGAGCCGTCAACGTTGTACTCCTGAATTGCTTCCAGTAACACAATCCACAAGTATCCTTCCAAGTCCTGCCACTCTTCATCCACCGTAAGCGTCCACGTTTTCTTCAGGCTAGCCACCGTGCCGTACAGTAACGGCGTGTAGCGATTACAGAGCTCGCACTGCGCCGCTTCGCTGCCCGTCTCCTGCGCCATGCGGGCTAACTCAACATCGGCCATATTTGCCAAGTCACCGTCAGTCATATGCGCCAAGTCGCCATCGGCCATATTTGCCAAGTCACCGTCAGTCATACGTGCTAAGTCGCCATCGGCCATGCGTGCCAAGTCGCTATCAGCCATACGCGCCAAGTCACCGTCAGTCAACTCATGCAAAGTCATCGTTTCTACTACTGCATCTACTACCGTGTTTTTTGTTACCATTGACAACACCCTTACCTTTCTCACAATTCATTGTGCAACAACATTCTGCCTAATACATTGTGCGTAACACAGGTGCCTAAACACCTTTTGCCAGCACATAATTGATAACGATTCGGCCTAACCACAACATTCACACATTAGACCTTACACTCTATATATTCACCGAAAATTAAAATGTCAACATGATGAGGAATTTTATTTCTAAAAAATCTTGTGAAAAAATACAGTGACAAATTTCGAGTCGATGAATATATAGAGTATAAAGGAGGTGATCCGGATGGACGTATTATTAACTGCGGCTGCCAATTATGGCTTTCCCATGGTCGTTGCGGTCTATCTGCTTATACGGTTAGACAAGCGCCTGGACATGCTCACCCAATCGGTAACGGAGCTACAATCCGTAATCCGTTTAACCTATGGGCAATTGGCCGGCACCAATCACGACGCCACTGAGGCGTACCCGACGGCCATAGCGCCGAAACGGTAAAAAAGCATAAAAGAAAAACGGGTGTAACGAGACTACATATACTGTATTTCGTTGCACCCGTTTTTTATAGGTATACAGAAACAGAGCCACTCGCCCGAAGGCAAGCAGCTCTGCCAGTATGTCTACCAGCGACAGTTCTTAGGGCTTACTGGGCAGCTTCGGATTCAGCTGCGGTTTTCGTCACCACACGGGACATGCCTTTGAACTGCGCCGTCGATAAGTTAGCCAATGCACGGCCAAACTGTTCGAAGTCGCGTTCTTCCAACTCCGTATTCACGTGATTGAAGGTGGTCGCCTTCGTCGTACCGTTACTACCAATCTTCAAAACCACTTTTACACTACTCGTTTCTACGCGCTCAATTGCCATATCGATAACCTCCTATAATCCAACGAATTCAACTCTACGAAACTGATCCTTAGGCGATAGCCGTATCTACGGTGTTTTCGTAGTACGCACGAAGGAATGTAGCAAATACAACACCGTCGGCGTCACAGAACATGCGCTTTTCGATAGCGATATCCGCTACGGGCTTAATCGCATCGAGGGTCAAATTCTCCTTAGGGGACACTAAGGTAATCTGGCCAATTTCGTTGCGTTCCTCATCACCAAAGACCAATACCAATAAAGACTTAAGATTCATCGATTCCATAGTTAAACTCCTTTCCGGTAGCTCGGCGCCGCTGCGCGGAGCTACCTTCACCTACTCTTCTACGTAGGCACGTAGGGCCCATCCGGGCGCTGTGCCATGACTACTATCAGGGTTTACGTAACTTGTGAGGCCTACCTAGGCAATCACTTTGTCGGTTACGGATAAGGTATCTACACGAGATACACTCTTATAGGTACCGGTGGTCAACGCGGCCAATGCATGACCAAGCGCTTCAAAGTCGGCTAATTCCATAGCGCCGTTACCATGCTGATACGTCATGGTTTTCGTGGTTTTGCCATTGTCTACTTTTAAGACCATTTTAATTGCTTGCGTTTCTACTCGTTCAGTTGCTCCCATACTACCATACCTCCATTAGAACTTTACTTACGCTAATTTAGTTACGACTTCGTCTTCGTATTCAGCACCGAGGAAGACTTCGAAGTCTTTGCCTTTTGCATTACAGAACATTTTCTTGGACGTGATCATGTCCGCTACGGGCTGTACCTGAGCCAAGGTCAAATCCGCTTTCGGGATGTGAATGGCCAACTGGCCAACTTCTTTTCGCTTGGCGTCGCCAAAGCGCAGGACTAATTTTGCATTTTCAGACATAGTGTCTCCTTTCTGGCAGCCATATATTACTATGAGTGCTATCTCGGGGTAAATGGCTACCTACGACAAATACGGTTAGTTAAGATGCCCTTGCAAGGTTTCTTCCGTAAGGCGTTGTTGTAATTGCCTTACACTCTCTATATTCATCGAATAGGAGGTTGTCAACCAATTTTGACAGATTTTATAGAAATTCTTTTCTGCACCGGATGAGCACGGGCAGGGAATGCTGGCAAAGGTGCTGAGGACTTCAGGGCAGAATAGGATGTAGTTGAGTGTTACGGGCAGTACCGGGTCTCCTACTACGCCGTCTTCACATAGGATTTCGGTGACGAGGTCGACGATTTCATCGTCACCGGCCATAACGCAGAAGTCGTAGTCTTTACTTTTATATACTTGTACGAGTTTGTCTTTGGTAACCCCATTCGCACCACCGACGATATATGATAGTTTGACGTTGGTGTGATCAAAGCACCGCGTAAGAAAGCGGCTTCCCATAGCTGCTACGTCATCACAGAGGAACATGCGATATGTTCTGTTTTCTTCGTTTGTCATAGAATCTACCTCCACCTTACTTAATATATAGAATAGGTTTTCCGGTTAATATATACGGAAATTTGACATGTTTGTTAGCCAGTTTTATGGTGACTAACTGGGCAAAATGTTAGCAGAGTTAATACCGGTTTTCAAGCTTTAATTAATTGATGAGGCCGGGGAGATCGTAGGAAAGTCCTGGTGTTTTGGGAGGGTTAACGTTATCTGTGTGGACAAAATTGGGTGTTTTGCATTTTCGCAAATTTTTGATAGTTTATAATATAAAGTGATGAATAGATTGCTATAGTATATTTAGTATCTATATAAGTAGCTATATACCTATGTATATATTATTATATCTAACTAAGAATGTACAAAATCGGTGGATTTTCAAAAAAGTTATAAACAGGTTTAGAGGTAATTTATATTTTATTTTTATAAAAATGTTAATTATATTGAATTTAAAGTTGTGTTTTTATGGTGGTTATAAATTAATGTTATGGTGTGCAAAAGTTGGTTGTGTGATGTTATAATTCAACTATGAAATAAAAAGCCTCATAAAACGTTCACTCTGACGGGATGTTTGACTTTTTGAGTATGGGAAATCTGGTGTGGAGATATAAAAATTGTGACCTATGAGTGCACTTTTTATTAGAAAAGTTGACTCATAGGTCACGTGAAATGAAATATTTGGTTAATTTCGATGAGCTAGGATTGGCGATTTTCGACGGACTCATTTTGGCTATTTTGGATGGACTGTATTATATACATATGTAAGGCAAAATGAGGCTGCGGGATAAATCATCGGAAATAAACATGCTTATGATGGCGAAAACCTACATTCTTATATCGTCGAAATACTACATTCTTAGATTAGCAGATGTGATGAAATTAGGGAACACGCGGTGATTATACTAGGGAATGTTTAGTGACTATTCTACTAAAATCACGATATAATCCCTAATATGAGCAAGAACACGTCCCTAAAAAAATCATTTAAATTTCTCTACGATACTACACCTAACTTCGGTTAACCTAACACTTAAACAATGATGCAAATAAAATAGAACCATAAACAAAGCAACCTAAAGAGAAAATTGCCACCAAAATCCCTATTGCTCGAATCCATTTTATCCAAGTTAGCTTCTTGCCATCCAATTGTTCTAAATAACTATAGCCATCTTTTAATTGCTGAACATAATCTCTAAAACACTCCGCAATATCTACATTTTTTACGTCTTTATAAGTATTATCCTTCACAAGTTCATAAATGTACTTACTGTATTGATCCATTCGAACCTGTCTATATGTCAGCTCTTTTCTCAACTCTAAAATATCTAGAATTTTTAATTGTGCCCAATACGTAGTCCCACAAATTAAAGCTGAACAAGCACTACCGATCGCATACCATATAAGAACATCTGCCAAAGAATTTAAGGGCATATGCAATGCAATAGCCTTATCCATAAAAGCTAAAACAGCTACTGCAGCACTACCATTCAGCAACAATAAAATAGTAACAGTTTTTACAATTATATCTGTCAATAATCTAAAATTCTCTCCTATATACAAGTTATAGTTATCCTCATACTTATTTTCTGCATCATCATTACTTGCCATATACAACCCCTCCGCTTATAGTGGCACGCTTGTCAAGACCAAAATCGATAAATTTCTAAATGTATCAGGCA
>ERZ791611.732-NODE-732-length-28170-cov-43.023902_pt1 | contig 28170 bp, 18 predicted proteins | sample MGYA00510275_ERZ791611 | MGnify/ENA primary metagenome ERZ791611 (study PRJEB30046, sample SAMN00791912) | human gut metagenome | study: EMG produced TPA metagenomics assembly of the A metagenome-wide association study of gut microbiota in type 2...
GAGCGGAACCGCCGTGCTGAGCAGCGAGATGTAAACTTACACGTCCTTGCCGATCCACGCAAATCGACCCTTCCAAAGATACCCTGGAACCGTTGCAAATAAACACATCCCTCGGCGTGTCCCGATTCCGTCCACCTGAATCGTCTTTCTCCTTTTCCACAGAAACCAGCTCATCCTTCCGGAAAACATGTTCGTCGTACGAGTCGCCTTATCAGGAATTGACGGAACGATACGTTGAGGGGATTCTGTTATCCTGTGGGGCGCAGCGGAGCAAAATGACCTGCCAAGACGGGATGGTCCCTTTCATGAACAGGCTTTTGACTCAAAATAGAAGACGGATCGAATATTCCGCAGTGATACCGTGAAGGGAGGGAACGGCATGGAGGCGCAGCTTATGAGGCTACAGGACCTGAGACTCAAAGAAGGAATGTCTCTAGAACAGCTGGCCGAGCTCTCCGGCGTGGATCATGATCGTCTCGTCATGTTCGAAAACAATCCGGAAACCATACGCAATATGCATTTGGACACCGCTCGCCAAATTGCCAAAGCATTGCACTGCAACGTGTTGGAGCTCCATCCCGACGAAGGTTGGAGAGGCGGAATCCACTGCGCTGAATCCGGGCTAAGAGACATTCGTCGGACTCGCGGCTATACGCAAAACGAGTTGTCAGAGATGACAGGGATTCCCCAGCCGAACATCTCTTGGTTTGAGACAGGCTATCGCTCGACCTCAGGCATGCGGCTGGATACAGCCAGGCGTCTGTCGGAAGCGCTTCGATGCGATCCGACAGATTTCCTAAAAGAAGCGTATAGCCGATATGAAAATAAATGTTGTATCTGATTTAGATAAAACACTTAAATTTCATCGGACGCCATACTTCAACAAACGAATGCATCCCGCGCACCTCCCATCTCACCAAAAAGATTAGGCAAGAAAGAAGCCCATCAATCATTGACTTCACAAACCTTTCCCTTCCAGAAAGCTGGATAACGTCCGAGATTTTGCGCACTTTCGGACGTTATCTGGCGCGGAGGACGCATTTGCGCAGTTCGGAAGCGATGAGCACGATCATGGCAAGGCCGAGGCATTCGACCCATGCGCCGACGCTGAGCGGTACCGTACCGAAAGCGGTGTTGAGGAACGGAATGTAAATCACCGCCAGCTGCAATACCATGCTCAGCGCGATCGCGCCCCATAGCCACTTGTTGGAGAACAGTCCGACGAACGCTGACTGCAAGTGCGAGCGCGAGGCAAGCGCGTTCAGCATTTGCGCGAACACGAGAATCGTGAAGCCCATGGTGCGTGCTTCCGTCATTTGTGCGTCGTGACCGATCGCATCGACGGAACGGTCGGTGAACAGACCGCCGTCCAAGTGCATGTCCATGCCGATCAGGGTGACGGCCGCCATAATCACACCGATGAAAATGATGTCGCCCCACATTTCGGCGTCAATCACGCGATCGGTGAGTTTGCGCGGCTTGCGCGCCATCACATCGTCGGTGGACGGGTCGACGCCCATGGCGAGCGCGGGTGCCGCGTCGGTGAGCAGGTTGATCCACAGCAGCTGCGTGGCAAGCAGCGGCACGGTCACGCCTTGGCTGCCGGGCTGGGTGATGCCGAGGAATCCGGCGAGCATCACCCCGCCGAACACGGTGAACACTTCGCCCACATTGGAGCTCAGCAGGTAGCGCAGGAACTTGCGGATGTTGTCGAAAATGCCGCGTCCTTCACGCACGGCTGCGACGATGGTGCTGAAGTTGTCGTCGGCGAGGATCATTTTCGCGCTCTGCTTGGTCACTTCAGTGCCGGTAATGCCCATGGCGACGCCAATATCGGCGGTTTTGACTGCGGGAGCGTCGTTCACGCCGTCACCGGTCATGGCCACGATATTGCCTTGCCGTTGCAAGGATTCAACGATCTTCAGCTTGTGTTCCGGCGCGACTCGCGCATAGACGGACACTTCACTGGTCACCTTGTCGAAAGCCGCTTCGTCGGATAGTTCGTCAAGCTGGCTGCCGGTCATGGCCTTGCCGCCCTTGTCGATAATACCCAGATCGGTGGCGATGCGAGCCGCGGTCAGCGGGTGGTCGCCGGTAATCATTACCGTGCGGATGCCGGCGCGATGCGCTTCTGCCACGGAATCACGCACTTCCGTACGCGGCGGATCGATGATGCCAACCATGCCGACCCAAATCAAATCGTTCTCAAGCACATCGCTTTGTTCCGCAATATCGGCAACATGACCTGCGGAATTCAGCATGATTCCCGGCACTTGCGCAAGAGAAGCGGTACCGAGCGGACGATAAGCCTGTCCCAGCGTGCGGTATGCATCGGAAGAAAGCTGTTCGACAGTCGCAAGAATCTGCTGGCGATCGCCTTCCGTAAGTGGACGTACCGCACCGCCGACAGCAATCCTGCTGCAATATCCAAGAAGCACATCGGGGGCACCCTTGGAGAAGACGGTCAGACGGCCGGCGTCAGCGTTGTCTTGCGCCACGATGGACATGCGCTTACGTTCGGAAGTAAACGGGATTTCGCCAACGCGCTCGTAGTTGGCGTACTTGCGATTCGCCTTCACTTTTCGTGCTGCGACGATGAGTGAGACTTCGGTCGGGTCGCCGACCGCCTCCCACGTTACGTTTTCCGCATTTCCGGCAGAAGCAGCAGATTCGCGCAGTTCGCCGTCATTCGCCAACGCGCCCACGGCAAGGGTCGCAACGGCTTCCGATTCGATGATCCCGCGTATTTGCGCATGTTCCATGGTCTGTGGATCGACCACCATGCGGCCTTCCGGCGCATAGCCGGTGCCAGTAAGCTGCACTTCGCCGCTCGGCGTGACCACGCGCTCCACGGTCATCTCATTGCGGGTGAGCGTGCCGGTCTTATCGGAGCAGATCACCGACGCGGATCCAAGCGTTTCCACCGAATGCAGCTTCTTGACGATCGCATTGTGCATGGCCATGCGCTGCACGCCGAGCGCGAGCACCACCGTAAGAATTGCAGCCAAACCTTCCGGCACGGCCGCGACCGCCAGCGAGACGGCCAACAGTAGCGAATCGATCACATCGTGAACGTCTTGGAAGCCTTCGGTAAGCGCGAGCGCGACCAGCACCACGACCGCGATGATGCATACCGCGCTGCCGAGGATTTTGGAAACGTAGTTCATTTCCTTTTGCAGCGGGGTTTCGTCGTCTTCCGTGGCTTGCAGCAGATCGGCGATTTTACCGACCTGCGTGCCCATGCCGGTGCTGGTTACGATGGCGCGGCCGGTGCCTTGCGTTACGGACGTGCCGTTGAACACCATGTTGGCGCGGTCGCCGAGGGCCTTCGCCTGTGCGAGGGTGTCGGTCTTTTTGCCGACGGGCACGCTTTCGCCGGTGAGGCTGGCTTCCGCGATTCGTAGGCTGGCGGCGGCGAAGAGGCGTCCGTCCGCGGAAACGGAGTCGCCTTCGCCGAGCACGATGATGTCGCCGGGCACCACGTCAACCGTGTTGATGCGTTCGATTTTGCCGTCACGCAGCACGTTGGTTTGCGGCGCGGTCATGCTGGAGAGCGCTTCGACGGCGGCTTCCGCCTTCGATTCCTGGATGTAGCCGAGCACCGCGTTGACGATGAGGATCAGCACGATGACGATGGCGTCGAACGGCAATGCTTCGCCGCCTTCCGCACCCGGTACGGCGTTGGCTCGTTCAATGAACCATGCGACGAGCGAAATGCCGGTCGCAGCCAGCAACAGGTAGACAAGGGGGTCTTTGAATTGTTCGAGGAATTTCTTCCATTTCGGCACCGGTGGTGCGGACGCGAGTTCGTTCGGTCCGTACTTGTCGAGTCGACGCTTGGCTTCCGCTTGACTCAGGCCGGTATTCAAATCGACACCAAGCGATTGCGCTACGGTTTGCGCATCGGCGAGCGACGGATCGACTTGCGTTTGCGTCGCAGTTTTTGCTGCTTGTTCGAAATTTCCCGAACTGGTATCGCGGAATTGGGTGGATTGATCTTCCTTGCGATCAACCATGATGATCTCCTTGGGAGCGCCGCGGAGTAGTCAGCCCTCCCCTGCCGTTGCGATAGTGCGAAAACTGCGGAAAATTGCGATTTTCGCAACCACTCGCCGAACTGGGCAATGCTGCGCGGTTGTGGGCACCGGGCGTGCGCCATCGGTGCATTCCTGCCATTATTACACACCGTGCCCATTTTGCAAGACTGCAACGCGCCCAAATTTGTCAAGATTTCGCAAATTCGTGAAACATGCCGTGAAACATAGATGCCAACGCCATCACCCACACACGCCCCAACTCCACACACGCAGACGATTCAATCAACGAACACACCCTTATTTATCCCTTGTCACACTGTGCTACAAGCCCCCGAAAACACCGTATATCATGTTGACCATATTCATGACGCGGACTACCCTGAAACTCACGCGCACAAGCATGCGGAATATCACAGAAAGAACTGAATGATGGCAGACACCGTAACCGAACAGCAAAACCAGCCGTACATTCCTGACACCGCACGCAAAAAACTGGACGTACTAGCCGAGAAGCTTCTCGATACAGGCAAACGCAACAACCTCGTGAACTGCAGTATGGGTGCCAGATCGTTCACCATACAGGTATTGCTCCCCTCGCCCCAGGAAATACTTACAGCACTCAGCGACGATCAACCCTTCACCGTATTTGACACAGCACAGTACGACGAAAATAACGACACCGCCTCAGACTCGAAACCAGCATCAGATAAAGATGAAGACACGTCATCACCAAACGAAAACAAAACCCCTTCGCCATCAACCCAAAAAGAGACATCGTCGCCGACCAGAAAAGAAGCCTATCTCAACAAATACTCCGACGCGGTAGGCGACCATCAGGCTCTTATATGGCACGAATCGTTGAATCCTCGCGCCGCATTGAGGAGAATCGCCAAAAAATCAAAAGAATTCCTCGAAGAAACCGGTCTCAACGTCACCTATATGGCATTCGGCTTCATCGAATGGCAGGAAAGCGAATCCTCACACACTTCATTCTATGCGCCACTTCTTCTCATGCCGGTTCAGATGGAACAGCCCTCCATCACCGATCCGATAAGCATTGCGCCTTCCGAAGATGAGGTGACAGTTAACCCAACATTCCTGTACAAGGTGCGAGCAGAATACAATATTAAACTGCCGCAATATCAGGGTGATGAGTCGCTGGAAGAGTACTTCGAATCTGTACAGCAGACCATCGATGGACTGCACTGGAAAGTTGTTCAGCAGTGTGCCATCGGGTTGTTCTCATTCCAGAAAATCAACATGTATAAGGATCTGGAAGACAACGCAGATGCAATTCTTTCCAATCCAAATATCTGTCAGATTCTCGGAGTAGACACGGGAGCAAACTGGTCGACGCCTCAGGATTCACCGAAAATCGAAAATCCTTTGATCGACTTGCATACCGTAGTGGATGCCGATTCCAGCCAAATTGAAGCCATCGAAATGGCCAAATCAGGGAAAAGCTTCGTTCTGCAAGGCCCTCCTGGAACCGGTAAAAGCCAAACCATCACCAATATCATCGCGGAATGCCTTTACGACGGAAAGAAAGTGCTGTTCGTCTCAGAGAAACTGGCAGCACTGAATGTCGTGTACAACAAATTGAAGAACGTCAATCTGTCTGAATTCTGTTTGGAACTCCACAGCCACAAGGCAAACAAGACGGACGTTGTCAACGACATCTGCCACACGATTCGCGCCGAAAGAAGTACTGTCACATCAGCGGCGCACATGGCGATAGAAGAAAAGAGGAAAGCCCAACACCTGTTGGACGATTACGAGAAAGAACTGCACAGCGTTCGCCATCCCATCGAGAAAAGCCTATACCAGCTGTATGAATCATACGCAGCCCTCCGCTCAGCTCCTGATGTGAAATGGCCAATCCCACAGATTAAAACCCGAAACGAAGCTGACCTGTCACAGGCAACCGACCTGCTGGAACAATACGTAAACTACATACCGCTCATCGGCTACGACTACACGACCAACCCTTGGTACGGCTTTGTCAGACAAGATACCTCACTCCAAGCACGCAACACCATTGAGGACCTTCTGCGCAACAGCGTGGCCCTGCTTGAAAAGCTAGTTCCCCTCCAGCAAGAAATCGTCTCCCAATACGATGTCGACTGCAAGGATGTTCCCAAATCGCTCATCTGGGCAGCATTCTTCGAATTCGCTTCGATATCGCAGATACTTACGCCAGGACTCTTGCAACGCGATCATTTTCAAGCAGTCAACGATTCGCTGCAGCGGCTGAAAGACTCAAGCGCCAAGATAGTCGAATCTCGTTCTTTCCTGGAATCAGTCTGTAACGATGGCATATACGAATTGGATGGCGTCGATTATTACGATGCGCTCATCAATGACTATCGCGGCGTCTTGCAGCGCCTGTTCAGCAAGGACTACAAACAGCTCATCAGCAACATGAGCGCACACAGTAAGAATGGCAAACGCCTGTCGTATCGCGAAGCCGTCGCCATAGCCGAACAGCTCGCACAATTCCAGCAGCAAAGCGACATATATGATCAGGAGAAGGACCCGGCAGAAACCTTTCTAGGGTCGGCCTACCATGGCATCGACACAGACTGGGATTACGTCATCAACCAGATGGGCACGCTACATGAGATTCTTCTTCAGGGCGTTTCTTTTGATGAGTTGAGTCACCGCGCAGACTTTTCCGATGATCAGGAAAATTTTGCGCACTATGCTCGGGCTTTCAAAGATCTGTTCAGTTCAACCACATGCGACGAAAACACTATTCGTGAACTCTCGGAATATTTCGATCCGACCAAGTTCGATATCCTCACGGAATCCAGCGATGCACTACTGAACCGTCTGACGAGATGTCTGAACAGCATCGATATGCTCATCAACTGGTGTCTGTTCAGAGATTTGATGCACAGGCTAAGCGACGAGCAGCTTCTGCCCTACATCAAGATGACCATCACAAACAATATTGATCCGGAATGCATCGTAGACGCATTCCGCAAGCAGTTCTACGCTCAGTGGATTGATAGCATCATTTCAGCAACTCCAACACTGTTCGCCTTCAAGAGATCCACTCAGGATAATGCGATTCGTACATTCCGCAAGAAAGATAATGAGCAATTCAGCATCAACCAAGCCCTCATCCGCGAAAAGCTCTCCAATCAGCGGCCGTCCCAGGATTTCATTCTTCCGGAAAGCGACCTTTCCAAGCTGTTTCGTGAGGAAAGGAAAAAACGCAAGAAGAAGAATATTCGACAAATACTCTCTACCATGGGCGATCTGGTGCAACGCGTCAAGCCTTGCTTCCTCATGTCTCCATTAAGCGTCAGCACGCTGCTCGGAACCAATTCGGTACATTTCGACGTGGTGATTTTCGATGAGGCTTCCCAGATCTTTCCTCAGGACGCCATTGGCGCAATCTACCGGGCGAAGCAACTTATCGTCGCCGGCGATTCCAAGCAGATGCCGCCGAGCAATTTCTTCAACACAACAATTGAACTCGATGATTCAGATGATGAGGTCGAAGACATCACCGACTACGAATCCATTCTTGACCTCTGCTCCACATCCATGCCGCAGATTCAGCTGCGCTGGCACTACCGCAGTCGTTGCGAACAGCTCATCGCATTCTCAAACCACCACTTCTACGACGATGGACTGATCACTTTCCCCGCAGCAAGCGAAAACGCCCCGGGCAACGGCGTGGAATACCAATATGTCAACGGAACGTTTGATCGCCGTGCCACACACACCAACCGAAAAGAAGCGGAACAGGTCGTCAATCTCATCTACCAACATATTGAACGCTATCCTGAGCGCAGTTTGGGAATCGTGGCGTTTAGCGCCGCCCAACAAAATCTCATCGATGATCTACTCATGCAACGTCGGCAGAAATCGCCAGAACAAGAATGGTTCTTCATGGGTCACGAAACGGAACCATTCTTCATCAAGAATCTGGAAACCGTGCAAGGAGATGAGCGCGACACCATCATCTTTAGCATCGCCTATGGCTTGGATAAGCAAGGAAAACTATTGTTTAACTTCGGCCCATTAAACCGAGCTGGCGGTGAACGGCGTCTGAACGTTGCCATCACGCGCGCGAAATACAACGTGCAAGTGGTGTCTTCCATGCATTACACGGATATTGATCTGAAACGCACCAAATCAGAGGGCGCACGGCTGCTCCGCGAATATCTCAACTATGCCGAACATGGCAGCGACACCTTGGAAAGTACACTGCAGGTCGCGCCTTTCGACCAATTTGATTCCGGATTCGAACTTGAAGTCTGCAATTTTCTACGCGACCATGGATTCGCCGTCGATACGCAGGTCGGCTGCTCCGGCTTCCGAATCGATCTTGGTTTGAAGCGCCCCAACAGCTCCGACTATGTTCTGGCCATCGAATGCGACGGAGCAACATACCACTCTTCCAAGAATGCTCGCGACAGGGATCGACTGCGTCAGGAAATCCTAGAAAACATGGGATGGAAGTTCTACCGCATTTGGTCCACTGACTGGTTCAGGAACAAGTCATTGGAACAACAACGATTGCTTGAAGCAGCTTCCAATGCCGTTCATAGCGTGCGAAATCCTCTTGGAGGAATTGACAACAGAACAACGTCAGGATCATTGGACGGTGCTGATAACACTGAAAATGGTTCTGATGTCACATCACTTGACAGCTCTTCAACCGATGTTTCGCCACTGTCCGTATTTGAGGAAACCGTCTCACTGCAGGATTCAGAATTCCCGCTGTACAAAACGGCAGACATCCCCCAATTGGTGGAACAGTATTCCTCACAGAATTGCCTATTCAGAGAGTTGATAAAAGCAATCCTACAGGTAGAAGCACCTCTTTCTGAAGAACTGCTGCTCAGACGCATCGTGAAACCGTATTTCGGCCAAACCCGAATCACAGAACGTGTACGTCGCGATTATGAACGCTGTATGTACGGCTGCGAGTTTGAAGGCATTCGTCGTAGAGGAGGATTCCTTTACCTTGGCAACTGCAAGATATCTGAGATTCGTCTCCGCAGACCAAATGATGCCGATCCAGAGGGTACTAATCCAGAAGGTATCCGCAGAGATATTTCAGAAATAGCCCCCGAAGAATTGGCCGCTGGCATGTTGGAAATCCTCGGGCAAATCTTCACCGTCGACAAAAACAGCTTGTATCGAGCACTAGCGAAACAGTGTGGTGTAACCCGCTTAGGGAAAAACGTCACCGAATGCATGGAGCAGACACTGCAGCTGCTCGTGCAGGAAAACGACGTAACCGTTGACGGCGATCAAATCACGCTCAAGTAATTGCAGAATTCACATCACGGGTCTTCGTTTAGCCAGTATTGGAATTGGCTGTTAGACGAAGACCCGTTTGTTTTTGGTTTCCGATGGTTTCCGCCCCTGAGATGGTTTTGTTGATTTCGACACATGACGGCGCAATGTCGCTACCATTTTTGGCGGAAGTGTGATATGTTATCGAATGTTAGTAAATAAAATTACTTACGCTATGATTCGTAGCGTACATTGGCAACGTCGCAATGGATAGGGGTAGTTACTATGGCAGCTCAAGAAGAAGCCACGCAATTGCAAGAATCACAGCAAACGCAAGGGGTTCCGGAATCGCGCATCCTGCAGGCGCGGCAGGCGAACGCAAGCTGGCTCACCGATCCGACCGTATTCGCGGTGAATCGCAAGCCCGCGCACTCCAATCATCGGTATTTCCTGGGCGAAGCCACCGAACCAAAGCAGAATCTCGACGGCGAATGGAAAGTAAACGTCACTCAGGCAGCCAACGTCGACGTGGAAAACGCGCCGTTCGCCGCAGCTGACTTCAACGATGCCGGTTTCGGCGCGATCAACGTGCCCGAACACCTGCAGATGGCCGGCTATTTGAAGAACAAATATGTGAATGTGCAGTATCCATGGGATGGCCATGAGGATCCGCAGGAGCCGAACGTTCCCGAAAACAATCATGTGGCGATCTACCGCCGTTCCTTCACGCTCGACCGTCCGCTCGCCGCAACGCTGGAAAATGGCGGCACCGTCAGCGTCACCTTCCACGGCATGGCCACTGCGATCTACGTGTGGCTTAACGGCACCTTCGTCGGCTATGGCGAGGACGGTTTCACGCCGAACGAATTCGACATCACCGAAGCGCTGCACGTTGACGGCGACAACGTGCTCACCGTCGCCTGCTACGAATACGCGAGCGCCTCTTGGCTGGAAGATCAGGATTTCTGGCGTTTGCACGGCCTGTTCCGTTCCGTGGAGCTCGCCGCACAGCCTCGCGTGCATGTCGAAACCGTGCAGATCGAAGCCGACTACAATCCCTCCATGGCCGCCGGAACGCTGAATGCAACCCTGCAGTTGCGCAATGCAAACGACGCGGCCACCGTCAAGGCGAAACTGCGTGACGCAAACGGCACTGTGGTGTGGGAATCCACGCAATGCGCCAACGAAACCATCACCCTCAATTCCGGCGCGCTGAAGAACATTGCGCCGTGGAGCGCCGAAGAGCCAACCCTGTATGAGCTGACGGTGCTTGTCGTCGGCCACGACGGCCCGCTGGTCGAAAAAATCGTGCAGCGTATCGGCTTCCGCACATTCCGTATCGAAGACGGCATCATGAAGCTCAACGGCAAGCGCGTGGTCTTCAAGGGCGCCGACCGCCACGAATTCGACGCGAAGCGCGGCCGCGCCATCACCAGGCAAGACATGATCGACGACATCACGTTCTGCAAGAGGCACAACATCAACGCCATCCGCACCTCGCACTATCCCAACCAGGAATACTGGTACGACCTGTGCGACGAATACGGCATCTACCTGATCGACGAAACCAATCTTGAAACGCACGGCAGCTGGGTTGCGAACAACATCGAAACCCCCGAAACTGCGGTGCCGGGCAGCAAACCGCAGTGGGAGGACGCGTGCGTGGACCGTATCAACAGCATGATGCGCCGCGATTACAACCATCCGAGCGTGCTCATCTGGTCGCTTGGCAACGAGTCGTTCGCCGGCGAAGTGTTCCGCGCGATGCACGCCCACGCGCACGCGATCGACCCGAACCGCCCCGTGCATTACGAAGGTTCCGTGCATGATCGCGCGTTCGACGACGTGACCGATATCGAAAGCCGCATGTACGCGCACGCCGACGAAATCGAGGAATACCTCAAGTCCAACCCGAAGAAACCGTATATTTCCTGCGAATACATGCACGCCATGGGCAATTCCGTCGGCAACATGGACGAATACACGGCTTTGGAACGCTATCCGCAATATCAGGGCGGATTTATTTGGGATTTCATCGACCAGGCGATTCTCGACAGCAACGGTCTCATGTGCTACGGCGGTGATTTCGGCGACCGTCCGAGCGACTACGAATTCTCCGGCGACGGCCTGCTATTCGCCGACCGCACGCCGTCGCCGAAGGCGCAGGACGTCAAGCAGCTGTACGCGAACGTGCATATGACCGTCGATGCTTCCGGCATTACGATCACCAACGACAATCTGTTTGTTTCGACGGCTGATTCCACGTTTGTGTTGCGTATTTTGGCTGATGGCAAGCCGGTTTGGTCTTCTTCGCGCCGCTTCGATGTTGCTGCAGGAGCAAGTGAACATGTTGAGATCGATTGGCCAGTTGACGATTACCGTGCAAGTGCGCAGGAGCTGGTTTTGGAGGCGTCCCAGCAGTTGACTTCCGCTTGCGATTGGGCTCCGGCTGGGTATGAGCTTTCGTTCGGCCAGTGCGTGGTTGCGGGTGGCAAGATTGCCGATACTGTTACGGCCGCTTCCGCCGCTTCCGATGGAGCGATCACCTTGGGCCGCTGGAATATCGGCGCACGCAGTGCGGGCCGTGAAGCCCTGTTCTCCCTTGCACAGGGTGGCATGGTGTCGTACAAGCTTGGCGAGCGCGAATTCGTGTTGCGCAAGCCGCTGATCACCACGTTCCGTGCGCTGACCGACAATGATCGCGGCGCGGGCCATGCGTTCGAGCGTGCGCAGTGGGCGGTTGCCGGAAAGTATGCGCGTTGCGTTGATACGAAGGTTGAGCCGCTCGGCGAAACCGCAGTTTCCGTCACTTACACGTATGAGCTTGCGATTGCGCAGCGCACGAAGGTCACCATTCGTTACGTTGCCGATGTGCTTGGCCACGTCGATCTGCATGTTGCATATCCGGGTGAAAAGGACGGCGATCTGCCGACGATTCCGGCGTTCGGCATTGAATGGATGCTGCCGGTCGAGTATTCGAATCTGCGATTCTATGGCGTCGGCCCGGAGGAAACGTATGCCGACCGCAAGCATGCGAAGCTGGGCATTTGGGATACGAACGCCTTCCGCGATCGCGCGCCGTATCTGCTGCCGCAGGAAACCGGCAACCATGAGGACGTGCGTTGGGCTGAGATTACGGACGATTCTGGTCATGGCTTGCGCGTGAGCCAGACTGCGAATACTGAAACCGGCGTTACGAAGCCGTTTGCGATGAGCCTGCTGCCGTATTCGAGCACGATGCTTGAGGAGGCGCTGCATCAGGACGAGCTGCCGGAGCCGAAGCACATGTTCCTGCGCGTGCTCGCCGCTCAGATGGGTGTCGGCGGCGACGATTCCTGGATGAGCCCGGTGCACGAGCAGTATCAGCTGCCCGCCGGCCAGCCGCTCAACCTCGACGTAGCCCTCGACCTGTTCTAGTTTCAAGGATTCAGTCGATTCCTACGTGCGAAATGCCTCCCGATTCTTGATTTCAAGGATCGGGAGGCATTCGTTGTGCCGCAAGGTGACTTTCGACCTCACGATTCGCAGTTCTGTCTCACGATTTCGCAAGATCGTGCGACAATTCGGAAAAAACATGCGATCAGACCATCAAAATGGACGATGAGGGGGATTTTGTTGATGGCTTAAATTAGACGGATTGCCTAGAATGAGGGCAGAACTTCCGAAACGTTCGAGCGCAGGCGGGCAAATTCGCGCGCGTCCGAGCGTCACGAAGCACGCTCTTCCAGGAAAGGGGCCATCATGAGCGACGCAATGAACAACCCGTATGCGAACAATCCGAATCAAAATGGCAGCAACGAACAGCAGCCGCAAGGCCAGCCGGAATACGGGGCATACGCACCAAACCAGCAATCGCAATCCCAGCAGCAGGGCGGCAATCCCAACAATTCGGGCAATCCGTATCAAAGCGAGCCTCAGACCCCATGCTACTTCGACGGTCCCAACGCCAACCCGAATCCCAACCAGAACGGCTTCTTCTACGCGAGCTACACCACCGGTCAGCCGTACGGCCAACCATACGGACAGCAGAACAGCCAATCCGACGCTGACAACGGCACCAACAATTGGCAGCCGATCAGCCCGTTCAAGCTCGTGGAGGAATGGCTCCCGAAGAAGGCAAAGAACGCGATCCGCGGCACGTATGCGGTACTCGGCATCGCCGCCGTCATTCTCGGCCTGGCACTGCTGATTTGGCCCGGTGCCACACTGAAGGTCGCCGCAATCGCGCTCGGCGCATACTTCGTGGTTTCCGGTGTGGTCCGCATTGTGACCGCAATCGTGGAACTCGGGCTTCCGGGAGGATGGCGCGTGCTTGACATTCTGATCGGCCTGATGCTGTCTGTCGGCGGTGTGGTCATGCTGAAAAACGCGGCGCTTTCCGGAGCCACACTCGCCGTGCTCATCACCATGGTGGTCGGCCTTGGCTGGATGCTGGAAGGCGTGATGGCGCTCGTGGAATCGTGGCGCATGCCAAGCTCCGCATGGGCCGTAATCTACGCGCTGCTGTCGATCGTCGCCGGCTTCATCGTGCTGTTCTCCCCCATCAGCTCCACGACCTGGCTGATCCTGTTCGGCGGATGCGCGCTTGTGGCGATCGGCATCGTCGCGATCGTACGTGCGTTCACCTTCGGCAAGTCCAAGCGCAAGTAATTTTTTGCGGCGCGGGCCGTAAAGTCTGATTATCTCTGTTTTCCCAGGGGCACCAAGCAACAGCTCGGTGCCCTTTCCATAGCGAAATCGCTTTTTATACCAAGATTCAAAGTCGCACAACCATGAATCTTGGTATTAATACTGGTATATAATTGGGTATGAAATTCGGTTTTAAGAAAGGTTTATCATGGCAAGCGCACTTGACATACTCGATGACCTTGTTCCAATCAGCGAGCTCAGCAATGGTCGTACTTCCGCATTGTTGCAGCGGGCCGACCACGATCCAGTCATTCTGATCAAACGAAACAAGCCGTCCTACGTTCTCATGAATATCGAAAACTATCGCGCTCTCATGGAACGAATCGAAGACAACGAAGACTTGCTTCTTGCCGAAAAAAGACTCGACAACAGTACTGGCACAACTATCAGCAACGAAGAGGTCATGCTCGATCTCGGCATTTCCCCAAGCGACCTCGCCGAGGCACCTGAGCCGGAACTCGCATGAACTGGCAAGTTGAATGGCTTGACGAAGCCAAGAAAGACATGCGCAAACTCGGCAAAGCCGAGCAAATCCAAGTACTCAAGGGAATCGAGAAAGTTCGCACAAACCCACTGCCCACCTCGCAAGGCGGGTATGGCAAACCGTTACGCAATGCCGAACGAACGAAACTTTCCGGGCTTTGCAAAATCAAATTCAGGGATATCGGCATTCGCGTTGTTTACAAACCGTTACTGCGAAATGGAATCATGACCATCATCGTCGTTGGCATTCGTTCCGATAGTGACGCTTACATCAAAGCCAACAAGAGACGCAAAGAATATGGACTATAAGATGCGTCCGCCAATTTTCAGCGAACGTTACTTTTTCTTCAAGATTAGCCGATGATTTTACAAAAGAAGTGACGATCGTCGCATGACATTGTCGACTTGCCCGACGTAAGATGAAGGCACAACAGAAGAACGAAGAAAAGAAAATAGACAACAAACACAGACTTACGGCAGCGGCCAGAGGAATGGACAAGAAAACAGATACGCGCCGCCAAGCCGAACGAAAGGAAACATCATGAAGAACAACACTTTCAACCAGGTCATCAACGCCAACCTCGCTTCCATCGATCCGGGCTTCGGCCAGTTCGCACTCGCCAAGGCTTCCTCCGACCTCTTCAAGAAGGTCCTCAACAAGTAAGACCGCTTCCTAGACGGGAGGCAAGGCGCAGGCGCCACAGCACCTCGCCCCTCTTCTTTCCAATCCTTAAATCACATAGCGGGAGGCCGCGGTTCCAAACGGAATCGCGGCCTCCCGCTTTTCACGTACGCCGGCTACCCCTCCTCAACAGCGAGATTGCGGGCGGCGGCGCGTTCGCGTGGGCCGCGCGTCACGTAGAAGCCGATTGCCACGATGACGAACATCACCGTGCAGCAGATCCACAGCACACGGCTGCCGAACGCGTTGAGAATCCAGCCTCCGACCAACGGCGAGAACGCGTTCGACAGCGACCACACCAGGTTGTATAACCCTTGGTAGGTGCCGCGCACATCCTTTGGCGCGATGTTCGCCACCGTTGTGGCGGCAATCGGGAACGTGCCCAGCTCGCCAAGCGTCCACAGCACAGTCGCGATTGCGAACGCCACCCACGAATTCGCGCCGATCTGGAACGCGTATCCGACCGCCGTGATGGACATGCCGAGCACCAGCACTCGGGTGTTGCTCATCCGCTGGAACAGACCGATCGCGGGAATCTGCAGCAGACACAGCAGACCGCCGTTGATGGTCAGCAGACTGGAATATTCATCCGTGCCAAGGCCGATCTGCGTCATGGAAATCGGCAGGCCGCTGACGATCTGGTAATACGCCAGCGTGTACAGGAACATCAGCACCACCATCGACATCAGCGCGCCGTCGGCGCATGCGCGACGATAGCTGCGCCATACGGAGAACCGCTGCGGCCGCTGCGATTCGCCGATTTGTTTCACAGCATGTTCCACGGCATTTCCCGCAGCTGATTCCGCGGATTGCGACGCCCGCGCCGGCGCGACCTCGCCCCGCGGGCGCTTGCCCAGCCCGACTTCCTTGAAGAACACGATCATCAAGATCGTGGCGAACACCAGCACCGCGGCTTCCGCGTAGAACATCAGCGCATAGGAGATCTTCACCAACTGGTTGGCGACGATCGGGCCGATCGCGAAGCCGAAATTCGCGGCCCACGTCTGCAGCGAATACGCGCGCTTCTGTTTGCGGAACGGCACCACGTCGGACACGTACGCCGCGACCGCGGGCGTCGGCATGGATGAGATGGCGCCGTAGACCAGCAGCGCGATCGCCATGATCCACGGATTGCCGATGAACGCCAGCAGGACCAGCATCGCGGCGGAGCCGAGATTGCCGATGACGATCATCGCCGGGCGGCCGAACCGGTCGGACAGCGCGCCGCCATACAGGCAGCCGAAGATGCCGCCGAAACCGTACATGGAGACGATGGTGCCGGCCACGCCCGCGCTGACATGCATGTCAGACACCAGATACATGGAAAGGAATGACGTGACGAAGCGGCCCATCCACAGGATAAGCAGCGTGACCCACAAGCCCCAGAACATGAGGGGCAATCCGAAAATCTCTTTGTTCTTCTCCATTCTTGCCATCATATCGAGCAATATCGAGCGGACGCGACGCCAGTAGCCTTTTCCCGGGGTGCTGGGAGAATGGACAACTATGGCAATGAAAAAAGGACCGACCAAGGGGTCGGGTGGAAAGCATCGTAACGCGCTGAGGGGCAAGGGACCGACCCCCAAGGCCGAAGATCGCGTATATCACAAGGCTTACAAGGAAAAGCAGGCTACCAATCGTCGTAAGATGGCTGATCCGCGACTGGCGGCACGCCGTCGCGCGGCAAAGTTCAGCTCAGAATCCGACGATCTCGTCATCGGTCGCAACGCCGTTCTCGAAGCGTTGCGCTGCGGCGTGCCCGCGAGCACGCTGTATGTGGCCGCACGCATCGAGCACGACGATCGCACGCGCGAAATCATTCGTCTCGCCGGTATTCACGGACTGAACCTCATGGAAGCCGACCGACTGGAAATGGACCGTATCGCACGCTCCTCCAACCATCAGGGCGTGGTGATGAAGGCGCAGCCGTTCCAGTATTCCTCGCTCGCCGAGCTGGTGGAACGCGCGGACAAGAAGTCTCGTGCCATGGAAGCGGCCAACTCCGCAAGCGCACGCATTGCGGCACGTCCGCTGTTCATCGCGCTTGACGGCGTCACCGATCCGCAGAATCTGGGCGCGGTCATCCGTTCCGCAGCCGCATTCGGCGCCAACGGCGTGATCCTGCCGGAACGTCGTTCCGCTTCGGTCACCGCAGCCGCATGGAAGGTGTCCGCAGGCGCAGCCGCGCACATGCCGGTCGCCCGCGTGGTGAACCTCACCAAAGCCATTGAAAGCCTGAAGGAACGCGGCTACTACAGCGTCGGCCTTGACGGTGGCGGCGACGCCCTCGTTGGCGAAACCGGTTTCGAAACCGATCCGCTGGTTGTGGTGCTCGGTTCCGAAGGCAACGGCCTGAGCCGTCTCGTACGCGAGACATGCGATTCCATCGCCGGCATCCCAATGTCGAACATGGTCGAATCGCTGAACGCTTCCGTCGCAGCGGGCATCACGCTGTATTCCGTCGCACGCGCCCGCCGCGAGGCCGGTGCCGCCGCTGACGCGAAGTAATCAACACGAAGCGACAGGAAGTAAGCACAACAAGGCAGCAAGTCCGAAATACATATGAGCGGATAGTCCATACGGATTATCCGCTCATTTTGTTGCGCAAATCTGTACTTGGATTGATTTTGCGCTTACCGCAGACCCACTCCCCCGCCAACGATCTCTCGCAACACGTTCTCTCACTTTCAAAAGTCAAAATTTTTTTGAGTTTTGAAAGTGAGGGGTGTGAAGGGATAACAAAAAGCGGAGGATTATTAGTGGTCCTCCGCTTAACGGCTCGGCCCTGCAATTTTTGACTGCGGCTACGCCGTAGGCTCAATACTGCCTTCGGCGCGGCTATCGCCTCGTCTCAGGGCACATTGATAGAAAAAGCTCCACTGGAGCTTTTTCTATCAATGTGCCCATACAGCTGCGTCGGGATCGTCGTCGGGGTTGTAGCCGTCGTCGGGATCGTCGTAGGTGTATTCGTCGTCGATCACACCGGAATCGGCTTCGGCGTTCAACGCGTCCACATCCTTCGTGGTGAGCTTGTACTGCGGAAGCACCTTCTCCACATAGCTTTGCACCGCCTCGGCCATCGGCACATCATGACCCGCCTTCTCGGCCAGGAACCAACGGTGGTCAAGCACTTCATGGAAGAACTGAGCCGGTTCGATCTGCGAACGGTATTCACGCGGAATCATGCGCACGGTCGGTTCGAACACTTCGCGCATCCAATCAGTGGCGACAATCTCAAGATCCTCACCCTCACGCCATGTGGAAGCGCGGTAGGCATCCAAATCGTTCAACAGTCGACGAGCCTGATTCTCCTGCACATCAAGACCAGTCAATCGCAGCAGCTTACGATTCGCATAGCCGGCATCGACCACACGCGGACGCACCAGCACACGCTTGCCATCTTCGGCGGTCTTCATCTCCAGCTCATCCACATCAAAACCAAGCTCATTGAGCTTGTTGACGCGCTTCTCGATCTTCCACATCTCATCCGGACCGAACTTGTCGGTATCAGTCAGCGCGCTCCACAGCGAATGGTAACGCTCCACCAAACGGTTGCCGATCGCAATTTCGTCAACACCGCTCGGCAGCAGCGAACCGGACGAAAGATCCATCAATTCGCCAATAATGTTCGTACGGGCCAAATCAACGTCGTACTCGCGCTGGCCTTCCGTCAGATTAATCTGCAGATCACCGGTTTCCGCATCAACCAAAAATGCGGAGAACGCGTAGGCGTCGCGCAGGAACAACACGTTCGACAGTGACACATCGCCCCAATAGAAGCCAGCCAAATGCAAACGCACCATCAGCACGGCCAACGCGTCGATCAGTCGTTCCGCGGTATCAGGGCGCAGATTACGCGCGAACAGCGCACGATACGGCAGTGAGAACTTCAAATGCTTGGTGACAAGGATCGCTTCCAGCGGCTCGCCTTCACGGCTATGACGGCCTGTGACCACGGCGATCGGCTGCACGGTCGGCAGTTCCAGCTTCTGCAAGCGACGCAGCAGCTCGTATTCTCGTTCCGCCACATTGCGCGTGATTTCCTTCATGGCGTACACTTCGTCACCTACGTGCACGAAACGCACCACATGCCTGGAAATACCACGCGGAAGATTAGCCAGCAGGTCTTCCGGCCAAGTAGCCAGCGGCTTTTCCCACGGCAGGGTGAACATCTTTGGATTCGAGCTTGCGGCGGTGATTTTCAGCGCATGCGGCTCCGGAGATGAGGCAGCCGGATCTTCGGCCTTCACGGAAGTTGCTTTCAGCACACGGGGATCCATCTGTGGCAATTCAAGAGATTCCATGAATCAACAATTTACCTGTTGACCTACCCGAAGAAGCAAGTATGGACGAATCCGTTTCACCTGCCGATATGCGATGATCTCAATACTGGAATCTCACTATCCATCTCATATTACGATCGAATATTGCGATCGATGCTACAAACAGACATTACAAGCCGATATCGTGCTTGCGGAAAACAAAAGAAGCCCCGCACCGACGCGGGGCTTCTCCAACGAGACGATAAGAGAGGAAGAGCACGTCTCGTTTAATGGTTGACGGAAGTTCGCGCTTCCGCCAAGTTTTTATTCAGCCACCCGCCAGCCGATTTCCGTAAAGGATATTCCCCTGAAGAAACAGCCAACGGTTGGTTACTCGATATCAGCTCAGTTCAGACGCAGCTCGGTCGACGGAGCGAACAGGTGCATCTTGGACGGGTCGATCTTGATCTTGACGGTATCGCCGACCTTCGGGAGAGCACGCGGGTTCACGCGGATCGTGGTGAGCTTGTTCTGATCGGACATCATGGTGGATGCCTCAGCAGCGGAGCCATCGGTGATGATGTTGCCGTAGATGTAGCCATCGGAGCCCAGATCCTCAACGTTCATGACCTTGAGGGAGAAGGCGTTGGCGTCATCCGGGGCGGCCAGGGAAGCGTCTTCCGGACGGAAGCCGACGACGATCTGGTTGTTGTCTTCAGCGGTGAGCTTGTTGACGGCCTCGGCCGGCAGATCCACGGTGTCTTCGCCGATCTTTGCCTTGCCGTTGACCACCGGGTGGGTGTTGATGTTCATCGACGGGGAGCCGATGAAGCCAGCGACGAAGACGTTGGCCGGGCGATCGTACAGCTCGGTCGGAGCGCCGACCTGCTGCAGGACACCGAGCTTGATGACGGCGATGCGGTCACCCATGGTCAGAGCTTCGGTCTGATCGTGGGTCACGTACAGGGTGGTGACACCCAGCTGGCGCTGCAGAGCAGCGATCTGGGTACGGGTCTGCACGCGGAGCTTGGCATCAAGGTTGGACAGAGGCTCATCCATGAGGAAGACCTTCGGCTCACGGACGATTGCACGGCCCATGGCCACGCGCTGACGCTGACCACCGGACAGAGCCTTCGGCTTACGATCGAGGTACTCGGTCAGGTCGAGGATCTCAGCGGCCTTCTCGACGCGCTTGCGGATCTCTTCCTTCGGGGTGCCGGCGATCTTCAGAGCGAAGCCCATGTTGTCGGCCACGGTCATGTGCGGGTACAGAGCGTAGTTCTGGAACACCATTGCGATGTCGCGGTCCTTCGGCTGCATCGTGGTGACGTCCTTGCCACCGATGAGGATGCGGCCCTTGTTGACCTCTTCAAGGCCAGCGAGCATACGCAGAGTAGTGGACTTGCCGCAGCCAGACGGGCCAACCAGCACCAGGAACTCGCCGTCCTTGATGTCCATATTCAAATCATCCACCGACGGCTTATCGTTGCCCGGGTAGATACGAGTAACATGGTCGAATACGACTTCTGCCATGATTTGTCATCCTTTCAGAGGCAGGTACGTGCCTCACGATCCGTTGTAAAGGGATTTCTTTTCGGTGCCTCGCCTTGCGGCTTACGACTTCGACAAAGCCACAATTCAAAGCGTTAATTTATTTCTTTGGTTTGGCGAAGGTTCTCTTCGTTGAGCCACGTTCCATGATACATACAACGCTAAAACTGTCAATGCGTGTCGCGAGTCGCGCTGTTTACCTACGCTGGCAAAAGGGGGTTAACGGCGTAGTAAATACACGCCTTTATCGCCATCATGCAAGACAATGGTGCGGAGCGAAAGACAGAACAGGGAGGTTGCAGTGCGCAATATTAGAATCGGCGTGGTCGAGGATGATCCCGCAAGCTGCCAGTTGGTACTTGACTATCTCAACCGATATCAGCAGGAAAATGACGAACAATTCACCGTTTCCGTATTCGACGACGGCGCGAGAATCGTAGAGAAATATACCCCTGTTTACGATATTTTACTGCTCGACATCGAAATGAGCGAAATGGACGGCATGGCCGCCGCGAGACGCATTCGCGAGCGCGACGACAAGGTCGTGATCGTGTTCATCACCGCCGCACCGCAGTATGCGATCAGCGGGTACGAGGTGCGCGCATTGTCGTATCTGCTCAAACCCCTGCCGTGGTTCGCGTTTTCACAGGAACTCAAGAAGTCGATCGACATGGTGAGGCGCAATGGCGACGATTCCATGCTTATCGAAACCAGCAACGGGCAGATGCGGCTGAATCTTGCCGATATTCTGTATCTCGAATCGATCCGGCATACCATCGTCATCCACACGTTGGAAGGCAAACTGTCGATCAATGGCACGCTCAAAGATATGGAAGCGAAACTCGCCGACCACCATTTCTTCCGCTCGAATTCCTGCTATCTGGTGAATCTCAAGCATGTGACGGGCGTCGCCGACCAGGATTGCGTGATGTCGAACGGCGAACAGTTGCGCGTAAGCCGACCACGCAAGAAGGCGTTCCTCGCCGCGTTGACCGACTATATAGGAGGTGGCAGGTGACCAGCGTGATATTGCCGAATGCGCTGGCCGGATTGGCAGGAGGACTGGCAGGAGGCTCCCCTTCCATACCTTCCGTTTTGGTGACCGTGCTTTCGGTGCCGCCGATGACGCCAATCACCAACGCTCTGCCCGACATCCCCCGTTCTTATACGGCGATCTGCGAATGGGCCGCGTGCATGGTGTATATCGCGGTGTCGTATCGTCGCGTGCCGCTCCGACGGTCGATCATCGTCAGTGCGGCCGGATTGGCATCGCTGGTCGCGGTGCAGTATTTCGACGGCAGTATGCCGATCTGGTTCTGGATCATCGGTATGCTGCTCGCATTCGCCTGCATGTATGCGACGATTCTGCTCGGCGCGGGCACCGGCAAACGCGAGGGCCTGTATATTACGGCGCGCGCGTTCGTGTTGGCCGAATTGGTGGCGTCGCTGCATTGGCAGATCGTTACGTTCATTGGCGTGCGCGACGGATTCGCCGATTACGATTGGCGCGCGATCGCGCTGCTTGTCGTTACGTATGCGCTGTGCTTCGGTCTAGCTTGGATGGTTGAACGCGGCAATTTCAGCCAGGCCACACCTACCTTGCCGACCGCTTCCGCCGCGATTGCGACGATGGCCATTATGATCGTCACGTTCGCCATGAGCAATTTGAGTTTCGTGTCGACGAATACGCCGTTTTCCGGTTCGGTCGGCCAGGAAATCTTCTACATTCGCACGCTGGTCGATTTCTGCGGTTTCGCGATCCTATATGCGCAGCAGGAGCAGGCGCGCCGTATTGAGGCGAATACGGAACTCGCGTCGATCAACGCGCAGCTGGAAAGCCAGCATCAGGAATACCTGCAATCGAAGGAAAATATCGAATCGCTAGGCCGTCTTGCGCACGATCTGAAGCATCAGCTTGCGGCGTTGCGTGCCGAAGTCGATCCGAAGCATGCCGCGGCCGGCTTCGAGCAGCTGGAGCAATCGGTGCAGCGCTATAGCGCGCAGCAGCATACCGGCAATCCCGTGCTTGACGTTATTTTGACCACGAAAGAGCGCACGTGCGCCGATCGAGGCATTACGTTCACGGCGGTCGCGGACGGCTCGCTGCTAAGCGGCATGTCGTCGATGGATATCGCATCATTGTTCGGCAACGCGCTTGACAATGCGATCGAAGCGACGTCGAAATTGCCGAAACGTGAGCAGCGTCTGATCAAACTTGCGTTATACGAGCAGAATCGCTTTATTGTTATCCGGGTTGAGAATTATTACGATTCCCGATTGAAGAAGGATGCGGAAGGCAATCTGCGCACCACCAAGCGCGACGATCAGCATCGGCATGGTTTCGGCGTGAAGTCGATTCGTCATATCGCGCAGCAGTATGGCGGCGAAGTGACGATTCGCACCGAAGACCACTGGTTTGTGCTGACCGCGCTTATTCCGCGGAAAACCGGCCTTATGGCCATGTAGGACTGGCCATAAGGCTTAAGGCGGCTCCGCTAGTTTTCAAGATTCTGCGCAGCGGCATCGCCGTCAGACGCATCACCGGCATCACCGCCTGCCGATGCGTCGCCGCCAGCATCGCCGGCATTCGCCGCACCTCCAGCCGCACCTCCAGCCGCACCGCCCGCCGCAGCACCTCCAGCCGTATTGTCCGGACTATTCGCAGCACCACCGTTAGAGCCCCCGTTAGTGCCGATATTGGTGTTGTTCGTCACGGTGTTGGGAGTCGACGACGCCTCCTGGTATTGGTCCATCACCTGCTGAACGGCGTCTTTGGCGGCATTCAGCGCGTCAACGGCGGCCGTCACGTCGTTTTCCTTGAGATTGGTGCCATTGGCAAGGTTTCTGGCCGAGTCAATCGCCTGCTGCAATGCCATGCGCACGCTGTCGTCGGCCACCATGCCGTCGGAATTGTCGAGCACGGACTGCGCCTGCTCGATCGCGTCATTGAGCTGGCCCTTCAGACGATTCTGCGTGGCCAGCACTTTGGAAGCGTCGACGGCTTCGGCCGCATTTGTAATCTTTTCGGCCTTGTCGTTCATGCTCCGTGCCTCGGATGCCATGGCTTTCGCGGATTTCTTCAGCTTGCTGATGCCCTGCGACGTGTCGCACGACAGGATTTTCGCTTCCTTCGCGTTAGATATGGCCGCATTGAGCTTAGTGACGGTACTGACGTCGGCGACTTGATCGGCAGTGACCTTCGCGCCGGTTTTTCCGATTTCCAAAGCGTCGGAAAGCGTGTTATTGGCACTTTGCAGCTGGCTTGTGGAATCCTGGCATTGCGCGGCTGCGCTGGTAATGGCTAATTTCTTGGAATTATTCGAAAGCATCCAACATGCAATACCGCCAATCAAAGCAATCACGACGATAGCCGCAATCACGATAGCGACGATTTTGCCGGTATTCTTCGGTGGTACCGGAATTTCATTGCTGTAATCGCCGTAATCCTCGAAAACACTGAAATCGCTTACACCGTTCACATCGCTTTCTTGCGAAGCGACCGTCGGAGGCTTCGGCGGTTCGGACATGTCAGCCCCCATCACCTCGGTATCCGTCGGAAATTCCAGCCTGAAATTGTTGTCTTTCGTCATACGTCCTTCTTCATCATCGGGCGCTCAGCATCGACCATCTATACGCCGACCCCCTAGTTTACCGCCTAACACACCCTTCAACGCGCATTCGCCTTAATTACCTTCTTTTCCGCACTTTTCGATAGGCGCAAAGCGGCAAGCGGCTTCCCTAAACGCGATGCGGTGAACGCACTCACCGCAACCGCGAATCCAATGGGCACAAACAGATTGATCGGAGCATCCGCAAGTTCCATCACCAAGCAAATCGCCATAAGCGGAGCCTGTTGGGAAGCTGCGAGCAATGCGCACGCACCCAGCAGAGCGTACATGCCAATCGAATTCGTGTGAAACACCTGCATCCACAGAACACCCAGCACAGCACCTCCCGAAGCGCCGAGCGCAATACCCGGCTGCAGCACACCGCCGGAAGCGCCGGAACGGATCGTCAGCAATGTGACAATCGCCTTCGCCAGGAACGAAACCAGCAAAATCGGCACCACCGCCAAATCGGCCTTGGACGAGAAACTCAACTGCGCGGTGGCACGGCCATTGCCCATAACCTGCGGCACCCAAATCGCCACCACGCCAGTCAGCAGGCCGGCGAGCGGCAACATCCACAGAATGCCCGCGCCCGACGGTTTGGACTTCTCAGCCCACTGCGAGCCGCGACGGAACAGTGCGCCGGCAGCGCCGAGAATCATGCCGGCAACCAGTGCGAACGCCATGTAATCGGGGGTAAACAAACCGTCGGTTTCACCAATCAAATAGAACGTGTGTGTGCCCTTGACCAGCGACGCCACCCACGAAGCCAGCGCGGAACAGGCGAATGCGAACGTCACCGTTTCGAGGGTTATGTCGGCGAGCAGAATCTCGACCGCGAAAAACGTGCCCGCAAGTGGCGCGTTATACACGCCCGCAAGGCCGGCCGCAGCCGTGATCGCCACCAACATACGGGTGTCTTTCGCATCGAGACGCACCCAACGCGCGAACCGTTGACCGAACATCGCGCCCAACTCGCGCGGAGCGACCTCTCGACCGATCGACATGCCCGTGCCGACGATGAAAATCTGCAGCAGCACATGCACGACGGTCTGCCAAATCGGCATAATATCGCCATTTACCGCCTTTTTGACGGACGGCACCTTCGTGCTGCGCGTACGCAACAGCCACCAAATCACGGCCGCGACGGTCGCGCCAACGGTCACGGAAATCAGTCGACGAATCACAGGAACGTTGAACGGGCCGGATTCCTGCGAATTTTCAACATAACCGAGCGTAAGATGCTCGACGCCGTACAGCATAAGCGTCAGCAGGCCAGCGGCCGCGCCAATGGCCACACCCACAATCGCCACCGCCGCAATCAGCGCCGGAATTCTGCCGATCTTTGGCTGCGTTCCTTGAGGATTCTGCGACTCCTGCGATTCTCGTGTTTTTTGCGATTCCTGCGATTCCCGCATCTGCCGCACTCCTTGCACACCGTCTCCTTCGTTCAATTCATTCCCCCAATTGTCCCACCTGCCGCAACGTTCATTTGTTACGCCCCGAGCGTGGCGATCGGCAGCACCAGAATGCCGTCATCACGCCGGTATGCAATATCACCACGCCCGACAATAAATGCCATGAATTCAGGCTCACGAACTTGAGATAGAGGATTTCCGCACACTTTTTCTTTGAAAGCATGTAGTTTGTCCACATTTTTCTCCATGACTTTCAAGTCGCTCAGCTTAATCCCCACCGCAGCCCAGCGACCATCCACCAATTCAAGAATCACATCAACTTCAAGGCCTTTTTCATCCCGATAATATGCGATTCGATTCGTGCCACCCATCGATTCGAGATACACGCGCAAATCACGAATCACCAATGTTTCAAACAAATCTCATACTGAATCAGAGACAATAGTGATGACGCTCTCAGCTTATCCAGCACAACTCATTGCACATCATTTGATAGGGATTGCTGCGAGAGCTGCATCTTTAGGTCATCGACTTTTAATTCCAAACGTCTGATATATAATTCCAAACGTCTGATATAAAGCGCCTGTCGACGGATAATCAAATCACGCATATCATTTACCGGTTTCAGGGTTACCTTCATTCGTGCGACTGGAAGTAACCTCAGCATCGGGGAGATTCACTCTGTCTACCGTACCTGGATCTTCTATTCGTATTGTCTTCCTCCAACGATGCATGCACCGTTCAATACGCTTTTCGCCTATCAACTCAGGACCGAGCCCCGCTTCGCGGAACAGCACAGTGGGAGATTCACCATTTTCAGCACTCGAAACGCATTCACGCTTGAACCACTCTGCATATCGGATACGTGAACCAGTAATACTTATGACTGCAGGCAGCGAAGCCAGATATTGTGCTTGTTCCGGAGAGAATCGTTCGTCGCTCATGCTTACTTTTTCACTTCATCGTGCAATCATCTGTATGGGATTTGCCGGCCGAATTGACGTCCCGTATGCGACGCCTCATGCGCAATCTGAACAAAATGAACGCAACAAGTAACATGAGCCCCGCTGCCGCGGCAATGCTGCCTACGGCGGCACCCGTACGACCGATAAGGCCAGGATTGCCCGGCTCCTCGCTCGGGTTATTTTCGGGCGGGACAACAGGAGTTCCAGTGCTAAATTTCAGCTCTACTGTGATGTTGAGATCAGCGGCTGTGTCTCCACTGCCGGGAATCGAGATGAGGAACGGATCACAGTCGTATGCCTTGTTGGCTTTCGTCGAATCCGTGCGGGAGACCAGATATAGACCGAGCGGTAGGTTCTGGAAAGTAAGCTGGCCAGCTGCATTGGTGGTGCCGGAATGCTGGTATAGCTTGTTTTTTGCCGCGTGTGCAGCCAGCTTCTTGGCGGCATCGTGAGATTCGCTTGATGTCAGGCGTTCCCAATCGGCAGTGAGGCTGGAAAAATCGCCGACGGTTTTATATGAGGAGACGCTACCATCATTGTTCGTTGTGACGGTGGCGACGCGCACGATGGAATAGGTATCGCCGGCAAGCGATTTGGGCGAAGCCGTGTCTCGGCCCCATACGGCATTGATGGTGAGAGCGCCGAAAGAATCAGCTTGCGCATACGGCACCATAGAGCCGAAGGCTGCAAGAACAGTGAGGACGATAGTAACGGCGGCGGCAATCATGGCAGCAATGCGCGCCGCACCATATTCGTTTCCGCTATGCAGGTCTAACATGTCTGCCCGGTCCTTTCCGCCGTGATGAATGTGATTGGTTATTTGTACTGTCTGGCTGAGGAGGCAAGTCACCGTCCGGCTCGATGGCTGCGGAGCTAGAATCATCAGACGCGACCTTGGCGCTCCCACTCTGTCGGCGTCGCCGCTCATGCCGTTGCCACAAATGCCATGCGATGAGCAAGGCAATCAATGCGAGAGACGGCAACCAGTACTGCAGCGGAATGTCCACGTGGAACGTGGATTTGGCGTCATCCTGGTGCTGCGGCGCGTATGGGATGCGATGGCCACGCACCAGCAGCCGATGCGTATTGACCGCATACGGTGTGCAGGTGATGAGCGTGACCAAATCCTTGCCGGGCTCAATTGCCAGTTGTTTGGTATCGGTCGGCAGAACGGTAGTGATCTTATCGACCTGATACGCATACGTGTCTTTAAGTA
>ERZ791611.733-NODE-733-length-28146-cov-14.331886_pt1 | contig 28146 bp, 24 predicted proteins | sample MGYA00510275_ERZ791611 | MGnify/ENA primary metagenome ERZ791611 (study PRJEB30046, sample SAMN00791912) | human gut metagenome | study: EMG produced TPA metagenomics assembly of the A metagenome-wide association study of gut microbiota in type 2...
CCGGTGATACCGGTGAAACCGTGTTCCGCACCGAAGAGATCGATCTGGACGACGTGTATACCGCGCTGGAAGCGATCTATCCGTATTCGTTTGCCCTGCGCGCGACCACGCGGCCGGGCGGCACAACCGCGCTCGTGGTCGAGGTCTCGCGACCGGTGCGGCAGGATGAGGCCCGGCAATATGCCAAAACGCTGGCCCAAAGCGTCGTCACCGAGGATATGGACGAAACCGCCAAGCTGCGCGCGCTGCACGATGCGCTGATTCGCCAGTGCCGCTACGATACCGATACGGCGGAGAGCGAGCGCCGTGTCGGCTCTTCCGCGCCGTTTGCGGCCGATGGCGCGCTTTTGGATCATAAGGCCGTGTGCGCGGGCTACGGGCGCGCATACGCCATGCTGTGTGAAGCGGTAGGCATTCGCGCGGTCTATGTCACCTCGGAGGAGATGGATCACGGCTGGAATGCTGTGCGGCTGAACGGAACCACCTATTATATCGACTGTACCTTCGACGACCCCGTGCCCGACCGGGGGGAATATGTCTTTTCGGAGTATTTTATGCGCACCGGTGACGAGCTTGCCAAAACGCATATTTGGGATCGCTCGTTTTATGAACGATTACTCGACAACCTTGGATAAAATATTTTAAAATTTTTCTTGACAATCCCGCATGTGTGGCTTATAATAAGATACGTCGCCGACGAACGGTCGACAGGAGAGAAAATGGCGGTATAGCTTAGTTGGCTAGAGCGTCCGGTTCATACCCGGAAGGTCATTGGTTCAAGTCCAATTACCGCTACCACTTTTCTTTGGCCCGTTGGTCAAGCGGTTAAGACACCGCCCTTTCACGGCGGTATCGAGGGTTCGATTCCCTCACGGGTCACCATATGGACGATTAGCTCAGCTGGGAGAGCGCCTGCCTTACAAGCAGGATGTCGGCAGTTCGATCCTGTCATCGTCCACCAAGCTTAGAGCCTCGCACGAAAGTGCGAGGCTCTTTTTTGTTTTTTATTGGTTAAGCGACTATAGTGTATTACCCGGTTTTATGATATAGTAAGGGCAAAGGGTATGTAAGCGCTTACAAAAGGTCGGTTGCTTGGGAGGAATGTTTATGTTGGAGTCAGCCCTACAAGGCGTGGAGGCCATATTTACTATTGCCATCATTGTTTATTTAGGCTTTGAGCTTAGCCGGCGCGGCTGGTTTTCGAAGGAAAGTAGCGATTTAATCGTAAAGCTCGTAACTCGCGTGTCCTTGCCGTTATTCATGATTCGCGGTTTGGTGCATAATTTCACAGCAGAGCACTTAATTGCTATGCTGCCGGATTTGAAGGTGCCGGTACTGTCTATTTTGCTAGCTATGTTTATATCCTGGCTTTTGGTGAAATTACTCCGCATTCGGCCAGGGCGCCGTGGCTTGTTCATGGTTAACTGTTTCATCGCCAATACGGTGTTTATTGGCTTGCCGGTTAACGCGGCGCTGTTTGGGGACATTAGTATTCCCTCTGTTATGCTTTATTACATTGCGAACACGACGTTCTTCTGGACTGTCGGGGTTCAAATGATCGTCAGCGATATTCCCGGTAGCGATGCGCCGCCGTTTTTCTCGGTAAGCGCACTCAAAAAGGTTATGTCGCCACCGCTAGTAGGGTTCTTTGTGGGTTTAGCCTTAGTGCTCTTGAATGTTCAGTTCCCGCCCTTTATTGACCGGACGATGATGTATATTGGTAGCATGACGACGCCGTTGTCACTGATCTTTGTAGGCATCGAATTATACCGTGTGGACTGGAAGCATTTGCAGTGGGGCGCCGATGTGTTCGGCAGCTTGGTCGGTCGCTTCATTATTTGTCCGTTGTGCGTTTTGGTATTGTTGCCAATCCTCGGCGTTGGCGGTATTTCGGCGAAGGTATTCCTCATGCAGGCAGCGATGCCGGCCATGACCCAGATTGCTATCATTACGCGTTTATATGGCGGTGACTCCGTCTTTGCGGCGATGATTACCTTCACGACGATTTTAGGTGGGTTAATCTCCATTCCGCTGTACATGACCATCGCCAATGTGTTATTTCAATAACTAAATTGATAGTACGACGAAAGTCGTCAGTAGCATTTTATGATCTAGGAAATGCTATTGACGGCTTTTTTTCTTGACGCATACGGAGTCCCTTCTCTATAATAGATTAGATACTGTTTTAATAGAGAAGAGGTACCTATGCGATTACGTAGAAAACCGTGGATTGACGAAGCAATCCATGACTATGAAGCACAAGTAGTTTTAGATAATCACGCAGAGCACAAGGGTGCTTGGCGTCAGTTGTTCCCGAATCCGGACCGCCCGTTACACATGGAGTTGGGAACCGGCAAGGGGCGTTTCATTGCCGGTATGGCCGAATGCTATCCGGATGTGAATTTTGTAGGCTTTGAAGTGCAGCTCGGCGTGTTGTATTATGCAGCCCAGAAGCTGTATGAACAGAATTTAACCAATGCGAAGGTGTCGCTTTTTGATATTGCAGGCATCGAAGAGGTCGTAGCGGAAGGCGAAGTAGACCGCTTCTATATTAACTTCTGCGATCCGTGGCCGAAGGCGCGCCACGCGAAACGCCGCTTAACGCATCGGTCCTTCTTGGCTCGCTATGCACGCTTATTAGTGCCTGGCGGGGAAGTTCATTTCAAAACGGATAACGAAGGCCTGTTCCTGTTCTCCTTAGAAGAGTTCAAGGAAGCCGGTTGGACGTTGAAGCAGGTAAGCTACGATTTGCACAGTACGGGCTTACCGAATGTAAAGACGGAATACGAAGAGAAGTTCAGTCAGAAAGGACAACCCATTTTCCGCCTGGAAGCCGTAAAGCCTGAGGAGGCGTAATCCTATGAGTACGGAAACGGAAACTACGAAGGAGGCCGTGAAGGAACCACGTCCCAAACGATTTCACTGGAATCGCTTGATACGCACGGATATTCAAGGCGTTCTGTTAGTATTAGGTATTTGGGTGTTTATCGGTAGTGTCAATATTTTTAGCGCTACCTTCGTTGAAGCAACGGCGGCAGGGACGATGATGGGGAGCTTCTTCATCAAGCACCTGATGTCGCTAGTGGTGGCCGTGGCCCTTGGCATGGCGGTAGCCTATAAGGCGGATTACCGGTGGCTCAAGAATGACCGCTTGCTGTTTGTTATCATCGGCATTACCATGTTTTTCATGATTATTGTGCCCTTTGTGGGGACGGTGGTCAACGGGGCGCGTCGCTGGATTGTGCTGGGGCCGGTGTCCTTGCAGCCTTCCGAATTTGCCAAGCTGGTCGGCGTTATTTGGGCAGCTCGCTGTTGTGAGCAGTACCGGGAGCGCCATCGCTATGTGGCGCTCATAGAATGGTATGAAATGGGCAAGTCCCGATTCGTGTGCCTTTCTAAAGGTCTTATACCGGCGTTTGTATTTGCTTTATTAACAATGAGGCAACCGGATATGGCTACAGCTTGTCTTATCGTGTTGTTTTCCCTGATTATTTATTTCTTGGTCGGCTTTAATCCGAAGATGCGCAAGCCGCTAATTGGCGGGGTTGTGTTTATTGTAACGGTGGCTGTTATACTCGTTATCCTAGAACCGTACCGTTTTAGCCGTATTCAGGCGTGGTACGATCCGTGGGAGTACGCGCAGTCCCTGGGTTATCAGACGGTGCAGGGCCTGCTGGCCGTTGGCTCCGGTGGTATTTTAGGGGTTGGGCTTACTAATGGTACGTCTAAGTATTTCTACTTACCGGAAGCGCATACGGACTTTGCCTTTGCGGTTTGGTCCCAGGAAACCGGCTTAGTCGGTGGCTTGGTGCTGGTAATCCTCATTGCTATCTTTACGTTCTACGGGTTCCGCATCGCTCAGCGCGCTCGCGATATGCTAGGCACGTTACTGGCGACGGGCATTACCTGTATCATTAGTTTTCAGGCTATCTTCAACATCGGCATGGTGTGCGGCTTGCTGCCGGTTATCGGCATTCCGCTGCCCTTCGTATCCTATGGCGGGTCATCGCTGTTGATGAATTTCCTGGCTGTTGGCATTTTGCTTAATATTTCGCGCATTAGCGAAGCGAATCGGGTGACCGTGGGACGACGGGGACCGATTCCCTCACTGCGAGAAGAAACGCAAAGTCGTTTCCGTCCTCGCGGTTAACGTTTACATAAGTGTATTAAAAGGAGAATTGTGAAATGAAAGACTTTATCGACGTTTCGGAGCGACCGTCAAATGCGGCGTTATTGCCGTTAAGCTTCCAGCATTTGTTTGCCATGTTCGGCGCCACCGTTTTGGTACCGTATTTGCTCAAAGCAGACCCGGCAACGGCGTTGTTTATGAACGGCATTGGTACGATTTTGTACCTCTTTGTTTGTAAAGGTAAGATTCCGGCGTACTTAGGCTCCAGCTTTGCCTTCATCGCCCCTGTATTGGCGGTTATGGCTGCGGGCATGTCCTACGAAGCAGCGCAGGGTGGTTTCATTGCCTTTGGTATTTGCTTTATCCTCTTGTCCTTTATCGTCCGTGCCGTTGGTATCGGCTGGATTGACGTGTTATTCCCGCCGGCTGCTATGGGTGCTATTATCGCCGTTATCGGCTTGGAATTAGCGCCGGTAGCTATGGGTATGGCCGGTATTACCGGCGATAGCTGGCAGTCCTTGGGCATGACGCACACGCAGGTAGTAACCATTTCCATGTTCTCCTTAGTGGTTACTATTTTGGGCACCGTGTTGTTCCGTGGTTTCTTGTCCGTTATCCCTGTATTGATTGGCGTTGTAGCCGGCTACGTCTTAGCCGCTTTGATGGGGGTTGTTGATTTCAGTCATGTTGCGGAAGCACAGTGGTTCTCTTTGCCGCACTTCAGCGCACCGGTATTCGATATCAACGCCATTTTGATGATCTTGCCGGCGTTGTTCGTTGTATTTGCGGAACACGTTGGTCACTTGGTTGTTACCAGTAACATCGTAGGTCGCGACCTCATGAAGGAACCGGGCCTCAAACGTTCCTTGTTAGGTGACGGTATTGCCAACGTATTGTCCGGCTTCTTCGGCGCTACGCCGAACACCACGTACGGTGAAAACATCGGCGTGTTGGCCATTACTCGCGTATTCAGCGTGTACGTAATCGGCGGTGCTGCTGTATTGGCCATTCTGTTCTCCTTCATCGGTAAGATTGCAGCCCTCATCCATGCTATTCCGGTGCCGGTTATGGGCGGCGTCAGCATTTTGCTCTTCGGTATTATCGCTGCATCCGGTCTTCGCATGTTGGTAGAACGCAAGGTGGATTACACCCGTCCGGATAACTTGATCTTAACGTCCGTAGTCCTCGTAACCGGTATTTCCGGTGCGAAGCTGGCTATTGGTCCGGTTATCTTGCAGGGTATGGGTCTTGCTACCGTAGTGGCTATCGTTATCAGCTTGTGCTTCACTATTTTCCGTAAAACTGGCATTGGCAACAATCAGTTAAAACACAAATAATTTCCTGTAAAACAACGCATTTTACGGCTAACGCGTTGGTCTAAACGCAACTAAACCGCAGTCCTTGGTGGAAAGGGCTGCGGTTTTTAAATTTTACCAATCTTTTACACAATCTTTAGAAGGATTTTTTCTGAGTCGTATCGAATTATATACATATAGCAAATTGGAGAGGAGGTTAACCATGTTTACGTACTTACTAATTGGCGGTATTGTCCTAATCGTCATTGAAGGCATCATCCCCGGATTTGGCGTGTTTGGCTTTACCGGCCTGTTGTCGCTTCTTGGCGCCTTGTATTTATTCTTAGGTGCCGACACAGAAGCAGCGATGATTACAGCTGTGGTAGCAGTGGTGGCTTTCTTGATTCTCATATGGTTCATCAAAAAGGCACCGAGCACCAAGGTTGGTCAGAAGCTAACCTTAAACTTAGAATCGACTAAGGATAAAGGCTATGATGCTAATGACGAACGCAATGACTTGTTAGGCTGTGAAGGCATAGCGCATTCAGTATTACGTCCGGCCGGTAAAGCCGTTTTCGACGGTGAGCTGGTTGATGTAGTGACGGAAGGCAGCTTTTATGAGCCTGGCACGAAGGTAAAGGTCGTAGCTATTACCGGTGGTCGCGTCGTTGTACGCGGCATTGATGAATAGGTATGCTACGAATCTTACAGCTAGTATTTTAATTTGGCGTGTACCGGCTTAGCCTTTACGGCTTTCAGGTTCGCAATTGTGCAGGTCGGTTTTTGTATATACTTTAAAAGGAGGTCGCTATGAGCTCGATTTTAGGCATTGCAAATGTAAGCTTTTTGTTCGTGATTTTCTTGGTAATTGTGGTGATATCGGTATTTCTCCACTTTGTACCGTTAGGACTGTGGGTATCGGCGATGGCTGCCGGTGTTAACGTAGGTATTTTTACCTTAATGGGCATGCGGTTGCGCCGTGTATCACCGTCCAAAATCGTATTACCGTTGGTAAAGGCCAATAAAGCAGGCCTTGATGTAAATGTTAATCAGCTGGAAGCGCATTACTTAGCCGGTGGTGACGTTGACCGCGTAGTGGATGCGTTAATCGCCGCTGAACGTGCGTCTATTCCGTTGTCCTTCGAACGAGCAGCTGCCATCGATTTGGCAGGCCGCGAAGTATTGGAAGCGGTACAGATGAGTGTTAATCCGAAGGTTATTGAAACGCCGATTATTTCCGCGGTAGCCCAAAACGGTATCGAGCTTAAGGTTCGCGCCCGTGTAACGGTACGTGCTAATATTGATCGCTTAGTTGGTGGTGCCGGTGAATCTACTATCATCGCCCGCGTTGGCGAAGGTATCGTAACCACGGTTGGTTCTTCGGAAAAACATACGGATGTATTGGAAAATCCGGATCACATTTCCCGCACTGTATTGAGTAAGGGCCTCGATGCCGGTTCTGCTTTTGAAATCTTGTCCATTGATATTGCCGACGTTGACGTAGGACGTAACATTGGCGCTCAGTTGATGACGGATCAGGCGGAAGCGGATAAGAAAATTGCTCAGGCGAAGGCGGAAGAACGCCGTGCTATGGCAGTAGCGAAGGAACAGGAAATGCGTGCTTACACGCAGGAAATGCAGGCGAAGGTTGTGGAAGCGCAGGCAGAAGTGCCGCAGGCACTGTCCGAGGCTTTGCGTGCCGGCAACATGGGTGTTATGGATTACTACAACATGAATAACATCATGGCTGATACGAAGATGCGTGAATCCATTGGTGAAACGGAAGTTTCTGAATTGTCTACCGATAATGGTAACGGATCAAAATAAAAAGTAATTGCGGAGGATAAACAATATGGATATACTATTTAGTATACTATTTGGTATGATCCACAACATGGACATACTATTTGTTATAATCCTCATTTTGTTGGGAACGCGTATTTTTTCCAAGAAAAACAGAGGTAATCGGCAAAACGACAGCGGTGATACTGGCTATGAAGCGGATCACCAGCCTGGAAACGGTGCTGATGGTAACGGGCAGCAGCAAACCGGTGCCAATATGACTTGGGAAGATATGGAACGGAAATACGGCATTAAGATCGAGCACGATAAGCCAACTATGGCGGAAAGCTCGGGTCAACAGGCCGGGCAAAAACGTTCCGTAACGATTACCTTAGGCAATCCAAATTCAGGCAAGACAATTACCATAGAGAAATCCGGTTCCGAGAAGACGATTATCATCGATACGAAAGAGGGGACGCGCCAAACGTGGCCGGACTCCGCTCCGGAACCGCAGCCGACACCACAGCCGGCCCCGGTGCCAACGCCGGAACCAACGTGGCAACCGGAACCTGCGCCGACTGCATCAAGACCAACGCAGCCTACATGGGCTGAACGGATGGCGCAGTATGAGGCGAAGCGGGCCGCTACGGTGGCTGCGTTTACTCCTATGGATGATACGCTTCAAGTTACTACATCCCGTCGTCGTAAGCCGCGCTTGCCTGCCGGCGGCTTAAAGGCAGGTATTATGTGGTCCTTGATTTTAGAACCACCAAAAGCAAAGCAACGAAGAGCAGGAGGAAAGTTATGAAGCAGTATACATGGCATTACGGTGAAGGGGATATGACCTTTTCGGTGGACGAAACCCGTGTGGTCAATGAATTACACATGGCGACGGTACCGACTTTGGCCAATCCGGAACAGGCAATTCGCGAGGCCTTAGATAATCCCATCGCATCAGCACCGTTAAAGGCCTTAGTGAAGCCTGGCGAAACCGTTGCCATTTTGGCCAACGACCCGACACGTGTGGCCAACTCGTTTGTGTTCATGCCCATTTTGGTGGATTACCTCAATGAATGCGGCATTCCGGACAGCAACATTACGGTTATTTTTGCCTTAGGTACGCACCGTGAAATGACGGAAGCAGAAATGGTAGAGGCTATTGGTGAAAACGTAGCCGGCCGCGTGCGCATGGTTAACTCCTATGCGAAGAAGCGCGAAGACTTTATCGAATTGGGCACTACGTCCTTCGGTACGCCGGTTCGCTTCCACAAGGATGCCGTTAACGCGGACCATATTATTTGTACCGGTTCGGTAGTTCATCATTTCTTCGCCGGTTATGGCGGTGGCCGCAAGGCGTTGTTGCCTGGTTGTGCCGAATATGAAACGATTCGTTGCAATCACAGCTTGATGTTGAATCCGGCTGCTGAAATTGGTCGCTTGGAAGGCAACCCAATTTATGAGGATCAGGTAGAAGGTACTGAAATGTGTCGTCCTACCTTCTTGTTGAACGTAGTGCTTAACGAACAGGCTCAGTTTACCGGCGTGTTCTGCGGTGACTACATTAAAGCGCACAAGGAAGCGTGCCGTTTCGTGGATACGCAAAATGGCGTACGCATTAAGGAACGGACACCCATCGTTATCGCTACGTGCGGTGGTTATCCGAAGGATATTAACATCTACCAGATGCAGAAAACCATGGATAACGCTGTTAAGGCCGTAGCACCCGGTGGCGCTGTTATCTTGTTAGCCGAATGCCGTGAAGGCTCCGGCTCCCCCATTTTGGATGAAACGATTCGCACCTTCGATTCTATCGACGCTATCGAAGAATCGGTGCGCCGTGATTTCCAGATTGGTCGTCATAAGGCCTATGCGGTAACGCGTCTTATGAAGAAAGCCGATTTCTATTTGATTTCTTCGTTGGATTCGGCCTATGCCAAGAAGGCGTTCTTCCATCCCGTAGCTTCTGTAGAAGCTGCTATGAAATTGTTGGACGAAAAATATGGCAACGACGCTAAGATTACGTTGATGCCGTATGCTTCCTATACCGTACCGTTGGTGGAAGACTAATCACATAGTGTGCTAGGCAATAAAAAACGCTTACCTCGTCAGTGACGATGGTAAGCGTTTTTGCGTTGTTCATTCTAGAGGCTAGCCAAGGAAGCCTGTTAAGAGTGCAAAGATGTGCAAAATGGTGCGCTGAATGGGGTAGAAGATGAAGCCCAGCACATTGGTGTACAGCAAGATGATGAACACGAAGATGCTGAACCGTTGCCACTGCCAGTAGCGCATTTGCCATTCCGGCGGTAAAAGGGAGCTCACTACATGCGAGCCGTCCAGCGGCGGAATGGGGAGTAAGTTGAAGATGGCAAAGTTAATGTTCAGTAGCACGATGGCTTGCAGAACTTGGTAGAAGCCATAGGATAAGCCGTTGTCGCCTACCGTTAAGAGGCGCAAGGCGATGAAGCTAACGAAGGCGATGATAAGATTCGCCGCCGGCCCGGCCAGTGATACAATGACATCGTCGCGTCGCGGATTTTTGAAGTTTGCCGTGTTGATGAGCACCGGCTTCGCCCAGCCGAACTGCACGAAAATCAACATGATAAGCCCGAAAATATCGATGTGGGCAAAGGGATTTAAGGTTAAACGCCCCATGAAGCGCGGCGTATTGTCGCCTAAGGAATCAGCAGCTAAGGCGTGAGCATATTCATGAACCGCCATGGCAATGATGACACCAGGCAATAAAGCAGCGATGGCTGCCGGATTAAAATCAAACATACACGTCTCCTTTTCTGTTACGCTGTATATAGAAGCTGTTCTATTTACTCTATTATATCACAGGACGATGGTTATCACATACCTTGTAGGTGTCCTATCAGCAAATTTTTACAATTGAAGTACACGCTGACGGGCCAAGTTAGGGCCTTAACGGTGTTACTTTCGGTACGACTATGTTATAATTAAATATCATGGAATTGAGAGGAGGTGCCCCCTGATGGCAGATAAATTGGCAGCCGTAACGGCTAGTCAAAGTGATGTGGAGGCTCTAACAGTTCGCCGTGGTGCAGAACGAATTTTGCGATTATTAACTGGCGCCGGCTTTGATGCATACATTGTCGGAGGTGCAGTACGAGATATACTGATGGGGCGCACGCCTCATGATTATGATATTGTAACGTCGGCAAGGCCTGATGATGTAATCCAGGTCATGCAGACGAATGGCTTTAAAGCGGGCGACCCGGTAGGAAAGTCCTTTGGTGTGGTCATCGCCGTAGTGCCCGAAGGGGCCTATGAAATCGCCACCTACCGCAGTGAACGGTACGGTGCCGATAGTCACCGTCCGGAGGAAGTGACCTATGCGGATACGCTGGAGGAAGACGTACAGCGCCGTGATTTCACGGTAAATGGCATGGCCATGGATATTCATGGTGATATTATCGACCTCGTAGGCGGTCAAACGGACCTTAAGAAGCGTCGTTTGCGCACCATTGGGAAGGCGGAAAATCGCTTCCAAGAAGATGCGCTTCGCATGTTTCGGGCTTGTCGCTTTATTGGCAAGCTAGACTTCTTGCCGGATGGGAAGCTTTTAGATGGCATGGCGCCGAATTTTCATCGCGTGTCCGGCCTTAGCTTAGAACGGGTTCGCGCCGAGCTGGATGGGTTATTGCTCACGCCGGCGGTGGCGAAGGGGCTCGACGTCTTGGTGCAGTCCCGCTTAGCGGAATGCACCTGTAAAATAACGGACAACGGAAAAGTGACGGAAATACCGATTTTGCCAGAGCTGTATCACTTAGTGAATTTACCGCAGGAAAAGGCGTTCCATGCCTTTGACGGCTGGTATCATACGCTAGCGGTAGTAGTGGCTACGCCGGCGGACTTAACGCTACGGTGGGCTGCCTTGCTCCACGATGTGGCGAAGGGCATGCCCGGTATTCGCGCCATCCGCAACAATCGCCTCACCGATTACGGTCACGATACGGAAGGGGCGACGATGACGACGGAGTTACTCACTCGTCTCCGTTACCCGGCCGCTTTTGTGAAGCGTGTGGCGTGGCTTGTGCAGAGTCATATGCGCTTTCACTATTTTGTGAATAATCAGGAAGCCAATGCGCACAAGTGGATGCGCAAGGAAGTGCAAAGTGGTCTGTTTCGCACCAGCGATGAGCTGGCCGAAGCAGTGAAGCAGTTAGCCGCCGTGTGTGCTGCTGACGTTGTAGGCTGTGGCCGACCGAATAGCGTAACGGACGGCACGTGGGCCATGGGTGATTGCTTGGCAGCCATTGCCGATGAATTACCTATTCATACGCGAGATTTACATTACGATAGCGATTTCCCACGGCGCTTCGGTGCTGATACCGGAGATATGCTGCGTTATTTATTGGAACGCGTTCGCAGTGGTAGCATACCTAACGAACCGAAGGCCTTGTTAGAGGCGGCTGAGCATCGACGCCAGCGCCTGGCACGTCTGGAAGCGGTCGATGCCGAAGGTCGTCCAGAACGGGAGTAAAACAAGCATCATGATCATGAAGCGTGAAGAACGGTTACAATTGAATAGACGAGTGCGGTATGCACTGTTGGCGTTCCTCGTGTGCGTAGCCTTGGTGTTGATACGCCTGTTGTGGCTTCAGGTTATCGAGCATAGCACGCTTAACCAGCAGAACCTCAATCAGGTGGAAGTAAACCGTAAGCTCCAATCGCCGCGCGGCACGATTTTTGACCGCAACGGTAATCCGTTGGCCACCAGTATGGTGACCCAGTCTCTCTATGCGGATCCGAAGATGATCAAGGAATCGCCGGATCAGATTGCCGACGCCATCGCACCGTATGTGCGTATCGATAAGCCGACCATTGTGAAACGACTCCAAGAGGACACGGGCTTTGTATGGCTTGACCGCATGATGGACCCGGATAAATCAAAAGCCGTAGCTGACGTTATCGAGAAGGATAAAATCGTAGGGCTTAACTTCGTTGAAGAAAGTCGTCGTTTCTATCCGAACGGTAATTTGTTGGCCCAGGTATTAGGCTTTGTGGGCACTGACGACAAGGGCCTCGACGGCCTTGAAATGGTGCTGGATAGCGACATTAAAGGCGATACGTCGAAAGAATTGGTCGCCACTGACCGTCATGGTAATGCTATCTTTGGTTCCGTGCTGACGAAGTTCCAGCCGGACCCGGAAAAGAGCGTTACCTTGACTATCGATACGACGATTCAGTTCATTGCCGAACGTGCCTTAGATAAGGCGATGGCGCAGACGAAGGCAGCCGGTGCTAGTATCATCATCATGGACCCGAAGACGGGCGAAATCTTAGCCATGGCTAACCGCCCAACCTATGACCCAAATCATTACGACAAGGGCACGGAAAATGATTTCAAAAACAGAGCGGTAACGAATTTGTACGAACCAGGCTCTACCTTTAAGCCGATTATTGCGTCGGCAGCATTAGCGTCCGGCAAGTGGACTACGGAAACGGTGTTCCACGATACAGGCCATATTATGGCGTCCGGTCACGTTATGCAGAACTGGAACGGCGAAGGCTATGGCGATGTTAAATTGCTGGAAATCTTGAAATATTCCATCAACACCGGTATGGCGCGTATTGGTTTGACGACGGGCCCGAAGATTTTGTCTGACTATGTGAAGGCCTTTGGCTTCGGTCAGCCTACGGGCATTGAATTACCGGGCGAAGGTGACGGCATTTTATTTGACCCGAATACGATGGCCGACATCGATACGGCGTCTATGTCTATCGGCCAAGGGATTGCGGTAACGCCGCTCCAGATGGTGCGTGCCTTCGGCGCATTGGCCAATAACGGCAAGATGATGAAGCCCCATATTATTAAATCCATTAACAATCCGGATGGCTCCGTGTACAAGGAAGTTCAGCCTGAAGAAGTGGGCCAGCCGGTGCCGGAAAATATTGCGAAGACCATCGATGGCATTCTTGAAAAGGAAGTGTCCGAAGGTGGCGGCCACAAGGCCTATGTTGACGGTTACCACTTTGCTGGCAAGACTGGTACGGCGCAGAAGCTGAACACCCAGTACGGTGGCTATTTGGATGGCCGTTACATTGCGTCCTTCATCGGCTTTGGTCCGTTAGAAGACCCGCGCTTCGTAGCGCTTGTGGTAATCGACGATCCGTCGGGCACGTTCTACGGCGGTCAGATTGCAGCACCGGTATTTAAGGACATTATGAGCCAGCTGGTGCGTTATTATCAGATTTCTCCGTCTGTTATTAAGGCGAAGGATATAAAAGCCGATGCAGCGGCACCGGTTAAATTACCGTCCGTTACGAAGGATAGTAATGGTGAAATTATCATGCCGGACTTCACCGGTCGACCGATGGGTGAAGTACGCGATTGGCTAAATGAAGCAGGCTTGTCATTTATACCGGAAGGCTCCGGTTATGCTACGTCGCAGTCGCCAGGTCCTGGTGCAGCCGTAGCGAGTGGCGATGCCATTACCGTATATTTTAAAAGGTAAGCAGATTTGAGAGGAGACTATTCGATGACTGAAATGAAAGTATTAGCAGGTAAACCGGTAGCGGAGGCTCACAAAGCAGTGCTTGCCGAAAAGCTAGGCGCCTTAGCCTTACAGGGCGTACGCTTAGGCCTTGGTATTTTGCTCGTAGGCGATGACAAGGCAGCGCACATGTATGCGCATTTCATGGAAAAAACGGCGAAAAATGCCGGTTATGAAGTATTTGTAGAAAACTTGCCCGCTACGGCGACGCAGGCAGACGTTGAAGGCGTTATCACTCGTTGGAACGAAGATGACAAGATTCACGGCGTGTTGCCGTTAATGCCTATGCCGGATCAGATTGACCGCGAAAAGGTCATCGACTTGCTGTTACCGTCCAAGGATATTGATGGCTTGACGGCCGTTAATATTGGCTTAGTAGCGTCTGGCAAGGATGGTTTAGTACCGTGCACGCCGCGCGCTTGCATGGCTATCTTGGATTTTTATGGCGTTACCTTAGCCGGTAAAAACGTGGTAGTTATCGGCCGCAGTCAGGTTGTTGGTAAGCCAATGGCGTCGCTGTTATTGGCCCGCGATGCGACCATTACCATCTGCCATTCTCATACGCGCGACTTGGTAGGCGCTTTGCAGCGTGCTGACGTGGTGGTATCCGCTATTGGCCGCGCTCATGCCATCGATGGCGCCATGATTAAGCCCGGTGCCGTTGTGGTTGACGTTGGTATCAATGATTTGAACGGTAAAACCGTTGGCGATATTGATTATGAATCCTTGAAGGGCATTGCCGAATCGGCTACGCCGGTTCCTGGTGGCGTTGGTTCAGTAACCACCACAATGCTGTTAGAAAATATTTATGAGGCGTACTTATGCACGAAATGTCAATAGCTGAAGGCATTGTAGACATTGCCTTACAGACACTTAAAGCCAATGATGGTACTGTGGTTCATCAGATTCAGGTTCAGCTGGGCATGATGTCCGGCGTAGAACCGGATTCACTTCACTTTTGCTTTGAAGCGGTGACGAAGGGGACGGCTGCCGAAGGGGCTAAGCTGGAGCTTCAAATGGTACCGGTAGCGGCGCGGTGTCTCGATTGCGACAAAGAATTTCCTGTGGAGGATTATAAGTTCAAATGCCCACATTGCGGTAGTACCGCAGTGGTAATGACGACGGGCCGCGAGCTGCGGGTCGTGTCCATCGACATGGATTAGGGACTCGTGGACCGTGGGACATAAGTTGCCATGGGAACGAACATGGAGTAATATAGAAGTAAGTATACATGGAGGGTGTTCATTTCACTCTGGGAGGACCAATGAGTCCACTGGAGCGAGATGGACACCGTCAATTTGCCGAATTTCGGTAGCAAGGAGGCACTATGGAAGTTAATGTAATGACCGATGTCTTGGCTAAGAATGATGCCATCGCTGCATCGCTTCGCCAGCGGTTCAAGGAAAAGCATATATTTGTGTTTAATCTGCTCGGTTCGCCCGGTGCCGGTAAAACCTCTTTGTTGGAAGCTACATTGACAGAATTGGCCAAAGAATTTCGCATCGCCGTTATCGAAGGCGATTTATATACGGCTAAGGATGCTGAACGCGTTCATCGCTTAGGCATTCCTGTTTTGCAGATTAATACGGTTGGCGGTTGTCATTTGGATGCGCAGATGATTGAAGATGCGCTAGAAGAGCTTGATCTGGATACGCTGGATATCATCATCATCGAAAACGTAGGCAACCTGGTATGTCCGGCTGAATTCGCCATCGGCGAAGAAGTGAAGGTTACCGTGCTGTCCGTAACGGAAGGGGAAGATAAGCCACTTAAATACCCGCTTATCTTCAAGGAATCGTCTGCGATTTTGCTCAATAAAGTCGATTTATTGCCGTACATTCCGTTTAAGAAGGATAAGGCCATCGAGGATATTGAGTCGTTGAATCCCGGCGTTTCTATTTTTGAAATTAGCTGCACCGCCGGTACCGGCTTGGACGGCTGGCTTCAGTGGGTTCGCAATGGCGTGAAAGTAGCGCGAGGTGAACATCATGAATAAACGTACCATGGCAGCTGCCTTGGTCGTATCGTTGTTGGTTGGTGGTGTGTGTAGTGCGCAGACAGCTGATGTGGTGACGCCGGATCAATGGCAAGCGGAAGCAACCCATAACTTGCCGGGTAATCGCTGGTCGGCAGAATCGGCGGCCGTGGCGCGGATGACGAAGGTTATCGACAGCGACACTACGGCGTCGGTAGATGCCGATACGAGTCAGGCTACGAGCGACACGACGGCAACACCGACCGTTTCGGCCAATGCAGAGGTGACGAAGCAAGGCTTAGCACAGGTGGGCAAAACCTTTACGGCCGCCGTTTTATCGCCTTTGTCGGACAAGGACTTTACCCTTAATCACTTGACCATTGGTCATGTGTTAACCGGCGAACGTCCGGTTCATGCGTTCCCGGTTAGTGATAGTGCGTCCACGCAGATTACGCCGGAAGCTATGCCGATTCAAGGCGTGTTTCAAACCTTCAGTGGTGCTGATGGGTCCTATACTTTGTATGTAGGTCCTACCGATACGTCTGCACCGGGCACACCGGATGCAGATCGCAAGCTTCGTTTCCAAGGCATGCCGTATCACTATACGACGAATACTGTAACGGATATTCACGTCGTGGGTGGCCGTTATAATACGGCGCGCAACATTGGCATTGGCAACACGCGCGGCGAAGTGCTCTTTGCTTATGGCGCACCGGCCGCTATGTGGAAGAAAGCCGGTAGCGATGAATTGGTTATGCTCTATGCATCGCCGTCCATTAATCGCAACATTGTAACGCAGCCTGATTTCATCAGCGCTGACGTACAAGCTAAGGACCCTGTAGCAGGCATGTCGAAGGACGCCCGCTTCTCGACGCAGTCCGATATTGCCAGTGCGCCCAATAAGCGTTACTTGGCATTTACCTTAACAGCTAACAAGGTTAAGACCATTGACTATATTGATGGTGCTGTATGGCCAGGCCTTGGCCTCCCTAATGCACCGCTTCATCACTTGGTACCGAATCGCTTAAGTGACGGCGATTTCGCGTTGATGGGATATCGACTTAACGATAAATTCGATGGCAACCAAGATGAACGGTGGGAAACAAAGGGCACCTTATATGGCGGTAAATTCTTGGCTTACAAGGATGTCATCGTCGGCTATGATAACAAAAATTTGATTTCTCGTGTGCTGATTGGCCGCAGTACGGCCGTAACTCGTCGCGGTATCAGTATCGGAGACACGAAATATTTGCTATTATATATGTATGGTATGCCCACTTCTACGGAAGCGGACGTTGGTAAGGATGGTACGGCCTACACGGTTTACACTTATAAAAATCCAAAAGAGGAAAATAGCTATTTGCTCTTTACCGTTGGGGATAAAGACGGGTTTATTAAGAACGTAATGCTGTCGGACCGACCTTACAAAGAATTAAACAAAGATGATGTAGTACATTAGAGGAGGAAACGAGATGGTAACGGCACAGGACATCAAAGCACGGTGGGATGAACTTGAAAATGTTGAGGAACGCATTTTGTTCGTTGTGGGCGCACCGGGCTCGGGCAAAAGTAAATTAATCAGAGAATTGGCTGAACAGGATGGCTGGAAATATATCGAAGCCAAGGATTTGATTGAAGAAGAATTTTTAGAAGTAGCTCGTGAGCTTCGTCCCCAGGTTGCTAAGGATGTAATCTGCAAAGCCCTCAAGGCTTGCGACTCGCAGGTTGTGTTAATTGATGGGGTGAATGTATTATTCGCACCAATTTTGAATTTAGAGCCTATTGAATTGTTGAAGACCATCAGCAGCCATTATCCGTTGGTTGTCGGTTGGTCCGGTCGCTACGACGGTAAGGATTTACATTTGGAACATAACAACAATCCGGAATATTTCTCTTTCACCGTTGAAAATCCGAAACGCGTCGTAGTTGTTGACTAAAGGCCAACATAACAATTAAATAGCGAAACGGAGATAATTAATGGAATTTGTCAGTGTTTTATGGCCCTTTTTTGCGGCCGGTTTAGTTGTTGCCGTATTGTCTCGCTTCACCGGTGCAGCCATGTCGCTACTCATGGTGCCTACGTTGTTGTATTGGGGCGCCCGACCGGTAGATGTCGTTGCCTTTATGGTAACCTTTGTGTTGTACAATAACTTTACGTCGGAAACGCAGGATGTTCGCTTATCCTTAAAAGAGTTAGTATTCTTCAAGAAATGGCGCATCGCGATTCCCTTCGTATTATTCCTCGTATTGTTGCCTTTAGGGCCGCAATACGCCGTAGGTGTTTTCCTGTTCTGCTTCGTAGCAGAATTGATGGCGGCATTGTACTTCCGCATTCCGGAAGACCGTAGACCGACGGTGTCGCAGGTAGTGACCAGCTCTGTTGTATCGGCTATCGCTTGCGTTATCGGCGTGGTGCTGTTCCCGTTCATTCCGGCTAACGTGTTCTTCATCGTAGCCGGCATCGTAGCGTTGTTGCTGACTGCTTTTGCTTGGTATGCAGCGCGTCATCGTGGTGCTTTCCGCGGTACGTGGAACTGGATTTGGTCGGTGTTGCCGTTGTTATTAGGCCTCTTTGGCTTAGAAATCTCTTCCTACGTACGTGGTACGGAACGTGATTACCCGTCCCGTTTGGATCGGATGATTCCGGCGATTACCGTAGTCGGTGCGTTGGCTGGTGCGTTAACTGTGTTCGTTACGTATCAGACTTTCTCGGCGCCGTCCTTGGTAGCAGCGGTTGGCGCAGCCTTTGGTATTCGCATGTTTGGTGTGTACGAATTCACTCGTCGCGGCCAATTCTCCTATGCGGCGATTGGCTTAGTTGTTTTAGCGGTGTTGTGCTTATTCCTTGTAATGCCTACACCGGTAGGGTTCCCGGCTGTTGATGCAGTAATGCGTTAAAGCGGTGGTACCGAAAAATTTATGACTCATAAATGCCGAGTTATATAGGCTATTTCCTATATAATTCGGCATTTTTCATTTTATTTTGTCATAACACTTGATAGAAATTGAATAGTTTTTAAGATGATTCTTGAAAATCCCTATTAGGCTTAGGTTATTAGGAATGCTTATTGTAAATACCAACCAATTTACTATTGATTGGTGAAAAGAGGATTTCAGGTTTACGGCGGGTAATACTTATAGTAAGAGAAAATATCTATGTAAGGATTTAGAGACGAACGTTTTACATACAAAATTTGGCAGTATCATTTCAGTTTCAAAGACAATTTTATACAGCGGTTTTAATGCAAGGGCTTTACATACAGGTATAGGTTTGTGTTTTAAGTGAGGAGGTATTGATATGGCTCGGGCAGAAATGGCGAATGGGGGTTCGCTATGGGATCGGATGTTTAGAATGACTGAAAGAGGGACTACACTGGGACGTGAGTTTTTTGCCGGTTGCACGTCGTTTCTTTGTGTGTCCTATGTGCTAGCCGTAAACCCTGCAATTTTAGGGGCTGCAGGGATGGACATGGGCGCTGTGTTTACGGCTACAGCAGTAAGTGCCATTATTATGACCTTGTTATTGGCCTTTTATGGCAACGTGCCTTTTGCCGGCGTATCCGGCATGGGGATTAATGCATTCTTTGCGTATACGGTAGTGGTGCAAATGGGGCATAGCTTTGCGTTTGCGTTGACGGCGCAGCTCATAGCGGGCTTGGCGTTTTTATTAATCGCCATAACGCCGATGAAGACGATGATCTTCGATGCTATACCGCAAAATATTAAGCTGGCTGTAACGGCCGGCATCGGGCTTTTCATCACCATAATCGGCATGAGTAGTGTAGGCATTATCGTCAGCAATCCGGGCACGATAGTAGGCTTAGGTTCCTTACATGACCCGAACGTGTTAATCGCTTTGGTAGGGGTTATTTTAATCGGCGTATTTTCCGCACGGAATGTGAAAGGCGGCATTTTCCTAGCCGTTATCCTTTGCGCTATCATTGGCGCCGTTGTGGGTATTACGAAAATGCCGGAACAGGTAGTAGCTATGCCGCCGTCCATGGCACCGATTTGGTTCCATTATGACTGGTCTGAAATTATGTCGGTGGACATGATCTTCGTAGCTTTTACGTTCTTATTTGTTAACGTATTTAACGTTGTAGGCGTTTTGATTGGCTTAACAGACCAAGCGAAGCTGACCGGTGATGATGCGGAAAAGGCACGGCAACGGTGTATGACTATTGCTGCTATTGGCACTATTGCCGGCAGTGGCTTTGGTACGTCGCCGCACATTGTAGCCGTTGAATCGGCGGCCGGTATTGCCGAAGGTGGACGCACTGGCTTTGCGGCGCTCACTACGGGCGTGCTATTTATCGCGGCGTTATTTGTAGCGCCGTTGCTCATGGTTATTCCGGCGGCAGCGACAGCACCTGTTTTAATTGTAGTAGGACTTTTCATGTTAACAGCCGTCAAAGGTGTTAACTTTGAAGATATATCGGAAGGGATTCCGGCCTTTTTGACCATCGTCATGATGCCCTTTGCATACTCCATTGGCGTTGGTATTGAATGGGGCTTAGTAAGCTATGTAGTGATTAAGCTCATAGCAGGGCGGCATAAGGAAATCTCGCCGGTAATGTATGGTTTAGCGATTTTGTTTATTTTAAAAGAAGTTTTAGTTTAGGAGGCGTCATCATGGCATACGAACGGTACAAAACAGCATCGGCAATGGCACAGGGACAGAAATTAGCTTCACTGGTATTGAAGAATGCAAAGGTATTGGATGTTTACAATGAAGAATGGATTAACGCAGACGTAGCTATTCACGATGGCGTTATTATAGGCGTAGGCAATTACAATGGCGTGAAGGAAATCGAATGCAAGGGTAAATATATTGTGCCTGGCTTTATCGATGCGCACTTACATTTAGAATCTACGCTAGTTAATCCGCGTGAATTAGTTTTTGAAGCAGCCAAGGTGGGGACTACGACCTTTGTAGTGGATCCGCATGAAGCAGCTAACGTAGCCGGCTTAGCCGGTGTGCAATATATGTTAAAGGAAACAGAAGATTGCCAAGCAACGGTTTATGTAATGGCACCGTCTTGCGTGCCGGCTGTGCCTGGTGAAGATAGTGGTGCTATTTTGGACGCCGCCGAGCTTCGCAAATTGAAGGTACATCCTCGTATTCGTGGCCTCGGTGAAGTTATGGATTGCCAGCGCGTTATCACCGGTGATGACGGCATGATGGCAAAGCTCCGCGATTTTGAAGACCGTGTTATGGATGGTCACATCATTGGCCTTACAGAAAAACAGTTAGCTGCCTATGCATTAGCCGGTATTACGACGAACCACGAAGCCGTTTCCTATGAAGAAGCGAAGGCACAGGTAGCAGCTGGCATTTATGTATTTATCCGTGAAGGCAGTGCAGCCCATAACTTGGAAACCATTGTTCAGGGCCTCGTAGCGGCAAAGGCACCGACGGACCGCTATGGCTTCTGTACCGATGATAAGCACATTGAAGATATCCGCTCGCGCGGCCACATTAGTGAAAATATTCGCAAAGCCATTGAGTTAGGCATTCCGACCGTGAAGGCTTATAAGATGGCATCTACCAATCCGGCGCAGTGCTATGGCTTTAAGCATTTAGGTGCTGTCGCACCGGGTAAGCAAGCAGACTTGGTGCTGTTAAGCAATCCGAATACGGTTAAGATTTACGACGTGCTTATTAAAGGCGAACCGGTAGAATTAGAATTACAGCGCAAGCCGCGGGAAGTGCCGATGGAATTGCTCCATACCGTTCATATTGGTAACTTTACGAAACAGCGTTTATCCTTGCCTATCGATGGGCCGCATCCGGTTATTAATATCGTACCGGGTCAGCTTTTGACGACGAAGACCATTGAACAGGTGCCGTCGGAAAATGGTGAATTTGTACCGAATGGTAAGTTCAATAAGATTACTTGCATCGAACGTCATCATGGCACAGGTCGCAATGGAATAGCCGTGCTGAAGGGGTTCTCCATTAAGAATGGCGCCATTGCCACCTCCTTTGCGCATGATGCGCATAACCTCATCGTTGTCGGTGACAATGATAACGATATGATGGCCGCTATTGACCGTATTCGTACCATTGGCGGCGGTTATGTCATTGCTTCGTGTGGTAAAATCATTGCTGAATTACCGCTAGAAGTGATGGGTCTCATTACGAACCGGCCTCACGAAGAGGTGGATGCGAAGGTTAAGGCTATGAAGGAATTGGCGTATAGCATGGGCGTAAGCCGCAAGCTGGATCCGTTTATTAACTTAAGCTTCTTGGCATTGACGGTAATCCCGGAAATTCGTGTCACCACTCATGGGTTGGCAGCGGTGTAAGGTTGTCTAAACGTAGTATTGCTGTTGATAGTGAAAACTTGATTATATATTGATAGTATTTAAGTAGCAAAAAGGACTTGCCTAGCTCGTAGCGAGCGGGGCAAGTCCTTTGGTTTATCGTGAAAAGCGCATGAAAAAGCCACTGGCGAGCAGCTGCTGTTGCAGATACGTGGCGTACGACGGGGTATCGTACGGCCGCTGACCAATGGCTTCTTCATGTCGTGTGTTTGTAAGCTGGAGAAGATTTCCCTTAACTCCAAAATCATTATAACAAAAAGCGATTTAGTTTTGCAATATTAATGGTGTGGAAAGTTGTTATTAGTTGTACTATCATCGAAAACTGGCTTTTTTTATGGCTAGTTTATAATTAGTGGAATGGATAGTGTTTAGTTAATTAGTATCTTTAAGTAGAGATATAAGGCAACGAAAAAGCCACCAGCTTTACCGCTAGAGCAATAGCGGTACTACGGCGGCTGAGCCGTAGTTGGCGGTGCCGGTGGCCTTTTCGCTTCGTGTGTTTGTAAGTGGAGTAAGACTATTACTTCCAACCCAATAATAACAAATTTAGATTGCGTTGTACAGTGTTTTTGGGTAATAAAGTGTAAATATTTCTTAAAGTATTGCAAAACATGAATAGAGAGTGATATGAATAGTTGAACATGTATCGGTTGCTGCTGTTGGTGAAATGAGGGATACTTATTTCACCAGCGTTCCTTTTTTACATCACTTATGAATGAATATATGAACATGTTAAAAAGTGAGTTATCGCAAAAAGTTTGAATCAAAATAATTTCCTATCATCGCGAACCCTATTAACAACTTATAGTTGGAAACAAGATAACAAAAGGCTATGAGTTATCTAGGTTTTTAGCTTGTATGCGCCTTTGTATAGGGTTATAATGATATTAGGCAAAAGGCATATGCTTGAAAACAGGATGTATTTTGTCAGGAATCTATGGTAAAATCATAGAAGAGAAGTGAGATATTAAAATTTGTGAATGTGTTTTTGTTTATTGTGCGCACATAAGGTGCCAATGTTTGTATCGCGGTTAGTATGCGACAGTGTCTAACGCATAGGGGGGTGACGGCTATACTTACAGTATCGTATGATAAGTTGTTCTCGAAAATTCGACAGTCTGGGTTGAGTAACAAAGAATTCATGGATAAAGTCGGTATATGCAAAACTACATTTTATAAAATCAAAAACAGGAAATTTGTCTCTTTGGAAGTTTTGCTCTGCATCTGTATGTTCTTTAGTTGTGACATATCCGACGTAGTCGAATTTGTTGAGGAGCTAATGTAAAGCCGGCGAGTACCGGTCCATCGCAGCACGTGAACTTGTGATGGTATATTAAAACCCGCAGGAATTTAAGTCCTTTGCGGGTTTTATTTTTTTTGAGAGAAATATGCAATTTCGTATATCATCTATAATTTTATTGACATTATGGGATATAACATATATTATAAGTGTAAGATATGTTATATCCCATATAGGAGAGTGTTTTATGGAGAAATTTAAAGTTGAGTTTTTTGTGGATGATAAAGGCAATATTCCTGCTAAAGAATTTTTGCTATCACTTGAACCTAAACTGCGAGCTAAAGTTTTTCGTGATATTGATTTATTAGCTACTAATGGATACAATTTGAGGGAACCGTATTCAAAAATACTTCGTGACGGTATATTAGAATTAAGATCAAAAGTGGGCTCAAATATTTCTAGAGTACTTTATTTTTTGTTGTTGAACAACGTATTGTATTAACTCACGGTTTTATAAAGAAAACACAGAAAACGCCTTCCAAAGAAATTGAACGAGCTATTGCTTATAGAGAGATATATATGAAGAGAGGGGGACAATTATGAAAGAACGTACAAACTACGAAAAATTTTTCTGTGAACAAATGAAAAATCCTGAAGTGAAGAAGGAATATGATGCTCTTGAAGCAGAGTATGCTATTATTCAGTCGATTATTGACGCCCGAAAAATAGCAGGCATAACACAGAAAGAACTGGCTGAACGTACTGGTATTAATCAGGCTGATATTAGCAAATTGGAAAATGGTAATGGGAATCCTTCGTTACGAACGCTGCAAAGATTAGCAGCTGGTTTAGGAAAAACGCTAAAAATTGAATTTGTTTAATAGAGAAGTGAGAAGACTGCAATATGATAAGATGAGAAAGACTATCTTGTTGCAGTCTTTTTCATATGTCCTGATAGTTAATTAATCGGAAATAAGATTGCGAAAAAAATTCTTGAAATTTTTCCTTGACAGTCTATGGTGGGTACGTTATAATATGCAAGTACGTTGCACATGGAGAGGTGTCCGAGCGGCTTAAGGAGCATGATTGGAAATCATGTGTGCGGTAATACCGTACCGAGGGTTCAAATCCCTCTCTCTCCGCCAGTTAATCGAGAACCGTTCTCGTTAAGAGAACGGTTCTTTTTTTATGCCAAAATTCGCAATTCCAACTCTTTTCATAGGCTCTATATGCATAAAGGATATTATCGTAAATTCAAGTTTAGGTATACAATGAGTATATAGAAAATCTTAGATGTGCTTTTAGCATATATGCTCTCATCGGCAGAGCGTTTATACCGCAAGTCAGATTGAATTATTTCACAGATGTTGGTGCCTTACAAAAGGAGGCGGGACACCATGAAGGTATTTACAGCTAAGATTATGGCGGTGAAGAAGATTTCAGCCGCTATGCGTACGTATACCTTGGAAATTCCATCAGGAGTTTCTTGGGAACCAGGATCACATATGCGTGTAGGCGTTGAAGGCTGTTGGGACGGTCACAAAGTGGATTATTCCTTGTCGCGACCGCTGTCGATTTCGACGCGCACCAAGGATGGCGTATTGGAATTTTCCACGAAAATTGATGAAAATCCGTCGCTGTTCAAATCGCTTTTAAGCCACAAGGAAGTGGGTGACACGTTGACCATTATGGACATTACGAACCATGTTCATCTGCCCTTTGGCGTACCCATCGTGCTCCTCACTATGGGCGTAGGCATGTCTAGCATGCACGCGTTAATTGCGGACTATTTGGAAACAGAAGGCACGACGCCGATTATTTCGCTCAACGTGGCGAAGCCGGACGAGCACCTGATGACGCAGGCCTTAGTGGGCAATCCGCGTGTTAAATACGAATGGAAATCGAATCGCTATGCATTCCAGCAGGCCGTAGCGCGCCTGTTGGCAAAGCCGGAGCTAGTGGAAACAGCGTGCTTCGTCGTAGTTGGTAGCGATGCGTTCGTGCGCTCCACCATCGAAACCCTGTTGGAAGCCGGCGTGGCGAAGGAACATATTATTTTGGATAAATCGGCAGCACAGCGCAAATCCTATTTGCCGGCGTCATGAAACGATCGTAACAAAGTTTAGCTTATCATATGAGTAGCTCCTAGTAGCTACTCCCAAGTGAAATAAAATCCCGTTTTGCTACAGCGTAGGGGCTGTGTAGCAAAGCGGGATTTTTACGTGTTAATGATGTATTAAGTTTTCGGTGCTCCGGATGGCCGCTAGGACCGGTTCGCCTTCCGGTGATTGGAAGAAGTTAAGCGTGCTCTGCGGCACTAGTTGTGCTAAGGTGGACCAATCACCGTCGCGCAAGGCAACGCGTACCGTAGAGGCGCTAATAGGCTGTTCTAAGGCGGTGCGGCGGGGGATGACGACGCATTCAATGCCCACTTTCGGCAATTCTTCGCCGATGACGCGGTTGTATAAGGCCGTAACGTTGCTAGTTGGTTCGGTGCCAACGAAGCGTTTCGTAATGTGTAGTGTTTTAGCGATTTGTGTAAATAGCTGCGCATCCAGTATGGCTTGGCTGGTGGCTACGGTGTCGCTGTCCGGCAAGAAATATCCGGGGAACGTGGCTTGGCTAATCAAATAGTTCGCCGTGTCATGACAGATAACGTTCGGCAAGTGAGACACGCCTTCTTGGATGAGGCGTTTTCGCACTGCCGCCGGAATGGGCCCGGCGTCTTCACTGACGATAAATAGATGGACGAGGCTACATTCCTTGGCCGCCGTTTCCACTAAATATTGATGGCCTAGGGTAAAAGGATTGCCGTTCATGACGATGGCACCAACGGGTTTGGCTGTGTCAGCGTTGCCGGCCGTTTTATGTTCCGCTGTTTCGCGCTGTAGTGATGTGAGATAGTCTGAAAAGCCGGTGCGTCGGTTTTCCATGAATACCAGCTTGTCCGCTACGGTGGCGATGGGATAGAAGCCTAAATCGCGGAAGAATTTAGCGGTGCTTAGCTTGGTGTATACGAAGAGGTGCATATGGCCGCGGCGGTATTGCACGTCCATAAGCTGTGAAATGAGCGAATTAAAGAGTCCATCCCCGCGGGCCGCTTCGCTAATGGCTAAGCAGCGCAAGGTGTTGCCAAAGCAGCTGCCCGTAGCGATAGCGTGGCTATCATCGTCAAAGATGGCGCAGGTATAATCCAAATGCGCATCACGGGTCAGCCCTTGTTCGGCGAGAAGCGCATCAACAGCGGCTAAGCCTCGTCGATCGGACGGGTAGATTTCCTGGATAGTGTCGCTCATAAGGCGTCCTCGCTTTCTAGAAAATACAATAAATAGCAAATGGCCAGCAAATCTGCACTGCCGCCTGGTGACAGGTTTTGACGAATGAAATCGGCATCCAGCGCATCAATGGTTTCTTTAGTGGGGTAGGGATTTTCAGCTAACAAGGCGCGCAGCTTTTCAACGGTAGCCAGTTGAGTAGCGCGGTCACTGCGGGCGATGAGATTGGTATCTGTATCAGCCGTGATCAACGCCAGGAGCGTAGCACTGCCGGCTTCGTTTAGCGTTAAGCCGCGGCGCAAGCCTTCTCGTAAGGTAGGCAGACCAACTTCACGAACAGCGGGAAGGCCCGCTTCGATTTGGCCCCGCACGCCGGTAATACCGTACTGTAAATATAGCTTTTGTCCCATGGTACGGGCTGTTTCGGTTGTTAAGCTACCAAAATCTGATGCCACCAAGCCTTTGGTCATGGCGGCGCATTCGGCGAGCACAACCTCAGGCTGACTCCATTGACGGCGTGGCAAACGACCTAAGGCGCCGAGCAAAATACCGATGGAAAAGAGCGCCCCTTTATGCGTATTTACGCCTTTGGTGGCAGCCAGCATGGCTACATCGGCGCTAAGGCCTGCCTTGCGTAATTGTTTGAACGTTTCTTCCGGTGCGTCATGCCGTGTAGCCTGACCAATGGTGACGCAGTCCGTGAAATACGGCTGCAGCGCGCAGGTACTGGTCATAAAGGTAAACATATCCATATCCTTGTGGCTCCCCGTATTAGCGCAGTCCACGAGACCCGGTTTTGGCGTTGTAGCCACTTCGTGTAATAGGGCTCTGCAGGCGGTGGTAACGGCGGCCGTCGTATTCGCTAGCTGTAAGGCTTCATGGAGAATTGTAGCCGTAGCCTGTTGTAATTCCTCAACGGAATGGGTGCGGCGGCTGGCGCATTCCTTGGCCGGACCGCCACAGATTAAGCAAGTGCGTCCTTGGTGGCCGAGGTCGGTGCGGTCCGTTTTATGACCGTGATGATCTAGCACGTCCATATCAAAGAGACGGCCCAAGGCGTCCTGTTCCTCGATAGCGATGGTGAGGCTTTTTATTTCACCAGGCATTTCCTTGAAGGTATAGTACGCTTCCGGGCCCGTTTTCTCGTCGATGACGACCGTTTCTATAGGCGTAATCTTGTGCGCTGTGAAATAAGCCCGCAACCGGCGGCGCCCTTCGTCAAAGCCAGCGACGATGGCGTCAGTGCGCTTGATGGGGCCGGCGATGTTCATAGTAAAGGACAACAGCGTGTTCGGCGTCGCGGCCGTAGCGGGATGTACCTTTTGCAATAACTGCTGCTGGCGTTGCAAGCGAAGCTCTCTGGCGTTGAGCATATCCAGTAGCGTCACTTCATTGGCCGTGCCGGTTGTTAATGTTTGTAATAACGGCGCTTGCATAGTGGCGCCACTGCGACAGAGTTCCATAGCTTCTCCTTTAAGATGACAATTGGGTAATAGGTTCTAATTTATTTAGGCGCGTTTGCTTGGCGCTGTACCGATTCCTGAATGTGCTTGATGAAAGCCGTTACCTGCGGCAACTCGGAAGCGCTGTGCTGACATAAAATGT
>ERZ791611.753-NODE-753-length-27292-cov-13.613504_pt1 | contig 27292 bp, 21 predicted proteins | sample MGYA00510275_ERZ791611 | MGnify/ENA primary metagenome ERZ791611 (study PRJEB30046, sample SAMN00791912) | human gut metagenome | study: EMG produced TPA metagenomics assembly of the A metagenome-wide association study of gut microbiota in type 2...
TCGATAAAGTAAAAGCTACCATCGCGGGTAACCAAGAATTCTACCGTACCGGCACCAACGTAATTCACATTTTTCATAATCTTAACGGCTGCATCACAAATCTTCTGGCGCGTTTCTAACGGTAACGCAAAGGCCGGAGCGATTTCGACAACCTTCTGGTGACGACGCTGAATGGAGCAGTCACGTTCATGTAAATGAACTACATGACCATGCTGGTCACCAATAATCTGTACTTCAATGTGCTTCGGTTCTACGATAAGTTTTTCTACGTAAACATCATCGTCACCGAACGCCATTTTTGCTTCCGATTTAGCACGGTCATAAGCACCGCGTAAATCTTCCATGCGTTCAACGGCACGCATACCGCGACCGCCACCACCGTTAACGGCTTTAATCATCAACGGGAAACCATGGGTTTTAGCAAATTCTTCGAGTTCTTCAAAGTTCTTCAGCGGACCGTCGCTGCCCGGAATCATAGGGATGCCTGCCAGCTTCGCCTGGATACGAGCATTAACCTTATCGCCGAACATTTCCAAGTGCTCAATGTTTGGACCGATGAAGATAATACCTTCTTCGGCACAACGTTTAGCAAACTTGGCATTTTCAGACAAGAAACCATAGCCCGGATGGATAGCATCTACGTCATGTTCATGCGCGATGCGGATGATATCTTCAATGTCAAGATATGCATCAACCGGTTTTTTACCACGGCCAACCAAGTAAGCTTCATCAGCCTGGTTACGATGTAACGACAGCGAGTCTTCTTTGGAATAAATTGCAACTGTACGAATGCCCATTTCATTGCAGGCACGGAATACACGAATCGCGATTTCGCCGCGGTTCGCCACCAATACTGATTTTATTTCCTTCATACTGCTTCCTCCTCAACGATACTACTTCCTACATTGTAGATTTATTTTACCGTTCTGACAACTAGTTTTTGCCATGTATACAAAAACCAAATGGGTACTTTACAATAAGTCATACATTAGCAAACTACGGTATTGACAGCCAACTACCCTTGTATTTACTAGCAAAAAAGCGCATGAGAATCAAATTTCCCATGCGCAAAGTGCGGCTATGCCATGCCTAAAAAGTATACAGCTTCCAGGATCATAACGATGCCCATAAGCCGTTTAAACCAAAAAATCCCTCTTCTATAATCCTGGCGAATGACCAATTTAGCCAACCGTTCTAATCGGTTGGTAAGCCAGAATACAGGAATTAGATAACCAACGATAAACGCAACGGTCATAACCGACGCAAAACGCCACCCGGCGACGGCAATACCGGAGACCAGCCATACATAGATTGGAAAGCGATCCTGGCCCCAGGAAAGGCCTACCTGTAGCCCTTTGGCAGAAATAGCCCATAAACGCTTAGCACCGCGCGTACGGCGCACAATAGGCTTTTCGTCAGACGGGCGCACTTCCTTCGGGTGGATAAAGGCAATCCATTCAAAAGACTGCATGGCCATGGCGACCAGTAAAATAGCCCACAAAATATAGCTAGCACGGCCGATAAAATCCGGTCCCAGGAATCGGGACCCAATAAGCCCCACCACGATAACCGATGCGGCCATACCGATTGCAAAATAGATGCGCTTCGCTACATGACCGGCTAAGCGCGGTAAAATAGTGGCCACCGTTTCCGGCACCAAGGATGAAACTACGCCAGCTAGGAAGATAAGCGTCACCAAAACAGCATGACCCCAGCCACTATTGCCAAAGGTATTCATTGCCGCTGTGTATTGTTCCATCATAGGCAATCACCTACCCTAAAAATGCTTGTAATAGCCCTTCCAAGGCTGCCTGGTCAGAGGCGCCCATCGTTTCACGAGCGGAATGCATAGCAAGCAACGCAAGACCTACGTCCATAGTGCGCATCGGCAATACGGACGACGAAATAGAACCTACTGTGGAGCCGCCGGGGATGTCCGACCGGTTCACGTACAGCTGGTATGGCACTTCAGCGTCCTGGCACAGCTGTTTTACTGTAGCGATAGCCTTCGCATCGCCTGCATAGGACTGAGACGCCGCCATTTTGAGCACCACGCCACCGTTCAATACCGGTACGTTGGTGATGTCGTTCTTTTCACCATGGTTCGGATGATATGCATGAGCCACGTCAGCTGAAATCATAAACCCGCCAGCAGCGTCGGCCCAGCATTCGGCCGGCGTATGACCGGACGCAATGTAAATACGTTCTAAAATCTGCGGCAATAACATGGACGCACCGCCCTGCTTCGTGCGGCTGCCCACTTCTTCATTGTCGAAAAGCGCAATAAGGCGCAAGCCATCGGCCTGTACTTCCTTCGCTTCTTCAATACCGGCTAAGCAAGCCACGCAAGACGTAATGTTGTCAAGGCGTGGCGAGCTGATGAACTCGTCGTTACGCCCAAAGGTGGTGCCCCCTTCGATGGGATACACAGTCAACTCATAAGACAAAATATCCGATGCGGGACGCTTAATCTGTTCACCTAAGAATTCGAGCCAATCCTGTTCCAGCATTTCGCGACCATGTGGTGCTTCGCCGTCCCACATAGTAAATAAAGGCAACATATCCTTCTGACGATTCAAGGCGACACCGTCATTCATGTTGCGATTCATGTGGATAGCCAAGTTCGGAATGGTCAATAACGGACGACCTACGTCCACTAAAATCTGTTCCGGATGGAACGCATCCTTGCCGCGTACCACAACGGCACCGGCCACAGATAACGGCCGATCGAGCCACGTATTTAAAATCAAACCACCATAGGTTTCTACATTCAACTTGCCATAGCCTTTAATAGCCATCAACGGATTCGGTTTAATGCGAATGGCCGGGAAGTCCGTGTGAGCCGACGCAATGCGCAAGGAATCACGCAGATTTTCCCCAATATGAAAGGCGAAGAGCGTCGTGCCATAGGCGTTTACAAAGTAATCGCCAGGAGCCAAGGCCCATACTTCGTCTAATGTTAATTCTGTAAAACCAGCTTTTTGCAACCGCGCCGCACCGGTTTTCACCGTATGATACGGCGAGGTGCTATTATCGATAAAATCCAGTAAATTTGCTACCGTATTCATAAGTCACCTCGTTGTGAGTATAATTTTGTTATGTCTAATTATATCACATATTATAAAAAGAAAAAGCCGTCATAAACCCTTTCCCCATAGGATTTACAACGGCTTTTCAGTTTTGTTAGCGAGCTTCTCAAATTAATAATTGCCTAAGTCAAATCAAGTGCGGTTGCGCTACTTATTTCACAGACTCGAAGCAATTATCCGTCGGTAGAAACCGGATCTTACCAAAGACCCAATACTTTCCACCATGCGGAGCCAAGACCCAACCAGATTACGAGGTTGACTACAGAGGCGATGAAGCCTAAGCGCCACCAAGTGTTCTGCGGTACATAGCCGGCATTGAAGCATACCGGGGACGGACCTGCTGCATAGTGAGTCAAGGACATGCACAAGTTGGAGAAGAATGCGAATGCCAAGCAAGCCAAGAACGGCGGTGTGCCGGCACCGATAGCAACGGCTACGAACACTACGTACATAGCCGTAATGTGTACGGTAAGGCTGGCAAATAAGTAGTGCGCGTAGGTGTACACGAGGATTAAGATAGCGAAAGCTACAATCCAGCTCATGCCTGCTACTTCAGCACCAACCAATTTTGCGAACCAAGGAATGAAGCCCAACTTCGTCAAGTACGAAGCCAAAGCCATCATGGTACCCATCCAAATTAAGGTATCCCAGCCACCCTTTTCTTCGGTAACGTCTTTCCATTCCAATACGCGAGTAACCATCAAGATGGATACGCCGAGTAAAGCAACGGTGGTAGCATCCAAATGAGTGAACTGGCCAGTAGCCCAGAGAATCAAGGACAAGATGAACACACCGAGCATAACCTTTTCGCCCATGCTCATAGGTCCGAGGTCATGCAATTCCTTCTTAATCATCTGCTGAATTTCGCGGGTGTCTTTCATTTCAGGCGGGTACAATTTGTACAATACGAGCGGCATAACAATCAATGCTACAACGCCCGGTACGATACCAGCGATAGCCCACAAGCCCCAGGAAATCTGGAGACCAAAGGATGCGGCAACCAAGGAAGCAACCAACGTGTTACCAGCCATGGAGGTCATGAACATAGCGGACGTAATGGTGTTGCCCTGGTAAATAACCTGAATCAAATATGCACCAATTTTACGAGCTGTGCTACCCGGTTCGGAACCGAAAGCGGCTGCCAAGGAACGGGTAATCGGGAAAATAACCCCGCCGGCACGAGCCGTATTGGACGGCGTTGCCGGAGACAACACAAGGTCACTAATAACCAATGCGTAAGATAATTTCAAAGAGCTGCTACCTACAGCGGAGATCAAAGTGTAAGCAATACGTTTGCCCAAACCGGTTTTAATGAAACCACGAGAGAACAAGAACGCTGCTACGATCAACCAGATAGCGGAGTTAGCGAAACCAGACAAGCCTTCTGCAATTTTCAAAGTGCTCGTCATGGATGCTACTACGATGCTAATAATCGAAAGCGCACCAATCGGTAACGGTTGTAAAATGAAGCCTAAAATTGTACCTGCGAAGATGGCGAACAAGTGCCAAGCCTGCGGTTTTAATCCTTCGGGCGTAGGCGAGAACCAAATAATCAAGCCTACAACAATTGGAATCAGCCACGAAAGATACTTTTTCATAACTGTTCATCCTTCCTTTCCTCTGTTAAGAAACCTACCTTTTACCTACTCCCCCACTTGGAGTGTACCTACAGAATAGAAAAAACCGCGTCACTTCTCAGCTCGGCGGTTTTTGCCATACTTCAGTAGTATGTATTATACATGAAATTCTAAAGTTTATCATTAAAAAACTTGTAACATTACAAAGTTTTATAATGCCCCCTAAAAAGAGGTCTTATGACCTAGTACTATTACTGAAAGTCATACATTTTGCACGTTTGATAACGTTTCTCGCTCTATTCTGAACGCATTTTCCTACGTTCGCAGGAAATTGATGAACAATTCTGACTACTTCCGTAATGCGTTCATGCTATTCCGGCATGAACATTTACTACTGCGGTAACGCTACGTTTTCAAGACCGGTCGTCGCGATGTCTTCCAAGTTGCCGGCATCGCAAAGTTCCGCTACCTTCGGGTCGATAGGCAAACGACCTAAGAGCAACAAGCCATAGCGTTTCAAAACGTCGTCGATGTGGCTGTCACCGAAGATTTTATAGTCTTTACCATTATCCGGGCAATGGAAGTACGAGAAGTTTTCCACTACGCCGATAATCGGAATCTGCATCAAATCAGCCATTTTAACGGCTTTTTCAACGATCATGGATACCAAGTCCTGCGGGGACGTTACTACAACGATACCGTCCAATTTCAAGGACTGGAATACGGTAATCGCTACGTCACCGGTTCCCGGCGGCATATCTACGAAGAGATAATCAAGGTCTTCCCATACAACGTCGGTGTAGAACTGTTTTACTACGTTACCAACGATAGGGCCACGCCACAATACCGGGTCAGTTTCGTTTTCTAAGAGAAGGTTAACGGACATTACGTCAATGCCGCCTTTGGATTTAATCGGACGCATGCCCATTTCATCCACAGCTGCTTTACCTTTAATGCCGAATACCTTCGGAATGGACGGGCCGGTAATATCGCCATCCAAAATACCAACTTTAAAACCTTTACGAGCCATTGTAATTGCCAATAAGGACGTTACCAAGGATTTACCTACGCCGCCTTTACCGCTTACAACGCCGATTACATGTTTTACACTACTGAATTCATTCAGCTTAGCCGTCAAATCTTGCGGCTGCTGTTGTGCACTGCCGCACGTAGATGCAGAAGCGCAACCGCTGCATCCGCCTGAACTGCCACAGCCCATATATTACACCCACTTTCATTACAGTACTAACTGTAAAATAAAAATACACTAAGAATGAACCATACGGTTCATTCCCAGTGTATCATACTATTCGAAAAAACTCAATGTAATGACCTTATTCAAAGCCATGTTTTGTGAAGTAATCATCTACGTTTTTGTAACTTAGTTTCGTTGTCTAGTCACAAGCCTGTTTTGTCAATTCACCAAGGATTTTTATGCCCTTTTCGATATCTTCTTTGGACGGATAGGTAAAGCTCAAGCGGAAGGACTGACCATATGGTACGCCTTCAGCAGCAAAAGCACCGCCTTTTACGATACCTACCTTGTGGTCCATGGAAAGTTCAAAGAATTCATCAGCATTTACATGGTCCGGTAAGGTCATCCATACGAACATACCGCCAGTCGGGTTCGTCAATTTAATCTTGTCGCTACCATATTTCTTAAGCAAGGAAATCATCAAGTCGCATTTTTCCTTGTAAATGGTGGATACCTTTTTAATCTGTGCATCGTAGTCGATGTGGTCCAATAAGTAGGATACAACGCGTTGCGTTACGAGCGGCATCTGACCATCACTGTTGTTCTTGAGTACCTGAATCGGATCGATAATTTCAGCCGGGCCATACAAATAACCTACACGAAGACCGGCTGCAATGGTCTTAGAATACGAACCGGCGTATACAACGCGGTTATCAACGTCGAAGGATTTAAAGGTCGGTTCGATGGTATCCGTGAAGCGAATTTCGCCGTACGGATCGTCTTCATAAATAGCCAAGTCGTACTGACGGGCTACTTCGTAAATGGCATGACGACGTTCGGACGGCATGGTAATGCCCGTCGGGTTCTGGAAATTCGGAATCAAATAGATATATTTGCCCTTACCGGATTTAGCGGCTTCAGCCAACGCTTCCGGAATCATACCGTCTTCGTCCATGGCAATACCTACCGGAATGGCACCGGCATTGCGCACTGCGTTAATACCGCTGGTGAAGGTATACGCATCCATATACACTTCGTCCCCATCGGAACAAATGGTACGCGGCACCAAGCCTAAGTCCTGACCGGCACCGTTGGAGATAATCAAGTGCTGACCTTCGGACGGCATGTGACGCACGTTAATCAAACGATCAATGGTCTGTTCAGCCAAATGCGCATCGCCGCTCATTGGCCCATACTGCAATATTTCAAGCGGATTTGTATGTACAATGTGGTCGAAGGCTTCCTGAATTTCCTTTACAGGAATGGCTTCCGACGCCGGGTTACCGATACCAAAGCTAATAAAGCCCGGCACCCCCATACCGCGTTCAAATACTTCGCGAATGAAATTCGGTCCCTTCGATACACTCTTATCCGGCAATGTTAAATTCATAATACAACCTCTTTTCTCATACTACCTTGATGATAGCCTCTGCCTAAATTTGTTAGGCCGCACGCTTCATCCCTTCTCCAATTGATGAATACCGAGCTACACCGTACCGGCCTACTCTTCGGTATGTTCCTTGGATTCACCGGCCTGCTGTGCCTCGAGGGCATGCTGCGCTTCCTTATGTTTCTGGTAGCGCTTGTGCAGATACCAAGCTAATCCATATACTACGGTAGCACCGATTATGATAATAGTCAATCGTGTTAAATGGGTTTTAAACATAACCGCGTCATGACCGACCATTACTTCCAGTGCCGTAGACGGCAATTTACCGATTAAGTTCGCAATAATATAGTCGCGCAAGCTAATCTGGCTAATAGCGCCCAACGCCGTAATAATGCCAGACGGGAAATACGGAATGGCACGAGCAAAGAGCATTACCTGCAAGCCGTTTTTGCCGCTGAAATCATCGACCTTCAAGAGAAATTTATGTTTTTTGATGACTTTAGCTGCTGAATCACGGAGCAAATAACGCATAATCACAAAGCTGATGGTAACGCCTACGCATTCAGCCAACCAGGACAGGATAATGCCCGGAACTAAGCCAAACACGAGACCGTTAGCCGTAGAGAAGAAAATGGACGGCAAAAAGCCTACCATGTTGACTACGACGTCGAGGACGAAGCTGATAACCATGGCCATAGGACCATAGCTTTGCAATACGTGAGCGATGTGACGCACATCACCGGTGCCCAGGAGGCCTATCATTTCATGATAAAAGCCAGGATGAGCAATCTCAATGGACGCTAACAGCACAATGCCAATGGCAGCAAACACGATGCGTACCCACGTCTCTCGGCTTATCTTCTTGTGAATATCTTTACTCATAAATCCTATATAACCTTATAACCCTTTCTATGCTTGCATGCAGTGCGATGTGAATCGGTACACGCCTTGCTACTATGCGATACAACACTTAGTTACTTTTGCGATATGCAGGCCAAAAAAGAAGAAGTCATATTCAAGATATAACTTCTTTCTCTTCTCTCATTCTATCCTATTTTTAAGGTTCTGCCAAATCATATTTATTGGACGGGAAGCCACTTCCATCATAATGGAAGCACTTACAATGCCAACAACAATGCCCACTACTACGTCCAAGGGATAGTGAACACCCACGAAAACGCGGGAGAAACATATCAACAGCGCTATGGCCATTACAAAACGACCGCCCCAATATCGTCTGAAATAAATAACCATTGCCATCGCCAGCGAACCGGCTGCGTGATTAGATGGGAACGAATTCGTCGCATCATGATAAACTAACAAATTGACCGTACAATCTATAAATGGTCGATTTCTAAAGATGAAATGACCAATCACTTCATTCATCAACAATGCCAAAACAGCTGCTAACACAGCTACAATAGCCGTCACTCGATTTTGATATAACTTTTCCGGAGTCTTTCCGCGGAAACACAAGAGAACCGCATAGGCGATTAATAACACAACACCGAATTTTGTCATGAGCACCATAAACAAATCAAGCCATGCCCAATGGCCAGCCCACATGTTTACATCATGAAACCATGACATATCCAATGCCACTAATTGATCCATATTTCCTCCTTACCGAGTCCGTCTCGTCTTTGATTAGGCTCATTGTAAGATTTTAATATGAATCCCGTGTGAAAATAATTTCCTATTGTAAAGTTAGACGATGTCAATATAGCATGCAATAGCGAGCGTTTTAATCATGACGAATCACAATCAAATCACGGATTTTCCCGCTAAGAATCAGTGTTTATGCCAGTGATAAACGCGCTGTGCCATGGCACCGGAAGCGGCCCCCTGGGTGCTCCAAGCTCCTTCGTGAGCACTGAGAATATCTTTTTCCAATTCCGGAATAGGACCTTCTACAGTCAATTCGTCTTCATGACCTACAAAGGCTTGGCTTACATCGGGGCGCATGGTCTTCGCCATCCCAATAGCTTCCGCTAAACGCGCTTTTGACATACCGTATACAACTCGGCCAACACCGGATACGAGAACGGCACCGGCACACATGTAGCATGGTTCAACTGTTACATACAAGGTGCATTCGCTCAATTCAACGCGACTCATTTCCTTCATAGCTTTTTCAAGTAGCTGTACTACTGCATGACCACCTAAGCGCTGTTCAGTCTGCGTTACATCGGACTGTGTCATCAAAACGTTCCCCTGTTTGTCGGCTAAAACAGCTCCATACGGCGCATTCCCGGTGCGACGTGCTAAGCGCGACATTTCAATAGCTTCCTCCATGCACTGTAAATCTTTTTCGTTGATCATATGAATCTCCTCCTCCACAAGCTTCTTCATCACTCTTCAACTATTCAGATTTTTTATCTTTACTATATGTATTCGACATGATTTTTGGATTTCCTTTTTATTTTTTAAAATTTTTATTCTAAGTATAAAACTTTCTTATCTTGATTTATATCAATAGTTTTACAATCTGTTAATCTCCATATATTCTAAGAGGAACCTATCTATAATATATAGAAAAAACGACCCGCCGTTCACTAGGAACGACGAGTCGTCAAACTTTGACTTACTACCTATCGGTCAGTAAAGCTATGTAGTTTATTTGGATTTCTTACCGAATTTAATCTTACCTAAGGAGCTGAAACCAAGCTTTTCAATGATGATGAACAACATCGGGATAATGAAAATACCAAATGTTGTGGCAGCAGTCATACCAGCTACTACGGTAATACCCATGGAGACACGGGCCCCGGCACCGGCACCGGTGGACAATGCCAACGGTAAACAACCGAGGATAAATGCTAAGGACGTCATCAAAATCGGGCGGAGACGAATCTTAGCCGCTTCGATAGCTGCATCAACAGGACGCATGCCTCGTTGATCCACACGAACCTTCGCATATTCGATAATCAAAATTGCGTTCTTGGCCGCCAACCCTACCAAGGTTAACAAACCAATCTGCAAGTAAATATCATTGGATAAGTTATATTTACCAGTGAAGTTCAACAAGTACGGAATCAAGGCAGCGCCCATGATACCGGACGGTACGGAGAACAATACGGCAAACGGTACTTTCCACGATTCATACAACGCAGCCAATACCAAGAATACGAAAATCATACCCATACCAAGGATGACAACGGTCTGTGTACCGGCTTTAACTTCTTCACGAGATTGGTCAGCCCAGTCGTAGGTGTAGCCCTGCGGCAATACAGCAGCGGCAGCCTTCAAGACATTGATAGCTTCACCAGAGCTGTAGCCCTGTTTCTGGGAGCCCATAATCTTAACAGCCGGATAGTTGTTGAATCGAGTCAACGTAGAAGCCGCGGTAGTCGGTTTAACAGTAATATAGTTAGATACCGGCACCATTTGGCCTGCACTATTCGCTACGTACATGAAGTTGTTCATTTCAGGAGAAACACGATAGTTCTGATCCGCCTGAACAACTACCTTATAGTTCTTACCGAATTCGTTGAAGTCGTTGACCTGAATACCACCATAGAAGCCCTGAAGTGCGGTGTAAATATCAGAAACGCTAACACCATCACGAGCTGCTTTGTCGCGGTTAACATCATAGTTAACAGACGGCGTATTCGTATCAAAGGTAGTGTAAATATTCTGGAATACCGGATTTTTACGAGCTTCCGCTAAGAACGCATTTACGTTCTGAAGCATCTGTTCCGGAGAGTCACCATTACGGTTAATGATGAACATCGTGAAACCACCAGACGTACCCAAACCAGGAATCGGCGGCGGGTTCAACGGCAAGATGGTTGCTTCCGGCACGGTTGCTGCAAAGCCCATAATCTTACCTAACTTAGCGCCAACAGCCTGATCCGGACGCGTACGATGACTCCAATCAGCCAAGGTAGCGAACATGATACCAGCACTGGTCTTCTGACCACCGGACAAGATATCGAAACCGGAAACGCCAGCCGTATCGGTAATATCGGGATCTTGCTTCAAGAAGTCACCAATCTTACTAATAACAGCCATCGTACGGTTCGTCGTCACACCTGGTGCCAAGTTAATGGAAATCATGAAGTAACCATTATCTTCCGACGGTACGAAGGACGTCGGCAATACGCGGAACACGCCGACAGCAATGGCTACGAAAGCAACCAAAGCAACCACAGTAATCCATAAGCGTTTTGCCAAGCGCGCTAAACGGTAACCATACCAGTCGCTGAAACGTTCCAATGCATAATTGAATTTTTCAAGCCAACGATGCACAAAGTCAGTCTTTTCATTCGGTTTGTGTGGTTTAAGCATTAACGCACACAATGCCGGCGTCAAGGTCAAAGCCACGAAGGCAGAAATTACAACGGATACGGCAATGGTCAACGCGAACTGTTTGTACAAAATACCGGTCATACCACCCATGAAGGATACCGGTACGAATACGGATACCAATACGAAGGCGATACCAACAACCGGGCCCTGTACGTTTCTCATGGCGTCAATAGCCGCTTGCTTCGGTGTGCTACCGTTGACTTTTATTTCATATTCAACGGCTTCGATAACTACGATAGCATCATCGACAACGAGGCCGATGGCCAATACCATGGCGAACAAGGTCAAGGTATTAATCGTAAAGCCTAATACTTCGAAGGAAGCAAAGGTACCGAGCAAGGAAACCGGCACGGCAATCATCGGGATAATCGTCGATCGCCAGGACTGCAAGAATACATACACGATAAAGGCTACAAGCAATAACGCTTCGATAAAGGTATGGATAACTTCCTTAATAGACTGGATAACGAAGTTCGTGTTATCTACTACGATGGAGTATTCCATATCCGGTGGCAAGCTTAAAGCCTGCTTAGCCAATACCTGTTTAATCTGAGAAATCGTCTGAATTGCATTCGCATCATTGGTCAAGGATACGGCGAATACGGCAATCGGTTTGCCATCGCTCTTAGCAGTTTCGCTATAGTCCTTAGAACCCAAGTTAATCGTTGCAATGTCTTTCAAGCGAAGTAAGTTACCATTACTATCCTTTTGGATAATGATGTTACCAAATTCTTCCGGAGTTTTAAGTCGACCGGCAATGGTAATCGGTTCCGTTTTCTGCTGAATTTTCGGATTCGGATCCCCACCTACAGAACCGGCAGCAGCCTGCGTGTTCTGTGCTTTAATAGCAGCAGTTACTTCAGGAATCGTCACACCATATTGAGCCATCTTAGCAGGATCTAACCAAATTCGCATAGCGAAGTCGGCACCGAATTCCTGCACACTACCTACACCACTGATTGCCTGAATTTCATTCATCATGTAGTTAGATGCGTAGTTCTTAAGGAACGTCTGGTTATACGTGCCATTCGGTGAGCGCAAGGAGAATACTAACGCCATATCACCGGTAGATTTAGTCGTCGTTACACCGACGTTCTGTACTTCAGTAGGCAACTGAGCCAACGCTCGTTGCACGCGGTTCTGTACGTTAACCGTATCCATGTCCGCGTCAGTCCCCTGAGCAAATTGGACTGTCAGAGAATAGGTACCATTACTCGTGCTGGTAGAGGTCATGTAGTCCATGTTCTGAACACCTATAATCTGGTTTTCAATAACCGATGCTACCGTATTACCTACTACCTCCGCCGATGCACCCGTATACGATGTGCCTACGCTCACCTGTGGTGGCGTAATCTGTGGATAACGGGCGATTGGTAAGGTAAACATGGCCAATAAACCTACGAGGGTAATGACCAAGGAAATAACGATGGCAAATATCGGTCGACTAATAAAGAATTTCGACACAATATCCCCCCTATTTTTCTGATTCTAATTGCGACTTGGACAATTCCGTAGCTTTAACCTTCATGTCGTTACGAACCTTAGTCAAGCCATCCACTACAACATCTTGACCCGGTTTTACGCCAGATTTAACGATGGTGTAAATACCCTGCGTACCGCCAGTTTCAACCGGTGTCTGTTTAACAGTACCATCAGCATCAACCACGAATACGAAGGATTTATCCAATACCTGGGTAATTGCTTTGGTCGGAACTAAGATAGCACCCTTGATGATATCGCCAGGCGATACAATGGTTGCGTACATATTCGGTAATAATAAATGATTCGGATTCGGGAAGGACGCTTTCATGATAAGGTTACCAGTGCCGCTGTCCAAGTTCTTAGCAGCCTGTACCAACGTGCCCATGTACGGATAAATCGTGCCGTCAGCTAAGCGAAGCTGTAACTGCGTGGAGTTATCCAAGGAAGTCACATTATGGGACTTCATGAAGCTTAAGTATTCGGATTCGCTCATACTGAACTGTACGTAAACAGGATCCGAAGAATCCAAGGTTACCAACGTCGTGGAACCTGCTGTTACATAGGTACCGATGTCGATGGCATCCATTTCCAATGTACCATCAAACGGTGCATAAATAACGGTGTCTTGCAAGTTATCCCGGGCAATCTGAATAGCTGCCTGGTTTGCTTGCAGCTGCGCTTCCTGTTCCTGCGCTACAGCCTGCTGGTTATCAACAGTCTGACGAGCGATGGCATCTTCACTAGCCAACGTCTGGTAACGATTTAAGTCGCGCAATGCGTTCTGATACGAAGCACTGGAGCCGGCTGCCGTAGCCTGTGCACTGGCTAAGTTAGCTTCGTATTGACGAGAGTCCAAGCGATACAACGGTTGCCCCTTTGTAACATGTTCCCCGCCCTTAACATACTTTTCAACAACATGCCCCGATACACGTGCATGAATTGCTGTTTTGTTTTCAGCTGTTACGGTGCCGTTAAAAGATGTAGGAATCTGAGCATCCGACGCCGCAAGCTTATACGTGTTTACCTGCACCTCGCTCTGCTGTGCTGCTTGTTGACCACAGCCGCTCAGCGCTAACACAGCAACCATGAATGCGGCTACCATGCCATAATAGCGAAAACCTTTCATTATTAAGCCTCCTTAACCAATATACCATTTAACAATTGACCGATTGCAATTTGTAAGTATTCATAACAATCTTCTGGGTTGCGCTGACCATCATATAAGAACATTCTAGCCAAGCCCTTTAAAATAATTAAGAAAACGGCAACGTCCGTATCAGGACGAATAGTACCGGCTTTCTTTTCTGCTTCTAAAAATTCACCCAACATAGCCCAATCTCGGTCGATAATACGAAGTACCTGATCGATTAATTCAGGAATGGAAGCAAACATGAGACGATAATGATCACCGCTAATCGGCCGATACATGTCGGAGCGCACCGTAAAAAACTTTAACAGCTTTTCAGGACAACTTAAGCTGTCGTCATTAAGAATAGCTTGATGACGATCATGTAAGTCATGTGCCTTTTCAATTAAAATGCGTTCCAAAATATCGTTCTTCGAATGGTAGTTTTCATATAGCGTACGCTTGCTGATATTCAAACGCTTAGCTAAGTCATCCATGCGAAATGCAGCGCCATGAGCCTCTATCTCTAATGCTGCCGCTTCCAAAATTTTGTTCTTTATGCTCGAATCCATACCCTTGTCCATCCTTCCACACTATTGGAAATCTCTTGCACACACGAAAATGCAATCTTACTCACTTCGGATTCCCTTTTATCCTCGTGATACATACATAAAACTAATTATGTTAGGAATCGCGAAAAAACTCGCAAAGATAATATCAGTACCATTTAAGTGTATCTAAAAAACCCCATAATGTCAAACGAAAAAGAACAATAAGACCCAATGAGCACCTTATATTCGACCTGATACATAATCTAAAATTTATAACGTATCAGGATATTTTAACTTCAGCAAAACTTTCTTTTTGAAAACATACTTTGTATTCACTGAATAGACTTCTCCTTTACCTTAATACATCTGAAATGAACAACCTCTTAATCAGACGTGTGAACACACATTCACTCATGACATTTTAATGAAAAAAGATGAAGATTTGACTATACAGTTTACAAATATTTTTTATAAATACAACAATTTTTCAATAGGTAAAAAAAGACGGCTACGCACTTCTGCGTAACCGTCAATTAGTTGGTGCCGGAGGTGGGACTTGAACCCACACGGTGTTACCCGCTTGATTTTGAGTCAAGTGCGTCTGCCATTCCGCCACTCCGGCGTCTCGGAACAATAGCTATTCTACACGAATCTCACTGCGTTGTCAACAAGAAATTTTAGTTTTCAAAAAATTTCGTATAAACGTAGTGAGATAGCATTTAATAGCGACTTTGTTATAAGTAATAACTAAGTCTTTTGGATTCCCTCCCCCTATTTCAAATGCACCAATATCATATCAATAATATCAAATTGACATAATGTTGCATTTAGAGTAACCTATAACTGTAGTTGATGTGTGTTATTAACAAAACTCCAACATCAAAGAAAGGACGAAAGGATAATGACTCAAAAAAAGGTTCTCACCCCGCAGGAAGAGATTAATGCATTAGTAGTGCGATCTCAGAAAGCATTGTCTGTTCTTGAAACTATGACGCAAGAGGAAATTGACCGCATCGTACATCGTATGGCCATTGCCGGTCTCGATCAACACATGCGATTAGCCAAATTGGCCGTAGAAGAAACAAAACGCGGTGTCTATGAAGACAAAGCGTTAAAGAACATGTTCGCTACTGAATCCATTTGGCACAACATCAAAAATAACAAGACCTGTGGCATCATCAGCGAAAGTGAAGTGGATGAACTTATCACGATCGCAGCCCCTGTCGGTGTTGTTTGCGCGGTTACCCCGGTGACCAATCCTACCTCCACTACCCTTTTTAAAGCATTAATTTGCTTAAAAACGCGTAATCCAGTCATCTTCTCATTTCACCCTAGTGCGCAGAACTGCTCCGCTGAAGCAGCGCGCGTAGTCTATGAAGCAGCTGTGGCTGCCGGTGCACCAAAGGATTGCATTTTGTGGATTGAAAATCCGTCTATGGAAAAATCCGGCTTACTCATGAATCACCCGGACGTCGCTGTTGTCTTGGCAACCGGTGGTTCCGGCATGGTTAAAGCCGCTTACAGTACCGGTAAACCGGCTTTAGGCGTAGGCCCTGGCAACGTACCGTCGTACATTGAAAAAACAGCCCGTATCAAACAGGCTGTAAATGACGTTATTTTATCCAAAGCCTTCGACAACGGCATGATCTGTGCCTCTGAACAGGCCGTCATCGTAGACGAAGAAATTTACGACACCGTTAAAGAAGAATTCTTACGCCACAACGTATACTTCGTAAAACCTGACGAAATTCCGGCTTTGGAAGCGGCTATGTTTAACGAAGAAAAAACGAGCATCAAAGGCGACATCCCCGGTCAAAGCGCTGAATCCATCGCTAAACTGGCCGGCCTCAAGGTTCCGGCCGGCACGAAGATTTTAATCGCCGAATTACCGGACGTTGGCCCGAAATACCCGTTGTCTCGCGAAAAGCTATCCCCTGTTTTAGCTATGTTCAAGAGCAAGAACCACAAGGAAGGTTTTGCATTCTGTGAAAAAATGCTCGAATTCGGCGGCTTAGGCCACTCCGCGGCTATCCACACTCGCAACGAAGAGCTTATTAAGGAATTCGGCACTGCCATGAAAGCTTGCCGTATCCTCGTTAACTCCCCGTCCTCCCAAGGCGGTATCGGCGACATGTACAACAACAACATTCCGTCCCTTACCTTGGGCTGCGGCTCCTACGGCAAAAACTCCGTATCGAAAAACGTTACTACCGTTGATTTGATTACGACTAAGACAATCGCCAAAAGGAGAAATAATATGCAATGGATTAAATTGCCGCCTCGCATTTACTTCGAAGAAGACTCGATTCGCTACTTGCGTAACATGCAGCACATGAAACGCGTATTCATCATCGCCGACACCGGTATGGTGAAATTAGGCTTCGTGGACCGCGTCGTTGAACAGTTGAAAGCACGTCCGAACAAAGTGGAATATGCTATCTTCGCTGATGTAGAACCAGATCCGTCCACGAACACTGTTTTCAAAGGCGTTGAAAAGATTAAAGACTTCAACCCGGATACGGTTATCGCCATCGGTGGTGGCTCCGTAATGGATGCGGCCAAAGTAATCTGGCTCTTCAACGAACATCCGGACACAGACTTCTTCGGTGCTAAGCAGAAATACTTAGACATTCGCAAACGTGTTTATAAAATCGAAGGCATGAGCCACACCCAGTTAGTCTGCATTCCGACTACGTCCGGTACCGGTTCCGAAGTTACGCCGTTCGCCGTTATTACCGACAGCGAAACGGGCACGAAATATCCGTTAGCAGACTATGCCTTAACGCCGACCGTAGCGATTATCGATCCGAAATTCGTATACAACATTCCGAAGGGCCTCGTAGGCGATACCGGTCTCGACGTATTGAGCCACGCTATCGAATCCTACGTATCCGTTATGGCTAGCGACTACACGAAAGGCTTGAGCCTCCAGGCTATTAAGCTCGTATTCGAATACTTGCCGCGCTCCTACAAGACCGGCGACCCGGATGCTCGTGAAAAAATGCACAATGCTGCTACCATCGCTGGTATGGCCTTCGCCAATGCATTGCTTGGTATCAACCACTCCATCGCTCACAAGCTTGGTAGCGTATGGCACTTCCCGCATGGCCGTTGCATCGCCATCGCTATGCCCCATGTAATTCGTTACAATGCACAGGAACCGCGCAAGCATGCAATGTGGGCTAAATACAACTACTTCCGTGCTGACGAAGACTATGCGGAAATCGCTCGTGCTTTAGGCTTAAAGGGCGACACCACAGCCGAACTCGTAGAAGCACTCATCGCAGCTATCCAGAAACTGGCTAAAGACGTTAACGTGGACTTAACGCTTAAAGGTAACGGCGTTTCCCGCGAAGACTTCGACGCTCATGTTGATGAATTAGCCGAACTCTCCTTCGAAGATCAGTGTACATCCACGAACCCGAAGGAACCGCTCATTTCCGAGCTCAAAGACATTCTTATTAAATGCTACGAATAATCCCTATTCGTAACTATATAATTCAATTCCCTAATTTCCTTTATTTCCCTTTTATCTAAAAATCCCTTTTTACAAGAAGTTTCCCATCGTGAAATGATTTTCCCTAATGCTGTACTTCTACTTTCACCTTCAATCACTTTCAAACCCTATTACAACATTACGAAAACATTCTCTAGAAAACTTTCTTAAAAACAAAAAACTAGCAGTCAGATCCCTTATACTACTAGTTAAATCCCTTTATTTCTATTATTTTGTTAAAATCCCTTTAAATTAAAAATCCCTTTACCGAGAAGCGGCGCTAATCCTAGCGTCGCTTCTCTCATTCTTTTACGTTGAATTGCAAATTTTAACATGCTATTATTAGTTAAAGCTAAATTTGTTTGCAAATCTATTAGTAGAGCTCCCGGAGGTATTGCCATGGATACAAATTCATTTTCACAAGAAAATACCGAACGTAAGATTATTACGACCAAAAACTCACCCGAACTCAAAGAAAAAATGCGCATAATCTCTGCTGAGATTATGGAACGCAATAAGGAGCTATATAAGCGACTAGAAAACCTATGATAGATTTAAGGCTATATGAAAATTGGCAAACTCTATTTGAATGTTAATTTTACAACTGATAATCAAGCAACGCAGATAAACAAAGGACCGATAGCATACAGTCGTATACTACCGGTCCTAATTTTAGTCTGGTGGAGGCGAGGGGAATCGAACCCCTGTCCAAAAGCGTTGCCCCACAAACTTCTCCGAGTGCAGTTACTGTTTTAAATCTCGATTGGCTTTCGAACAGCAACAACCTACACCAATCCAGCTCGTTGATTTAATTACAACGAAGTGAGCAATTCGTCATAACGAGCCCGTTGTTTGACGTCTTATCCCCGCTCACGGGCGAAGAGAGGTAAGACGTAGCTTATGCAGCTAATGCAAAGTTTTCTTTTGCGTTTAATTTAAAGTCCCACAGTTTTACGGCCTTCTGGAACGCCGACTCGCTATTTGTGATACACGCACCCCTGTCGAAACCATTACGCCCCCAAGTGTGCAAGATTAATTATAAACAAGGAACCAGCGCCTGTCAAACCATTTGCCCTATTTTGAACTACCGGTTCAACCGCGCTGTCCCCTAATCCACTTTTAATAATCGTGACTCTGTTCCTTCATGCGACGGCGAATATCGCGCTGCGCGTCACGTTCAGCCATATCCTGTCGCTTATCGTAGTTCTTCTTACCGGTTACAAGACCAACCGTCACCTTGATAAGGCCATGGCTGAAATGAAAGTTCAGCGGCACCAAGGAAAAGCCTTTTTCTTTCACTTGGCCCAACAGTTTGTGAATTTCACTGCGATGCATGAGCAGCTTGCGCGTCCGCATCGGTTCATGATTGAACTGATTGCCCTGTTCGTACGGGCTAATATGCGCTTGAAATAAAAACAGCTCACCGTTCACGATCTGGCAATAGCTATCCTTAAGATTCAAACGCCCATTGCGGATTGATTTCACTTCCGTACCGGTCAAGGAAATCCCCGCTTCATAGGTTTCATGAATATGGTAATCATGGCGCGCCTTGCGGTTATCCGCAATTAAAGACGGCGCGTCTTTTTTGCCTTTACTCACTGTACTAACTCCTTCCCGTCAAGTGCCAGGCCCGCTAACGCGAGCCCCTTCGCACTTGCCGTCTATGTATATAACGTTAATAGCGTTTCCGTCTTTTAACGCCGTTTCTTACGTTTATTGCTCTTCTTCTGGCCGTTCTTCTTGCCGCCCTTTTTGTCGCGTCCTTTAGTACTGCGACTCGGCTTCTTCGAGCCGCTACCCGGTTTATCTTTCTTAGACTTGCTCTTCTTGGTCATGTCACGAGAAGAACTCTGGGCTAAACGACCCTGCAGGGACCCGATGTCTGTTATTTCACCGAGGACGAAGTCAATTTGCTTGCGTTCCGTATCTGCTTTAATCAGCGTTACCGTTACCGCATCGCCCAAATGGTATTCCTTGCCGGTGCGACGACCGTAGAGCAAGAAATGTTCTTCGTCGTATTCGTAGTAATCGTCGTCCATCATGGAAATATGAACCAAGCCATCCACACCGTTGTCCAATTCCACGAACATGCCAAAGGACGTGATGGAGCTGATGCGACCTTCAAAGGTCTGGCCTACGAACGGTTCCATGTACTGAACACGCTTCAAATCCACCGTATCGCGTTCTGCAGCCACGGCTACCTGTTCACGTTCTGACGAGTGGTCACAAGCCTTTACGAGGAATTCTTCATTGGTGTCGCGCTTGCTATAGCCGTCCTTCCAGCCGATAGCACGCTTAACCAAGCGATGCACCATCAAGTCCGGATAGCGACGGATTGGCGACGTGAAATGCGTATAGCACTCGGACGCTAAGCCGAAATGGCCTACGTTGACCGTGCTATAACGAGCCTGCTGCATGGAACGAAGCGTCATAATTTGCGCAATCGGTTCAATGTCCGTGCCCTTCAAGGATTCTAAGAACTGCTGAATCTGAAGCGGTGCCACTTCATCGCCTTCAAAGTTAAACGGCTTGCCTAAATATGTGCACACCGTCTGCAACGCCCCAAGCTTTTCCGTGCTGGGCAGTTCATGAATACGATATACGGACGGTCGATCCGTATCGCGGAGGAACGTAGCCACCGTTTCATTGGCGATTAACATACATTCTTCGATGAGGCGTTCTGCAATGGTGCGTTCCCGCTTCACAATTTTCAGCGGCGTACCGTCTTCGTCAAGGAGTACCTTGTATTCCGGGAAATCGAAGTCAATAGCACCGCGGCGATGACGCATAGCCGTCAAATCAGACGCAACGTCCTGCAAATTATGGAGCAAATGCATGTAATCCACTAAATCGTCAGGAATAATATCCTGCGTCAAAGCCTTGAAGACTTCCGTATAGCTGCAACGACGACCAACGCGGATTACGGACGGACGAATGAAGCGATTTACAACCTCGCCTTGATGGTTAATTTCCATGATGCAGCTCATAGCATAGCGGTCTTCACCGGCATTCAAGCTACAAATACCGTTAGACAGTACTTCCGGCAACATAGGAATAACGCGGTCCACTAAGTACACACTGGTACCACGGTTATAGGCTTCGCGGTCAATGGCAGTGCGCGCCGTTACATAATTACTTACGTCCGCAATATGAACACCTAATTCGTAATTACCGTTCGCCTTAATGGTACAGCTTACCGCATCATCCAAGTCCTTCGCATCTTCGCCATCAATAGTGATAAGCTGCCAGTCACGCAAATCGAGACGTTCGCCATCAACATGAACGTCTTTACTGATTTTTTCGGATTCCTTGATAACGTCTTCTGGGAACTTGAACGGCAATTTATGCTGCGCCATGATGCAGTTAATGTCAAGGCCCTTATCACCTTTGTAGCCCAGGATTTCCGTAATAATCCCTTCAGGACGCTTACCGTTTTCCGGCCACTTTGTAATAGTGACGATAACCTTAGCGCCACTGCGAGCATTTAACGTATCCGGCAACGCTACGTATACATCATCGACTAAGCGTTCATCATCAGGAATGACGAAACCAAACTCCTTCTGACGGTCGTAAGTGCCGACGATGGTTTCGTTGGCTCGTTCTAGCACGTCGGTAATAATACCGTCCGTCTTGCCGTTCATATCAACGGTGGTGCGAACGCGAACCTTGTCGTTGTGCATGGCACCATTGAAATTTTCAGCGGACACGTATACGTCTTCCTTGCCACCAGGACTGATGACAAAGCCAAAGGTCTTGCGGTATACCTTGAAGATGCCTTCCATAACGGTGTATTTGTCATATTTACTGCGACCAAATTCACGATCACTACCCATGCGCTGCGGCGCGCCAATGCGCTGGAATTTTGGCTTCAAGGGTTCAGCACTAGCTTCCTCCAGCGGTGCGGTGGGGCTTGTCATTTCACCGGCGGCCCAACGATAATATTCACTTTTGGGCTTAGCTTTCAGCTTACCTTCTTCCGTGAGCTCAGCTATAGCCCGCATATACTCTTCTAAATTGGCTGAGCCTTTGATGCCCAGCATATACGCTGCGTCCTCGATATGATAAGCTTCCGGTGCAATGTCCTTGAAAAACGAACAAATTTGCTCTTTCAATGTGTCATTGTTTGCCATAGTCGTCACCTCGATACACTACATTCATAAAGTAAGACTCATCTTACGGGCGTCCTCGTGCCCGTTAGGTCAGATAAAAAAAGCCTACACGGGGCAGGCTCGCTATTAGTATTGATTTAAGTAGATGCCTAAGCCAAGGCTTAAAGCTGCAAAGATAATGGCTAACACTACGGTACATTTAGCCAATAAGCCATCAATACCGCGGGATTTACCGCCAAATACGGAGTCAGCTGCGCCGCCTACAGCACCGCCCATACCAGCCGTTTTGCTGGACTGTAAAAGTACTACTACAATCAATAAAATTGCTACAACAACTTCTGCTGCCATTAAGAACGTTCTCACAATCGTCATCCTTCCTCATATACCTGTATTACCAAAGCAAGCTAGTCATGTCCAATTGAGCAGGCTAGCCATGCTCATCGTCAGTTATGACCGTTCTTCAATAAACTTTTCAACCTTGCGTTTAACGCGCTGTAACGCATTATCAATGGATTTTACGCTGCGGTGAAATTCCTTAGCCATTTCCTGGTAGCTTTTGCCATCCAAATAGCCAGCTAAGACTTTCTTTTCCAAATCACTTAGAATCGTGCCCAATTTTGCTTCAATATCGGTGTATTCTTCGTGACTGATGAACAAATCCTCCGGATCGCTGTCCTGTCGTTCGGACAATACATCCAGCAGTGTTCGTTCGGACTCTTCCTCGTACATCGGCTTGTTGAGCGAAACGTACGAGTTCAAGGGAATATGCTTTTGCCGCGTCGCAGCTTTAACAGCACTAATAATCTGGCGCGTTATACACATTTCCGCAAAGGCTTTAAAGGACACGGAATGCCCTGTTTTGTAGTACCGTGTCGCCTTATATAGGCCAATCATGCCTTCTTGTATAATATCATCTCTGTCTGCGCCCATCAAAAAGTATGAGCGGGCACGAGCACGTACAAAGTTCTTGTACTTCTCTACCAAATAATCAACAGCGCCTTGATCGTCATGGTCCTGTGCGAGGGCTACGATTTCTTCGTCGGTTAACCCTTCGTAACGGTCATAATCCTGTAACGCCTGTCCTACCGAATGCATAATGGCCTCCCTGCTAGTTGTGTACACTAACCAATTATAATAATTATACAGTATCTATGCGTATTCTGCAAGAGGTGCCCTGTTGACCAATAGTCAACATAGCCGTAAGCTTTTTTCAAGTGGCAGAGATGCTCTTACTTCAGCTTCGGCTTGCCTCGGCGAATACCTTCCCATTTATCGGCCACTTCACCATCTAAATGCTTGCCAAACTCATTGCGGTTCAGCTTCGTAGCGGCTCCTTTGCGGAAGCCTACATAGTATTTCTTTTCATCAAGCTTCGCACGTTCAACGCGCGCTTTTAATTCTCGTGACGACACGCGCAACGCACCGGAGCCTAAGACCTGAATCTGTTCGGCGTAGTCAGACGTACAAACAGACACCGTCTTGTACGAATCCTTCAATTCGTAAACGGTGCGTTCAATAAAGCTATCTGCCGTTTCGCCTTCTGTAGTATAGACGCGCATGAAATCATCGGCCAAGCGCTCGGTGAAGGCTTCGGCATTCATAGCATATTTGCCATCAAACACCAAAATTACGGAGTACCCTTTATGGCGTCCGTAATTTTGCAGCATATCCGCCAAGCGCATGCGCGCATGCTCCAGCGATTGTTTACTTAATTTTTTCAGCTCCGGCCACGAGAAGATTACATTATAGCCATCGACGATTAAGATTTGCTCGCGCAAAGCTCGATCGCGTCCTGGTTGCTGTTTCATAGTGTCACCTTTATAGGCTTTAAGCTTAACACGAGAAACCCAAGTGATCTATAGCGGTAATTTACTTGCTGTGACGCTGCCGCGTTACTTCATACATTAACACTGCAGCCGCTACCGATGCATTAAGCGAGTTCAAACGCCCATACATGGGAATGGTCACCAAGTAATCACAGGTTTCCTTCGTCAAACGACTTAAACCCTTACCTTCATTGCCAATAACGAGTACCAACGGTACTGTCATATCTGCTTCATACAAGGTGCGGTCTCCTTCCATGTGGGCCCCCAATACCCAGAAACCGGCTTGTTTCAAGCTTTCTAATGTTTGCGCTACATTGCCAATCTGTACCAGCGGAATGCATTCCACGGCACCGGCAGAGGTTTTCGCTACCGTGGCGTTAACCGGCGCCGAGTGACGCTTCGGAAATAACACCGCCGTTGCACCACAGCATTCAGCAGTACGGATAATAGCGCCCATGTTGTGTGGATCTTCGATACCGTCAAGCATGATCAACAACGGCGTATCACCATCCGGCACATTAGCCAATACTTCGGCCAAATCGGCGAATTCCACGGAAGCCACTACAGCGGCTACCCCTTGGTGCGGCAGCTTACCGGCATAACCGGCGATTTGCTGTTCCGGCACGCGGCGCACTTCAATGTTCCGCTCCTTTGCCAAGGCGATAATTTCCTGCAACGAGCCTTTGGAGCCCGTCGTTTTACCGGTCGTCTTGCCTGCTTGCTGGGCCACTAATACCCTCTGAATTGGGCGATTGGACCGCAACGCTTCGCGAACGGCATTACGACCTACGATATATTCATCCATCGATGTTCCTCCCTTTATTTCACAGGTGTATTAATAGCTGCCAGCGTTATTTCGAAGGCAGCGGTCATGATTTCTTGAAGGCGCGCTTCCTGTCCGGTGCGCGACAAATAACCGAGCAGTGCTTCAAAGGCCGTGCTGGCACGGTATTCTTGAACCGTCGCGCTTTTCGGCACGTTCACATGACTGTTGCGCGCCCGTTTCGCTACGGCTAGTTCTGCTTCGGTTAGCTTTGGCTCTAGCGCCAATAGTGCCGCCGATTGTGCCTTCGCACAGATAAATTCCGTCACTAGCGCATGAAGCACCCGCACCTTATCGATGCCGGTGCCTATGAGGCGTTGCCGCACAAAGAGCGAATACAGCGCGTCACCTATATAAGCTAGCATGAGTGAGTCCTCGCCTTGGACCGTCGCCGGAGCTTCCACCATAGGCCGGGATAAATCCTGAGCCCGCAGTTTTTCCAGCGCCCGGTCCCGCAAGAACTGATATCTCTTAAAGTTCACGTTTTTTCCACCGTGCTCCTTGCGGAGAATCTTCAATTACAATACCAAGAGTGCCTAATTCATCACGAATAGCGTCGGCAACGTCCCATAATTTCTTTTCACGGCACGTCTGACGTACATTCAAGATAACCTGCATCAATTTATCGTATTCTTCAGCGTCGGCGCCGGCTTTTTTGCCGTTCCAAGCATCATCCAAAATACCGAGGATTTCCGTCATGTTATGGAAGATTTCTTTAACTTCCTTAACCGCTTCCTGGCAAACCTTGCCGTTAGCATTTACAACGGTCTGGTAATAGATGTTGATTTCTTTAGCCAAGCCAAAGAGAGGGGACTGTGCCAAAGCGGTGTTGAAGTCATCAGCCATCGCTTCGTCGAATTCTTTGTCGTACGCGCGAGCTTTATCGAGCAATTCTTTAGCCGCAGCGTCGCATTCGCCACTTTCGCAGCCTTCTAAGTACAACAGGTTTTCAATAGCCGTCGTCATGCGTTCCAAGGATTTATTAGCTTCGTTCAAGCGTTCGTCACTGAAATCCAATGGGCTGCGATAGTGCGTGCTGAGCAAGAAGTAACGTAAAGCGTCAGCGCTGTACTGTTCCAAAATATCCTTAACCAAGAAGAAGTTGTTCAAGGATTTACTCATTTTTTCCTGGTTAATGGTGATGAAACCATTGTGCAACCAGTAGCGAACAGACGGATGATGACCGGTGCAGCCTTCGGACTGAGCAATTTCATTTTCATGGTGTGGGAAGATCAAGTCGCTACCGCCACCGTGGAAATCAAATTCCTCACCCAAGTATTTCTGGCTCATAGTGGAGCATTCGATGTGCCAACCCGGACGGCCATTACCCCACGGGCTTTCCCAGTACGGTTCGCCCGGTTTTGCACTCTTCCACAACGCAAAGTCCATCGGATTGTGTTTACGATCGTCAACGTCAACACGAGCGCCGGCTTCCATGTCGTCCAAGGTACGACCGGACAAAGCGCCGTAGTTCTTGAATTTTTCAACGCTGTAGTATACGTCGCCATCTAATTCGTACGCATAGCCATTAGCGATTAATTTTTCAATCATAGCGATAATTTCCGGAATATGTTCGGAAACACGGGGATAAATATCGGCACGTTTTACATGCAATGCATCCATTACTTCGAAGTAAGAGTCGATGTAACGGTTTGCAATGGCACTCCATGCTACGCCTTCCCCATTGGACGTATTGATAATTTTATCATCAACATCGGTGAAATTCTGTACATAATGAACGCGATAGCCGATACTTGCTAAATATCGACGAATAACGTCCCAAGTTACGAACGGACGCGCATTGCCAATGTGCGGATGGTTATACGGCGTAACCCCACATACATAAATGCTGGCTTCCCCTTCTTTCACCGGTTTAAATATTTCTTTCTCTCTCGTCATTGTGTTAAAAACTTTGATTTCTCTCATCGATACCGATGCCTCGCTTCCGTAAAATGATAAAAGACCACCATCTCAATACAGAGACGGTGGCCCGCGGTTCCACTCTGTTAAATGTTAATCACATTCACTCAAACGCATAACGGACGTAACCCGGACTCACCTACTCAGTCGTTCAGTGTGTCAGCTCCCAAATGCATTTCCCTCGGCTATACTTGAACCCTTCCACCCGTCGGTTCTCGCTGTAAAGTTAGTCTCAAAGTACTTCTTTCGTTCATCGCCTTTAAAACCAATTTTTATCGATATATGGAATACTATATCATGTTGCGGTCATAAAGTCAACTAATTAGCGAGAGTCATTACTGTGGCGGATTGTATAATTAAGTTGAACACTTAAAAATCCATAGCGAACCCTTGTGGT